>JADMIO010607112.1_pt1 | contig 30880 bp, 31 predicted proteins | sample 8958161 | NCBI WGS metagenome assembly JADMIO01 (sample SAMN16585339, study PRJNA669376) | soil metagenome | isolation source: Crop rotation soil | place: USA: Cullars Rotation, Alabama | collected 2011 | reverse complement strand
GCCGCGACTTCAAGTCACGTGAATTCCAAGCTTCGGATCCCACTGTGCTGGAAAGAACGGAGACGTCGGAACCGCCATAAAAAAAACCTCCACCCGCAGAATATCCCCTCCCCGCCTCCCGGTCTAGCACCCTTTAGCCGGCGTGTTTATCACGCCGTGCACCCTCCCCGGTCGCGCACACAGACGCGCTCCCGCATTTACTGCAACGTCCCAAATCCCCTCACTTTTTCTATTTTCAATTTCCTATTTACTATTTCTCCCCCTCAAACCCCCTTATAAACCAACACTGGCACCACGCGCCGCACCACCCGCGTCAACCCCTCCTGCGCCCGCATCACCCCCTCCACATCCTTGTACGCCCCCGGCGCCTCCTCCCGCAACTGCCGCTCCAGCCGCGCGTCATACCACACATGCCGCAACTGCCGCCGCAGCGCCCCCACCGTGATCCGATCCCGCGCCTCCGTCCGCGACAGCGCCCGCCCCGCCCCATGCGACGACGACCACAACCCCTCCGCCACCCCCAACCCCTCCGTGTGATACGACGCCGTCCCCATCGACCCCGGCACCACCCCGCGCTCCCCCGCCCGCGCCGCTGTCGCACCCTTCCGATGCACCATCATCCCCGCCCACGCCTCCACATGGTTGTGATCGCAATCCACCAGCGTCTCCATCCGCGGCACCGCTCCCAGCAACCGCTCCACCAGCGCCGCCGCCCGCAACGCCAGCAGCCGCCGATTCTCCCGCGCCCACGCCCGCGCCACCTGCACATCCTGCAAATACGCCCGCCCCTCCGCAGACTCCGCCGCCAGCGCATGCACCCCGCTCGCCAGCCGCCGCGCCTTGGGCAAATGAAAATGATGCACACACTGCCCCAAGTGCCGCGACCCCGTGTGCAGCATCAGCCACAACCCACCACTCCCATCCCGCTGCAATTCCAAAAAATGATTCCCCGCCCCCAGCGTCCCCAACTGCGTCCTGCACTCCTCACTGAACATCTGCCCCTGCAGCCGCGCATCACTCAGCGTCAACGCGCGCAGCGCCTCCGGCATCTCATGCCCCGTCCGCCGATGATGCCGCCGCGAAGGACAACTCACCCCCAGCTCCCCCAATATCCGCCCCGCCATCTCCGGATCCGCCAGCCTCTCCGCCGCCCCATCAAATGCCAGCGCCAGCATCCCGCACCCAATGTCCCCGCCCACCGCATTCGGAAACACAAACCGGTCCGACGCCACCGCCGTCCCCACGCAAAATTCCCCCGACACATGCACGTCCGGCATCACCGCCACGCGCACCACCCCCTCCGTGCGGCGGAGGCGCGCCAGCACCTCCGCCACACCCTTGGCCAACTCCCCCGCCACCCACATCCCCATCGGCGCCTCATGCACCGCGTCACCCGTCTCAAGCCCGCCGTTTCCAACGGCGCGGGCCCGTTCGCCTTCATCTGTGCGTTCATTCCACATGACCGCACCCTCCTTCCACGCCAACCGCCGGCGCCGCGCCCACAGGCACCACATCAAACACCAGCTCCGGCGTCCGCTTCCGCGCAATCGCCTCCCCCACGCGCGACCGCACCAACCCCTGCACCCCCGCCAGCCGCTGCAACACTTCCACCAGGCCCGGCCCGCCCGGCTCCACGCGCAGCAGCACCCGCACCAGCAACCGCCCCGCATTCGGCGCCGGCAACACCTCCTCCACCACCAGCGACTGCAGCAACGGATCGCCGCACTCGCCCGACAACGTCAGCCCGACCACCCGCCGCACCTGTTTGCACAGTGCCGCGGTCTTGTAGTCCGGCTTCTCTCCCCACCCGCCATCGCGACGGCCAAACACCGGCCGCACCGGCCCGCCCGCCACACCATTCCAACCTCGCCCCCGCCCCGCGCGTTCCTCCCGCGCCCCGCGCCGCCCACGGCGCGATTCACCAAAAGTGCCCATGGCACATCTCCATTTCATCCAAAGCGCAGCATCACCCGCGCCGGTAAAACCGAAAATTCCAACACGATCCCGCAGGATCCATCAGACCTATCTGTCAGTTTGCTTCAACACAGGCTCACCCGGCGCGTACTCGCCGCCCCAAGGCCCGCATCACGAATGGATATGAAATTCACGCATAAAAACACCTCCCGGCACAGCCGGTTGATCCACCCACTCTAACATCTACATACCTAAAGTCAACAAAATTCACCCCACGCCGCTCCCAAAACCCAACCGCAATCGCCTTCGAGTTCATTCGTACGACTATCGCGCCACTTCGTGTCTTCTAAACAAGAGTTTTCAAAAACTCTGTGCCCTCGGTGTCCTCTGTGAGACCCCGTTTTGTGTTCATTCGTGTTTATTTGTGGCTAATTTACTTCGTGGTCCTTCGTGAGCTTCGCGTCTTCGTGGTTACGTCTCACGGCCGCTTCCGAGGCGCAAACGTCCCATCCTTCATCGACTCCATCCACCGCTCCGTCAGCAAATCCCCCGGTATCGCATACGTCTCCGTACGCCCCGCCCGCGCAATGTTGATCCCGATCACACGCCCCTCAAGATCCACCAGCGGCCCGCCCATGTCCGCCGGCGACAGGATCGTGTCGTGCTGAAACACCGCCTGAAAATCCGATGACCGCTGATTCACGCTCCCCGAAAGCACCGCCATCTCCACATCCTCCGGCGTCGCCAGAATCGTATCCCCCAGCTGCACCCGAATCGTCAGCGCCTCCGTCCCCCGCGTGATCGACAACGTCACCGTGTCCGTCGGATAGTGCTTGCGAATCATCCCCTGCAACACCTGCCGCGACGTCACCGGTACACCGTCCAGCGCCGTCACAATATCATTCGGCTTCACCCCCGCGCGACCCGCTCCCGACGCCGTAAACACTTCCGTGATCATCGCCCCCTCCGGCAGCCCGGTGGTCGTCGAAAAATAATCCTCCAACCCCACCCCCAGCACGCCGCTGGCAAACGGTATCGACCGCCGCTGCACGCTGATCACCCCGTACGCCTTCGGCGCCAAGTTCTTCATCCGTTCCGCGTTCTCCTCCGATGCCCCCGCCTCCGGCGTGATCACAAATTCGCCCACCTCCACCGCCACCATGTCCGCCGGCACCGTGTGCGCCGGCGCTACCACGGGTATCGGCCCCGTCGGCTGCAACAGCGTCCCGCGTCCGCGCCCGCCCCGGCCCGCAGTCGGCTGCGCCGGTGCCGCCGCCGGCTTCGGCGTCGACGGCGGCAGCGCCGTGTTCGCCAGCTTCACCGGGACCAGATCCTTCGCGTCGATCTTCAGCATCGCCAGGTCATACGATTCCCGAACCCCCACAATCTTCGCTTCCACTTCCTTCCCCGCCAGCTTCACAAACACCTGCTTGTGATTGATGATCTCGCTGCTCTTGGTCAGGATAAACCCGTCCGGCGTCACAATCGTCCCATACGCCGCCGGCACCTTCCGATCCGTATCCTGCACCAGCACCCGCACCGTCGACTTCTCCGCATCCTGCACCGCCTGCGTGAACGACCCCTTCAGCGCCGCCGTCGACTTCGTCACATTGTTGTCCACCTTCTGACCCAGCCCCGGCGACACCGCCAGCACGCCCCCCGCCAGAATCACCGCCGCCACCAGAATGTCTCTCGCCTTGATCATGCACAAATCCTTGCGTGCGTTGTTTCAGAAGTCGTTCGACCGCGCGTCATCGCTCACAGCGCGTCGCCATTACTTGGAATCCGACGCGTCCAGCACCACTTTCACCTGCACCGGCTTGGAATTCCGCATCAGATCCAGCGTCACCGTCTCACCCGGCGCATACTTCGCCAGGTTTGCCGAAAGTTCCGCCAGCGACTTCACGATCTGCCCGTTGAACTTCGTAATGATGTCGTCCGGCTTCACGCCCGCCTTCTCCGCGCCCATGTCCGGACGCACCCCCGTGATCAGCAGACCCGCCGCATCCTCATAAATCTTCAAACTCAGCGTCGCCTTCGCCTTCGTCACCTGCGGCGTCACATCCACCCCCGACGCCCCGCTCCCCAGCTTCGCAAACATTCCCGCAGCGCCCCACTGATCCCCCTTCGCCAGCCGATCCCACGTCTCAATGAACGAATCCACCGGCACATGCACGTTCGACGTCGACTTCACGCCAATCCGCGAGTTGATCGCCACCACCCGCCCGTCCAGATCAAACACCGGCCCGCCCGAATCACCCATGATCAGCGGGCAGTCCGTTTGAATGTACCACTCGGGATCCTTCTTCGTCGGCCGGTTGATGTTCAACACCTTCCCCAGCCGCACCACCGGATCACGACCTTCCTCCCACCCACCCGGATGCCCCATCGCCACCACCCACTGACCCGCCGTCATCGTCGTCGTCGTGCCCATCGGCATGAACGAATACTCACCCGGCGTGTTGATCTTGCACATCCCCGAGTCCACCCCGTTGTTCGCCCCCAGCGCTTCCCCCGTCACCATCGTCCCGTTCGCCAGCCGAAACCGAATGCGCGTGTGCGGCGCACCCGACACATGCCCCGCCGTCAACACATACCCATCTTTCGAAACAATCACCCCCGACCCCTGCCCGTCCGACACTTCAATATTGACGATCGCCGGCAACGCATACCGCGCCACCGCCTGCGCCCGCGCCTGAATCGCTTTCAGATCGTCGGCATTCGCCGGAATATTCGGCGCCGCCTTCAACTTCGCAATCTCTGGAATTGCATCCTGCGTGTACGGCCCCACCGGCCCCGCCGCACTCACCGGCGTGTTCTGCGCCCAAGCTTGCGTTGCCGCCACCAAAACCGCCAGGGCGCATAGCACCCTCGTCGTCGAGAACTTGTTCATGCAAATGGCTCCCTAGCAGGGGGATATCACGCAACTATAGCATTCTGGTGGCACTTCAAGCGAGAAAAACCGCCCAAAATTTACCCCAGCTTTACCCCTGCCAAAAGCCCTTCGCAGAGCTCCTCGACATGGAGTCAGTCGGAACATTTTCATCATCGGGTAGCCTCAGCCCTTTCATTCACGCAACCCGAAAATTCATAATCACGCATCACCACCACCCCCTACTTTTAAAACGTCCCACCCCACATTTTCCTCCACAACCTTTTTCTATTTTCCCTTTTCTATTTACTATTCCCCCCATGCCCACCTGGACCGAATTCCTCACTCAGCGCAACCAAGGCCCCCCCGTCCAATTCTTCCCCGCTCCCGGCGCTACCCGCACCATCATGGTCTGCTCCCACATCTGGTGGACCGAGCAAATCGCCCTCGCCGTCCTCCAGTCCGGCCACAACCTCCTCATCCATCCCCCCTTCTACACCCTCTACACCGACGAATCCGCCTACCCCAATTTCCATCAACTCTGGAATATCATCCTCGACAACATCAAAGCCACCAACGTCGACCTCATCCTCGGCGGCAACTCCTCCGCCATGCTCCTCCACCCCGATACCCGCGAATTCCTTCCCGACGCCCTCGCCCGCCACACCGGCAAAAAAATCCCCATCGTCAACTGGTGGTGGGACGAACCCCGCACCCGTCCCCCACTCGCCCGCGCCAACGTCACCCCCGCCGAATTCGTCCAACTCCTCAACCATCCCTCCACCCTCAACGCCATCTGGGACCTCGACGTCAAAGAAGAACTCGCCGCTCAACTCGGCCTCACCAACCTCTTTCACCTCCCCCTCGCCACCCTCCCCGAATTCTGGCCCCACGGTTTCCTCCCCCTCGAACAACGCCCCCTCGCCGCCTGCTTCCTCGGCAACTGCCACTTCACCGCCGACTGGATCGACACCAACGCCGACCCCCTCTTCCCCTGGGCCCGCGAAATCGTCCGCCGCAAAATCCTCGCCCCCCAAACCCCCATGCAATCCCTCATCGATGCCGTCACCCACTCCCACCACCCCGCCGCCCAAATCAACCCCACCGACAACGCCCTCTCCTGGGAATCCTTCTCCCGCCCCATGGAAGTCCTCAACGCCGCCTACATGCACACCACCCGCAACCGCTTCGTGCAAGCCGCCCGCAACCACCTCGGCGGCAAACTCGCCCTCATCGGCAAAGGCTGGGACCAGCTCGGCATCAAGGCCAACATGGAACATGCCGGCGAAAAATCCGGCGTCATCTACGCCCAGTCCCAGGCCTCCCTCAACCTCTTCGGCGGCTGCGTCCACGGCGGTCTCCCCCTCCGCCCCTACGACATCGGCGCCAGCGGCGGCCTCCTCCTCACCCACGATCAGCGCGAACTCCCCACCCTCTTCGACCCCGGCACCGAATGCCTCCCCTTCCGCTCCCCCGAAGAAATGAACGACCTCCTCACCCAAATCCACCGCAACCCCGCCCACTTCAACCCCATCCCCCAAGCCACCCGCAAACGCGTCCTCGCCCACCACACCTGGCAACACCGCATCACCCAACTCCTCCGCCATTTGGATTCGCTCTAAAAAACCGGGAGAACCATGAAGTACGAAATCGCCAACCTCAAGTCCGGCAAACCTTCCCTCCACGTCACCATCCACTGCGACCCCGCCGTCTCCGGCCTCTGCGTCTCCCAACCCTGCGCCCAACTCCTCACCACCCATCACTCCCACCAAATCGAACAATCACTGGCCGCCACCACCCTCGGCACCTACCAACTCACGCCCCCTGCCGAAAATCCATTCCTCTCCGACGCCGCCAAAAGCTCTCTCGATGAACTCGGCCTCATCCCCTCCAACACCCTCCTCCAAAAAGATCACGTCCTCGCCAGCATCCTCTTCACCCACTCCGGCAACAATCCCACCATTGGCAAGGCCCCCACGGGCTTCAAACGCATCGAGGATAAATCCCTCACCTGCGAGCCCGAATGGGTCGGCATGCTCGTCACCAACGTCGTCTACCAGGAGCCCCAGAAATCCGGCCTCAAAACCTACCCCGCGCTCCTCTTCACGCTCGAGCGTCTCCATCCCCTCGAAGTCGGCGACCTCCTCCTCATCGACACCGCCGCCATCCCCGTCGCGCGCTTCTTCGAATCCCTCCACCCCGAAATCCGCCTCGACCCCCACCTCGGCCGCGCCCTCTCCCTGCAGCCCGGTCAGTCGCGCACCATGGAAGTCTTCGTCGCCCAGAACACCGCCCGCTCCGCCCTCCGCGCCCGCAACACTGGACTCCATTCCCTCATCAGCAAAATGCCTCTCAGCGGCCGCTTCCGCAACGCCGCCCAGCCCGTTCACCCCGCCCATATCCACACCCTCCGCACCCATCAACTCCACCACGTCCTCAATGAAATCCTCACCCTCAAATCCTCCGACGTCGGCAATCGCCCCGCCCTGAAACGCGCCCTCACCGGCGAAATTCCCTTCCCCCAACCCGGCGCCCCCTTCTCCCTGCACGTACTCCAATCCGAACTCACCGCGCTCGGCTTCCTGCCCCAAGCCGCACCCTCCGGCGACCACATCTCACTCACCCTCACCCCCATGACCGACATCCAGCGTGCCAACCTCTCCTCCGGCCCCGTGCAAAAACCCGAAACACTCAATTACCGCACCTATCGCCCCGAACCGCGCGGCCTCTTCTGCGAAGACATCTTCGGCAAGGAGGACTCCCCCGACCGCGCCTTCCGTTTCGGCCACGTCGAACTCCTCGAACCCGTCGTCCCTCTACACTGGCGCCAGCGCGGCCCCCAAGGCACGCCCTCCATTCTCGCCACCTACCTCGGCATCAAAGACGACCAGCTCGACAAACTCGTCTACTATGCCGACGGCGTCACCATTCGCGACGACCAGGAACTTTTCGAGGAATTGCCCCCGCAGCCAGGCCCCGACGTCACCGCCGTCTCCGGTGCCGCCGCCATCGATCAGCTTCTCCAACTCGCGCGCCGCCGCAACCCCAGCCTCCCCGACATCGCCCCCTTCGTCCTCCAGAAAATCATCCTTGTCCTCCCCCCAGACCTCCGCCCCATCGTCCTCCTCGAGAGCGGCAACTTCGCCACCAGCGACCTCAACGATCACTACCGCCGCGTCATCACCCGCAACGGCCGCACCCGCAAACTCATCGAACTCAAAGCCCCCGCAATCATCATCCGCAACGAAATGCGCATGCTCCAGCAAACCGTCGACGGCCTCTTCGACAACGAATCCACCCACCGCCCCGTCCTCGGCTCAGAAAATCGCCCCCTCAAAAGCCTCTGGAACATGGTCCTCTGGCGACTCCTCGAAGACACCCAGGTCAAATGCGATTACTCCGCCGCCGCCCACGCCATCCCCGACCCCGCCCAGGATCCACTCTCCGCCACCATCCCGGACTCCATCCTCGCCACCCTCGGCATCTCCCCCGGCGAGCCCCTCCTCTTCACCCGCCCCGCCCCCGATGAAGGCACCGTCCCCATCGCCATCCTCCGCGCCCTCCCCGCTCCGCAATCCGTCATCTCCCTCCATCCCGCCATCCATGCCGCCCTCTTCAACCGCCCCGGCCAGGACCCGCTCGCCCAAATCCACCGCCCCCTCACGCCCGAATCCCGCGCCCAACTCGCCACCCACCTCGGCAAAGTCCTCACCACACCGCCACCTGATCCCCAACCCCACCTCTCCGAACTCGAACTCAAATCCGCACTCCTCCTCGCCGCTCTCCAATCCACCCCCATCCCCTTCGCCTCCCCCAAACTCCTCACCGTCGCCGGCCCCGGCATCACACACCTCACCCCCATTCCACCCACTCAGCCCAAGCCGCCCCGCTGGCGCGATTTCCCCGCCTGACTTTCCCCTCCAGCCCCAACGCCCCTCGTGCCGATATACCCATGTGACTATGTCCATCCTGCCCCGCAGGACGACTCCCGGCAACCGCGAGGCCCACGTGACACAACCCAAAAATCCCCACGAGCAGCCCATGTCCCGCCGCACCCTCCTCACCGCCCTCGCCACCGGTGCCGCAGCCGCCGCCATCGCCGCCTGCCAGGATGCCTCCACCTCCTTCCCCGACCCCTACCTTTCCAACTCCTCCCTCGACGACCGCGGCTACGCACCCCCCCTGCCCGGCAAACCGCTCGGACCGCCTCCCTCCAAAGAACCCGCCAACACCTACGGCATCCTCCCCCGCTCCGCCTGGACCCGCGAAGGCCCCAACCTCAAAACCATCGACCCCATGAACGGCGTCAAGCTCATCACCTTCCACCACTCCGGCGACCCCAAACCCTTCACTACCACCGACTACGCCGAAACCGCCCAGCACCTGGAATACGTCCGCCAATACCACCGCAGCCGCAGCTTCCAGGACATCGGCTACCACTTCGCCATCGACCGCGCCGGCCGCGTCTGGCAACTCCGCTCCCTCAACTACCAGGGACAACACGTCCGCTACAACAACGAACACAACATCGGCATCGTCGTCCTCGGCAACTTCGACCTCCAAACCCTCACCCAGGCCCAAAAAGACAAAATCAAATCCTTCGGCACCCTCGTCCGCAAACAATACGCCCTCTCCACCTCCAAAATTTACACCCACCAGGAAATCGTCAAAACCGAATGCCCCGGCGACAACATGCAACCCTTCATGACCCAAATCCGCAAACAAGGCCTCGTGTAATCCGTTACCCAATCCTGCCGCACTCCCCCTGCTTCGCGATTACGCCACCATCACAAATGATTCCCAAAATGCGTGTTCCATAGCGGCAAATCCCCGGAGTTCACCAACCCATCATTGTTAAAATCGCCATACCGCACGGAATAAACCCCCGAACTGCCAAAATGCGACGACCATAGAATCCGATCCGCCGAATTCACGTACCCATCAAAATTCCCATCGGCGATCAGCGCCTGCGTGACCAATATACTGTTCGAATCCACCGTCAACCCGCCAAAATAACTCGCACCCATGTGCCCGTTGTCCGCCACCACCATCGCCAGCACCCCCGACGCCGTCGCCGCCGTCGCGCTAACCACCTGCACCCCCTCCACCACCGTCCCGGCAATCGCCGCAATCATCGTCGCCTTGCTCGTGCTGTCCGCCGCCTGCAAAATCAATCCGTTGTTCCCCAAATCCAAAACCCCCTCCAACCCAAACGTCAAACTCGCCGCAATGCACGTCCCCGACAACGCCGTGCTCGCACTCCCCCCGGCATACATTACGTACGCTCCCCCGCCATTCCCGCCCGTGCTATTCCGTATCACCTGCAACCCCTCCACCACCCACGACCCGCCCGCCATCACCACCCCGTCCGACTCCAGTGCCGTCTCCGCCGCCACCATCAACGTCCCGCTCCCCACCACGCCCGCCACCGAATGCGCCTCGCCACCGCCAAACACCAGCGTCCCCGTCGCTATCGTCGTCACCCCGCTGTAACTCGCGGCACCCAGCAGCGTCACCTCCCCGTCCCCCTCATGATCCAAGCCCCCCGTCCCCGTGTACGCCCCCAGCACCCAAATCGAATCTGCCGAATCAAACACCAGCGTCCCCGCATTGGCAATCGTCCCCACCACCGACCCCGCCTCCAGCGTCATCTCCGCCCCACTATCCACCACCAACCCCGCCAAACTCTGCCCCGCACTAAACGTCACCTCCGCCCCACTGCTCGCCCGCACCGTCAGATTCCCCGCCCACGCCCCGGCATCACTCCCAAACTCCATCTCCCCATCCACCACCTGCAACGTCAACGTCCCCGCCCCCGCCAGATTCACCAGCCCCGTCGAAATGTTCGCCGTCCGCTGATCAAACACCACCACCTCACTCGACGCACTCACCGTCCCGCAATCCACCGTCAACAAATTCACATCCCAAACCTTATACGCCGTCGTCGCCCCTCCATCGCGCAACGTCAATGTCCCACTCCCCTGCGTCAGCGTCACCGTCCCGTTACTCGGCGTATAAATAAAATGCTTCCATAACACCGCGCTAGAAAGCACCGTCACCGTCGACGCCGTCGAACTATTCACGGCACTCACCCGATACGTCACGCCATACGCCGACAATGTCCCCCAGTCCATCGTATCCCGGTACGCCGACCCCGTCACCGTCGCCAGCGTGCTCCACGTCACATCCGTCCCATTGCTCGAATGGAAAATCCCCCGCTCCACCAAAAACCCCGTCTCATTGTCCGACTGGTCATTCCACGAAAGATTGATCGCCGACAGACCCACCCCAGCCGCGTCCCCCACCGCCACCGCCAGCAGCCCATCCGGTGCCGTCACATGCGAACTGTCATAACTCACCGTACTCATCTTCGTATACGTAGAAGCCGTGTTGCTTAGCCCGATGCGCGACAACACCCCGGCATGATTCCCGAAACCCGCATCCGGCGCATAGGGCGTGCCACCCCACGCCCACGACGACTCCGTCCCGTTCCTCCCCGCATAGGTCGATCCCCCTCCCGCATTCAAAAACTCAACCCCCAATATGCCATAGCTGGAATTCGATTCCGCAGTCGCATACGAGTCCGCGCTCGCCGTGTTCGTCACCGTCGCATACCCGCTGTTCGTCCCCTGCGTCCACTCAATTAAAAACTCCGTCGCTGCGCCCGCCCCATTAAAGTACGTCGTCACCAGCGGCATGTACCCCGTGTAACCCCCGAAATTGTGCCACTGCTCCGCAAACACATTCCCCGCCGTCCGTGCCCACGCATGATAAAACGGAAACCCTGCGTTGGGATCCGTAATAATGTTATACCCCGCATTCACCGTCAACGTCGGCAACGTCCCCGCACCATACGGCGTCGTCACCGCAAACCCCGCCGATGTGGAATTGCTCGGCAGCGGAGCCGCAAACGTATACGCGTCCGACGCAAACTGCCCCCCGTCCGCCGTGTTCGCCAGCACCCGCAAATTGTACGTGCTCCCCATCTGCAGCGTGATCGTCCCGTAGTAATGCCCCGCCGTGTCCGGCGAACTGCTGAACAATGCCCCGCTCACCGTGCTCCAATTCCCCACCGTCGCACCATCCGATGGCATGTGCGTCCCATTCCCATCCTGCAAATTCACCCGCCCCTCCGCCTGCACCACAAACGGCACCCCGCCCGCAGCCGCCAATTCATTCGCCGTAAACTTCAACACATAATGCTGATCCACCCCATACGGCGACCCCACCGGCGCTACATCGTCAATCACCGGCTTGGCCGTCGCCACCCGCAACACCAGCGAATCCGTCGACGCCGTCCCCGCACTCACATGCACCTTGTCCAACACCCACCGCAACCCATCCGCCAACACCGGCAAATTCATCGACAACGGCAACGCCGACCCCCACACATAATTCCCCGCACTCGACGTGCTCCCATACGAATTGTAAGAAGAAAGCGTAAACGTCCCCGAAATCGTCCCCGCCGTAAGAATCGTAAACTCAGTCCCGGCGGTGTAGGTGTGCGACGTATAGTTTGCATCGACCGGTATCGCGACGATTTGCGGCGCGATACATCCGGCAATGGAAGCCACATTTGAGATTGAAAGCAATGATGAAATTCCGGAAGCGGTCCCTAATGCGACATATTCAGCAAAACCGGCATCGCCATCAAATGCACCCTTCACACTCAACGCCCCAAATGAATTAACCGAGTTCGTTCCATTGGACACGAGATAGCCGTCTCCATCTACAATGTATCGATCTCCGGCTGCAAACAAAGTATTTGAGCTGCCAAACGTAAGAATATCACCCTCAGCCAAACCATCGCCAATAACCCATCCTCCGGCGAGAAGAATTTCATCGTATTTCCATTTTGACTTGCGGCCATTTACGCTAATGCCTTCAATCTTGCCGCGTGTATCGTGACTAAGACTTGGGCTTTGCGTCGTATGGATATAGCCACCATCCAATATATCGATTTGGTTACCATCGTGCGAAACAAATCCATTGGATTCCAGCGTTGATGGCATACTGGCTGAGTCTCCCGATATTGTTAGAATAGTGGCACTCGGGGCGCTCATTTTCGCTCCAAGCGGCGCAATCCCGCCCACGAGAATAACCTCTTCGTAGACGATTACATGCGCCCCATTTGATATGGTTAGGGAATTCCATGTCCCCATGTCTTTATCCAGCACTCCAGCTTCCAAATTATGTGAAACTGTAAAAAGAACCTCTCCTGAGATGGTGAGGAAACTTCCCCCCTTGCTTGCAAAACTCACATTCCCCGCCGTGATATTCGTGCCATCTCCAATCAGCGCGAAATTTGCGGTGCCATGATTTCCCTTGCCCACGACAAAATCCGATGAAATGTCAATGATTCCGCCATAACTGCTAAAAGAAGCATTTCCAAGATCATCCCCAATGACAAACACACCAGACGACAACCTGGCATCGTCAATTTCCATTATAATAGGATGATCATATTCTCCGGGATTTAATTTCACATCGGACCCATCCAACACAAACCGGTTGCTGTTATCCCATCTTGCATTATTGGTTATCCAAACCTCCACATGGCTTCCCACGCCCTGCTTTCTTGCCAACACTTCGCGAGTAGAAATTGCGGCCGAGTCATCCGCGGTAAAATATACAGCATCTGCCGCAGCGCCATCCCCGATTGTGAGCGAAAAATTGTCGCTCCAATAGGAGCTGTCTCCTGTAACCTCTATGGTCGTCGCGTCCGCAGCGCCGCCTCTTCCCGCGGCCTTCAGGCCATGCGTGTATAGCTGGCCACCCCCGTTGACCGATACATCCGCCATACCACCGAGGGTGGAGCCTGCAGCCTGCTGATCCTTGCCGCCAAAATTGGAAAACGTGGCGACTGCCGTGATGGATGCGCCATCTCCAACGCGCAGCGTGCCGAGCGAATTGTTTCCCGTGCCCACGCAAAGCCGCTTGCCCGTGATGGCAACAGTCGAACCCGTGACAACCAGTTTGCCAATCGTGTTAGCGGTCACGGCAACATTGATGTTGCCCAAGGTGAGCGCGAGCGTGTTGCTCGTCGTGGCCGAATTCGACAGCGTGAGTGTGCCTGGATGGGCAACCGTGCCGGAGATCTCCAGATCATTCGTGCTGGTCAGATTGTGTCCATTGAGATTGATCGACACGCCGACAGAATCGATCGTTAAGGATTTGATGGTCGGATTGCCTGTCGTGTCGACGGTGATGACGGCGGCGGTGTTGATGATGACGTCGTCGCCGGCCGTGGGAAGGCGATTTGTGGCACCGTCTAGCCAATGATTGGGGTCGTTCCAAATTCCAGAAGAACCACCTGCCCAGGTAACGCTCATTAGAATCTTCGGCTGGAATTGTTCAAACAAAATCCGCGGTTGGCATGCGCGACCGAAAAACCATTCAATGAAACGGGCGAAAAGATTGCGACCTTTTCGGTCCTTTGAACGAGTCATAAATTTTCCTTTCGATAAAATGGAGTCGCGCTGCGGAAAAATATCCTCGATTTAGTACAATTGCAGCGATCCATTGGGAGGCTTATGGAACATTTCTGGCACATTGGATGGTTCTGGTTTTGGTGCATTTTCGCAGTAGTAATTGTGCTAACAATACCCGTATTCTTGGGGAAATATCGATTTTTATACCGAGCGGCAACTTCAATCTTGTTGATGCTGGTAACCTGTTTTTTTTGGTGGCACGGACAGCATGCATATGATTTTTTACAGGTGTCAACGGGATTAATCGATTCGCGTAATCCCAATATGCGCGAAGGATGGAACCTCAGTTTGGGCTCCGCGTGCAGCGGCCTGAGACTCGATATCTTGCATGTTCGCGACCTTACTCCTCCTGAAACTCGGTCAGCGCCCGAAGGACCCATTATTGGATGGAGCCCCGGAGGGACTTTGCGGTATCCCGACACCCCTGACCCCATTTTTAATCGATGGGGATTCGCCGTCACCGCTCTTAGCGAACCTGACCGCCCAGGCAAACTCTTCGTCAAACATAGATGGGCTGCCGTATTTCCTGTGTGGGTGCCGATTCCGTTGCTTTTAGTCATGCCATTTTTGTATTTCCGCCGCCGCATCCTCATTCCACGATTTCGTCGAAAGCACAATTTGTGTGTAGCGTGCGGATACCAACGCGAAGGCCTCCCCCCCGATCGCGCCTGCCCCGAGTGCAGCAAGGTACCGCCAAGATCATACAAATCCTCAACCACGGCAGACGCTCCAGCCACGGGGACCAATCCTGCTGCGGAAACACAAGAAAAACAGGCGTGATCGGCTTCCGCCCGCTCATGTCCAGCGCGCACCCTCCCTCCTGATCCAACCTCATTCACGCGCCCTAAAACAAATGACGCCTTCTCCTTCCAAATCCCAATCATCATGCCGTCTTCCCGTTGCGTGCCCACCCTATAACACGCCCAACAACCCCTGTCCAAACAAATCCCAAAATTTCCTCCCGCCCATCCATCCCCCTGCACCCCCTGCACCATGCTCATTGCAACCCGAAATTCAGAACTTCGCCCTCTTACCTTTAAAACATACCCTAACAATTTCCAACTTTTTACTTGCTATCCCCCCGCTCTCCCATTACATTCTTCGATGGAGGGGAGACCACCATGTTCAACTCCCAAATCGCACGCAATTCGCCAATCCACACCCCACCTCCATTCACATTCGCAATAAATTCCTTTCCTACCTTTTTAGTAGGAGATTCCATTTTTGACTCAAAAACCCACATATTCGCAAAGAAAGCCGCGCACCCACGCGCGCGCACAACTGCGCGACTTACCGCGCGACTTGCCCCCAGCCCCTTTTTTACTATTTCCCCTCCCCGCGGCACCCTGGGCAAAATAACCGACAGTCCGCCAACCCCCCTCACACACACACCGCCAAACCTTGGCGGACTCGCCACGCTCAATACCCCAAAAACTGCCGCACCAGTTCCACCGCCGTCCGATGCAGCGTCACCGTCCCGCCCGACAACTCAAACCCCAGATTCGCCTTCACCTTCTGCCCCGCAACCGTCACCGGCACCCCATATCCCGGGTCCCCCTCCTGCAGCGGCGCCCGATCATACGACAACTTCAAGTGCAACCCGCTCTCATCCTCCTTCAACAGCGCCTTCCCCGTCAGATACGGATAGTCCGACAACTGCGCCTGCACGATCTCCTCAAAATCCGCCGGCAGCACCATGTCCGGCGTCTGCATCGCCGCCCGCGCCACCGGCGCAAACGACGCCGCCGATGTCTGCCGCGTCAGCTTCAACCGCCCCGGCCCGTCCGCCGTCACTTCCATGTTCCCCGCCAACCGCCCGTCCCGTCCCGTTTCCAGCAGCAGCCTTCCCGAGATCGGCCCCTCCGCCGTGAAAACATCCGGTTTGAAATTCTGAAACAGCACCTGCTGTTGCAGCCCCAGAAAATCCAGCTTCATCCGCTCCAGCGAACCATCAAACTTCACCGTCGCCTCCGCATCCACCCGCCCCCCCGCCACCATCACCACGCCCTCCGTCACACGCACCTCCTGACCTTGCGCCGCCACATTCCCCGTGAGCCCCGTGAACTCATTCGGCCCCAGCACCAGCCGCTCCGCCTCAAACATCCCCTTCGACACCCGCACCGTCTCCGCCCGCGGCACATATCCCGGCCCCAAATCCGCCGCCACCTCCGCCCGAAATTTCATGTTCTGCAAACTCGGCTGCCCGGTCTCCGACTCGCTCGCGATATTCATGCCGCCCCAACTCAAATTGCCCGCCGCCTTTGTCGGACCAATCAGCCCGTCAAACGAAATCTGATTGAACGCAATGTTCACCCCGCTCTCAATCTGATTGCAAAGTTCCACCAGCGATTTCTGTTCCGCCTTTTCCGCGGCACTCCGCACAACTTGCACAAACCCCGCGTCCACCACCGCCGCGCCCACGCCCTTAATTTCAGCCGACGGAATCTCCACATTGCCGGTGCGGCGATCCGTCGTCAGGTGCAGCGACAGCACCGGCGTCCCGGCCACCAGCAGGCGCGCATCCGGCCTGGTCAGCACCACCTGCGAACCCAGTGCCAGCGAAGCGTCCAGCGAATCCAGCGATGCCGCCCGCGGCGCAAGGTCCGCATGCCACTCCGAATCCGCCTCGCCCGTAAGCGTCCACCCTGCCGGGAGCCACGGATTTACCAGCGCCAAATCCACCGCATTGAGCCGCAGCACCAGGTCTTCGCACGAACCGTCCGCCAGCAGCACATTCCCTTCGAGGGCCAGCAGACCGTTGCCCGGGAGGTCGGCATAGAAATCATCGAGGCGGAACTTGTCGCGCGTCAGGTCAAAATCTGATTTGATCCGATTGAGCGCCGTGCCCCCCTCACGGCCGCGTGCCGCCGGTGAAATCAGCAGGAGTTGATCGGCGGTGAGCCGACCGTGTGACACTTCGGGCCGCCAGTCGGCGCCAAAGTGCCACAGAACATCCCCGGAGAGGACGCCGTTGGAGAGTGCCGCCCCCGGCCAATCCTCGCCGCGCCATTTCCCACCGGGCCGCACCGCCGGCGCCGTGGTCGGTCCCGGCACGTTAAAGGTGAGTCCCTCCGGTCCCACAATTTCCACATGCGTGACGATGAAGTCCCGGGCCGACTCATTAAGCGAAACACGCGCCTCCACGTTTCCCTCCAGCGCCTCGGGAATCCACTTGCTGGCGGCTGCCGGAAGGCGCTCGCGTAAATGCTGGATCGAAATGCGCGAAGTACTCAGCCGACCGCGCGTCAGAATGCCTGTGGATAGATTGAGCGCCGCCGTCGCCTTCACATGCACGTCGGCACAGTCAGCCTGCAAATCCAGCAGGCTCAGTTCGCCCCCTTCCAGCTGCACGTCCGCAACACCCTTGAGGACCCGCCAGTCCGCCAACTGCAACGTGTCCCAGGCGCAGTGAGAGCGCGTGAACTTGAGATCGCGAAACGGTGCTGCCGTGAGTTTGCCCTCCACGTGGGTCGCGGCGTTGAGGTGCTCGACGGCAAATGCCCGCTCACTTTCCTCGCGCGGGGCGGTGACGGTTGCCGCGCCGCCCGGACTGGCACTGCCAGCACCAACCGTACTCTGTGCGGAAAAATCGCGCAGTTCCGCGCTGGCGTTGATCGTTACCTCGCGCCCCACGGCGAGTGTCCCCGAAAGGATCAGGCGATCGAAGCGCCCGTCGACCGGATGCCGCAGCGCAGACGGCAGATTCGGCATGTCGCGCAGCAGAGATTCGGAAAACTGCGGCGCGATATTGCCCAGGTGCAGCCGCTCGAACTCAAAGACGGTGTCGCCAGCGAGGTTTTGCGTTTTGACAATGCCGGTGAGGAAGGGCCGGCCCGGGATGTCGCTGTCACCCAGCAGCAGTGACATCTTCATCCGCGGATCCGCCGGCGTCCCGGCAAAATGCGCGGCCAGCCGCACGGGGATCGGGTCATCATTGCGTACCCGCACCAGCGGCATCCACGGATCGTAATCGGCGATGCGCACGTGGCCCGAGACGATCACGTCATCGCACCAGAAACCGCCGCGGTCCGCGCCGCGCGCGCCGGCGTCGGGAACAGCCGGCCCAGTCGCACTCGCGGACGCATCCAGCAGGCCGAGCAAGGACAGCGGCGTCTTCTTCCCGGGATGGAGCCACAATTCCAAATTTTCCAGTTGCACGGTCTGCACACGGCTGGAGGTCACATGCAACCAGTTGAACGTCACCACCGCCTGCTCGGCGAAGAGCAGGTGACGGCCCGATCCATCCCGATCGTTGATTTCCAGATCGTAAAGCGTGAGGCGCCCCGTCGGCGAAAGCGTTGCCTTGCGAAAGCGCACCGGCAAATCGCGATATGCCGAGTGTGAAATGTAGTAGCGCAGCAGCGAGCTGGTGAAAACAAACGGCGTCGCCAGTCCAGCCAGCACCAGCGCCCCCAATCCCCAGAGCGCCCGCCGCCGCCACTTCCGCCGCGGCTTCACCGTTTTCAAATCCCGCAGTTTCATCCCGGCATTCTAAGCGATTCTGAGCCCGCGAATATCACTTCAATTGCAATAGCATCTTCAGACGCACTCTTTGAATCCAACCTACGGGTACAAGCCCAAGAAAAGCCCGAGGAATCCCAATACCACGATGACGACGATCAGTGGAAAATAATTACGTAGACCTGAGCGCGGTGGCGAGAGCCAGCCATGTATTGAAATGAACGAAGACAGAACTATCGAAAGCCCGACCGAGACAATCGCGATGGTCGATAGTATTGGATGTGTACCGTGAGTTGATGCATCAATAAATGGTGGCAAGCCCGATCGGGCCAAAAAGTTTACTGCCAGCATGGCGACGCATGCACAGCAGGTGACTAATAGACCACGGCCTCCCCGCATCGCGCTGGCGTTAAATCTCAGCACTCTCAGGGGCGACTCCGTGTGCTCATTGCTCATTGAGCTACTCCTTGGAATCAGCATCAATTCGATGCTTTCCTCCGCTCCGATTCAATCCCGCTCCGCCAGAAACAAATCCCGTCCGCGAACCAGGGCCGCCATCTTCCCATCGGCGACCGACCGCTTGTGCATCCAGAGACCGCAATCGGGCGTCACATATTTGAGACGACCTGCCCCCAGCGCGTTCACGGCAGTTTCAATCGAGCGCGCAATCTGATCCGGCGATTCGATGATCGTCGACTTCACATCCACCACGCCCAGGCCAATGCCGATGGAGGGCTTGATGTCCTTGATCGCGGCCAGTTCCTCCGGCCCGCGCCGGGCCATTTCCAGCAGCACGTGATCCACGTGCAGCATGTTGATGAAGTCGATCAACTGGGTGTAGTTCGCCTTGGTGTGCACGACCTGCCCGCCGTAATTGCCGAAGCAGATATGCAGCGCCGATTTATGCGGGACGACCCCGATCACGCGATTGAGCGCGTCCGCAACCCAAACGCCGTCGCCAGGGCTGCCGGGGATCACTTCCTCGTTAATCTGGATCACATCGGCGTCAATGTCACGAATCTGCCCGGCGAGCACATCGGCCAGGGCGTTCACGAGTTCCTCGCGCGAATGATAGTGACGATCCACCAGGATCCGTCCAAGCATGTAGGGACTGGTGAGCGTGAACTTGAGCGGCGCCTTGGTCAGCGAGCGGACGCGCTGATAGTCGCGTTCCAGGTTGAGGACGCCATCGCCGATCTGGCCTTCCACAACGCCCGCCGCCTTGCTGCGGAAGCGCAGGTGGGTCAGTTCCTCAAACTTCTTTTCCTCCGCGCGGCTCAGGCTGGTGCGCACGTTTTTGAGTTTGCTGATGAAGTAGTCAATTTTGCCGTCTGTTTCCGGATGATGCGGATCGAAGTGGTTGAACTCCCCGTCGACGAGCAGATCGATGCCGGCCTGCTCCTGGGCCGCCAGGAAAACGCTCACGGCATCATGAAGAGACTGGTCGCCGCCGTGGAACCAGTCGGGGACCGGGTGGGCGCCTACGAGTGTCGTCTGAATTTCCTTGGCCATGACCTGCACTCCTCAACCAATTTTCCTGCCGGGAACAGCTTACGCCCGGCGCATTGCTTTCGCCATGTTTCGTGAATCCTCACGCTCCTTGATTGACGCACGTTTGTCGAAGGACTTTTTGCCCTTGGCAATTCCGAGCAGCACCTTGGCGTAGCCGCGACGGAAATACATTTCGAGCGGAATGAGCGTGATGCCCCCCCCGGTTCCTTTGCCGGTGCCGCCGGATTCCTTGGCCATGCGCTGGGTAAGCCGGCGGATTTCGCGCCGATGCAGCAGCAGCCGCCGGTTGCGGACAGGCTCATGGTTCAACTGGTTGGCTTCCACGTATTCATCGATGTGACATCCCATGAGGGTCACCTGGCCATCGCGGATGCGGGCGAAGCTTTGCGCCAGTTGCACCCTGCCCTGCCGGACGGATTTGACTTCGCTGCCGACGAGTTCGATGCCGCACTCGATCTTATCGATGATGAAATAGTCGTAAGTCGCCCGGCGGTTGGTGATGCGGGGGGCGAGTTTGCCGGTGTCGATCCCGTCGCCGGTCCGCTTGGCGGAGGGTTTTGGGGATTGGGGTGCGTTATGTCGCGGGGTCTTGCTCATAGGCATGAGTATACGCGGGAGAGTCGCATTTGTGGCACAGCCGCCCGCGAAACGCCCGATAACATGCGATTTACCAGATTCCGCACCCGAAAACTTGACCGCTCCCTCACATATACGATACTTTGGATGTATGGAAATGTTTGACAATACGCGCGCCATTTTCACGCAGCTGGGAGATTTCTGCTCCGGGCCGGCAGTGAAGACGCTCATCGAAAACCACGATGCGTGGACGCACAACGAACTGGTGGAATCTCTCGCCACAGCCCGCCTCCATCTCCAGCCCCGCGATGCCGCCACCCAGGCCCGCATCGCCCGCCAGCGTCAGGCACTGGCGCCCCTGGTTGTCCGCCTTCCCGCAGCCTACGCCGCGGCCGTTTGATCATCCCATGCGCATTTGAGACACCGGACAGACTTCGGCAATTTGCTTGCCGGCCTGCTTGAGCAGCGCCCGCAGCCGCTGCACCTGCGCGATGCCGGCGGCAGCCATTTCCGTGAAGAGCGATTTGACCTGCTCATCACGCGCGAAGGCGGTGTAGCGGGCGTAGAAACTTGCGGAGCGCTTTTCGGAAGCGATCACGAGGCGCATGGCTTCATCAAAGCGCGCATCGTCGCGGGCATCGACCAGCCGCGGCCCGACGCAGACGGCAAGTTTGTCTTCCTGCGACAGGTAGTAGCCCGCGGAGGGGGCGAGCCGCTGCAGGAGCGTTTGGATACGGTCCCGCTGGAGGCGTTCGTCGCGGGCCATCTGTTCAAAGGAATCGCGGAGGCGGGCGTCGGCGGCTTTTTCGGAGAGGACGATGTAGCGATATGCCGCCACGGATTCCCCGAAGGCGGCGATGGCAAGGGCCTTGTCGTCGGTGAGTTTGGAGAGGTCGGAGGTGGAGAACTTTTTGCCCATGGGGGGATTATAACCGGATGAGCAGCCAAACGTAGTTTGACATTTGCGTGACGATGAAACTTAATTCGCTCAACAATCGCCTAGGGGCAAGGCTGAAGTGTGCGGGTTGGTTACTTCTTTACCTCACTCTGGGGCGGCACGATAGGCCGGGCCAGCGGGCGCGCTCGTGAGAACATCTCCGCCACTCTTTGCATTTCCTCAATGCTTTCAATCTTTTGCTCAAACGGGATCCGCCTCCACTCCTGCAATTGCTGCCGGTGGTGGCCCTCCCATGTGGTTGTAGCCCACATTTCATCAGTAATGTTGCTGCCGGCTTCGCTCATGCCTCACCTCGTGCCAGGCGTAGTTCGTTCAAATCCAGCAGATCTTTCGGACGAGCTGCCATTAGCTTTAATTTTACCAAATCCTGATAACTGCAAATAGGCGCGTCGATGCCCGCGCCGATATTGAAGGCCTCAAGGCGTTTGTAGGCCTCGTCAAATCCCAACGGGTCGCTGACAAACACATCGATGTCCGTTTCGCGGTGGGCATCGCTCTTGAGGTTCAACACCTTCATCTGCTTTTCAGCAATCCATCGTTCACGATTAGATGCCTCCGCAAATTCCGCTGCCGTGACCGGAATCATTGGCCGATATCCAAGTTTTTCCAAAAGCGCCATTGCGACAAGAATGTTATCCTTTTCCAACTGAATCAACAGGTCGACGTCCACCGTCAATCGAAGATATCCGTGCGCGTTAACCGCAATCCCACCTACGATCAAGTAGCGGATGTGGCCGTCGTTGAGCGCCTTAACGATCTGCTGCAAGCTGGCTTTGGTCATGTGTGTTCCTTACAAGCATCTCCGCGGCGTGCAAACACTTGGATGATCGGTTCCAGATCACCTTTCACCGCATTCTCCGCTACAATCCTCACATGGCCAAGTCCAAAGTTAAAACCTTTTACATCTGCCGCAACTGCGGGTCCATGCATGCCAAGTGGCTGGGGAAGTGTCCGGACTGCGGCACATGGGATTCGCTGGAGGAAACGGCCAAGCCCACGGAGGATCCGCATCGCCCACGGGCGCTGACGGTTTCGCCGCTCACCGCGGAGCCTGCCGCGAGCGGCGGCGCTGACGAGTCGGGTGCCCCGCGTGTGCGCGGGTTTGCGGATCTGGCGGCACAAGCGGTGCCAATTGCCATTGCCGACGTGCCGCCGCTGGAAGTGCCGCGGGTTCCCACGGGCATATCGGAATTTGACCGCGTGCTTGGCGGAGGCATTGTGCCCGGCAGCGCGATTCTGCTGGGCGGTGAGCCGGGCATCGGCAAGTCGACGCTGCTGCTGCAGGCGCTGGCCAGCCTGGCGCACGCGAGTGCCCAGCAACGATCCAAGGCCAAAAATCCGCTGGAGGTGCTCTACGTCACCTCCGAAGAATCCGCCCAGCAGACGCAACTCCGCGCACGCCGCCTGGGCTTCGGCAACTCGCAGCTTAAAGTGCTTGCGGAAACCAATACCGAACGCATCACGGCCTACATCGGCCGGCTGCGACCCACCCTGGCCGTCATCGACTCCGTGCAGATGATTTACAACCCCGCGAACCCCTCCGCCCCTGGCAGCGTTTCGCAGCTGCGCGACTGCTGTACGGAACTGGTCTACCTCGCCAAGGCCACGGGCACGGCCGTCTGCCTGGTCGGTCACGTCACAAAGGAGGGCGTGCTCGCGGGGCCGAAGCTTGTGGAGCATATTGTCGACACGGTGCTCTATTTTGAAGGGGACACGCATCACGATCATCGCATTGTGCGTGCCGCCAAAAATCGCTTCGGCACCACGTTGGAAATCGGCCTCTTCCGCATGACGGGCAGCGGGCTGGAGTCCATCGAAGATGCCAGCACGCTGCTGCTGGAGCCGCAGGAGGGCGAGGCGGGTAAAACTGCCGGCAGCGTGATCACGGCGGCACTTCAGGGGACGCGCGTGCTGATGGTGGAAGTGCAGGCGCTGACGACGGATGCCATGCTGGGCACGGCAAAGCGCAAAGTCTCCGGGGCCGACTCCAATCGCGTGGCGATGATCATTGCCGTGCTGGAGAAGCGTGCGGGGCTGCGGCTGGTGGACAAGGATGTGTTTGTGAACATCGTAGGCGGAATCAAGCTGACGGATCCCTCTGCGGATGCCGCGATCGCGCTGGCGATTGCCAGCGCCCACATGAACCGGCCGATGCCGCCATCGACGCTGGCCCTGGGGGAACTGGGACTGCTGGGCGAATTTCGCAGCGTGTCGCAGATTCAGCAGCGGCTGACGGAGGCGGACCGGCTGGGATTCGCGCAGGCCATTGTGCCGGCACGCACGAAGGTGCCCGCGAAGACCGGCATGCAGCGGCATTTGTGCCGGAATATTGATCAGGCGATTGCGCTTTTGGGATAGAAATCGCCGGCCCTATTGGAGCCAATGAATGGAACCGCAGTTCATTCGACTCAACAGGGAATGGAATGCCGAGCCGGTTGACCCGCGACCCGTCATACGAATTTATGGCAATGATCTCCTGTTCGATTTTGAACTTAACGCACAGAGGTATGACTTTGAAGAAGGGTGCCGGGGTGTACTGCGATTCAGGAATTGTTCCAGATATCGCCTTGGCGGGCCAAACGATGAGGGTTTTTATTACGGACAGGGGCGATTTTCGGCGAGCACACACGAGTGGGGCGAATTCTATCTGGTATACGCTGATCTCAGTTTATTACGAGCGCCCGCTGACTGGGTGCTACTGCCGACGGAGTTCGAGCATCTGAGACATTTTCTGTTTTACATGAAGGACGAAACTTTCGAGTGCGCCGCGGAGGAATGTCTGATTGAACCAGTCTCAAACAATGCGCTCTATCGAAAGGCCATCAAGCTGGACCCGGTCGCCGCCAAGCCCGCAAGTTGGAGCCGCAGCGACTGGGCTTATCTGGGCAGTTCGGAAGAACCTAATCCGTTCATGATTGCCAACCTCAACGTCTGGGCGCATCGTTGGCACGCAGATGCTCACCATGTGGAAGTTATCGGACCGGACGGCAATCGCACGGCTCTTCCGGTACGCAGCATGCAAGTGAATGGCCAAGTTGTGCAATTTCTGCCCAGACGGCTTGGACCAGCGAAATGGGAATTCTATGTGCCGCGTGAGAAGGCCGGCTTAGCAAAATAGGTCCGATGCTCCGTTCCAAGGCGGCGTTCGTTTTACGCTCAGCATCACTTCTTCACATGCGTCCCAATCCAGCCCGCAAACGCATCCACATACTTCTTCAAAAACTCCACCGTCTTGGGATTCTTGATGTTTCCCGCCTCATCGAACCAGTCGCCGACCGCACCGAGATACGCTTCCGGCTGGCCCATCGTCGGCATGTTCAGGTAGGCCAGCACCTGCCGGAGGTGATGGTTGGCGCCAAAGCCGCCCACCGCGCCCACCGACGCACTCACCACGGCGGCCGGCTTGCCGTCGAAGACGCTTTGGCCATAGGGACGCGAACCGACGTCGATTACGTTCTTCAAAACCCCGGGCATGGAACGGTTGTACTCCGGCGTCACAAACAGCACGGCGTCCGCCGCCTTGATCTTGGCGCGAAAGTCCACCCAATCCTGCGGCGGATTGCCTTCCAGATCCTGATTGAAAAACGACACGCCGCCGATCTCTACGATGTTCATATCCAGCGCGGGCGCCCCCTGCTTGATCAGATTCTGCGCCACCTTGCGATTGAATGAATCCTTACGCAAGCTACCAACAAGAATTGCAACACTGTAGGACATGTTTGTTCCTTTTCTTCTCAAAGTATTGATTCGCCCACACGGCTGAAATCGTGTTTGAAATGATAGTTCCTATACAGCGCAGTAGGCAAATCCTGCCATGTGGAGGCATTTGTCGACATTTTGCCTGTGGCGACTTTTTTTTGTTGCTTCCCACTGGGTGGCGCGCTATACATGAGCTATCAACTCGCGCCGCAACTCCGGCAGTTTGCCGCGTTCATCTCTACGGCTGCGATTTTCAGACAATTCAACACTAAGGGAGAGTGTCCTATGACCGACGTCCCACCACGTTGCCCATTCTGTGCCAACGTCATCAAGGTGGAGTCCACCTTCTGGTCGCGCATCGGGCTCAAGACGGCGCTTGCCTATTGCATGCCCTGCCAGCGATCTTTTGAAGCACGCGACGCCCAAACAATGGGCTCCTCGTTCCATCAATGGGCCGAACTCTTCCGCGGCAAGCTTGCGCAGGCGCTGAACCTGGCCCCCATTCTGCCAGAGCCCGTCCTGCATCGCGCCCTGGGCAACCCCCACAAGGACGACACGCGGCTGATCCCTTCACTGGATGAACTCGTCCGCACGTGCCTGCGGCACCAGCGCACGCCGCTGATTGAAATGGCCCGCGGGCGCGAATCCACGCTCGAAGTCACCCACCTGCACAATGAGGCCACCGGGGACGTGGAAGTGGTGGCGATCCTGGGAACGTCGTCGTCAGAATCCGGCTCGCGGGAATGGGAACAACTCGTCGCCCGCACCGGATTGTCACACTTTGTGCTCTACACCCATCCGGGCACGTCAGGCGCAGAGACGCGCGTGAAACGCGCCGTCCACCAGCGGCCCCTCCCCGCCCCCCAACACGACCCCGCCGTGGCGGCGCGCATGCAGGCATCGCGCGCCCCCGCAGCGGTGCCGCACACGGCAAAACACCGCTGAACGCCATCGAGACCAGTAATTTAAAGGTGCTTACTTCCCGCCCATCTGGGATTTGAGCTGATTCGCCCGATCAATCAATTCCTTGTCGGACTTCTTGATCTCCTCGGGGTCCGTTGGTTCCTTCACCTCCGGCACCACGAACGCCCAGACCTGCTCGTCCTTGAACGTCACCGGCAGCAATTCCGCAAACAAATCCAGCGGCATCACTTCATGTGCGGGCACAACCGTCCGCTTATGCGTGTGCAGGTAATAGCGTTTGATCACCGGTCGCTCCGGCGTGCCGACGTTTTCTTCAAAACGCAGACGCACGTCGTAATCGCCGTACCACGTGAAAGGCACGGTCACCGGCGTGCGGCCGATTTCCTGATCGTTGAGCAGCACCAGCGCGCCCGACGGATTGCTGCCGATGGTGATGCAGCGTTCCACACACCCGGTAAGGCCGGCAAGAAGAACGACCAGCGCCAGCACGGCCAATGGTTTGAAGTTCATCATGGGCGGAATTGTAACCCGATGCCCCGTGCCTTGCCATGCTGCCTCAATCTGAGCGGCCGGCCTCGCTTGCCTTCCTGCATTCTTCGCCGCACTCTATGGGTCGCAACACCTGAAAGGGAGACCTCATGCCGACCGTCATTCCCCATCTGCACGTAAGCGGAGCCAGCGCGGCCATTGATTATTACAAGCGGGCGCTGGGCGCCGTGGAGTTGATGCGCGTGCCAGACCCCGATGGCAAACGACTGATGCATGCGTCGCTGCGCATTGGGGATTCCGTGATCATGCTCGCCGACGATTATCCCGAATTGCGCGGGCCCGATTCACCGCGACCGCCGACCCAAGCGGGCGGCAACCCCATCACTCTTCACGTGAACTCGCCGGACGTCGACAAAACGCTGGCCGATGCCGCAGCCGCCGGCGGGGTGATCACGATGCCTGCGGCCGACCAGTTCTGGGGTGACCGCTACGGCCAGTTTCGCGACCCGTTCGGGCATCACTGGTCGGTCTCGACGACGATCAAAAAGCTCTCGCCTGAAGCGCTGAAGGAGGCCGGCGATGCGGCAGCGCAGCGCCTAAGGGAGCAGCAGCAACAACAGCAATGACCTTCGCAATTTGCGTCAACGGGCCGTCAATCCGGGGGCCAGTTGGCGCAGTGCCGCAAGCAGGCGTTCAACCTGCGCGTCCGTGTGCGTGGCCATCAGGCTCACCCGCAGTCGTGCGGCATTCGGTGGCACAGTTGGCGGACGAATCGCGGGGATAAACAGGCCGCGTTCACGCAGCGCTGCGGATGCCGCCAGCGTTTTTGCCGAATCTCCCAGGATGACCGGAATGATGGGCGTTGTGGAGTCGCCGCAGTCGTAGCCCAGTTGTCGCAGCTCTCGGCGGACGTGCTCGGCAAGCGACAACACGCGCTGCCGACGCGCCGGCTCGCGCTGCACGATACGCAAAGCCGCCAGCGCCGCCGCGGCACACGCCGGAGGCAATGCCGTGGTGAAAATGAAACTGCGCGCGACATTCACCAGCGTTTCGATCACCACCCGCGGACCCGCCACAAACCCGCCCAGCGAGCCCAGCGCCTTGGAGAGCGTCCCCACCGTCACATCCACGCGCCCCTCCACACCCTGCAATTCCGCAAGTCCCGCCCCGCGCTCCCCCAGCACACCGGTTCCGTGCGCATCGTCCACGATTGTCACCGCCCCACCGCGCTCTGCGGTATCGCATAGCGCCCGCAGATCGGCCACATCGCCATCCATGGAAAAGACACCATCGCTTACCAGAAAACGCCGCCCCGCCTCGCCCGCCTCGATCCTTGCCAGCAGCTCACCCGCCCGCGCGTAGTTGCGATGCGGAAACGTCCGGTGCCGGCCGCCCTCGCCATCGCGCTGGGCATGCGCTGCCGCGTCCAGCAGGCTCGCATGATTCAACTTGTCGGAAACAATCCCATCCCTCTCCCCCACAAGCGAGGTCAGCGTCGCCAGGTTCGCCATGTACCCCGTCGGCAGAACCAGCGCCGCCTCCGTCCCCTTGAACCGTGCCAGCGCCTCCTCCAGCTCGTGATGAATTTCCAGCGAACCCGCGACCAGTCGCGACGCACCGGCGCCCGTGCCCCAGCGGGCCGTCGCCGCCTGTGCCGCGGCAATCACCTCGGGGTCACCAGCCAGCCCGAGATAGTTGTTGGTGCAAAACTGGAGATAAGTCTTTCCATCGAGCGTGATGCTCGTCCCATCCACCCCCTCCTTTTCCGAGCTCGATACTTTGAGAGCGTGCAGGTTCCGCAGGAGATGCGTGTCCCGCCGCACCGCCAGATCGGCCTGCAATTGCTCCAGCCACTTCACGCGCGCATGCACAGGTCACCTCCGGCCCAGAAGACCGCAGGCGATACCAAGCCTGTTCGTTGTCATGTGAATCTTCACGCCTTCACGGGTGTGGGCTGGGGCACTGCCGCAGCCGCCTCGCGGGCCGCGTGGGCCTTGGCGATTTCCTGAAGCCGGATCTTCATCATCCGGCCGACTTTGAATTTGACGGTGCGCTTGCTGGGCACGGGCACGCGTTCCATGGTTTTGGGATTCTGGGCAACCCGGGCCGCGCGCTGCTTGCTCTCAAACACCCCGAAATCGCGAAACTCAAGCCGGTTCCCCCGGCCCAGTTCGGCGATCACTTCGTCCAGAAACTGCTGGGTCACACGCTTCACAATGACGCGTTTGACCCCCAGTTGCTCGGCGATTCTGTCCACTAATTCTTTTTTAGTAACCGTTGCCATGTTCTTCCTTTTCCGTTCCCAAGATTCCGGGAACCCGCGCCTGGCGCGTGCGAACCACAGTTCCACATCACAGATGTCTGCAGCCGCCAAGGTTGACCCGGATAGTCGGTATCATCCCCATTCACCCCACCCGCGTCAAGATAAGTCTTGTCAAATAAAGGGGGTTATGACAAGCCGCCCGCCCTAACCCTGTTAGGGTAGCGTGCGGAAATCCCCTTTTGCCCACAAGCTTACTTAACCCCTCGCAACCCCAGTCACGGTGCCGAAATCCGCGATTCCACGCCCATTCGATACCGATAGCCGTTCCCGTCTGGGTAGTTTGAGATGCGCTGGTAGTCGTACGTATAGACGGAAACTGCCGAAAATTCGGCAATAGGCGTTTTCCCAGCGACGGTTTTCTCCCCACGGACGAACCAGACATCCCCGTCCGAACTAGGCAGCAGTTGATCAGACGTCCCAACGCCGCGCCGGCGATCATCCTGCACGACCACTGCCGTGGGCACAAAGTAGCCCGGCTCATGCATCCGCATCTGCCGGGCATGGTGCGCCTCGCACCCCACGCTGAGCGCCCCCGTCACCGCCAATAAACCGATCTTGAACATGCCGCGCATCACCGCCTCCTGTCGGCGGGAACATCGCAAGCGGCATGCCGCGCGGATCGCAGCTCTCGGTCCCAAAATGAGCAGTATTTTGCGCTAAATCTGAGCGCGCCAACAGGCCACTGGCAACCCAAGTGGCGTTCACACCACGTCGATCGATGCGATGTTGCCCCCACGCCACAAATAACTAGGCGGCGGCTTCCGGATTCTTCAGTTCCTCTTTCGGCAGGAACTCCGCGTTCACGGCCTTCTCGCCCAGTTGATCCAGGATCCCCAGCAGAGGTTCACGCTCCAGCTTGTAGTCGTCGAAACTCGCATGCCGGGTCTGTCCCTGTTCATCGGTGTACGTGATGTCCACGATGCCGACCTTCTTCCACCGCTCGTTGTTCACCTGCGTGATCTTGCCCCAGGGAATCACCACACCAGGCGCTGGCGAGACCGTCTCATCCTCGGCAATCGCCCGACGGCGCTGGCAATGAATGAACCACGCGATGGAGGCGACGACGCATCCGACGAGGCCCCACGCCAGCCATTGCTGAAATTCCACATCAAAAGGCTGCTTGAACTGGTGGGCGATTTTGCCCGCTTCAGCGCCGGTCTCTTTTTGAAGTTCGTCAAACATCATCTGGCGATTCATGGGAAGTTCGTTGTTCCAGCCGGTCCACATCCGGGCGCGTTCCTTGATCGCGTCAGTTGCATCAGCCTTGGTTGCGATCGCCTTGACCACCCGGTCGTTGTCTTCCGGGTAGCGAATGTAGCCGTCACGCATGAACCAGACGCAAAACACCACGCACATCACGACGATGATCAGGTTCTTCAGTCGAACGGTTTTGGAAGCACGGGCGACGAGAGTCATGGGCAGTCCGATAGGAGTGTGGGAAATCAGCTGACAGAATTGTATCGGCAGGTTAACGCTGCGACTGACCGGAGACAACCGACCGCGCGGCGGGTCACTGCGGGCCGTCGTTGCGGCTGGCGATCAGGCCCCAGAAAATCGACTTTACCCGCTCGGAAAACTGCCCCCGGCCCACGGGATGCTTGGGAATCTTTCCAGCACATTGGGATCCTAAGCTTAGAATTCCACGTGGACAAGTTGTCGCG
>JADMIO011006398.1_pt1 | contig 30887 bp, 27 predicted proteins | sample 8958161 | NCBI WGS metagenome assembly JADMIO01 (sample SAMN16585339, study PRJNA669376) | soil metagenome | isolation source: Crop rotation soil | place: USA: Cullars Rotation, Alabama | collected 2011 | reverse complement strand
TTCGTCGAGACGCTGCAGGGCTCGGCGATGCTGGTGCTGCGGGTCCGGCGCGACGATCGTACCGCCGAGGCGCGTATGCAGGAGGCGCTGCTCGTCGCACAGCAGGCCTTCGGAGACGACGACCCGCGGGTGGCGTCGGCGCTGAACTCGTTGGCGGCGATCACCGATTACCGGTCGGACTTCGCCGGCAGCGAGCGGCTGCTGCGGCGGGCGCTCGACATTCAAACCAAGCGGCTCGGACGCTCGCATCCCGACACACTGGAGACGCTCAGCAATCTCGGCACGACGCTTCGCGACAAAGGGGACTTGCCGGGCGCCGAGGCGGCCCTCCGGGAGGCGCTCGATCTCAAGCTCCGCGTCCTCGGGCCGAAGCATCTCGAGGTGATCGGCAGCATGGTCAATCTCGCCTCGGTGATGCAGCGCCGCGGCCGGTCTGCCGATGCCGACACCCTGGCCCGCGAAGCCCTGACCACCGCCGAAGGCGCGCTCGGTCCGAACCACGTCATGGTCGGGCACGTGTCACGCCACCTCGCCGGCTTCCTCGCCGCCCGCGGCGCCTATCGCGACGCCGAAACGATGTACCTCCGCGCCATCGAGATCTACGTCGGGAAATTCGGCGACCGCCACCAGCTCGTCGTCGACACGCGGCGTTCGCTCTCGGAGATGTACGCCGCGTGGGAACGAGCCGCGCTGCCGCGCAAGTAATCACCACCTGTTCCCGAAGTCGCGGCTGCAACCGCGACGCGCCGACCGACATCGGCGTCGCCGTTTGCGACCGGCGCCGCACGAGACGATCCCTCGTCTGGCCGCCGGCGCGACGTCACATCGGCGTAAACAGGCGCGAAACGGCCCGGTCGCTTTCCTTCGCCGGCGCCTTTCCGCTATCGTGAACGTCGCTCGAGCCGCCAGTGACCGAGGAACACACCGACAAGACAGCGGCACGGCTGGTCGCCGTGCTCGACATGGGCGCCAGCGCCATCCGGCTGGTCGTCGGCGAAATCGCTCCGAACCGGACGATTCGAACCATCGAAGAGGCGTCGCGCGGCGTCCTGCTCGGCCGCGACACGTTTTCCTCGGGCGCGATCCGATCGCGCACCATCGACGCGGCGCTCGCCGCGCTCGAAAACTTCCGCGAGATCATCGACGGCTACGGCGTCACCGAGATCAGGGCGGTCGCCACCAGCGCGGTACGCGAAGCCCGCAACGTCGATCTGTTCCTCGACCGGATCCAGCGGCGCACCGGCATCTCGTTCGAGATCCTCGACGAGGCCGAGGAGAGTCGGATGGTGTTCCTCGCCGTCAAGCAGGAGCTGCGCCGGCGCGCGGCGCTGCGCGGGGCATGGACGCTGCTCACCGAAGTCGGCGGCGGCAGCACCAGCCTGACCCTGCTCCGCCAGGGACAGCCGAACCGCTCTGCCGTCTACGCGCTCGGCGCCGTCCGCCTGCGCCAGCAGCTCGATCTGCGCCAGTTGACCCACGACGTGCAGCTCGCGCTGCTCAAGCGCTCGATCGCCAACGTCATCGAAGAAATCCGTCTCGACAACCCGCTACGACGGATCAGTCACATGGTGGCAATCGGCGGCGACGTGCGGTTCGCGGCGTCGCAGATCCTCGATGGCGCCGGAGAGAACGGCGTCCGGGAAATTCCCCGCGATGCGTTCCTCGCCTTCTGCGATGAGATCGAGCGGCTCGACGAAGAGCAGCTCGTCGATCGCTTCCGCCTGCCGGCGGTCGAGGCCGAAACGCTGGTGCCGTCGCTGCTCGTCTACCGTACCCTGCTGTCAGAGACCGCGGCCCGCAAACTGCTGGTGTCGGACGCCTCGCTGCGGACCGGCCTGCTGCTGACCGTCGCCGACCCAGGCGGCCGCCTGAGCGCCGAGGAGTTCGCGCAGCAGGTGCTGGCCAGCGCCGAAGCGGTCGGCCACAAGCACCGCTACGATCGCGATCACGGCCGCCACGTGATGAAGCTCGCGACGCAGATGTTCGACGCGTTTCGCGACGATCACGGGCTCGGCGAACGCGAGCGCCTGTATCTGCTGGTCGCCGCGCTGCTCCACGACATCGGCATCTACGTGAGCCCGCGCGGCCATCACAAACACTCGCAGTACCTGCTGGCCGCCTCGCAGATCTTCGGCTTGTCGAACGACGAGACGGCGATCGTCTCGAACATCGCCCGATACCATCGCCGCGCCACGCCGCAGAAGAGTCATCTCCCATACGTGGCTCTCGATCGTCAGGACCGCGTCGTGGTCGACAAGCTCGCGGCGATGCTCCGCGTCGCCAACGCGCTCGATGCGGAGCACCTGCAGAAGGTGACCGAGCTGAACCTGGTCCGCGGCGAGCGCAGCTGGATTCTCGAGATCGACGGCACCGGCGACCTGACGATGGAGCAGCTGGCGGCGGCGGCACGCGCCGATATGTTCCCGAACACGTTCGGTCAGCAGCTGGTGATCCGGCGAAAGGGACCCAAGTCGTGACCGATCAGCACGGCCACCACCCGGAGCGGTTCATCAATCGCGAGCTGTCGTGGCTGGCGTTCAACGAGCGCGTGCTCGAAGAGGCGGCGGACGGCACGACGCCGCTGCTCGAGCGGGTCAAGTTCGCGTCGATCGTCGCCTCGAACCTCGACGAGTTCTTCATGGTGCGGGTCGCGGCGCTTCGTCACGCCGTCGCCGACGAAGAAGACGCGCCCGATCTCGCCGGCCTCACCCCGCGGCAGCAGCTCGCCGCGGTCTGCGAACGCGCCCACGCGCTGGTCGAGGCGCTCTACCGGTTGACGACGGGCGAGATCCTGCCGGGGCTCGCCGCGGCCGGAGTCCGGATCCTCGCCTGGACCGACCTCGAGAGCGGGCGACAGGTCGCGCTCGGCGAATACTTCCGCCAGGCGGTGCTGCCGATCCTGACGCCGCTGGCCATCGACGCGTCACGTCCGTTTCCGCGGCTCTCGTCGCTCAGCCTGAATCTCGCGCTGCTGCTCGCGCCCGCGCCCGGCGAGGACGAACGACGGCTGGCGATCGTGCAGGTGCCGCCCGGACTGGCCAGGCTGGTCGCGGTCGATGAATCGGCCACCTTCGTGCTGCTCGAAGAGGTCATCTCGGCTCATCTCTCCTCGTTGTTTCCCGGTCAGCCGATCGTCGAGGTCGCCGCAATCCGTCTGGCGCGCGACGCCGAGCTCGAACTCGACGACGAGGGTGGGCGCACGCAGCTCGAGCAGGTGGAGCGCGAGCTGCGCCGGCGGCGGCGCAGCGGCGTGATCAGGCTCGAGGTGAGCGCGAACGCATCCGAGGAGCTGCTCGAAATTCTCCGGCGCCACCTCGATCTCGTGAAGGACGACCTCTACGTGATTGGCGGACCGCTGGATCTGCGCGTGTTGACCGGCCTCACCGATCTGCCGGGGCTCGAGGCCTACCGCGATCCGCCGCATCAGCCCGTCGATGTCCTGGCCGACCGGCAGGAGGCGGACATCTTCTCGCTGGTCGAAGAGCGGCCGCTGCTCATCCACCATCCCTACGAATCCTACGACCCGGTGGTCGCTCTCATCGAAGAGGCGGCCGACGATCCCGACGTGCTCGCGATCAAGCAGACGTTGTATCGCACCAGCGTCGGATCGCCGATCCTGGCCAGCCTGCAGCGCGCCGCCGAACACAACAAGCAGGTAACGGTGCTGGTCGAGCTGACGGCGCGGTTCGACGAGGAACGGAACATCCAGTGGGCGCGGGCGCTCGAGGAGGCCGGCGCGCACGTCATTTACGGCGTGCGCGGCTACAAGACGCACGCAAAGATCTGCCTGATCGTCCGCCGCAGCGCGCAAGGCCTGAAGCGCTACGTCCACATCGGCACCGGCAACTACAACGAGCGGACCGCCCGCGTGTATACCGATTTCGGGCTGATCACGACATCGCCGCTGATCGCCGAGGACGCGACGGCGTTCTTCAGCGCGGTGACCGGCTACTCCGATCCGCCGCGGCTGAAAAAGCTGGTGATGGCGCCGACCGGGCTGCGGCGGCGCTTCCTGCGGCTGATCGATCGCGAGCGCCGCCGCGCGCAGTCGGGCGAACAGGCGGAAATCGTCGCCAAGATGAATTCGCTCATCGACGAGGAGATCATCGAAGCGCTCTACGCCGCGGCCAGCGCCGGCGTCGTCATCTCGCTCAACGTCCGCGGCATCTGCGCGCTGCGGCCCGGCGTCCCGGGGCTCAGCGAGAATATCGAGGTGGTGTCGGTGGTCGACCGCTTCCTCGAACACTCCCGCATCTACTACTTCCTGAACGGCGGCGACGAAGAGGTGTATCTCGCCAGCGCCGACTGGATGACGCGCAACCTCGACAAGCGCGTCGAGCTGATGTTCCCGGTCGAGGACGCGGAGCCCCGCGCCAAGGTGCTCTACACGCTGCGGGCCATGTTCCGCGACAACGTCAAGGCGCGCTGGCTCGGCGCCGACGGCGTCTACCGGCGCCGCGAGCGCGCGCCCGACGAGCCGCCATTCCGCGTGCAGCAGCACCTGCGCGACGAGGCGCGGCGTGCCGCGTCGCTCGCGCGCGAGCGCGTCGGCGTCATCCTGCGTCCGGAGCAACCCCGCAAACCCCGCCAGCGCGAGTCCACTCTCGGCTGAAACGGACGCCGACGCTCGGCTGAAGCCTTCGCGCTACACGGACACGACAATGCTGTCGACAGCGTTTTTCAAAACGACGTAGCGCGAAGCCTTCAGGCGAGCGCTGTGACGCTGACGCTCGGCTAAAAAGCCTTCGCGCTACACGAACACGAAAATGCTCGGGCGATTTCGGGTTCGACCAGCAGCCGTGGGTCAACACAAAGGACACAAAGGACACCAAGGCAGTCTTGTCAAGGAGTAGACGCTTCTCTTACCGGATCTTCACCGCTTTCCGACCGCAATCCAACCGCATCCACATGTCTCCACACGCCGTAACGGGCATCCTTAGCGGATGATGACTTCAGCAACCCGGCAGGCTTTCGACGCGACCGCCATCGAGTACCGGACGCGGTTCCTCGCCACCGCCCGGCGCCTGCTCTCCGATCACGCCGCCGCGCAGGACGTCGTCCAGGACGCGATGCTCTCGGCGGTGCGCAACCTGCCCCGCTTCCGCGGCGACAGCCAGATGTCGACGTGGCTCGGGCGCATCGTGATCAACTCGGCCTTGACGCGCCGCCGCGTCGCCCGCCGCCGGCCGGAACAGTCGCTCGAGACGCTGCTCGCGCAGCCGGAGCCGGGCGTGCACCAGCCGGCGCCGCTGGCCGCGCACGGGCCGAGCACCGAGGGGGCGCTGCTGCGCAGCGAAGCGGGCGATCTGCTCAAAGCGGCGGTGCAGCAGTTGCCCGACGACTACAAGACGGTCGTGATCATGCGCCACTACGAGGATGCGCGGATTGCCGACATCGCCGCCAGACTGCGAATTACACCGAACGCCGCCAAGCTGCGGCTGCTGCGCGCGCACCGGGCGCTGCGCCGCCTGCTCGAACAGCGCGGCTACCGTCGTCAGGGGCCAGCGAATCTCGCGCCGGCTCACGAGCGCGGGCTGGCGGACACGGTTGCGGCGTGAAGTGGTGGCGCCCGCTCGCGCGGCTGCCCGGCGGCCCACCTGCAGCGCTGCTAGGCTCCGCCGATGCTATCCCGCCTTCCGCATTGCTTCTTCGGTGGACGGTTCCGCGACGGTTTTCGCGGTCGCCGGCCGGCGCAGCCATTCCGTCACCTTGCCGGTGCACGGCGGCAGCGGATCGCACGCCAGCAGGTAGAGAACCACGGTCGTCAGCATGATGAGGGAGTAAGTCAGCAGCGCCAGCGGGAGATGAAGCACGAAGTAGGCGAACCCCAGCGGATAGAAGAGCACCACTGACAGCGTCAGGAAGGAAATACGCAGCAGTGCGTCGCGAACGCGCCGCGGGTTGCGAAAACCCTTGGCGACGCGCTGATAGGCCGCCTTCTCGTAGGTTTCGATTGGCACCTGGAACACGGTCTGCGTCAGTACGTACAACAGACCGCCGCAGAACAGGCTGAGGGCGACTCGCACGGTCTGGTCGGGCACCCACAGGTACACGCCGCCGGCCCAGATGAAGTAGACGATGATGCTGAGATTGGTGAGCTGGAGTGCCAGCCACACGTTGGTCCGGCCGGTGAGCCGTTGGAATTTGTGACAGAGCCACTCGGTGAGGTTCAACACGCCGGCATCGAGGTAGGTCATGCCGTACATACAATACCCCGACGTTCGGCGATTCGCTCGCCCGCAGACTACGGATGCGCTTGCAGGCCGCGCTCGACGGCGAACAGGCGCCATTCGCCGGACACGCCGGCCAGCGCATGTTCGCCGCGATCTTCGAAGTGCAGCCCGGCGCCGGCGACGAGATCCTTGACCGTCCGCGACACGAGCACCTGCCCTTTGGCGGCGCGGGCGGCGACCTGCGCCGCGGTTTCGACGGCGACGCCGCCGACCTGATCGTTCCGGATCTCGCATTCGCCGGTGTGCAGGCCGATGCGCACGTCGGCGCCGAAGCGCGATGCGGCGGCGGTGATGGCGCAGGCACAGCGGATGCCGCGCGCCGGGCCGTCGAACGTGCTGAGGAATCCGTTCGGCTGCATCTCCAGGCGCCGGCCGCGGAACCACTCGAGCTCCTTGCGCGTGTGCGCGTAGAAGCGCTCCTCGCGCTCGCGAAGCGAGGCGCCGCCGCGGCGATCGTCGGGGGCGAACGCGACCGAGGCGCTCATCACGGTGGCGAGCACCCGATCGAGCTCGAGGCGGTGACGTGAGTCGGTGAGGAATTCCTCGATCACGTCGACGATGGCGTCCTGATCGCCGACAAACGGCAGGTGGTCGTGGCCGGGCAGCTCGACGAAGCGCGCACCCGGAATCAGCCCGGCGACGTAGCGCCCTTCATCGACGAGCAGGCACCGATCGTCGGTGCGGTGAAGCACAATCGTCGGCACGCGGATCGTCGGCAGGATCGAGCGGACGTCGATCTCGGTATTCATCTGGGTGAGGCTGAGGGCGGCGCCCGGGCTGGCGCCCATCCGCAGGTAGGTGCTCCACCACTGGCGGAACTCGGGGTCGGCGGCAACGCTCGGGGCGCGCTCTTCGAGACCGACCGGGCCACCCCAGTGCTCGCGGATTTCGTCGAAGAACTGCGCGCGCTCTTCGGTGCTCGGCGCCCACACGTAATCGGCTTCACGGATGCGCCTGGCGTACGTGCCAATCATCACCAGCGCCATCGTCTTTTCGGGATAGGTGGCCGCGAACAGCGAGCACATCGGCCCGCCTTCGGACACGCCGAGCAGCGCGGCGCGATCCGAGCCGACCGCTTCCATCACCGCGCGCACGTCGTCCATCCGCTGTTCCAGCGTCGGCAGCGCGGTGACGCGATCGGAGAGGCCGGTGCCGCGCTTGTCGAACAGGATGAGCCGCGAGAACGACGAGAGACGCCTCAGGAAGCGCGCGAAGGATGGCTCTTTCCAGAAATATTCGAGGTGCGAGACCCATCCCATCACGAACACCAGATCGAATGGACCGTCGCCGACGACCTGATAGGCGATGTTGACGTCGCCGCTGCGGGCGTAGCGCGTCTCTGGTATCCGGTACGAGTCGGCAGACGGCGCGTCGGTTGGCGCCGTGGGTGCGGCAGCGGCCGCACCGCTTTCGCCATCGTGGCGCGGGTGCCGCGCCGCGTCGGCCGGCGCTTCGGCGATGGGCGCAATGAACCGGTAGCCGCGGCGGTGCACCGTCTCGATGAACTGCGGCACCTTCGGATCGTCGGCCAGCGCCCGCCGGATTTCGCGGACACAGACCTTCAGGACCGCGTCGCCGACGAACACGCCGGGCCACACCGCGTCGATCAACTCCTGCTTCGTGACCAGGCGGCCCGGCCGCTGCGCGAGGCATTGCAGCACGGAAAAGGCTTTCGGCGTCAGCGGAACCGATTGCGGTCCGTTCCACAAACTGGCGTCGGCGATCTCGAGCCGGAAACGACCGAACCGGACCGGCGGCTGGTCGTGCGCCCCCAGCGGACTGTCAGGCATGTGGTTCCGGCTCGAGCAGAACGGTCATGAACGACACGAGCTCTTCGAGCGACTGGAAATGGGTGGCGTCCCCGGATTGCACGTGCTCGACGCGACCGACGATTCGGCCGCCGCGCATGTGCGCGTCGGTGCGAAGGTGCACGAGGAAGGCCCTGCTGACGAGACTCTGCTGATCGGTGGTGTGCGCCATTGCGTTTTCCGGTTCGCCCATGCCATGACTCGGACCGATCGAGAATACGGCAGACAGCGGCGCGGCAGGTAACGGTACGGTTTGGTTTTGGTAAGGATTTGCGAAACCCGCGAAGTTATGCGCTTGGCGAGTGTTGGCGGTGAAGGTATCATCATCGGTCATGGCAAAGCATTCGTCTTCTATCCTGGAACTGGCACGACGCGGAGCACAGCAGCGCTACGCCGAGCTCCAGACGGAGCTGGCGGCGCTGGTCCGCCAGTTTCCCGATCTGCGCGCCAGCGCGCGCGCGATGATGAGACGAGGCCGCCGCGCGTTCGCCGCCGCCGCCACCGAGCTGCAGCCGCGCAAGCGCCGCAAGATGAGCGCCGCTGCCCGCGCCAAGATCGCCGCCGCGCAGCGCGCGCGATGGGCCAAGCACCGCGCCGCCAACGGCGGCAGCACCGCCAAGGGTGGCAAGAAGAAGGGCTGACTCACCCTTCCGCCGACACCGCCGCGATCAACGCCTTGATGTAGCCAAACGCATAGGCAAACCCCTGCAGGCTGTCGACGCCTTCGACCTGCGGGACGTGGTCGGGCATCATCATGCCGTCGTAGCCGACCTCCTTGTAGACGCGCATCGCCTTCAGCATGTCGACGCTGCCGTTGTCGATGAAGGTCTCGCGGAAGTTGAGGAACCCGCCTTCGATGTTCCGGAAGTGCACGCTGAAGATTTTCTTCCGCGAACCGAAGTAGCGGATCACGTCGAAGATCTGCTCGCCTGGTTTCTCGAGCTGCTCGGACACGGTGCCCTGACAGAAGTTCAGCCCATGATACGGACTCTCTTTGATCGCGACGAACTTCTTCAAGCCATCGGGTGAGCCGAGCACGGCGTCGACCCCGCGCCAGCCGGTGCCCTTGGGCACGCCGGGATCCTGCGGATGGCATCCCATGCGGACCTTGTACTCCTCGGCGACCGGCACGACGCGCTCGAGGAAATACGTAATCCGCTCCCAGTAGGTATCGGCGTCCACCTTCCCGGCGATGGTCAGCGGCGGATCCTGTTTGGCCCGCTCGTAGACGAACTCGCTGTAGCGCGACCGCCCGCGTCCCGGCGCCGTGCCGCTGCGCGGAATGCCGATGATCGTGAAGTTGTATTTCACCTGCATGATGCCGGCGCGGGCGCAGTTGCGGATCATCTGGCAGATGTCGTCGATGTTGCGATCGCGGTCGGGGCTCTTGCCCAGATAGATCGCCGGCATCTCCGCTCGCGATATGTCCGACGAGCTCATCGGCAGCGGGACCATATCGAGCGTGATGCCGTGCGAGGCCACGGTGTCCCGCAGCTTCGACAGCCCCTCGACCGTCCACGCCTCGTCCATCCGCTCGGACGGCAGGCCGCTGCAGATGTTGTTGACGCCGAATGCGGCGCACTGGCGGAGGATTGGATCGGTGTGGCCGTGCTGCGTCCCCACCTTCATCCTGGCGTTCGGCGGCGGCAGCGCGCCGGACTTGGCCGGCGACATCGCCTGCTGCGCCTCGACCACCGCCTCGGCCAGCGCGGCGGCGGGCACGCCGGCGCTGGCCAGCTTCACGAACTCACGCCGATCCATAGAAACCTCGCTTCAGAGCTGAGACTCGAGAGCTACTAGCCCCACCACGCTTCGCCGGGAACGAGATGCGCGCGGACGACGTCCGGGTTCAGCTCGATGCCGAGCCCGGGTTTGTCGCTCACCTGGATGAAGCCGTCCTTGATATACGGTCCGTCGAGGAGCAGCACCTGATCCATCCAGCCGCCTTCGCCGGTGATTGTTTCGAGCGCGATGTAGTCGCGAATCGAGGCCGCGAATTGCGCGGACGCATACGTGCACACCTGGCTGCCGGTGTTGTGGTTCGCCATCGGCAGACCGAAGACGTGCGCCATGTCGGCAATGCGCCTGGTCTCGAGAAACCCGCCCGCGTTGCGCAAATCGGGGTGGAGAATGTCGGCGGCCTGGTTGAGGACGAAGTCCTTGAATCCCTCGCGCCGCGCCAGGTTCTCGCCCATGCAGATCGGCACCTTCGACGCCGCGCACAACCGCTTCCACGAGTCCGAGTAGTCGACCGGCAGCGGATCCTCGAGCCACACCGGCTTGACCGGCTCGACCGCGTCGGCAATCTGGATGGCGGTGCGCAGATCGTACTCCCAATGGCAGTGCACCATCAGATCGTGGTCCCAGCCGACGGCGTCGCGGCAGTGCTCGAATCCCTTCTGCACGCCAATCAGTTCCTTGGTCGTGAGCACGCGATTGGCGAGGTCGCGCGCCTTGTCGGTGGCGGGATCGGTGTTCTGCAGTCCGAACTTGTGGCAGGTGAATCCGCTCGGGTGCGCTTTCACTTTCGCGGCCCACTCCGCCACCGACCCCTTGTCGAGCATGTTCCGCGGCGCCGCGTGATCGTAGACGCGCACGCGGTCGCGGAACCTGCCGCCGAGCAGCGTCGAGGTCGGGACGTCGAGGATCTTTCCAGCCAGATCCCACAGCGCCATCTCGATGCCGCTCACCGCCCGCAACAGGTTGTGCGCCGAACCGTCGGTACGCGTGCCGCTCAGATCGCGCGTTCCCTCGCCCATCTGCGTGTACAGCTTGTCGATCTCCAGCGGATCTTTGCCCACCAGCCACGGCTTGAGGGAGAGGATCTGCTCCTTCACGCCGACGCCCGGCGACCCGTACGCTTCGGCAATGCCCGATACGCCTGCGTCCGACGTGATCCGGACGAGCGTATACGTGCGGCTCGCCCCCTGCATCACCATCACCTGGACGTCGCGGATTTTCGCGCGCTTCCGCTCGGCCGCGACGCGTTCCTCGAAAGACGACAGGAACATCGGCAGCAGCGGCGCGCCGGCGACACCCCGGAGAAACTGCCGCCGGGAGAATCCTCCGCTTCCCTTCATGGCCCCGCCTCCTCGCGCGCTAGTGGCCTATGCGTCGCGATCGTGGCGCGAGTATACCGGGGACTGCTCCGCGAGTCGCGCCGCTTGTGTGAGGAGATAGTTCCGCTCGGGGATGCTCGTCGTCCGGCTGGCCGCGGCGCGGTAGAGTTCGACGGCAGCGGAACCGTCGCCGGCCAGTTCCAGCAGGTGGGCGCGGACGGCGGCAAGGCGATGATGATCTTTCAGCCGGCCGTCGGCATCGAGAGCGGCGAGGCGCTCGAGCCCGGCCGCCGGGCCATGAACCATCGCCGTCGCGATGGCGTGATTCAGCGTCACCATCGGGTTGTCACCAGACTACGCCGCTATAGGCGCATTCACCGTACGTCGGAGCCGGCGGCGCGTTCTCGACATCGGGCGCACGGATTTCAGAACAGGATGGTCAGCGATGCGGCAATCGCGGCCAGGGGCGGGCTGGAGGGACTGAGGATGACGAGCAGGTTGGTTTTGAACCGGCCGCAGCCGACGGTCATGCCCGGCACCGGTCCCCACTTGACCTGGTCCAGATTCCTTCGCGGATTTTGATAATACGCGGCGGTCAGGGCGGCCAGCGCCGAGAAGTGGCAGATGCCGATCGCGCCGACGCCGATTTCCCCGGCGACCGACACCGGGAGCACCAGTCCGCGATTGCTGTTGCGCAGCGCGTCAGCTTCGACGAAAAAATGACGAGGCTTGATGTAGTACCTGAGGCCGAGCCCCCAGTTGTCTCCGGCGTAATCGATGCTCTTGTTGACGTGGTAGCTCAGCCCCCAGATGGTCATTCCCCATCGGCGGGCCTGGTCGGCGTTGTCGTCGTTGTCGGCAGGCTCCTGCGCGGCGGCCGGCGACGCGAACAGCACGATGAGGGTGAGCACCGCAAGCGACAGCCCCGCCTTGAGCATGAAAGCGCGGCTACTACTCTAACTTACGGTTTCTCTCCCTTCTTCAATGTCATCGAGAAGCCGGCCAGCGTGATGCTGCTCTTGATGACGTTGCTCGGCCCGGCCATCACCCACGCCTTTGCAAAATTGAAATGGAGCGTGGCCCGCCGCTCGATGCCTGGAAACGTGAAATCGAAGCAACGGTAGGCGATCCCGTAGTCGGTGGCCGGACGCCATTCGCGCCGGTTGTCGTCGGTCGGCAGGTTCAGGAGAATGGCGCCGGGCGCGACGAATACCTGAAAGCGGCCGGCGACATCGATGGTGGCGTGTACGCCGAGGACGCCGAAGACGCTGCTGCCGGTCTGCGCCATCGGCCACATCGCGTCGAGGTGGACGTGCTCCCACCAGACGGTCTTGGTCGGCGCTTCTTTCTGCGTCCGCGCCGACGCCAACTGCGCCCGCACCTGAGCCGTAGTCGGATCGTCGTTCCACACGCTCAGCACGCGGCATCCTCTAGCCAGCGCGTCGTCCTCCTGCGGCAACACTGCGTCGCTGCATTCGGCGGCCAGCCACGAAGGCGGCTCGGGACGCGGCCGGCGCTCGCGCGACTTCACCCATCCTGGCTCGCGTTTGTTGCGCCAGACCTCGTTCCACTGCTGCCACTTGTCGAACTCGGCGATCCACCGTTCCAGTTCCTGGACACGCGCAGTCCATGCTGCAGCGTCGGCGGGGAGTTCGAGAAGGCCCGAATCGATGCTGCGCGTCGGCAGCGGATCGCGCGACTCTTGCGCCGAAACAGGACACGCCGTTACGACGCCGACGACGACGCACAGATAAACGACGAGGGATCCCCTGGGCATGCGTCGCGAGAGGCGAACTGCATGCCAGCTTCAGACGCCCGAACGGCGCGCATTTTCCCAGACCAGGGAAGAAAAAAGTCTGCGAGTCCTGCACTGCGCTTACGGCGCCTTCATCACCGGCGGCGGCGCCCACACACCGTCGATCACCGATCGCTTCGGCGAGTACAGTCGGAGGGCGAGGATCATACCGCCCTCTCTCGGTGACGGCAGCCAGTTGGCGGCGCGGTCCCGACCAGGGGCATCGCGCTGCACGTAGATGGTGAGCGAGCCGTCGCTCTCGTAGCGCAGTCCGCTGCGGTCGCTGAGCGCGTAGCGATCGATCGGATTGCGGACGAGGAACGCGTCCGCGTCGAAAATCGCGATCGACCACAACGCATTCACCGGCGGGATCTGCTCCCGGCTGAAGCGGACGACGTAGCGGCGGGCGCCGTCGAGCGGTTCCCCGTCGGCGTCGACGGTGACCGTCGGATAGACGGCATCCTCGGCGAGATTGCCGCCGACGCCGAAGAAGGTCCATGCGGCGCGATATCGATAGTTGACGCCGTAACGTCCCATGTCGAGCGTGATGTCCCATCCGTTGACGCGCCGGCCGCGGGGCGTGTCGCGGATCAGCTGGCGCGCTTCCGTCACACCATCGGCGAGGGCCTTCCGGACGTCCGCATCGAAGGGTTCCATCGAGAACCCCGCTCCCGCCACGATGCCGAGCCTGGCCAGCCGCGCCATCGTCGGGCGGTCGGCGTCAGACGGCGGATTCCGCACGAGCAGCCGGTTGAGGCGGCGGAAGAATTCGTCGGGCGCCAGCGCGACGATCTGCTGCGGAACCGGCGTGGCGTCGTCGACGCCCGACTTCAGCGGGACGTCCACCGGCGGCGAATACGGCCGGCCCCACGACGCGAGCGGCACCAGCGCATACTGCTCCTGCAGCGCGCGCGCCTCCGGCAAGTCGTCGCCGCCGGCGGTGTACGTCCGCCCGGCCAGCATGGCGAGCGTCGTCGGCATCGGCAACTCGACCATGCCGGCCGGCAGCGTGCCGCGCCAGCCGGGGCCGGTAATCGCGAAGGTGCCGCCGCGGCCGCCGCGCGTGCGGGAGCCGGGGGCGTGCGGCACGTTGTTCCACGCGTCGACGAGTTGCATCAGCCAGTAGCGATCGCCCATCGGCGGGACCGACAGCACGATCGGCCCCTGCGCCAGGTCGAGCTCGGCGAGCGAATAGAGCATGTCGACGTTGAAGCCGACGTGGTTTCTGTTGGCCGGGTCGGGCCGCTCGTTGTGGTGCTTGAACTGATTGATGGGCGCGCGGATCGCGTCGACGCGCGCGACGTGCGTCAACGCGTCGATCTGCATCTCGATGAAGACGGGCGGGAGGCCGAAGATGTAGGCGTCGCGGGCCAGCTCGCGCGCGTCCGCCGGCGCCAGTCCGGCCACGTGCGTCGCCGACGGCTGCGCGCCGCGGCTGCAGCCCGCCGTCGTGCCGAGCACGAGGGCCAGCGCCAGGCGCGCGTACGCGGACCGCATTGGAGTGGAGAAAGGCCCTTCGGGCGATCAGGAAAGGCGGGTGTGTCGGTGCACTATTTGGTGGCGGCCAGGGACTCGAGCAGCGTCAGCAGCTGCGTCAGCTCGTCGACGTTGCGCTTGGCCGGATACTGGTAGTACACCCGCGTCGACCACAGACGCTGCCGCTCGCGGAACGTCAGATCGAATTCGGCCGCCGTGAAGACGCAGCGCTCGATGAGCAGCGTCCGCAGCGTTTCGGCGCGCAGGAAGATCTCGGTGACGCGCTCGGTGAGCGCCGCCAGCGAGACGCGGACATCGTCGGCCGGCACGCGCTCGGGCGCACTTTCGTGATCGCGCATGCCGATTCGTCCGGCCGGGTAACTATCGCCAATCATCTCTGCACCTCACCGCTACATCAACTGCAGACCCTCGCGCTTGGCGAGAATGTCGCGGAGCCACCATTTCTGCCGCTCGTACACGTGAATCAGGCTGGTGAGCACGTCGATCGTGCCCTGGTCTTCGTAGGCCAGCGCCACGGTGCTCGCCTCGCGCAGCTGCTCGACCATGAGCTGCACGTTCCGCACGCCTTCTTCGATCATTCCGCGCAGGCTGGTATGAGGGGCGGCGGCCGCAACCCGCGCAAGATCCATGGCGTCGAGCAGGTGCGTCGGCGGCTCGTCGCTGATCGCGCGAATGCGATTGGCAAGGTCGTCGAGGCTGCCCAGCACGTCGAGGGCAAAGTCGCCGAAGACGAGATGGAGATCGCGGAAGCGCGGCGCCTGCGTCTGCCAGTGATAGTGCTTGTAGTTCGTATAAAGAACGAATGAGTTCCCGACGCCTCGATGGAGATGAAAGGCGAGCGAGCCGGCGATGGGCCTCCCCGCCACCTGTTGAATCACGGCCCTGATGTCCTGGGCCGACCGTCTCGGTCCCGGCGCAACAGCCATTGGTTCGTGCTCCTTTCGCTGGCAATTCAGGTGAATGCCCGGACGTATGACCGTCATGGTCCGAGACGACGATTCATTACAGCCGGAGGGCGGGGAAAGGCGGGGGTTACGGAATCGTCTGCGACGATTCCGTCGTTCTTCAGTCGCGGGTGACGCGCAGCGTGCGGGAGGCGACGATGTCCGAGCTGTCGCCGGCGGTGAGCCGCCGCAGGCGCACCACGTAGTCTCCGTCTGGAAGATCGCTCGCCGCCATCGTGAGCGTCACGAGCATGCCGGTCGCGGTGCGTTCGAGATGCGCCGGGAGAGGCGTCGTCGCGAGCCGGCGCTCCAGCGGCTCGAGAATCGCGTCGAATCCAGCGGGGGTGCCCAGGTCGGCCATCTCGAAGCGCAGCCACACCTCTGCGGCCTCGCGAGGAACCCGCACGACATTGGTGGCGTCGGTGTCCTGGCCTCGCACGGTGACCGGGGCCAGCGTGAACACGGCGGCGAGATGCTGCGCCCCGCCGCTCTGCTGCCGCAGCGACGTGATCTCGCGCTCGGCCTCCTGGAGCCGCCGCATCGCATCACGTGTCTGGTAGAGGAGCGCGGGAATCACCGCGATGACCACGGCGCCGGCCGCGGCGAGGGCGAACTGCGGCACTCGCCGGGGTACGGTGAGCCAGCGCGGGAGACGGCCCCAGAGCGACGGCCGCGGCTCGGCGTCGTGCTGCCAGCGTTCCGCGGCATCAATCAGCTCTCGGACCGAGGCCACGCGCGCCTGGCGTGGGGGCGACTGCAGATACGACTGGGTGAAGAGCTGCCAGTCGTCGGGAGACAGCTCGCCTCGATGCCACTTGAGGATCAGTTCGTCCTCGAGTGCACACAGCGACTCGAAGAATTCGGCATCCTCGGTGAGGCGATCCTCGATGGCCTGCCGCTCGGACGGCGCCAAACCGCCTAGCAAGAATCGGGTCAGTACTTGTTCGTCTTCCACGTGGGTCACGGTTCTCTCTCGCTTATACATGGCGTGGCGGCTGGATCTGTTTCAGACGAGTGATGCGGGTCTCTGCCCTCCAGCCGGACCATCTTTCCGGAGCGTGTCTATCTTTCTCCGGATCCGATGCACCATGACGCGAAGGCCGCCTGCCGTTACGCCGAGCTCACGGCAGAGATCGATGCGATCTTCTGTGAAGTAGCGCACGAGCAGCCGCCGCTCGCCGTCGCGCAGATGCGCCAGGCATTCGCTCAGCGCCACGCGCGCTTCGACTTGTTCGACGTGCCGCGCGGTCGAGGGATGCCGTTCGAGATCTGCCGGATCGAGCAGTTCTTCCTTGCGCGACTTCCACCCTTCTTTGACGAGATTCTTGGCGATGCCGAAAAAGTAACTGCGCGCGCCGGACGCGGAGGTATCGGCGCCGGCGGCGATGCGCTTGAAGCCGCGCGCGAGCGCCTCCTGCGCGGCGTCTTCGGGATCCTGGCATTTCTGCCACTCGAGAAATCTCACCAGCTGCGTGCGCAGCTCACGGAAGGCGGCTTCGGCGCGGACCGGATCGGGATCGAGAATCGCGAGTGGATCTTTGGGCGGCGGCGGGTTGTTCGAAGAGGGATCCGGCGGCGGCGAGTCGCTCATCGCGGCTCGCCCGTGATGACGAACGCGCTCCACCAGTACGGATCGTGCCAGCGCGGCTGTGCCGCCATCTTCATCTGCGCCACGCGCAGCGCGGCCGCCGGCGCGCGGTGCTCGGCGCCGAGCATCGCTTCGTAGAAGGCGCGCATCAATTCGGCCGTCGCTTCATCTTCGACTTTGTACTGGCTGGCCACGACGCGGGATGCTCCCGCCGACAGAAATCCTCGCGCCAGCCCCATCAACCCTTCGCCCGGCACATCCTTGCCGATCGCAGTCTGACACGCGCTGAGGACCACGAGATCGGCCTGCAGGCTGGCGTCGAAAATATCGTGAATCCTGAGCAGGCCGTTGGTCGGCATCCCGCGCGCGTCGATCAGCGAGAACACGATGCCCGACAGCTCGGGGTGGGTGTCATCGGGGACGGCGTGCGCCGCCAGGTGCACGATCCGGTAGTCGCGCAGGATCGGGCTGAGCGCCGTTTCGCGGCTGGCGGCGAAGCCGAACGCTTCGTAGCGCTGCGACGGCGGCACCATCGCGAGGATCGACTCGCCTTCGATGCGCGAGAAGAGCAGCCGCGACGGCGGGGTCACACTGCCTTCCCCCGACGGCGCGCGCAGGTGGCGCCCGACGCGCGGATCGTTGACCTCGTAGACCGGATCGGCGAGCACGGCGAGCGTTTTCGGCGCCGGCTCGCGGCCGGCGTTCTGACGGCGCACCACAGCCAGCGTCGAGGCCGACGGCAGCATCACGATCTCGTAGCGCCCGACCATCAGGCCGTGCGTCCCGGGTTCGGGAAGCGCCGCGAAGGGCACGAACTGCAGCGCGCCGTCGCAGACGATGAGCAGCCGCCGGGCGCGCAGTTCGCCGGCCACCGGTCCAAGCAGCATCGCGCTCAGCTGCTCGGCGTCGTGCTGATAACGACCGAGCAGGTCGGCGGCGTTGGACGGCAGCCGCTTCTCGCTGACCAGCGCGTAGACGCTCCGCGCCAGCCGATCGATGTCCCCTTTGGGCGGCAGCGTCACCGCTTTCAGCGAGTGCTGCGTCATCACCCACACATAGCTGTGGCGCTCGCCGAGGACGTAGCGGAGGAGAATCGTGTCGGGATCGAGCACCTCGCGCTGGACCGCTTCGGCGGTGAGCGGCGGCGGGCTGACGAGCGCGGCATAGCGCGGGCTCGCCGCGCGGATGCGCGCCTGCGTCTCGCGGTAGTCGGCGAGGACGTCGCGGATCTTCTCGCGCACCTGCGCCGCCTGGTCCTCGACGCCCTTGTGATCGACCAGCGCCGCCAGACGATAGGACCAGAAATCGAGCTGCCGCTGCTGCTCGCGCTCGCGATCGAAGAGCGCCGGATCGACGCCGGCGCGGATGTCGGTGCGCGACTGGCCGAGCAGATCGAGCAGCGATCGCGCGCGCTCGCGCTCGGAGGCCTCGAACGCCTGCGCCGCGAACCGTCCCGACGGATGGCGCTCGTGCAATTCCATCAGCACGTGGATGTAGGTGGCGAAGTAGGTCTGGCGCGCGGCGAAATACGTCGTCCGCGAATATTCGCCGGCGACGCGGCCGCGCACGTCCTCGGTGAGCGCCAGCGCGGCGCGCAGGCGCGCCTGCGCCTGCGACAGCTTGCCGGCGTTCCGCTGCACGACGGCGATTTGATAGAGCGTTTCGGCTTCGGCGTCGCGCAGCCCCGCCTCGTGCCGGATGGCCAGCGCACGCTCGAGCGCTTCCAGGCCTTTCGCGGTCTGGCCGGTGGCGGCGAGGACGGTCCCGAGATGATGGAGCGCCGTCGCTTCGCCGCGGCGCACGCCGATGGCGCGGTAGCGGGTCAGCGCCTGCTGGTGATCGGCGAGCGCGGTCGCCATGGCGTCGTTGGCCGACGCGATCTGCCCCATCACGTCGAGCGCGTCGGCTTCGGCAAACGGATCGTCGACGCGGCGGATGACGGCGAGCGCTTTCGTCGCCGTCGCGTCGGCGGTCGGCGTGTCGCCGCGGGCGAGGTGAATCTGCGCGAGCCGGACCAGCGCGCGTCCTTCGGCGACGGCCTCGCCGGCGTCGCGGAAGCGCGGCAGCGAGCGGCTCACATAGGTGAGCGCGGCGTCGAGGTCGCCGAGCGAACGGTAAGTGACGCCGACGTTGCTCAGGGTGTAGGCCTCGCCGCGTGCGTCGTGGTCGGCCTGAAAGATTTTCAGCGCGGCGACATACCGATCGAGCGCCTGTTGATAATCTCCCGACTCGAAAAACAGGATTCCCTGGTTGGTGAGCGTCGCCGCCTCGCCGGTGCGCAAGGCGACGGCGCGGAATTCGCCGAGCGCCTCGTCGAGATAGCGCATCGCGTCCTGCAGGTCGCCGCGCTTCCAGTGGCCGACGCCGATGTTGTTGAGCAGTTCCCCGACCTGCCGGCGATCGCTCAGCTGGCGGCTGAGCGTCAAGGCCTGCAGGTAGACGGTTTCCGCCGGCTCGAATTCGCCGCGCGAGTGCAGCATGTCGCCGATCATCGCCAGCGCCGCCGCCTCGCTGCCCGGATCGGACAGCTCGCGCCACAACGGCAGCGACGCGCGCAGGCGCTGGAGCGCCGTGCGCTGCGAGTCGGCGGTGCCCTCGGCCGCCAGCTGCTTCCCCTCGCTGGCCAGCGACTCGGCGTGCTGGCGCACCTCGCACAGCGACGTGGCCGGGTGCGGCGGCTCCTCCAGGCGGACATCGTAATGTGCGGTGCTGCTGGCAGTGGGCGACAGCGGCCGGACGTCGATCCGGTAGACGCCGCCGCCCTGGTCGGCGAGCAGCGTCACCGACTCGACCCCGCGCTCGCGGGTATCGACCCGCCGCAGCGGCCGCCCCTCGGGCGGGACGACGGTCATCGCCAGGTCGGTGTCGTGCTGATCGACCAGCACGCGCACTGACTCGCGCGGCTTGAGGGTGACCCGATACGTGTGCTGATCGGCGGCGATCAGCGCCGCCACGGACTGGGTTGCGTCGATCTCGCGGCCGCGACCGGCGTCGGCCGGCGGCTTCGCCCGGCACGTGAGCTGGGTCAGCGGCACCGCGCAGCAGACCAGGGCTATCCAAAAGGAATCATGTCGCGTCAGCGGAATGAGCCAGTACCGGCTCGGTGTCCGAGATAGCCTGACGATCGGCATCCGTGTCGATTCAGCCTGGCAACCAGTCCGTGATCGCCTGACAGGGGGGGCCGGGGAGGCCCAAGTATCCGCCTGCCTTTCCGGCAAATCAAGCGGGAGTCCCGACGTCTTTCACGCTTTTCGTGTTGTGGTGTGTCGATCTGTTCGGGAACGGTCGATAGTTTGCGTCGTGGCGAGTGCCTAATGTTTCGAATCCGGACGCGTCGACGGCAGGCGTTACCTGCGGGGCGGGATTAGTGCGGACGGTTGCGCTCGGCGACGCGCTTCCGGTGCTCGAGCCAGCGCGTGACCGCTTCCCGGTATTGCGCACCGACCGGCTCGCCGTGGTCCTGATCGATCTCGAGGGCGAGCGCGGCGTGGTCGAGACTGACGCGATAATTCGAGAGCAGGTCCCACAGCGGCATCAGATATCCTGCGACCAGCTCGACGTCGTCACGCAGATCTAGCAACAACACCATGGTGACGTCGCGGACGTACGTCGAGAGATCGCATTCCTCGATCAGCATGCGCGATTGCAGCTGCTGCTGTTGAATCGGTGCGGTGAAAGCCGGGGCTTCGTCCTTACGACTCATGAGGGCGCACCTCTCGACTTTCACCGTCCCGGCGGTACGGCCGCGGCACGGCTCCGCGCCTCAAATCCCCCCGCCGGGCAGCAATGCTCACCAGTCGGACATGGCGCGGGCGGCGCGGGCGTTACAGCAATTCGAGGACGTTACCGGAACACCGTGCACGTCACGGTCGCGAATGGGCGCTTGTCGGTTCACTCCAGCGTGCAACCGCGAGGGGCGAATATCGTCAGCGACCCCGCAACATCGTCAGCGGCGCGGCGGCCCGGCCGGGCGCGTTACTCGTCTCTGTGCAGATTTCGCAGTGGATCACGAGATGGAACGCTCCATGAATCCATGATCGTCTGGAGGATGTAATGGATTTCTTGAGGATGGTTTACATCATCATTATCGGGCAGCTGTAATTCCGGGGCGCGGCGTTCGTCTGACGACACGGCAGCGGCGCGACTCGGCGGCGACGGCAGGTAGCTCCTTTCTTCGAATCGAACAGCACGAACTGGCGGCAGCGGGTTCAATAGAGGTCTGACTCGGGATTCCCGGGACTTCGATCCGGACGGACGTGTGCACGCGCGACCCGCGGCGGGGACTTGCTTCTCGACGTCGGCGGCGGCGAAAACTCCCGCGTGAGGGAAGAATGCACTCGATTGCGACAGATGACCGATGTAACGACCGGCCCGGTCCGGCCATGAACAGACGGCGAGAAATCTGATGACCGATCGCGAAGCCCTCGAGCGGGCGACCACGCTGATGCAGCTCCAGGCGGAGCTGATCGACAGCCTGCAGCGGCAGATCGTCGAGCTGCGCGCCGAACGCGACGAAGCGCGCACCGTCCGCGCCCTGCTCCTCGAGGTGCGCTACCACCAGGATGCCCTCAGCCAGCGCCTGATCGGCGTCTGAGGGTCAGGTCGCTCGACTGCACGGTTCTTCACTCGGGTTCTTCCAGCCGCCCCCTCCGTTCACGCCAACCGGTTGACGTCGAGTCCACGGCCGAACGCGTAAGATCGAGGCGTTGGCCCCTCGCCGCCGTCTCTCGCACACCCGCGCGCTGCACATCCTCAGGGAGGTCGCCGAGGCGCTCAACAGCGCATCGACCGAGCAGCAGGCCGCCGGTGAAGCGCTCAGCCGCGTCGCCGCCCTGCTCGGCGTCGAAACCGGCTGGGTCTGGCTGCGCGATCCGTCGTCGCGCCGGTTCTACAGTGCGGCCGTCCAGAACCTTCCGCCCTACCTGCAGGAACCGGTTCGGATGACGGGACGATCCTGCTGGTGTCTCGAGCTGTTCCAGCGCGGACATCTGACGGCGCGGAACATCGACGTCGTCGAGTGCACGCGCCTGGCGCCGGCGGTCCAGGCGGGACAGGCGACGCTGACCGGCGGACTGCGTTATCACGCCAGCATCCCGCTGTATGCCGGCGATCGGCCGCTCGGCGTCATCAATCTCGCGACGCGCGGCTGGCGCCGGCTGACCAGGCAGGAGCTCGATCTGCTGACGACGATTGCCGATCAGGTCGGGATCGCCATCGAGCGCGCGCGCTTCAGCGAGCAGTCGGTCGAAGTGGCGCGGGCCGACGAGCGGTCGCGGATGGCGCGCGAGCTTCACGACACGCTGGCGCAGGGGCTCACCGCCGTCGCGCTGCAGATCGAAGCGGGCTTGTCGCGTCTCGGCGGCCGGCACGAGGCGCGGCCGCCGTTGCACCGCGCCCTCGAGATCGCGCGGTCGAGTCTCGACGAAGCGAGGCGATCGCTGAAGGCGCTCGGCCCTTCATCGCTCGAAACGGGGTCGCTCGCCGAAGCGCTCGCGGCCCTGTCCCGCGGCTTCACCGCCGATACCGGCGTCCGCGTCCGTACCGCCATCGCCGACGTGGGAACGCTGCCATCCGAGATGGAAACCGAGCTGCTGCGGATCGCCAGCGAAGCGCTGACCAACGTCCGCAAGCACGCGCGGGCACGCGAGGCGTCGCTGGAACTGGGGCTGGTGCGACGGCGGCTGCGCCTGCAGGTGTCCGACACCGGCGCCGGGTTCAACCCGCGGACCGCGCGCCGCCGCGGTTTCGGACTGCTCGGCATCGAGGAGCGGGCGCGCCGCATTGGCGGCCGCGCCGCGATTCGCAGCGCACCCGGCCGCGGCACGACGGTGGTCGTCACCGTCCCCCTTTCCGATGATCCGCGTTCTCATCGTTGACGATCATCCGATCGTCCGCGAAGGCGTCGCCACGGTGCTCGAGCGCGCGCGCGACATCGAGGTGGTCGGCGCGGCCGGCACGGTCGACGAGGGACTGCGGATGGTCTCGGCGCGGCATCCCGACGTGATCCTGCTCGACCTCAAGCTGCCGGGCGCCGAAGGCGGCGAGAGCGTCGCGACGTTCGCGACGAAAGTCGCCGGCGTCGTCGTCTTCACCGCGTACGACGCCGACGATGACGTGTTCCGCGCGATTCGCGGGGGTGCGCGCGGCTACCTGCTCAAGGGATCGGCCGCGGCCGATATCGTCGACGCGATCCGCCAGGTGCATGCCGGGAACTCGTACCTGAGCCCGCGCGTCGCCGCGAAACTGGTCCAGGGCGTCACGCACGCGCGCAGCCGCGGCGGTTTGCTCAGCCCGCGCGAACGCGGCGTGCTGCGCCTGGTCGCCGCCGGGTTGTCCAACCGTCAGATCGCCGAGACGCTGTCACTCTCCGAGCGCACGATCAAGTTCCACGTCACCGCGATTCTGAACAAGCTCGGCGCCGACAACCGCGCGCAAGCCGTCGCGCTCGCCGCAGAACGAGGCCTTCTCCCGAGTCAATGACCTGTCCGATCGGACAGGTCGAGTCCTGTTCGCTCGTCCGAGGCGACGAGTGTCCGCCGGCGCCTAGGATCGAGGCATGAAACTCAACGGACTGCGCATCGCTATCACTGGTGGAACATCCGGACTGGGACTGGCGCTGGTGCGCGAGTGTCTCGACCGCGGCGCCCGTGTCGCCTTCGTCGCGCGCACGCGCGAGGCGGTGGAACGGACCGCGCGCGACAACCCCGACGCGCACGGCATCGTCGGCGACGTGGCGGACAAAGCAGACATCTATCCGATCGCCTTGCAGATCAACGGCGCGCTCGGCGGGCTCGACGTGCTCGTCAACAACGCCTCGAGCCTCGGTCCCGCGCCGCTGCGCCTGCTCGCCGATACCGACTGCGAGGATCTGGAACTGGCGCTCGCGACCAACCTGCTCGGACCATTTCGGCTGACCAAGGCGCTGCTCGGCGCGCTTGCCGCGTCGGCGCGCGAGGGCCGCGGCGCGGCCGTGCTCAACGTGTCGAGCGACGCGGCCATCAATGCCTACCCGACGTGGGGCGCCTATGGCGCGAGCAAGGCGGCGCTTCATCACATGAGCCGGGTGTGGAACGAGGAGCTCTCGGCCGAAGGCATCCGCGTGCTCTCGCTCGACCCGGGCGACATGGATACGCCGCTGCACGCAATCGCCGTCCCCGACGCCGATCCGGCGATGCTCAAGCGGTCGGAGCTCTCGGCACGCGAGCTCGCCGACGCGATCGCCGCGGTCCTGCCGCTCGCGGCGCTGGCAACGACGGAGGCGGCGAGATGATCGCCGCCGATCGGCCAATTCAACGGGCCACGAACGCGCGCCTGCTGGTCGTCGCCGCTGACGGCGCCATCCGCGATCGGCCCCGGTCCGCGTTCATCGATCTCCTCCGTCGCGGCGATCTCGTCGTCGGCAACGATGCGGCGACGATCCCGGCGAGCCTGCGCGGCGTGCACGAGCCGACCGGATCGCCGGTCGAGGTCAGACTGGCCAGCCGCGGCTCGCTGTCGAACGACGATGTTCACGAGTTCACCGCGGTGATGTTCGGCGCCGGCGACTATCACGCGCGGACGGAAGACCGTCCGCTGCCGCCGGCGGTCCGCCCCGGCGATCGTCTGCGGCTCGGTCCGCTCAGCGCCGAGGTCGTTGGATGGCGCGATCATCCGCGGCTCGTGGTGCTGCGATTCGACGGTACGCCCGACGCGATCTGGAACGGACTCGCCCGTCACGGGCGGCCCATTCAGTACGCGCACGTGCCGGAGCCGCTCGAATTGTGGGATGTGTGGACGCCGATTGCCGGTCTCCCGGCCGCGTTCGAACCGCCGTCGGCCGGCTTCGTTCTCGACTGGCGATCGATCCACGCCATGCGCGTTCGCGGGATCGGGTTCGTCACGCTGACGCACGCCGCCGGCATCTCGTCGACCGGCGACGAGGAGCTCGATCGACGGCTGCCGTTCGACGAGCCGTACCACATCCCGGAGGCGACCGCCGCGGCGATCCGCGACACGAAAGCACGCGGCGGCCGCATCGTCGCCGTCGGCACGACCGTGGTGCGCGCGCTCGAGGCTGCCGCGGCTCGCGACGCGGTGGACGGCCAGGTTCGGGCCGGCGACGGCGTCGCCAGCGGGCGCCTCGGCGCGGCGACCCGTTTGCGCGTCGTGGATGCGATCCTCTCGGGCACCCACGAACCCGGCAGCAGCCATTACGAGTTGCTGCGCGCGTTCGCCGACGATGAGACGTTGCGCCGGGCCAGCGGCGAGCTCGAAGCGCGCGGCTACCGCACCCACGAATTCGGCGACTCGGTGCTGATCGAGAGGCGTCGCAAATGTGTTAGGTTACGCCTGCCGGCGCATCGCGCCGGCAGGGAGTTCCGATGCACGCCAGGTTCTTCACGTGTGCGGCCTGCCTCGCGGTGCTCGTCTTCGCCGCCTCCCCGCCGGCACTCGTCGCCCAGAATCAGAACGTCGCTCTGACCGGCCAGGTCACCTCGGCGAAGGAAGGAGCGATGGAAGGCGTCCTGGTCAGCGCGAAGAAGACCGGGTCCACGCAGACGGTCACCGTCGTGAGCGATCGGCAGGGCCGCTACCGCTTTCCACGCGCGCGCCTCGACGCGGGCGAGTACTCGCTGCGCGTCCGCGCCGTCGGTTACGACCTCGAGTCGCCGGCCAGCATCGCGATCTCGGCGCAGAAAACGACGACAGCCGATCTGACGCTCCGGCCGACCAGCGATCTCGCGGCGCAGCTGACCAACGCCGAGTGGCTCGACAGCTTTCCGGGGAACGAGGAGCAGAAAGCCTCCGTCCGCGGCTGCGCGCACTGCCATACGCTCGAGCTCATCACCCGATCGCGGCACGACGCCGGCGAGTTCGTCCGCGTCATCGAACGGATGTCGGGCTACCCGCCGCTCTCCTTTCCATTGATGGTGCAGAAGACGCCGGCGGCGCGGATCGGCGCCGGTGCCGTCAACCCCGAACGCCAGATGCAGACATGGCGGCGCCAGGCTGAATATCTCAGCACCCTGAATCTCAGCGCCGGCTCGTCGTGGAGCTACCCGCTCAAGACGCTGCCGCGTCCGAGCGGCAAGGCGACCGAGGTGATCTACACCGAATACGACCTGCCGGCGCGCACGCGCCAGCCGCACGACGTGATCGTCGACTCCCAGGGCATCGTCTGGTATGCGGCGTTCGGCGAGCAGATTCTCGGCAAGCTCGACCCGAAGACCGGAACGATCACCGAGTATCCGATCCCGGTGCTGAAGCCGGCCGCGCCGAAAGGGATCCTGGGCATGCGGTTCGACGAGGACGAGAACCCCTGGCTGGCGATGCAGTTTCAGGGCGGCATCGCCAAATTCGACAAGAAGACGGAGAAGTTCCAGACCTGGAGCCTGCCGCCGGAGTTGAATGGCGACCACGTGCAGATCAACGAGGTGAGCCCGGAGCGGCAGCGCGTCGACGGCAAAGTGTGGCTGCAGGACGCGGGCACCTACACGCTGCTGCGTCTCGATCTCGCCAGCGGAAAGTTCGAGGTCTTCGAGCCGTACAAGATTCCGCGGCCCAACGTCTACGACATCATTCCCGACACGCACAACAACGGCTACTTCCTGCCGCTCGGCAGCGAAGAGATCGGCCGCATCGACGCAAAGACCGGCGCGATCACCATGTACAAGACGCCGACGCCGGGATCGGGTCCGCGGCGCGGGATGATGGATGCGCAGGAACGGCTGTGGTTCGGCGAGAACCGCGCCGATCGCATCGGCATGTTCGACACCCGCACGCACACCTTCCAGGAATGGCGGCCGCCGACCCCGGGCGCGTGGCCCTACGACGTCACCGCGGACGTGAACGGCGACGCCTGGTCGGGCGGCGAGTACAACGACCGCATCCTGAGGCTCAACCCGAAGACCGGCGAATTCGTGGAGTACCTACTGCCGCGCAAGACCAACGTCCGCCGCGTGTTCGTGGACAACGCGACGACCCCGGTCACCTTCTGGGTGGGAAACAATCACGGCGCGTCGATCGTCAAGCTCGAGCCGCTCGACGCGGCGACCCGCACCTCCAGCCGCTAACGCTCAGGTGCGCGTCGCCACGCTGACGCGCACGTCGTCGAAGAACTGCAGCGCTTCGTCCACCGCGCGCGAGCCGGCCGCCGCGTCGACCACCGCGACGTCGAGCGATCGGAAACCGGCGCGGCGCGCCGCGGCCGCGCTCTCGCGCCACGCGTCCAGGTGCACCGCCAGCTGCGGGTCGTGAGCCGGAAACAGGGCGCGGACGGCGACGCGCTCGGCATCGACGCGCGCGCCGCGCAGCGCCGGCGCGAGCGCCGGCGGATCGACCAGCGCCAGCGCGACGGTCGATTCGCAGCCGCGCAGAACCACCGACATCGCCACCGCGGCGGCGGCGCCGCGGCCGTAGACGAACTGCGAACCGCCGGGACCGCATTCGTCGCTCACGTCGCGGATCCAGCTGGCGATGGAGTCTGCCGAGTGCACGCTGAGGTTGGGCGCGAGAATGACCAGCGAGCGGGCGGCGCACGCGTTCCTGAACTGCTGGCCGGTACTCCTCCAGTCGGCCGCGTCCTCCATCGCGATCAACAGCGGGTACTGCGGCGCGGGCTCCCAGTCCCGCGGCAGCCAGACGCAGCCCCACGTCGAGTCGCGCATCCGCCGCCCCCCGCGACTCGTCTCGCGACGGTCGCTCTTCCTGCGCCGTTCGGTCATCACAGTCACCGTCATCGCGGGAGCCACTTCAGTGCCATGTTCGCGCGGCGATTTCCGCGACAGTTCCGCGGGTTGCGCACGGACCGCTTACGGACAGTGCAACGCGTTACGCAGGACGTAAACGCCTCGCCGTTCAATTGACGCTGAAGGCCAGCAGGACGTTGCCGGGTCGCAGGCCGAAAGTCCCATATCCCGAGCTGACGTAGACCATGCCGCCGGCCACGACCGGCGCCGGCCCGTTCATCGATCCGCCGTGCGCCTCGACGCCGTTCACGGTTTTGAACGTGTGGTTCGTGTCGAAGGTCCAGATCACCGAGCCGTCGATGGTCGAGTAGGCGCGCACCGCTCCGTCGTTCGACGGCGAGAAGACGACGCCCGGAATCACGGTGACGGCCGAGAACTGCGCACCGCTGCACGCGCGGTTCGGCTTGCCGCAGACGGGCGGGACCGGCGGCGCGTACCACGCGCGCCGCCCGGTCGCGAGCGCGATGGCATGCAGTCCGCCCGGCTCCGGGTTGTAGATCTCTGCGACCGGCACGTACGCCTGCTCGTCGTCGACCGCGATGCCCCACTGGATCCCGCCGAGCCCGCTGCCGCCGCCGGCGCGGTAGTGCCAGATCTCGGCGCCGCGCTTGTCGGGATCGAGCGCGTAGGCGACGCCCGATTTCTGTCCGGCAATCAGCACGTCGTGGCCATTCGGCATTTTCGCGAGCACCGGCGCCGCACCGAAGTCGAAGTCGGGGCCCGCGCGCTCGCCGCAGTTGATCTCGCCCGGCGTGCATCCGAACACGTCCCACGGACCGGGATTCATCTGGCGCGACCAGCGCATCTGGCCGCTCTTCAGGTCGAAGGCGACGACCGAATCGGTGGTCCGCTGCGCGGCGCCGCTGTAGGTATTGCCGACGCCCACATAGAGAACGCTTCGTTTGACGTCGATCGTCGGCGCGGACCACACCGCGCCGCCCGCCGGTCCCCATACCTGCGTACCGTCGGCGTAGGTCCTGATCAGCGTCGGCGTCTGCGCGATGGTGTAGGCGCGCCAGACGACATCCCCGCTGCGGGCGTCGAGCGCGATCACGCCGCCGCGGAACGTGCAGCAGGCATACCCCGGCGGCTTGCCGCCTTCCTCGTACGACGAGATCGGGACGAAGACCCGTCCGCCGTACACGACCGGCGCGCCGGTCAATCGCACGAGCGGGTGGGCGTCGACCCGGCGGCTCCACAGTTCGCGGCCGCTGGCGGCGTCGAGGGCATAGGCGAAGCCCTGTTGATCGGCGACGTAGGCCGGATAGACCGATCCGCGGCCGGCGGGAATACGCGGCCCGATCGTGACCGATGCGCGCACGCCGGCGTGGGCGGCGAAGGTCCACACGATGCAGCCGCGCGCCGCGTCGAGCGCGTAGACGGTGCCATTCTGGCCGCCGATCAACACGCGGCCGCCGGCGACGGTCGGCTGCGACCACGCCGACGCGGTGTCGGGCAGACCGAAGGCCCACTTCAGGTGCAGATGCGGCACCTGTGCCGCCGACAGGCCCGCTTGTTCCGCGCGCTGGAAATGCCGGTTCTCGAGGCCGGCGCCCCAGCCGTTCCACAGCGGACCGGCAAAGGGATCGCCGAGCGGCGCGATTTTCGAACAGCGGCCGAGCGTCGCGCCGGTCGACGTGCCGGACATTTTTCGTCCGGTCAGGAATTCGGCGATCGCGCGCCGCTCGCCGCCGGTGAGCGCGAGGCCCTGATAGCGCATCGCGCCCGAGGTCAGCGCGTCGACGATCGCCTGCGGGGATCGCGCGCGCAGGCTCTCGACGGTTGGCGCGCGCGGATCGTCGCCGCTGTGACAGCTCGCGCAGCTGCCCTCGTACAATGCCGCTCCGTCCGGCGCCTGTGGTTCAGCGAGGCGGGCGCGCGTCGCGCCAACCAGCGCCGCCGTCACGATCAGCGCGACCGAGATGGTCAGCCGGCCGGGACGCCGAGTCACAGCGCTCGCAGACGACGCTTCAATCGGTGCGCCGCCGGAACGAGCGTGGTCGCGCTCAGCACGATGCCACCGAGGCTGAGCAGGACGACGACGATGTCCCACAGCGGGCGACGGTAATAGAGAAAGGGGAAATCAAGACTGTGCAAGCCGTGATAGAGCCAGCGATTCACCCGCGTGAGCCGCTCTTCCTTCCGCACGATCGCGCCGCGACGCGGATCGAGATACAACCAGGTGCCCTGCGGATCGGCGTAGCGGACGCGCAGCACCGGCAGAGGGAGCGCACGATCGCGATCATAGTAGTACGCGTCGTAGTCCTCCAGCCAGCCGGCGTCGGCGACCGAAGCGCCGGGCATCGCCTCGGCGGCGGCGGCGAGCAGCGTCTCGCCGTCGAATCGTACCGGCGCGTCGCGCTCCGCCAGCAGAAACGGCTCGCCGCGAAACTGCACGATTTCGAGCTCGCGGGCGCCGGCGGCGCCGCGCAGGCGATCGGTGGTGATGCGGTCGAGACGCAGCGGTCCACCACGCATGGCGTCGCGCTGCGGCCGGGTTGCCGTGGTTCCCGGAATCGACGGGATGGGATCCATCGACAGCAGGCCGCTGAAGACCCAGGTGAACGACGCCGCACCGATCAGCAGGCCGGCGTAGTGGTGCCAGCGCATGAGCCCGGCATACGGCGTGTGCGAGTGCTCGCGCTTGAGTCGGTATCGGGCCGACGGTGAAAATCGAAAAACGCCCCACAGCAGACCGGTGAGACACATCACGCAGCCGGCGAGCGAGCTCCAGATGATCACCTGCGTCCACAACGGACCATGTCTCCTCAGCGGCGTGAAGTACAGCCAGTGCAGCACCGCGCCGGCGTATGCCCAGCGGCGTCCGGCGCCGGTCGTCTTCATCACCACCTCGCCGGTGCGATCGGAGATGTAGATCGTCGCGTCGGTCGCGTCGCCGAGCACCAGGCGGTGCAGCGGCATGCCCCGCCGCGCGTCGCCGCTGAGCGTCCACTGATCGGGATCGTCGAGACGCGCGTCGTAGCGGATGGTGTTCGCGTCCTTGGGTGCGAAGCGGCGGGCGATCTCCAGCGCCTCTTCGCGGCTGAGCCCGCCAAAGGGCTCACCCGAGTCGGCGAAGATCGTCGTCCACTCGCCGCGGCTCTGCAGCCGGTAGACCGGTCGATCGAGGAGCATGCCGATCGACACGCGGTCGCACGACGTCTGCTCGCCGCAGGCGATCGGGTTGCGCGCCGCGTCGGCAATCGACACGTGGATCTTGTCGACGTCGAGCGGCG
>JADMIO011478684.1_pt1 | contig 30890 bp, 34 predicted proteins | sample 8958161 | NCBI WGS metagenome assembly JADMIO01 (sample SAMN16585339, study PRJNA669376) | soil metagenome | isolation source: Crop rotation soil | place: USA: Cullars Rotation, Alabama | collected 2011 | reverse complement strand
TCGCTTCCAGGTGCGCCGCAACGCCGGGCCGATGGCCAAGCGCGACGAGTGGCGGGTGTTCGTGGGCGACAGCCGCCGGGCGGTGAAGCTGTCCGATGGCGAAGCGGGCCTGACCATCGACTTCTTCCGCGAAGGCAAGGTGCTGACCCTGGACGGCGTCAACTGGCGCCCGGGCAAGCCGACCTTCTCCGGCTGGCTCGACGGCGTGGCGTTCACCGTCGAGGTGGCTCCGGCCGCCGAGGGCTTCATCATCCGCCACCGCGCCGCCAAGCAGCACGTGCTGGTGCTGACTTCACTGTCCGCCGACCTGCACGAGCGCCTGCCGGAAAAGGCCGCCGCCGACACCTCCAAGATGATCATCTCGCCGATGCCGGGCCTGGTGGTGACCATGGACGTGGCTGTCGGGGAGACGGTGCAGGAGGGCGAACAGATCTGCATCATCGAGGCGATGAAGATGCAGAACATCATCCGCGCCGAGCGAACCGGAGTGGTCAAGAGCGTCGGCGCCAAGGCCGGCGACAGCGTCGCCGCCGACGAAGTGCTGGTCGAGTTCACCTAGTTGCGGACAACCCCAACTTGGGCTTAGCCTTTGGGCTCAACTGAGCTGGGGGGCTCTCATGACCGTCGTACAAAAGCTGTTCAGCTTTAAGGGCCGTATGCGCCGGCGCGACTTCTGGATGTGCACGCTGGCCATCTGGTTTGCGACCATTGTCGGCTGGGTCATCCTGCTGATCGCCAACCGGGATGCTTTTGGGGCCATCATCGCTGCAGGCGGACAGTCAACGCCGGAAGCCATGGGCGCCATCCGGCGAATGGGGTTGGGCAGCTACCTGATCTTTGGCCTGACGCTGTGGCCGAACCTGGCGGTGAACGCCAAGCGCCTACACGATCGTGGACGCAGCGCGGGGGTGGCGGTGCTGTTCTACCTGCCCATGCTGTTCGCTTTCGTCCCCTCCGTCGGCCAGTTGCTCTCCATGACCGCTTCGCTGGCTGTGTTTGGCTACTGGCTGGTCGACCTTGGCATCCTCGATGGCCTCCCGCGGGGCAACATGTACGGACCCTCGCCGAAGCAAGCCTCGGCCGGGGCGACGGTCGACGAAGTCTTCGCCTAGCAGGCGGCGCCCGATTGCACTCCGACGCGAGGGCGTCGTAGCGTGGCCGTGACTCGCGCTGGGGAAGGCGACATGACGTTCTGGCAGAAGATGTTCTCGTTCGAGGGGCGCATGGCCCGCCAGGATTTCTGGATCTGCACCCTCATCCTGTGGGCGATCCACATCGTCATTCTGGTCGCCTTCTGCGTCGTTGCTTTCGCGCCCCTAATCGGGATGGGCATGGCCGCCGAAAAAAGTGGCGGCGAAATCGATGATGCGGCGGCGATGACGGCCATGATGACCATGTTGCCCGCCTTCGCCCTCTACGGCCTCTTCCGGCTGGCGATGGTTTGGCCCTCGACGGCGGTCAACGTCAAACGCTTCCACGACCGAAACCAGACCGGTTGGCTGTCGCTGATCTTCGTCGGATGCACCGTCTTGTCGTTCATACCCATTGTCGGCCTGATCTTCTCGCTGGGCTCGTTCATCTTCTGGCTCGTCGACCTGGGGATCATTGAGGGAACGCTTGGGCCCAACGCCTACGGCGAGTCGCCGAACCCCCTGTACAACGCCGCCTCGGCGTTTGCCTGACGGCCGGGATCCAGAGGGCGCTACGGTCCTTCGCCGAAGGGTCTGGGCGAGGCCGCGCTGGCGATCTAGTTTGTTCCCGAGGCATCGGGGGTAGCCATGGGCGGCAATCTGGATCTGCGCGAGCTGTTCTTTTCCGCGACAGGACGTTGCGCGCGGCCGCTGTTCTGGGTGGCGACGGTCGTGCTGCTGGCGATCTTCGGTTTCTATGAGGCTGTCGACAGCGCCACCCTGCACTGGGTGACCGGCTGGTTCGTCTATCCGGCGCTGATCTATCCGGCGGTGTGCGTGCTCTCCAAGCGCCTTCACGACCGGGGCCGCTCGGGCTGGTTCGCCGCCCTGGTGATCGCGGCGATCATCGCCGTGACGTCCTCGCCGTTCAGTTTCTTTGACCTGGCCTGGAACCTGGTTTTGCTGTGGGCGGTGGTTGAACTGGGCCTGATGCCAGGCGAGCAGGGCGCCAACCGCTTCGGGGTCAATCCGCTGGCGGCCTAGGGGCTCCGTAAACCCTCACCCTCCCGTTGCTGCGCAACGGGCCCCTCCCTCTCCCTCAGGGAGAGGGCGTGTTGCGGGTTTGTTCTTGGTCCGCTAGCTTATCCTCGATGACCAGTGGACGCATCGAGAAGGCGCGGATGCTTCGCCGGGAAGCCACTTTGCCTGAGCGAATACTTTGGTCGCGTATTCGCGATCGAAAGCTGGACGGGTTCAAGTTTCGACGGCAGGTGCCAATAGATCGCTACACCGTTGATTTTGCGTGCTTTGAGGCGCGCTTAGTCATCGAACTGGACGGCTCGCAGCATGCCGACCGCGTTGCTCCGGACGAGGTGCGGACCCGGGTCCTTGAGCGTTGTGGATATCGCGTCATACGATTCTGGAACGGTGAAGTCCTGCGTGCCAAAGACGGGGTCGTCGACACCATCCGAAGGGCGCTCTCATCGCCCTCTCCCTGAGGGAGAGGGAGGGGCCCGCTCGGCGGAGCTGAGTGGGAGGGTGAGGGTTTACGGAGCCTCGACCTCGACCACACTGCCGAACACGTCCTCGAACGCCGCTTTCAGGGCCGCGTCGGCTTCGTGGAGGGTGATCGGTAGGCCCAGGTCGACCAGGCTGGTAACGCCGTGCTCGGTGACGCCACAGGGGACGATGCCGTCGAAGTGGCTGAGGTCCGGTTCGACGTTGAGGCTGACGCCGTGGAACGAGACCCACTGGCGCAGCTTGACGCCGATGGCGGCGATCTTGTCCTCGCGGGCGAACCCCGGCCCCTTGCGCTCGACCCAGACGCCGACGCGGTCAGGCCGGATTTGGCCCTCGACGTTGAAGCGGGCCAGGGCCCCGATGACCCAGGCCTCCAGGGCGCGGACGAAGGCGCGGACGTCCTTCTTGCGGGCGCGCAGGTCGAGCATGACATAGGCCACCCGCTGGCCGGGGCCGTGGTAGGTAAACTGGCCGCCGCGCCCGCTCTCGAACACCGGGAAGCGATCGGGCGTCAGAAGGTCGGCGGCCTTGGCCGAGACGCCGCCGGTGTAGATCGGTGGGTGTTCCAGCAGCCAGACCAGCTCGCTCGCGTCGCCCGCCGCGATGGCGGCGGCTCGCGCTTCCATGAAGGCGACAGCCTCAGGGTAGGGGACAGGCGCGCGCGAAACCGCCCAGCCGGCGGGTACGCCGTCGGACCTGGCGAAATCGGAGAGACTTAACGAGCGGTCAAGCATGTCGGGGTCACTGTACACCTTGAGTGAACCCTAGGTGGGCGCGTGACCAGTCAAGTTGAAGCCGTCAATGTCGAGATCGCGGTGGTTTTGGGCCGCTCGACCCTGCCCATGCAGCAATTGCTGCGGATGGGCCGCGGCGCGGTCATTCCGCTGGACGCCAGGGTGAACGACGAAGTCTGGATCCTGGCTAATAACCATCCCGTCGCGCGGGGCGAAATCCAGATCTCTGACGACAAGATCGCCATCAGCGTGACCGGCCCGGCCAGCGTTTACGACTTCATGGCCGGCGGGGATTCGTCGACCTCGACCTAAAGCGGCCTCAGGGCGTCAGGCCTGGCGCGCCTGAAAGCGCCGCACGATCCCCAAGACGATCAGATACGGGCCGACAATCGCCGGCAGTTTGCCCAGGCCAATGTTGGCGAAAATCAAAGCATATCCGCCGATCAACGTCATGACGCCGATGGCGATCATCAGCGTCGCCTGCTTGCGGTCCTGAGCGGGGTTGAGCATGGCGTTTCCTGCTGCCTCGCGTTGAGAATAGACCAAGGTTGCGCTCTGGGGGAGGCTTCCCAAGTTGAACGGCGACGATCGCGCTGTTCGGCCCCCTTCCCAAAGCTTGCGAGCTTTGCTACCCCCCGCCCCTCACCACGTGCGGTCGTGGCGGAATTGGTAGACGCGCAGCGTTGAGGTCGCTGTGGGGCAACCCGTGGAAGTTCGAGTCTTCTCGACCGCACCATCCTGCTTCGCCCTACGGGCTTCGCAGGACTAGCGCTGGTGAACGAGGCGAAGCAGGATGCCCTGCGAAGCCTTGGCGTAGCAGGGCTGTTTGATGGAGAGCAGCCCTGCACTACGTCTACCTGCTGGCTAGCGTGGGCTCGCCCTCCGAACGGTATATTGGCGTGACCTCTGACCTTCGAGCGCGCCTTGCCGAACACAACAGCGGCAAGTCCCGCCATACGGCGAAGTACCTGCCATGGAAGATCGTGACCTATGTCGCTTTCACCAGTCGAAGGCAGGCGGACGAATTTGAGACCTACCTGAAATCGGGCTCGGGTCATGCCTTCGCCCGGAAGAGGCTCTGGCCAGCCTGACGGCTATGGCTTGCGCCTGTTCATCATGTGAAGCTATGAGGCGGCTCTTCCTGGAGGCGCTTCCTGAGAGCGAAATAATCGCGAGCAGACGCCGATAGGCATGTAAACGGGAGGGGTTCGATGACCGGTTCAGCCGGCGATCTGCACGACGCCCCGACTCCCGCCGAAGCTATCGAAGACTTCGCGCTCCAGGACGACTACGCGCTCAATCCCGAGTTCGTCGAGATGGTCGTCGACGCGGCCGACCGTGGCGACACGGCGCGGCTGCGCGAGCTGTTGGACGCCCTGCGCGCCGAAGACGTCGCCGACCTGATGGGCTTCCTCTCGGCGGATTATCGCGAAGAGATCATCCCGCTGCTCTCGCCAGACGATCTGGCCGAGATCATCTCGGAACTGGACACCAATCTCCGCGAAGAGGTGCTGGAAAGCGTCGCCCCCGCGACCCTGGCCAAGGCGCTTGAGGAACTCGACTCCGACGACGCCGCCGACGTCGTCGACGACATGGAGGACGACCAGCGCGACCAGGTGCTGGCGGCGATGTCCGAGGTCGACCGGGCGGCCATCGAAACCACCCTGGCCTATGAGGACGAGACCGCCGGCCGCCTGATGCAGCGCGAGGTGCTGGCCGCGCCGAGCTTCTGGACCGTCGGCCAGACCATCGACCACGTGCGGTCTTCCGGCGAGGAACTGCCGGAGATGTTCTTCGACGTCTATGTGGTCGACCCCTCGTTCAAGCCGGTGGGGGCGGTGGCGCTGAGCAGCCTGTTGCGCTCGCCGCGCGACACCTTGCTCTCTGAGATCATGGAAGAGGTCACCGAGATCCCGGTCGACATGGACCAGGAAGAGGCGGCCTACACCTTCAACAAATACCACCTGATCTCGGCCCCGGTTGTCGAGGCGGGCGGGCGGCTGGTCGGCCAGATCACCGTCGACGACATCGTCGATGTCATCAGCGAAGAGGGCCACGAGGACGTGCTGGCCCTCGCCGGGGTGTCCGACGCCGGCCGCGACGCCCACATCGGCGATATCGTCAAGGCGCGGCTGCCGTGGCTGCTGCTCAATCTGGTCACCGAGACCATCGCGGTCTCCTCGATCGCCATCTTCCAGGACCAGATCGCCAAGGTCGTCGCCCTGGCGGTGCTGATGCCGATCGTCTCATCCCTGGGCGGCAATGCCGGCACGCAGACCCTGGCGGTGGCGGTGCGGGCCCTGGCCAGCCGCGAGCTGAGCTCGGCCAACGCCGCGCGGGTGATCCGGCGCGAGATCACCGTGGCCATCGCCAACGGCATCGTCCTTGCCTTGGTGATGAGCGTGGCGACCTATTTCTGGTTCCACGAACTGAGACTGGCGGTGACCGTCGGCCTGGCGCTGATCGTCAACATCTTCGTGGCGGCGGTGGGCGGCATCCTGGCCCCGCTGGCGCTGGAGCGGATGGGTCGGGACCCAGCGGTGTCGTCGTCGGTGTTCGTGACCTTCCTCACCGATTTCATGGGCTTCCTGGCGGTTCTTGGGATCGCGTCTCTGATCCTTCTATAACCGGCGCCGAACTTGCCCCGATCGATCGGGCGCTCCCTGCGTCTGTGCCACTTTGGGTCATAAGTCCTTAGACGATGAAGCCGCGCCACCAGATCTCGCGAGGCGGTCTCGAACTGATCAAACGGTTCGAAGGCTATCGTCGCGCCGCCGCGCGACTGAGCGAGGGCGGCTGGACGATCGGCTATGGCCACACCAAGAGCGCCCGCGAAGGCGCAGAGGTGTCGGAGGCCGACGCCGAGGCGCTGTTGATCTATGACCTCATCGCGGTGCAGGCCGACGTCAACCGGCTGACCTACACGCCGCTGACCCAGAACCAGTATGACGCCTTGGTCTCGTTCGCCTTCAACATCGGCCCCGATGCGTTCCGCACCAGCGGCGTGCTCCGCCGGATCAACGAAGGCTCGATGCTGCAGGCGGCCTTCGCCCTGGAGATGTGGCGCAAGTCCGACTTCGAGGGCGAGCGGATCGTCATCGACGCCCTGATCCGCCGGCGCTCGGCCGAGAAGGCGCTGTTCCTGACGCCGACGGAAGGTTACGTGCCGGCGCCGTCGCCGATCCTGGTTCCGCGCATCGACTATGACGCCGCCATGGCCGAGCCGCGCCAGCTGCCCCTGAACCTGGTGGTGGCGCTGGATGGCGAAGTCGCCGAGGCGCACCTGGAGCTCATCGAGGCTCTCGATCAGACCGCGCCTCCGTCTGCCGCGGCGGCCGCCGCCGATGCGGTCACCCATCGCTTGCAGACATTGTTTCCCGAGAACGGCGAGCCGCTTTCTCCTGTGGTGGCCGCCACTCCCCAGGACGTTTCACCCGAGGCGTCCCGGGAAGGCCCGGCGCGTGAGGCGGTCGATCCCGTCTCCGCGCCGGCCGCAGAAATGACCGGCGAGCCCGAGGTCGACCAGCTGGTGATGCCGGCGGCGACCCCTGCCGCGCCGGCGATCTATCAGGGCCCGGACGACCCGGCCGCCGCACCGAGCGAAATCGAAGTGACGGACGTACGGATCGGCCCGATGGGGGTGGAGCGCCGCAAGAAGAAGCCGCGCTGGCGGCTGCTGCCCTACGCGCCTCTGCTGGTGCTGGGCATCGCCTTTTTCGTCGGCGGCGTGGTCTGGCAGGCCCTGCTGAAGGACGGCCTGGGCCTGGGCCTTGCGCTGCTCGGCGGGCTTCTGACCTCGGTCTCGCTCTACTACCTGCTGCAGCAAATCGACGAGGACCAACCGCAAGCCTAGGTCGGCCATCGCGCGGAACAGTCTATGCCGTCGGCAGTTCCTAGCCCGCAGGGCCAGGGAGCTTAAGCATGAGCCTAACTATGAAGATCGGACCTCTCGTTCTGATCGGTGCGCTGGCGCTCAGCGCCTGCGGGACGACCAGGGAGGGACGCGCCGCAACGGGGGGAATTGGCGGCGCCATCGTCGGACAGGCGATCGGCGGCAACACCACAGCGACCATCGTCGGCGGCGTGGCCGGCGCGGTCATCGGCGCGGCGACCGCCAAGGAAGAGCCGAAGGAAGAGCCGAAGAACTAGGCGGCCGCCTTAGAGCAGCTGACGCACCGCTTCCTCGGCGATGGCGGTGAGGTGCTCGCGCGGCGCGCCGGAGCGAGCGCGGATGCTCAGCGAGTGCAGCACCGAGGACGCCAGACGGGCCTTGGCTTGCGCCCGGTTGTCGCCGGCGCGGGCGTAGAAGCCGGCGATCCGCTCGTCCATCAGCGCCAGGACCTTGGCCAGGGCTTTGCGAATGTCCTCGTCGTTCACCGCCTCGGTGGCCGCTGTGCAGATGGCGAGGCAGCCACGGGGCGCGACAGGGCCCGACAGGTAGCTTTCGATCGAGGCCAGGAACATGGTCCGCAGGGTCTCTTCCAACGGCAGGTTGCGGGCGCTCAGACGCTCGAACGAGGCGTCGATGTCGGCCCAGAGCCGCTCGATGGCGGCGACATAGAGGGCCTTCTTGTCCCCGAAAGCGGCATAGAGGCTCGGCCGATTGAGGCCGGTCGCGCGGACGATGTCGTCGAGCGAGGTGGCCGCATAGCCGCTGGTCTTGAAGGCGTCGGACGCCTGCTTGAGGGCCACCGCCGGATCGAAGCCACGCGGGCGTCCGCGGCGGGGCTCAGTCATCGAAGCGCCATTTATGTACCAACTCGCAAATAATCATTGACCCGTCTAATTATGTGCGAGACGGTACGGAAATCAACTGCACCGCCAAAGAGGGACTCGCCATGCAACTGTACTTCAGACCCTTCGCCTGTTCACTGGCCTCGCGCATCGCCCTGATCGAGAGCGGTCAGGACGCCGAATACGCCCACGTGGACGGCCACATGCTGGCCGACGGCAACGACTTCCACGCGGTCAACGAGCTCGGCTACGTGCCGGCCCTGGACATCGGCGAGACCGAGGCGCTGACCGAGAACACCGCGATCCTGCAATACATCGCCGACATGGCCCCGCAGGCCGGGTTGCTGGCCGCCCCGGGAACGCCGGAGCGCTACCGCACCCTGCAGTGGCTGGGGTTTGTCTCCACCGAGCTGCACTCGAAGACCTTCGCCTTCCTGTTCAACAAGGACATCGCGCCGGAAACCAAGGAGCTGGTGCGCGACAAAGCCAAGGCGCGCTTCGATCGCCTGTCCAAGCACCTGGAGGGCCGCGACTTCCTGGTCGGCGATCACTTCTCGATCGCCGACGCCTATCTGGTCTCGGTGCTGAACTGGACCGAGTACGCCAGCATCGACATCAAGGCCTGGCCGACGCTGGAGGCTTATCGCACCGGCCTGCGCGGTCGCCCCTCGGTGGCCGCCGCCATGGCCGCCGAGCGTCCGCTGCTCAAGGCCGCCTGACCGAGAAGAGCCATCCTGGGGCTCTCCCTTGCGCCTCCGGCTGATGCGGCCGGGGGCGTACTTTTTTCGAACCCGGCGCAGAACGGGGTTCTCTCAGCGGGAGCGGGGCGCTAATCGAAATCCTCGACCCGAAGGAGAGCCGTTTGCACGTCAGCTTCACGGTCAATGGCGAGGCCCACGCGCTGGATCTCGATCCGCGCACCACGCTGCTGGATGCGCTGCGCGAGCACCTGAAGCTGACCGGGACCAAGAAGGGCTGCGACCACGGCCAGTGCGGGGCCTGCACCGTCCACGTCAACGGGCGGCGGATCAATGCCTGCCTCAGCCTGGCGGCCATGCACGAGGGCGACCAGGTCACCACCATCGAGGGCGTCGCAGATGGCGAACGCCTGCATCCGCTGCAGATGGCCTTCCTGGAGTGCGACGCCTTCCAGTGCGGCTACTGCACGCCGGGGCAGATCATGTCGGCCCTGGCGATGATCGCCGAGGCGGACCTGGGCCGGCCCAGCCAGGCGACGAGCGATCTGGAAGCCAAGGTGGTGCTGACCGACGCGGAGATCCGCGAGCGGATGAGCGGCAACCTGTGCCGCTGCTCGGCCTATCCCAATATCCTGGCCGCGATCCGCCAGGTGGTGGGGGAGGGCGCCTGACGTGAAGGCCTTCACCTACGAGCGCGCTGACAGCGTGCGGGCAGCCGCGCAGGCGGCGGCCGACCCCGAGACCAAGCTGATCGCCGGCGGCACCAACCTGCTGGACCTGATGAAGCTGCAGATCGAGACGCCGAAGCGCCTGGTCGACATCGGTCGCCTTCCGCTGGACGATATCCAGGAGACCGCGGAAGGGGGCCTTCGCATCGGCGCCCTGGCCGCCAATCCGGCCGCCCACCATACGGTCAAGCAGCGCTATCCGCTGTTCAGCCGGGCCGTGCTGGCTGGCGGGTCGCAGCAGATTCGCAACAAGGCCACCAGCGGCGGCAACCTCCTGCAACGGACCCGTTGCGCCTACTTCTACGACACCACCAAGCCCTGCAATAAGCGCCAGCCGGGGGCGGGCTGCGCGGCCATCGGCGGACTGAACCGCATGAACGCGGTGCTGGGCGGCAGTGAGCACTGCATCGCCGTGCACCCCTCGGACATGGCCGTGGCCCTGACGGCGCTGGAGGCCTGGGTCGAGACCGAGAACGCCGGAGGGCAGACCCGGCAGATCATGGTCGAGGACCTGCATCGCCTGCCGCGGGACACCCCGCACATCGAGACCAATCTGGCGGCCGACGAGGTGATCACCGCCATCGTCCTGCCGCCGCCGCCGGCGGCGCCGCAGGTCTACCGCAAGGTTCGCGACCGCTCGTCCTACGCCTTCGCCCTGGTTTCGATCGCCTGGGCCGGGACGCGGATCGCCCTGGGCGGCGTCGCCCCCAAGCCCTGGCGGGCTCACGCCGCCGAAGCCGCCTTCGCCGCCCGGGGCAGCGGCCAGGATGCGGCCGACGTGGAGATGGCCCAGGCCAAGGGCCATGGGCACAACACCTTCAAGATCGAGCTGGCCCGGCGGCTAATCGCGGCCGGCCCGATGGCGGAGATCGGCTGATGGAGTATCCCACAGGCGCGCAGGTCATCGAGGAGAACCGCCAGGGCCTGATCGGCCGGGCCGTGGACCGCGTCGACGGCGGCGCCAAAGTCACCGGCAAGGCGCAGTACTCCTATGAGATCCAGGAGATGGGCGAAGCGGCCGTCGGCTTCGTGGTCGGCGCCACCATCGGCAAGGGCCGGATCACGGCCATCGACACGAACGCGGCGCTGGCCTCGCCCGGCGTTCTGCTGGTGATGACCCACGAGAATGCGCCCAAGCAGGGCGAGTTCGGCGGGCCTAAGGGAAACGAGAACCGGCTGGCGGGGGCCAAGCCTTATCTGTTCAGCGACCAGGTCATGCACTTTGGCGATCCCGTCGCCTTCGTCGTCGCCGACAGTTTCGAGAATGCGCGCGCCGCGGCGGCGTTGGTGAAGGTGGAGTACGAGGCGCAGGCCGGAGTCTACAGCTTCGAGCGGCATATCGCCGAGGCGGCGCAGCCCAAGTCGCCCACCGCCGACAGCGCGGTCGGCGACTTCGACGCCGCCTTCGCCGCCGCGCCGATCCAGATCGACGAGACCTACACCACGCCCATGCAGATGCATGGCCAGATGGAGCCGCACGCGGCGCTGGCCGCCTGGGAGGGCGACAAGCTGCACCTGTTCGTGGCCAGCCAGTTGCTCAAGGCGGTGCAGCACAGCGTCGCCCACACCCTGCTGTTGCCGAGCAACCAAGTGCGGATCGTGGCGCGCTACATCGGCGGCGGCTTTGGCGGCAAGCTGGCGATCTATCCCGACGCAACCCTGTCGGCCCTGGCCGCGCGGGTGCTGGGGCGGCCGGTGAAGACCGCCCTGACCCGCCAGCAGATGTTCAGCATGACCGGCCACCGCCCGGCTTCGCGGCAGCGGATCAGGCTGGGGGCGGGCGAGGACGGGCGGCTGACCGCCCTGGCCCACGAGGGCGTCATGCACACCTCGCGCATGTACGAGTTCATGGAGTCGGTGGCGGCCGCCACGCGCCGACTGTACGCCGCGCCGAACCGGCTGACCTCGCACCGGCTGGTGACGCTGGACCTGCCGGGGGCCGAGGCTGTCCGCGCGCCGGGCGAGGCCATCGGTCTGCTGTCGATCGAAGTGGCCATGGACGAACTGGCCCATCGCCTGGGGCTCGATCCCATCGAGATCCGCCGCCGTAACGAGCCCGACGTCGATCCCGAAAGCGGCAAGCCCTATTCGAGCCGCAGCCTGATCGCCTGCATGGAAGAGGGGGCCCGCCGGTTCGGCTGGGAACGGCGGCCGGCGCAACCCGCCACGATCCGCGAGGGCGAGTGGCTGATCGGCTATGGCATGAGCGCTTCGATCCGCTCCAACTACCTGCTGCCGGCCAAGTGCGGGCTATCGCTCAGCGTCGATGGGCGGGCGACCATCCGCCAGGCGATGACCGATATCGGCACCGGGACCTATACGATCCTGGCTCAGATCGCCGCCGAGGCGCTCGGCCTTCCCATCGAGGGCATCGAGGTGGAGATCGGCGATTCCGAGTTCCCGCCAGCGCCCGGCTCGGGCGGCTCGTTCGGGGCGGCCAGCGCCGGATCGGCTCTGCTGGACGCGGCCATGACCCTGCGCAAGCAGATCGCCGAACTGGCCGTGGCCGACCCGGCCTCGCCACTGTTTGGGCAGGTCCCCCAGGCGGCGGTGTTTTCCGGCGGCCATATCCTGATCGGCAACCAGGGGGAGGCCTTGCGCGACCTTCTCAAACGTTCGGCGCCGCAGGGGCTCAGCGCTATGGGCGAGATCGTCCCAGCCAAGACCTACAACGACTATTCCCAGCACGCGCATGGCGCCCACTTCGCGCAGGTGGCGGTCTCCAGCCTGACCGGCGAGGTGAAGCTTAGGCGGATGCTGGGGGTGTTCGCGGCGGGGCGGATTCTCAACGACAAGACGGCCCGCTCACAGGCGATCGGCGGGATGATCTGGGGCGTCGGCTACGCCCTGACGGAGGAGAACCAGGTCGATGAGCGCTACGGCTCCCTCGGCGCCCAGGATCTGGCCGGCTATCACGTGCCGGTCCACGCCGACATCGTCGATCTGGACGCGTTGTTCATCGCCGAAGAGGACGACAAGGGTAACCCCTTGAAGATCAAGGGCGTGGGCGAGCTGGGCATCTGCGGGGCGGGGGCCTGCATCGCCAACGCCATCTTCAACGCCACCGGCGTGCGCGTGCGTGACTACCCCTTCACCCCGGACAAGGTGTTCCCCTACCTGGCTCAGTGAGCACCGTGCAATTTAACGACAACGTCTGATGGGGCGGACAAGGTTCGCAGTGGTGAATTGAACAGCGGCTGACCGTTTTTGCTCGCATTCATGCACGGGTGCTGATTTCAATACCGGGCATGACAGCCATGGCGCCGGGGGCGCTTCCCAAGGCGCGGACTCCCAACCCGTTGCGCTCAGCGCGCACACGCGAGCGGCTGCTCAAAGCGACCATCGAGTGCCTGTATGAGCTGGGCTACGATCGCACCTCGACGGTGTTGGTGACCAAGCGCGCGGGCGTAAGCCGGGGCGCGATGCTGCACCAGTTCCCCTCCAAGGCTGACCTGATGATGGCGACCTCGGAGTACATCCGCGGTCTGCGCCGCGCGGCGCACAACGAGGCGCTGCAGGGGATCGACGACCCGCTGGAGAAGCTGCGGCGGATGGTCGACATCAGTTGGAGCGAGCTGTCGCAGCCCTCCGGCGTCGCGCGGATCGAGATCCTGCTCGCTTCGCGCAGCGACAAGGATTTCGGCCAGCGGTTCGCCACCCTGAACGCCCAGATGTACGCCCGCCACAAGGAGCTGATGTGGCGCCTGGCCGAGCCGGCGGGGATCAAAGACCGGGGCGCCATCGACGCCATGACCCAGCTCTACACCGCGGCCCTGCGGGGGCTGGCGATCGACCTGCTGCAACCAGGCGCACGCGATGAGGTGACGGCGGCGGTGCTGCTGTTGCGCGACTACGTCAACCAGCACCTAGACCGTTTGATCCATGGCTAGGGGGCCTTCCGGTCAAGGCCGGGGTCCCGTTATCGGAGGATGCGGCGCTCAAACGCCGGTCAGGTCAAGGCTTAAGCGGGGCTCAGGGCTGGGGCCAGATCTGGCTGATCGCCAGCGGGACGAAATAGACCAGCAGCAGGGCGCCAAAGGCCAGAATGATAATCCGCCCAACCCACTTGCCACGTTGGGTGGCGGGAGGCGGCGGGGGCGCTGCGCCCGGATCGTCAGGGGGAACGGTCATGGGCGCTGTTCAATAAGCCAACCGCCCGCCGAGGCAATGGCAGGGGTGGTCAAAGGCGCGCCGTAATAGGTTGGTATGACGCGCAGGTCTCTGTTTTCTGTACACTCTTGGCCATTCTGGTATCCATTAGACGACCTGATCCGAGTCTTCCTATGCCGCGCGGCGCGCAAGACGATTTCGAAGAGTTTGAGCCCGGCCCGATCGTGTTCGGCGGGCCGACGGGCGCGCGGGCGCTCGCGCCGGAGCCGACGCCTGCTCCCATCGCTAAGATGGACACCCTGGACGACGGCTGGGGCCTGCCGCGGCTGCCGCCCTCGCCACCGCCGCATGCCCTGCCGCTCAAGCCCTTGCCGCCTCAGACGATTCCCTCCGCCAAGTCACGGGCGGCGCTTCGGGCGCTGGAGCCCGAGCCGGAGCCGGAACTCGAGCCCGAGCCCGAGCTACAGCCCCAGTCGCTGGCTCCGCCGCAGAATGACTTCCAGCGCATCGACCAGGCCCCCATCGCCCCCTTCGAGCCGCCGCTGCCCGTCACGCCGAACCTGCAGCGCCCGCCACACCCGCTCTACGGCGACGATTTTGGTCCCCTCGCGCCGCCCACGGAGCCCAAGATTCCGCCGCACATGCGGAACATGAAGCGGCCGCCGCCGTCGGTGTTCGAACACCCCGCCATGGCGCCGCTGCCCACGGTCGACTTCGCCCATTCGCACCCTGAACCGGAGCCCATGATCCGGGAGAACCGGCTGCTGCGGTTCATCGAGGCCCTTGTTCCCGAACCGCGTCCGCCACCCCCTGCTGCGCCCCATGCCGTCGAGGGCGTGGAGGGTGAAGCGGCGACCACGGCGCCGGTGAGGGCGCCCCTGATCAGCATGCCGGCGGCGGTGATCATCGGCTGTCTGGCCGGCGTGATCGTCGGCGGCGTGGTGGTGCTGATGATCGAGGTTCGCCGCGCGCCGCCGCCGCCGGCGCCGATTGTCATCGCCGCTCCAGCGATGGCGACGAACGCCTTGGTGGCGGTCCCAACGCCGCCGGCGCAACCCGCGCGACGCAAGGCCCAGAGCAGGACCTACGCCACGCCGACCGCTCAGACACGAGAAGAGACGCTGCTGCCGATCCGCAAGGTGCAGCCGACCGACAAGGTGCGGCGGATCGATCTCGAGCGCGCCGACGCCCAACATCCGCCCGGTCCGCGATAGGCGGTGGGCGCGGTCGAGATCATCGGTCTGGCCGCCAGCGTCAGCCTGCTGGCCGGGTGGCGGCTGTATCTCTGCATCTTCGCCGTCGGCCTGAGCATGCATTCCGGCTGGGTGGCCCTGCCCGAGCAGCTGCATGCCCTCGACGCCCTGGCCAATCCCTGGGTGATCGGCATTGCAGCCCTGGGCGCCGTGGCTGAGTTCCTGGCCGACAAGGTCCCCTGGGTCGACAGCGCCTGGGACGGGGTCCACACCCTCATCAGGCCGATCGGCGGGGCGGTGCTGGCCTTGGCGCTGGTGGATGCCCACGATCCGGTGTGGCAGGTGGTGGTGCTGCTGCTCGGCGGCGGCGCGGCGGCGCTGACGCACGGGGTCAAGGCCAGCACCCGGGCGGCCGTGAACCTGAGCCCCGAGCCCTTCAGCAATGTCGCTCTTTCAGGCGGCGAAGACGTGGTGACCACAGGGGCCCTGGTCCTGGCCCTGGCCAATCCGGTGGCGGCGGTGATCCTGGCGGTGGTGATCCTGCTGGCGGCGGTGACCGCGATGGTGATGCTAGGTCGGCTGGTCCGCCGCCTGAGATCGCCCTAGGCAAGCGGCATTTCCAGGACCAGGTGATTGCGACCGCCGCGGCGGGCGTACGAGGCGATGCGGCAGAGGCTGGTGATCATGGCCAGGCCGGCGCCACCGCCGCGAGCCGGGTTCGGTCCGGCGAAGGTCACCGAGCGTGGGTCGAAGGCCTTGCCGGCGTCGCTGAACGAAAGGCGGACCAAGCCGACATTCACCGACAGTTCGACGACGACGCGGCTGCTGTCGGGTGGGGCGCCGTGCTCGACGACGTTGGCGACCCATTCCTCGACCACCATGGCCAGGTTGCCCGCCGTTGCGGGGCTGAGACGGTTGTCGACGGCGAAGCGGGCCCCGAGCGCGAGGGCGCGGGAGACAGCGGCGGCGTCGGGCGCGATCCTTGCGCCGGCCGCGCGTGGGGCTTTCGACTCGGCGCGGGCCCGGAGCTGAGCTATGACTTGATCCTTCTTTGGGAGGCCGGAATGCGCAGAACCGCCGCCGCAGGATTGCTGATGCTGGTCAGCCTGTCGATGGCCGCGGGGGCCGCCTTTGCCGCCGCCGCCGACATTGGCCGCATCAAGTCAGTGACGGGCGCGGTGTTCGTCGTTCGCGGCGGGGCGACCACGCCGGCGACGCCCGGCCAAGTGCTGCAGGTCAGCGACGTATTGAAGACCGGCGCCGACGGGCGGATCGGGATCACCTTCGTCGACAACAGCCGCTTCGCGGTGGGGCCGAATTCGCAGATCGCGCTCAGCCAGTTCGAGTTCAACGACACCACCCATGCCGGCAAATCCCTGACCACGATCGACCGCGGGACCCTGGGCGTCGTCTCAGGGCAGATCGCCAAGGAAAACAAGGACGCCATGCAGGTCCGCACGCCCACCTCTCTGCTGGCGGCGCGGGGGACCCGCTTTGTCGTCGAAGTGCCCGAGTGAAGCGCTTTGCCGCCTTGGCGCTGGGCCTGGCCCTGGTTGGTTGCGCCAGCAATCCCGGGCAGGTCGCCTTGCTCAACGATGAGGGCGGCGGCGTCGGCGCCGTGGCGGTGATCGATCCCGCGACCAACGCCGAACGCGGCCAGCTGACTGAGGCCAATACCCAGACCAAGCTTTCAGGGCCTGTGCAGCCCAAGCCCCTGACCACCAACTATGACGCCTTGCTGGCGAGCATGCCGGCGCCGGCCAGGGTTTTCACCCTCTACTTCGTCGACGGCACGCGCCTGACCCCGGAGTCGATACGGACCCTGGACGAGTTGCGCCGGATCGTGACTCCGGCCTCCGACGTGCAGATCACCGGCCACACCGACACCGTTGGCGACGGCGCCAGCAACGATAAGCTCTCCATCGACCGCGCCATCGAAGTTCGCGCCGCCCTGGTGGCGCAGGGCCTGCCGGTGGCCAATGCCCGCGCGACCGGTCGGGGCGAGCGCGAGTTGCGGGTCCCCACGGCCGACGGCGTCAACGAACCCGCCAACCGCCGGGTCGAGGTGATCGTCCGCTAGGCGGGCAACCGCAGGGCCAGGACGGTCAGGTCGTCGCTGGGCTCTGACCCCGCTTCGAAGTCGCGAACCCCGGCTACGACCGCATCGACCATGCCCGCAGCCGTCGACGCCTTGGACGCGCGGCTGACGAGGCTGAAGAGACCCTCGCGCGGGAGCAGCCGTCCGTTGGGAGCCTGCGCCTCGGTGAGGCCGTCGCTGAAGACCAGCAGGCTCTCGCCGGGCAACAGGGTTAGTGGCTCGATCGCGTAGGGGAAGCTCGGGTCGACGCAGAGGGGTGGGCCGCCGATCAGGGTGACGTCGCGGACCAGGCCGTCCGGGCCGGCGATCAGCGGGTTCTCATGGCCGGCGCAGCAGAGCTCGATGTGGCCCTCCTCGCCCAGGACGCCGACCAGCAGCGAGAGCGCCATGGCCTCACGGTTGTCCTTGGACAACTCGGCATTGATGGCGGCGACGGCCGCGGTGAGGTCGAGATCGGGGCGCATCAGCAGGCTGCGGCCCAGTGACTTCGAAAGGGCCATGAACAGGGCGGCCGGTACGCCCTTGCCGGTGACGTCGCCAACCAGGAAGCAGAGGCGCCCGTCGCTCAGCCGAAACGCGTCGTAGAGATCGCCGCCGACGTTACGGGCGGGTTGCAGCACCGCGTCGAGATCGACGGCGCCTGAAAGGGACGCGAGGTCCGCGCGCGGCAGCAGCATGCCGGCCTGGATGTCAGCGGCGGCGGCAAGCTCGCCCGCCACCCGCGCGGCCTTGAGCTTCTCGTCCTGCAGGGCGGCGTGGAGCCGGGCCTGCAGGCGCCGGCCTTCGACGAAGAGCGCGGCCATGGTCGCCGCCGAGGTCGCAGCAGCAGGGATCAGCACCGGGAACGGATCCAGCAGCAGGTTGGACTGGAAGCCCAGCCAGCTGGCGCCCAGGGCGGTCACGGCGCCAGCGAGGGCGGTTCCGGCGAAACCCCAGGCCGGCAGGCGCGTCACGGCCGCCCAGCCGGCTACGGCGAGGATCAGGCCCAGGGCCCATTCAGCCGCCTTGGCCCAGCCGGGCCGGATCAGGCCCTGGCCGCGGAGGATGGAATCGACCGCCTGGGCCTGGACGAAGACGCCGTAGGTCTGGCCGGGCCGCGGGGTGGTGACCACGTCGGCCGAGCCGGCGCTCGTGAGGCCCACGAGAACGATCTGGCCCTTGAAAAGATCGGCCGGCAGGCCCTTGCGCAACAGGTTGGCGGCGGAGGTCGTCTGGATCCTGCGGCCGTCGGCGAAGCGAAGGGCCAATTCGCCGTCGGCAGACGCCGGGACCCGGCGATCGCCGACCTGGATGGCGGCCAGGCGCCCGCCCTGGGCCTTGAGGCCGATCTGCTCGACGCCGCGCGCCACGCGGACCAGCTCGAGTGCGAAGCCAGGCGTGGGCTGGCCAACGACCTTGCCGACCAGGGGCACGCGGCGGACAACCCCGTCATCGTCCGGGTCGCCGTTGACCAGGCCGTGCCCGAGCGCCGCGCCATCGAGGATCGGCAGGTTGGCGACCGCATGGGGAAAGCTTCTGACTGTGGCCGGCAGGGGGCTGGAAAAGCTCGCCGCCGGGGGCAGGAGGGCGGCTTGCTGGTCCAGGGCGTCGAAGGATTGCGCCGCGAGGCCGGCGCGGGCCAGGACCACGGGGCTTCGGCCGATCACCCGGGCGAACACCGCGTCCATGGACGGCAGGGCGCGCACCTCGGCGGCGGTGGGCGGCGTCAGCTCGCCGTAGAGATCGGCGAAGCGGGCGGGATCGACCCGATCGGGCTCTGGCATCAGCAGGTCGAGGCCGATGGCGGCGGGCTGGCGGGCGGCGATCTCCTCGACCAGCCGGGCCAGGTAGAAGCGGCTCCATGGCCAGCCGCCGACTGCCTGGAGGCTGTCGGCGTCGATGACCACCACATGCACCTGTTTCGAGACCGCCGGAGCGGGCGAGAGGTTCTGGAAGAGGTCGAACAGCGGCCGGCTGAGGCGAGCGCCCAGCAGCAACAGCAGGGCGACGGCGGCGAGCCCCGCCACGAGCCCGGCGAGCCGGACCCGTCGACGGGCGCCGGCGTCGAGCTCGGGCTCAGACCGCGAGTTCGAGCCCGTCATAGGCGCAGACCACCTCGAGCTTGGCCCGTCCGGCGCGCACCAGTTCCTCGTAGCGGAGGGTGTCGTCGAACATCCGCTGAATGTCGGCGTCCGAGTAGCTGGGTTCGTGGTGGAAGAGGGCCAGGCGGCGGGCCCCGGCCTCGTGGCAAAGGTCCACCGCCACGACGTTGGAGGAGTGGCCCAGGTCCTGCTTGAGGCTGACCGTCTCGCCCAGCGAATACATGGTGTCGCAGATCACCAGATCGGCCTTGGCGAAGAAGGCCTCGAACACGCCCTCGGACTCCATGTTCTCCGGCTTGTGCTCGGAGTCGGTTGAGTAGACGACCGCCTTGCCCCGGCGCTCGAAGCGGTAGCCGAACGAGCCGTGGGCGTGGTTCTGGCGGACGAGGCTGACCTCCAGCCCGGCGACCTCGAAGGGCTCCCAGGGGCGGTGGACGACGAACTCGATCCTGGCCCGCAGGGCGTCGAACGGGACGGGGAAGGAGATCTCCTCCTGTTGCCGACGCAGGGCCGCCTCGGCGTCGGGGTGTCCGGAGTGGATGACGATGGTGGCGCCGGGATCGAAGGCCGGCCCGAAGTAGGGGAAGCCCATGATGTGGTCCCAGTGCATGTGGGACAGGAAGAAATGGTAGACGCGCGGGTGGCCCTCGGCGCAGCGGCGCACGGCGCTGACGCCGAACTCGCGCAGGCCCGAGCCCATGTCGCAGATCACGAAGGCCTCTTCGTTTGACTCGATCTCGACGCAGGAACTGGCCCCGCCAAAGCCGCCCCGCGTGGGGAAATCCAGATGCTCCAAAGCGAAGTCGGCGGCCGCCGCCTCGTCGACGAAGCTGCGGCCTTTGGCGGCTACCAGGGCCCTGGCGACCTTAGCCAGGATGGCGTCGGCGCGGGGCGCCACCGGCAGTGAACCTCGTGTGCCCCAGAACCGGACCAGCATGCCGCCCCCTTGTCCTCAGCCCGCCTGATCGACGTCGTCGACCACCGGGAACAGCATGTTGTAGCGGCTGATCGACAGGATCCGGCGCATGGTTTCGTTGGGCGCGGCCAGGCTGATGGTGATGGCGCCGCCAGCCTCGGTCTTGGCCATGGTCAGGGCGCGCAGGCCCTTGGATGTCATGAATTCGAGATCGGTGAGGTCGATGACCAGCGGCAGCTTGGCGGCGACGGCCTCGCGCACGGCGGCGGTCAGGTGGGCGCTGAAATCCTTCCAGCTCTCCTCGTCGACACGGCCGGTGGGCGCCCCAACCAGCCGCTCCGCGTCCTTCCGAAGCCGCCAGTCCATATCCGCTCCCAATGGGCGCTGCAGGGGGCGAGGCGCCTAGGCGACATACTGGCCGCGCCAAGCGGCGCCGTGCAACCGGTATTGTTCGACTAGTCCCCGCCAACCTTGGCTGGAGCGCTCTCGGGCATCAGCAGGGCGCCGACCAGGCCGATGACCACGGCGCCCATCATGTAGAAGGCGGGGGTCATGGGATTGCCGCTGGCGTCGGTCAGCCAGGTGACCACGAACGGAGTCGCGCCGCCGAAGACCGAGATCGCCACCGCGTAGATCAGGGCCAGGGCGCCGGCGCGCACGGCCTTGGGCAGGGACTCGGTGATCGAAGCGAAGGTGGCCCCCATGGAGAGGGAGAAGAGGGTGCTCATCACCGCCGTGGCGGCAAAGAGGGCGGTCGCGGTTCGGAAATGGCCGAGCAGCCAGAAGGCGGGAAAGACAGCGAACAGCAGAGCGAGCCTGGGCCAGAACATGACCGCCCTCCGGCCGAGCCGGTCCGACAGCGCGCCACCAACCACGGCGAAGATCATGCCGGTCAGCCCCTGCGAGACTGTGGCCCCGAAGGAGGCGCTGGTGGTCATGTGCAGGGTGGTGCTGGCGTAGGTCGTCAGGTTGTTCATCACGTAGGTGCACATGGTGCCCGAGGTGAGCAGGATCAGGGCTACGGCCGCCACGCGGCGGTAGTCGTGCTTGGCGCGCGCCACGCCGGGCAGGGTCTCGCTGGGATCAAGGGTCTCCGCCAGGGAGCGGCGCAGGACCAGGCCGAAGGGGACGATGATCGCGCCGATCAGGAAGGCGATCCGCCAGCCCCACTGATCCAGAGCGGTATCGGACAACTGGTTTGCCAGGACATAGCCGATCAGCCCAGCGCTGAGCACCGCCAGCTGCTGGCTGGACCCCTGCAGCGAGGCGTAGAGGCCTCGGCGCATGACTGGCGCAGCTTCGATGAGGTAGGCGGTCGAAGGGCCGACTTCGCCGCCGAGCGCAAAGCCCTGGATAAGCCGAAAGGCAATGGCCAGGATAGGCGCGGCGATGCCGATCGTCGCGTAGGACGGCGTCAGGGCGATCCCCAGCATGGCCATGCCCATCAGCCCGAACGAGAGGAACATCGCCGGCTTGCGACCGATCCTGTCGGCCAGGCGGCCGATGACGAACGCCCCGACCGGGCGGGTCAGGAACCCGGCCCCGAACGTCGCCAAAGACGCCAGCAGGCTGGAGATGGGATTGTCGGAGGGGAAGAAGGTTCGCCCGATCTGGGCGGCGAAGAACGAGTAGGTCAGGAAGTCGTAGAACTCGAGGGCGTTGCCGGCCGTCACCGCAGCCACGTGATGGTGAGGCAGGCGATCCGCTTTGGCCACCGCCGGTTCCGCCAGTTCAGTCGCCGCCATATCAGCCCCTCGTCCCAGCGGCATGCGGCGCTCAATCGGTCCTGGCGTCAAGTGGACCGATTTGGTCTAGGCGTCCAGTCAGTCCTGTAACGAGACCTAAGGTTATAAATCCGACATAGGCATAAGTTGCTGATGAAGATAAATAAATCCAGGCGCCTACGGTCAAGGTTCAAATATAGATAAGCTGGAGCGGAACCGTTCGAAGGGAAATTGGGTTAAAATGTGGCCAATGCCATAAGGCATAAAAATCAAGAGGCTGGTCCATGAAACTTCACGTTCTACTGGCCGGTGTGTGCGCAAGTCTCGCCACCGGTGCAGCAGCCAATGCTGCTGTTATTCCAAGTCTGTCGACCGTCAAAAACAACGGCCCCGACTTCACCTTCAGTTATCAAGGTACTCTTTCGGGCGATGCTGGACTCACTGCCGGCAATCGGCTGGTTATTTTCGACTTCGCCGGTTACGTGCCCGACTCGGTGTTCTCGCCCTATGCCAGCCTGACCGCCACGACGGAGAATGTGTCGACGGGGTTGGCGACAATCCCCGGTCAGATCGACGATCCTAATCTCGTGAATCTGGTCTTCACCTATAACGGCGCGCCATTTCAGACCGCGACCGGGCCTTTCGCACCGATCGATTTCAATGGTCTCTCCGCGCGGTCGATCTTTGGCGGACTGGCGGCCGATACTTTCGCGGCCATCACGACCCGGAACAATCCGGACGGCGTTCCGGGCGGCACCGGCACCAATATCTTCGATCAAGGGTTCATCACCGTTCCGGCCGGCGTCCCCGAGCCCGGATCCTGGGCCTTGATGATTTTCGGCTTTGGCATGGTCGGGGCGGGTCTTCGGATGCGCCGCAGGACAGATAGCGCCCTTCTGACGGCCTGAGCGGATATCGGGGCGGCCTCTCCAGCGCCCCAGCACTTCAATGCGAGCCGGTCCTGAACGGGGCCGGCTCAAACATTTCCGGCCGGCGCAGACCAACCGGGGGGTGGGTTTGGCCCGGTGGTGCGTCTCGCAACCCCGTGTTATCGCTGCATTTCGCCGACAATGGTCGGAACGATTTAGGGTTTGGGCGTCGCGGGGGCAGGGAAAGTCGTGCGTCGGCCTGCGTGGATTGAACAGCCGGGGGTACGCAGCCTCGGCGCCTGGGTCGCGGCGGTCTTGGCTGTGGCCGTCGCCTATTATGTCCTCGCGGCGCTCGGCACGGTGCTGAGCATTCCGCCGTCGGGTTTCGCCATCATCTGGCCGGCGACGGCCTTCCTCGTCGGCGTGCTGCTGCTGACGCCGGCGAAACGGTGGTGGCTCTACCTGTTCGGTTTGATCCCCGCGCACCTGCTGCTGACGGCCCAGCTCCAGCCCGACGCCTCGCCGGCGGTGGTCGTCTCGCAACTCATGGGCAATCTGGCCTTGGCGACCGCGACGGCGTTGGCGGCGCGGAGAGGGGGCGACAACAAGCTCGACCTCTCAAGTTTCAAGGGCCTGAGCCGGTATGTGGCTGTGGCCGGGCTTGCCATGCCGGCGGTGATCAACGCCCTGATCCTGATGGTTCACCTGGCGACCGGTCGAACTCTGACCTTCTGGGAGTCATGGCGTGAGTGGATGCTCGCCAGCATCTTTCCAGCGGTCACGCTCACCCCGCTGATGGTCCTGCTGGTTCGGGGCGGCGCCCTGCGGTCGGAGCGAGAGCGGACAGAACTGACCCTCGTGGCGGTGGGCCTGTTCGCAGTCAGTTATTTCGCCTTCGGGCCGGGCGGGGAGGCCTATTCCACCAGCTTGTTGCTGGTGCCGATCCCGTTCTTCCTGTGGGCCGCGGTGCGATCGGGGATACCGGGCGCGGCGGTGACGTTGCTGGTCTTCGCCACCGCCATCATCGCGCGGGCCCTGCAAGGGGGAGGGCCGTTCGGCCAGGGCGCCTCGCCGGGCGGGCTGATCGCCCTGCAGGTGTTTCTGACCGGCATTTCGGCGCCCACCATGCTGCTGGCGGCCTTGATCGCCGACCGCAAGCGGGACGAGGCGGAGTTACGACGCTCACAGGCGCAGGTGGCGCTGGCGGCGGCGGCCACCGACACCGGGCTTTGGCAATGGGACGAGGCCGGAGGCCAGTTGTGGATGACCGACCACTGCCGCGAGATGTTCGGGCTGGGCGCCAGGCCGGAGGGTGGGCCACAGATCTTCCTGCGCGCGGTGCATCCTGACGATCAGGCGCGCGTCGCGACGGCGCTGGATGAGACGTCCAGTCTGATCGATCGGACGGTGAGCGACTTCAGGGTGGTCCGTGGCGGAGACGAGCGGCGCTACACCATGCGGGCGCATGCCGACTTCGACGGCGTCAAGCGCACGGTGCGGCTAAGCGGCGTGTTCCGCGACAATACCGAATGGTTCTCGGCCCAGGATCAGGCCGAGCAAATGACCCGCAGATTGCTGACGCTGCAGGAGGACGAGCGCAAGGCCATCGCCGAGGCGCTGCATGACACCACCATCCAGCATCTGGTGGCGGTGGAGCTGACGCTAAGCCGCCTGGAGCGACGGCGGCCGATGGCGGCCGAGGCCAAGGTGTTCCTCGACGACATCCGCAACGCCAACGCCGAGGCGATCAAGGAACTGCGGGCCTTCACCTACCTGCTGCGGCCCCCGGATCTGGGGAACGAAGATCTGGCCCTGGTGCTGCATCGATACGTCCGCGGCTTTGGCCTTCGGACCGGCCTGAAGACCCATTTGCGGATCAGCCCCCAGCTCACCCATTTGCCGGTGGAGCAGCAGCGCGTGCTGATGCGGGTGACGCAGGAGAGCCTGACCAACGTCTATCGTCACGCCGGCGCCACCAAGGTCTGGCTTGATATCCGCTCGGTCAGCGGCGAACTGCACCTGCTGGTCCGCGACGACGGCTGTGGCCTGCCCGAACCGGAAGCCGGCGACCAGCCGGTTCGACTGGGCGTCGGTATCCCCGGCATGGCGGCGCACATCCGCCAGATGGGCGGCAAGATCGACATTCGCTCGGGTTCGCGCGGCGCGACGGTGCATGTGGCGATCCCGGCGCCGTCGGCCCCGGACGCCCACTGCGCGTAGATCGGCTGAATCGAGCCTCAGGCCTTCTTCCGCGAAGACACCAGAATGACCCCGATGATCACCGCCGCGAAGGCCAGGTGCGCCGCAACCGCTGGCCATAGCAACGGCCCGACCAGTTCGCCCTGCAGCCCGATACCGGCCAGCAGCACCCCGCAGAAACCGTTGTAGGTCAGGAGGCCGGCGCAGTTCGGCGCGATCGGTTCGGCGCCCCTCGGCCAACAGGCTGCTGCCAGCGCCATCAACGCGACCCCGGCGACGCCGCAGGTCGCCACGCCCGCGCCCGTCGCTTCGACGCCGAACAACAGACGGGTGAGCAATTGGGGCAGGACGACAAGGCCGATGCCCGTCATCGCCTCGATGACCGCTGATGCGGCCAGCACACGCCGGGCGTTGGTCATGCGATGTCCTTGCAGGAACCTGGGGCGGAAGAGGACGACACCTCTGCCCGGTCTGTCCAGTCTTCGAAATGAAAAGCGCCGGGGAGCGTGTGGCTCCCCGGCGCCCGGCAATGTCTGAGGACGTCGCCTTATCGGCTCAGCTAAGGGAGGTTGCCCTTAACGGAGACTTCCAGCGAGACCTCGAAATGACATTGAGACACTGGATCACCTCCTTTCAGCTGTTGAACAGGACTCCCAATATGGGCCGGAATCAGCGTTACGCAAAGGGTCAGGGCGCTTTGCGTTCAGCCAGGCTCAGGCGGCGGCGCAGATCGGTGACCGGTTTGTCGAGCTTGGCCAGGGCTTCGGTCATGGCCCGCTCGCCGGCGTCGACCGCCGGCTCGTAGGCGCTCCAGTTGCGGATATCGATCCCTTCCAGCTTGGGCGTGACCAGGACGTCGGTCGCCTCGCGGGAGGCCGCCAGGTCGCGGCCCGACGAGACAGTGGCGGCGCGCATAAGCAAGGAGACGATGGGCGGGCCCTTGCGCCAGTGTCCGGAGAAGATCCATCGCCAGAAACTCTCGCGCTCGACATCGGCGGCGCTGATCGAGCGGCCGCGGGTGACGTCGACGCCGACGATGGGGCCGGTATGGAAGGCGCGCATGATGTCGGCGGGATAGTTCTTCATCACCGCCCCATCGACCAGCACTTCGCCCGATTGCAGGAAGGGCGGCAGGACGCCGGGGAGCGAGATCGAGGCGCGCAGGGCGTTGGCCAGCTTGCCCCGGCGGTGCAGGTGGTAAGCCCCGGCGGTCAGGTTCGAGGAGACGCAGAAAAACGGCAGCCAGAGGTCGGCGATCTCGATCTTGCCGAAGTGCTCGTTGAGGCGGCGGTGAACCTTCTCGCCGCGGGTCATGGCGATCAGCGGCAGGGCGATGTCATCGACGGGGCTGGACTCGACAAAGGCGTTGCGGATGCGGCGGTCGAGCTCGGCGTCGCCCCAGCCCATAGCCACGCCCGCCCCGACGATGGCCCCCATGGAGGCGCCGCCGATGAAGTCTATGGGGACGCCCGCGGCGTGGAGGGCCCTGACCGCGCCGATGTGGGCATAGGCCCTGGCGCCGCCGCCGGACAGAACCAGGCCCACCGATTGGCCGGTGATGCTGCGGGCGAGGCGGTGGCGGTCGCCCTCATGGTGTTCGCGCAGGTGGAAGAGGCGGGACGAGGGGACGACGTCAAGCCACGCCTCCGAGCCCTTCGGCCGCACGGCCCGCTCGGGCTGGACGAGGATCAGGTCGACGAGGCGCTGGCGCAGCAGGGGCTCGGTGTCGAGGACGCGGATGTGGTCGGGCGGCGGGGCGTCGCCGCGACCGATCAGGAACAGGCGGTCGACCTGGCGGCTGACCAGCTGACGCCATTCCTCGTCGTCGCATTCGGCGGCATAGAAGACGAAGTCGTGCTCGGCCTCGACATTGGAGAACCACTCGGTCGGGGCGGCCATGGCCTCGACCCCCATCACCACGGCGACATAACCCTGGGCTTCCACGCAGTCGGCCAGACGTTCGGCCAGTTCGCGGACGTTGGTCCCCTGACTGACGCCGATCAGGCCAAAGACACTGGGCTCGGAGCCGCCCGTGCGGTCGCCGGCGCCGCGCGTGCGCTGGATCATCAGCCGCGCCAGCTCGAGCATGACCGTGGGGTCTTCCTCGATGGCCTCGAAGAAGGCCTGGCGGGGCATCGACAGCACCTCGCTGTCGCGCAGGGCGACGACGGTGGCGTGGTGCACGCCGCCGGCCAGGATGCCCATCTCGCCGACGGGCTCGCCCGGGCGGATAATGCCGATGAACTGCGGCTCCTGGCCCTCTTCCCTGCGGACCACGCCCAGGCGCCCGGCGCGGAGGAAGAACAGGGCGTCGGCCGGGGATCCGGCTTCGTAGAGGTGCTGCCCGCCGGGGACCGAGAACCAGCTCACCTCGGGGAGGGCGCGTCACCCGCGAAGAGGCGCGCCAGAGCCGTATCGGCGATGCTGTCGGGTAAGCTTGGCACGAGCGGGACCGTAACCCCGACTCGGGGCTGGGCCTAGGCGGCGCTCACGCGGGGGACTATGTCAGAACCCAGTCAAAGGAGCCCCGCATGACCAATCCGATCGCCGATCCCCTGGTGGAAAGCCCGCTGGACGCCGAGGCGGTGGATGCGCCGGTGCGCCTGGACGTGACCGAGGAGGGCGTCGCCTACGTGACCCTGACCCGTTCGGCCCGGCGCAACGCTTTCGACGAGACCATGATCGCCGGCCTGACGGAGGTGTTCGAGACCCTGAAGTCCGCCGACCACGTGCGGGTCGTCTTCCTGCGCGGCGAGGGCGGGACCTTCTCGGCCGGGGCGGACCTGGACTGGATGCGCCGCGCCGCCGACCGCACCGAGGACGACAACCGCGAAGACGCCATGACCATGGCGACCCTGCTCAAGCGCCTGCACGAGATTCCGGCCCTGACGGTGGCTCTGGTCGAGGGCGCGGCCATGGGCGGCGGGGCCGGTCTCGCGGCCGCCTGCGACATCGCCGTGGCGGTGGCCAGCGCCAAGTTCTCGTTCTCGGAAGCCCGGCTCGGGCTGATCGCCGCCACCATCAGCCCCTATGTCATCGCGGCCATCGGCCCGCGCCAAGCCAAGGCGTTGTTCTGCACCGCCAAGGTGTTCGACGCCGCCTTTGCTCGCGAGATCGGCCTGGTCACCGAGGTGGTCGCCGACGAGGCGGCGCTGTCGGCGGCGCAAGAGCGCATGGCCGCCGACATCATGGCCTGCGCCCCGACGGCAGTGGCGGCGTCCAAGGAGCTGGTCGACGAGATCGCCGGACGGCCCATCGACCACCATGTGATGGCCGAGACCGCCAAGCGGCTGGCGCGCCAACGGGTCTCGGACGAGGGGCGCGAAGGCGTCGCCGCCTTCCTGGAACGCCGCCAACCCTCCTGGATCTAAATGCCGCTACACCTGATCAAGCTGGCCGTGGGAGCCAGCGACGTCGGCGACATGCTGGCCTGGGCCAACCGGAGAGGGCCGGTGGTGCATACCCGCATGACGCCCAAGCGTGGCGAGGAGATTCTCGACGGCGGCTCGCTGTATTGGGTGGTCAAGGGGACGGTGCTGGTGCGCATGCCAGTCAACGGCATCGAGACCTTTGGTTCGAAGGGCCAGAGCCGCTGCATCATCCGCCTGGGCTCGCCGGTGCTGACCGCCCCGATGCCGAGGCGGGCGTTCCAGGGCTGGCGGTACCTGACTGTCGCCGACGCCCCGCCGGACCTGGCCGACAGCGGCGCCGCCGAGATACCGACGGACCTGGCCAAGCAGTTGCGAGAGCTGGGCGCGTGGTGACTAAAGTTCCCCGCAAGCGGGGGAACGTCTTTTCTTAGACCGCCACGTTGTCGATCAGGCGGGTCTTGCCGAGCCAGGCGGCCGCCAGGAGACGGGCGGGGCCGGCGAGCGGGCCGGGGTCTAGCCGCGACAGGTCGTCTGCGTCGCGGGCTTCGAAATAGTCGATGGGGCCAAAGCCGGCCGCGGCCAGCGCGGACAGCGCGCGCTCTTCGACCTGTGCAACGGGCTGGCCGGCGCGCAGATCCTCCGCAGCGGTGAAGAGCAGGCGGCTGAGGGTCGGAGCGATCGCGCGCTCGGCCTGGGTCAGGTAGGCGTTGCGCGAGGAGAGGGCGAGACCGTCCTCGGCGCGGGCGGTCGGTCCGCCGAGGATGGTCACCGGCAGGTCGAGGTCCAGGGCCATGCGGTGGATGACCTGCAGCTGCTGGTAGTCCTTCTCGCCGAAGATGGCGACGTCGGGCGCCGCCTGGATCAACAGCTTTGAGACCACCGTGGCGACGCCGGCGAAATGGTGTGGGCGGGCTTGGCCGTCGAGCGGCTCGGAAACGCCGGCGACGGTGACGGTGGTCGAGAAGCCCGTCGGGTAGATCTGGTCGACGCTGGGCGCATAGAGCAGGTCGCAGCCGGCGCGGGCCAGCAGCTCGGCGTCCCTGGCTTCGCCGCGCGGATAGGCGTCGAAGTCCTCGTTGGGAGCGAACTGGGTCGGATTGACGAAGATGCTGGCGACGACCCGGTCGGCGCGCTCGCGGCCCAGGCGGACGAGCGAGAGGTGGCCTTCGTGCAGGGCGCCCATGGTCGGGACCAGGGCGACGGTCTGGCCGGTCGAGCGCCAGAGCCCGACCTGGGCGCGCAGATCGGCGAGAGTACGGGCGACGGGTAGGGGCAGGCTCATGGGGCGGCTTCCTAGCAGGTCGACGATGCGCCCGCGAGCCGCGTTGACGCGCACCCGGACGGGGTGTCAGGTGGCGCTCAAATCAGAAGAATCGGTGGGCTAGATGGCGGCGAGCGTAATCGTTGTCGGCAATGAAAAGGGTGGGGCCGGCAAGTCGACGCTGGCGATCCATTTGGCGGTGTCGCTGTTGCACGGCGGGGCCCGGATCGGGCTGATCGACCTGGACCTGCGCCAACAGTCGATGGGCCATTTCTTTTCAAACCGGAACAAGTGGCTGGCGGCCAATCCGCAGGCGTCGCTGCCCGAGCCGACGGTCTATGGCCTGGCCGAGAACAGCGCCTCGATCGCGCGCATGGCCCCGGACGACAAGGCCCCGCTGTTCGAAGCGGCCTTCCAGAAGGCCGGCGATGAGTGCGACTTCGTGATCATCGACACCCCCGGCGGCGACACCTCGCTGTCGCGCACAGCCCACGGCCTGGCCGACCTCATCGTCACGCCGCTGAACGACAGCTTCGTCGACTTCGACATGCTGGGGACGGTCGACCCCGTGACCTTGGACCTGCTCAAGCCCAGCCTCTATTCCGAGACCGTCTGGAACTCGCGCAAGCAGCGGGCGGTGACGTCAGGGCGCTCGATCGACTGGGTGGTGCTGATCAACCGCCTGGCGCCGGTGGAGGCGCGCAACCGCAAGCGCCTGGAAGAACGGATGGCGACCCTGTCCAAGCGGGTCGGCTTCCGCATGGGGCCGGGCCTTCGCGATCGGGTCATCTATCGCGAGTTGTTCCCGTTCGGCCTGACCATCGCCGACCTGTCGCCCAAGGTTCGGCCGGTGCCGGTCTCGCTGCAGCACATCGCCGCCCGCCAGGAAATGCGCAGCGTCATGCACGCGCTCGGCCTGGGCGAGTATTCCGGCGACGAGGTGCTGGCGAGCGCCTGATCCAGCGCTTAGGTTAGGCCGGTGATTTACCTCGTCTTCGGCGCCGCCCTGCTCTGGTTTCTGCTGTGGACGCAGCGGACCAAGCCTATCGTGAAGTTTCCGCAGTGGCGGTTCGGCACGGCGGTGGCGGCCACCGCCGTCTTCGCCGTGGCGGCGTTCCTGGCCATCCGCGGGCAAATCTCCTCGATTGTGTTCATCGTCCTAGGATTGACCCTGACGGCCGCCTCGCGGATGCCGCGGGCGCAGACGCAAAGCCAGGCGCAGGTCCCGGATGTGGTGCTGGGCGACATCAGCGTCGCCGAGGCCTACGCCATCCTCGACCTCAAGCCAGGCTGCACGCGCGAGGAGGTGCAGGCCGCCTATACGCGGCTGATGAAGCTAGTCCATCCGGACAAGGGCGGCGGGGCAGGCCTGGCCGCGAAACTGAACGCGGCCAGGGATCGACTGCTGAAGGGCTAGAGCTTGAAGACTTCGGTCTTGTACTTGTTGAGGCAGTAGCCCTCGATCTTGGCTTTCCAGCACATTGGGATCCTAAGCTTAGAATTCCACGTGGACAAGTTGTCGC
>JADMIO012727008.1_pt1 | contig 30891 bp, 31 predicted proteins | sample 8958161 | NCBI WGS metagenome assembly JADMIO01 (sample SAMN16585339, study PRJNA669376) | soil metagenome | isolation source: Crop rotation soil | place: USA: Cullars Rotation, Alabama | collected 2011 | reverse complement strand
CGCGACTTCAAGTCACGTGAATTCCAAGCTTCGGATCCCACTGTGCTGGAAAGGCTGCGACTACGTCGTCCAGGCTCAGCACGGCCAGGACTTCTCGACGCCGTACGGGTTCGAGGTCCAGCCGCCCGAGACCCTCGAGACGGGTCGGACGACACTGCTCTTCAACCGGCTCCTGCAGCGCGCCGGGTACCACATGGGCTCCGTCACCGACCACGTCAACGAGAGCACCGACCTGGCGATCCTCGCGATGCGCAAGGTCAACGACCTGCCGAGGACGGAGTCCTACGATCCGGCCCTGTTCGCGATGCTGCTCCGCGGTCGTGGCTCGTTCCAGCCGGAGAACCGCGACGACGGCCGGCACGTCGAGGTGGACCTGTCCCGCCAGGTGATGGCGCTGGTGGAGGACGGCAAGGCGACGGACGTCTTCCACGTCTCGACCGGCGCCTTCGGCACTCCGACCGGGAGCTACAGCTTCTACGAGAAGAGCCCCGGCTACAACGCGAAGGGCATGTACTACTCCGTCTACTACAGCGGCAACTACGCGACCCACGGCTACTACACGGTCCCCACCTATCCCGCGAGCCACGGCTGCGTCCGGAACCCCGAGGTCTATTCGGTCTTCATCTACAACTGGATCTCGCTCGGGGACCCGATGTACATCTACGAATAGGCTCGACCGGCGGTGTCTGGAGAGGCCGACACCATCCGCCGGAGCACCGAAGCCTACAGCAGGGGTGATCTCGACGGCTTCCTCGAGGGATATGCGCCGGACGCTGTCATCGACTGGTCGAACTCACGAGGACCGGACGCTGCCGTGTACCGGGGGCGCGACGAGATCCGGGGCTTCGCCGAGCGGTTCCGGGGCACCTTCGAGGACGTGACGATCGAGTTGATCGATGGGCCGAATGAGGTCGGCGACGGCGTCTGGTTCGCCGCGAACGTCACTCGCATGCGCGGGAGAGACGGGATCGAGGTCGAGGCGCGCAGCGCCTGGCTGATCGAGTTTCGCGACGGAAAGCAGACCTCGCTGACGATGTACCAGACGAAGGCGGACGCATTGGACGCAGCAGGACGGCGGGACTAGCGCACTAACCTGGCGACGCGATGTTCGACCAGCTCTCAGACCGGCTCCAGGGAGTGCTCAGCGACGTTCGCTCGCGGGGCAAGCTCTCCGAGGAGGACGTCAACAAGGCCCTGCGCGAGGTCCGGCTCGCGCTGCTCGAGGCCGACGTCAACTTCAAGGTCGTCAAGGAGTTCACCGCAGCGCTGAAGGAGCGCCTCGCCGGGGAGCAGATCGAGGAGGCGCTCAATCCCGGCCAGACCGTGATCAAGGCGGTGAACGAGGAGCTGACCGCGCTGATGGGCGGCTCGGGTCGCGACCTGGTGTTCGCGCCGAGCGGTCCCACCGTCGTCCTCATGGCGGGCCTTCAGGGCTCGGGCAAGACGACCGCATGCGCCAAGCTTGCGAAGCTGCTGCGCAAGCAGCACAAGGACGTGGCGCTCGCCGCCTGTGACCTCCAGCGGCCCGCCGCTGTCGAGCAGCTCGAGAAGCTCGGGGCGCAGGCCAAGGCCCACGTCTACTCGCAGCCGGGAGAGACCGATGCCGTCAAGGTGGCGGGCTGGGCGCGGGAGCAGGCGGTGATGGAGAACCGTGACGTCCTCATCGTGGACACCGCCGGCCGTCTTCACGTGGACGAGGAGCTGATGGACGAGCTCGCCGACGTTCGCAAGGTGACCAAGCCCCTCGACGTGCTGCTCGTCGTCGATGCGATGACCGGTCAGGACGCCGTCAACGTCGCCGAGAGCTTCGCCGAGACGGCCGAGTTCGACGGCGTCGTCATGACGAAGCTCGATGGCGACGCCAGGGGCGGCGCCGCCCTCTCGGTCCGAGCCGTCACCGGCAAGCCGATCATCTACGCCTCAACGGGGGAGAAGCTCGACGAGCTCGAGCGCTTCCACCCCGATCGGATGGCGGGTCGGATCCTCGGCATGGGCGACGTGATGTCGCTGATCGAGAAGACCCAGGACGAGTTCGACGCCGACCAGGCCGCCGACCTCGAACGGAAGATCCGGAAGCAGGAGTTCACCCTCGAGGACTTCCTCACCCAGATGAAGCAGGTCCGCGGCATGGGCCCCATCGGGAATTTGATGAAGATGGTCCCCGGCATGGGGAAGGCGATGCGCGGCATGGGTCAGGTGGACGAGCGAGAGCTCGACCGGATCGAGGCGATCATCCTCTCGATGACGCCCTACGAGCGGGCCCACCCCGACGAGATCAAGGGCTCCAGGCGCAAGCGGATCGCCACAGGCTCCGGCACGACTGTCCAGGCCGTGAACCGCCTCGTCAAGCAGTTCGGCCAGATGCGCAAGATGATGAAGCAGCTCTCCGAGGGCAAGATGCCGAGCCCGGAGCAGCTGATGCGCGGCGCCCGCTAACCTGCCGCGCCGATGGTTCGCATACGACTAAGACGCGTGGGCGCGAAGAAGAACCCGATCTGGAGGGTCGTCGTCTCCGACCAGCGCTCGCCTCGGGACGGACGCACGATCGAGACGATCGGCCAGTACAACCCGCAGACGGACCCGTCGCTGATCGTGATCGACGAGGAACGCGCCAAGCACTGGCTCGAGCGCGGCGCCCAGCCGACCCAGACGGTCGCGACTCTGCTCCGCACCAAGGGCATCGAGTCCGTAGGCACCTAGGGACTGGCTCGTGCGCGAGCTGCTCGAGTTCCTGACCCGCTCGCTCGTCGAGGAGCCGGACGCGGTGGAGGTGACCGAGGTCGAGGAGATCGAGGGCGAGGTGGTCCTGGAGGTCGAGGTAGCCGACGACGACCTCGGACGCGTGATCGGGCGTGGCGGCCGCGTGGCAAATGCGCTGCGCTCGGTGATGAAGGCGGCCGCGGCGCGCGAGGACAAGCGCGTGGTCGTTGACATCTTGGATTGATGGCCCAGGGTTGCCAGGGCGTTCGCGCCCGCACCCCGCACGCCCGGACGCGAAGCGGAGGACGTGCGGGTGGTCATTGATGTCTTCACGCTGTTCCCGGAGCACTTCGACTGGTTTCTGGGTCAGCGCCACGTCTCGAACGCGCTCGGCCTCGGCACGCAGATCAACTTTCACAGCTATCGCGAGACCACGCCGCTGAACGCCGGCCAGGTGGACGACTCGCCCTACGGGGGAGGCGCGGGAATGGTCATGCGCGTGGACGTGGTGGACGCCGCGCTCGAGACCGCCTACGGATCGGAGCGCGGGAGCGTCCGGAAGATCGCCCTCGGACCCGGCGGGAGGGTCTTCGACGAGGAGCTGGCGGCGGAGCTCGCCCAGGCCGAGCACCTCGCGCTGCTCTGCGGCCGCTACGAGGGATTCGACCAGCGCGTCGTGGATCACCTCTGCGACGAGGAGGTCTCGATCGGGCGCTTCGTCCTCTCCGGCGGAGAGCTGCCGGCGATGGTCGTCGCCGACGCCGTTCTGCGAAAGCTGCCGGGGTCGCTGGGGGACGCCGAGTCGGCGGTCGAGGAGTCCTTCAGCGAGGCCCTCGAGGGCGCGCCCGAGTACCCGCACTACACCCGGCCGCCCTCGTACCGGGGCTGGGATGTGCCCGAGATCCTGCTCTCGGGAGACCACGGGAAGGTGGCCGAGTGGCGCCGGGAGCAGTCCCGCCAGAGAGGCGCTAGCCGCTAACCTTCCGCCCCGCGGCGCGGGCCCCTGGCACGCGCTGTTTTTCAGTTTCAGACCGATTCACCCCTTTGGACCCATGAGCACCGTCATCGAGAGCCTCGAGCAGGAGCAGCTGAAGCCTCGTCCGAGGTTTGACGCCGGCGATCGCGTTCGCGTCCACTTCCAGGTCGTCGAGGGCACTCGCCGCCGGACCCAGGTGTTCGAGGGGATCGTCCTGAAGCGCCAGGGCAACGGCGCTCGCGAAACCTTCACGGTCCGTAAGCAGTCGTTCGGCGTCGGCGTGGAGCGAACGTTTCCGCTCCACTCGCCGAAGATCGAGAAGCTCGAGGTCGCCGGCCGCGGCGACGTTCGCCGGGCGAAGCTCTACTACCTGCGGGACAAGGTGGGCAAGAGCGCGCGGGTGGCCGAGCGGCGCTGGGGGATCGAGGAGGACATGGTCGTCGCCCAAGAGGACGCCGAGGCCGTGGACGCGGAGGGCGCGACGGTCGAGGAGGCCGAGCCCGAGGTCATCGAGCCGGAGGGTGAGGAGACCTCGGACGAGGGACAGGAGGACCAGCAGGAGCAGCAGGATCAGACTCAGGAGCCCGAGGCGAGCGAACCTGAGCCGGATGCCGGGGATCAGAGCGGTGGGGACGAGGGCGGTGCCGAGGCCGAGGCCGAGGGCGCGCCCGACGAGGCAAAAGACTGAAGCTCCCCAGGCCCCAGAGCACCCAGGGCGCGCTCCTCGAGCTCGTCGTCATCGTTGCGCTCGCGCTCGGCCTTGCGCTGGGCATCCAGGCGTTCCTGATCAAGCCGTACCAGATCCCCTCCGAGTCGATGGAGCCGACCCTGGACGTCGGGCAGCGGGTTCTGGTCAACCGCTTCCTCTACCACTTCACCGATCCCAAGATCGGGGACATCGTCGTCTTCCATCCGCCCCAGGGCGCCCAGGGCGGCACCGCCGGCGAGTGCGGAGATCCGAGCACCGGCGCCAGCGGCTCGACCGGCGCCGCCTGCGACAGGCCGACGCCCGAGGAGGCCGACGTCAACTTCATCAAGCGGATCGTCGCCGGTCCGGGTGACACGCTGAGCGTTCAGAACGGGCACCCGGTGGTGAACGGGAAGATCGCCGATGAGAGCTTCATCAGGCCCTGTTCTCCGGGAGGAGCGTGCAATTTGCCGAAGCAGATCACCATCCCGCCCGATCACTACTTCATGATGGGCGACAACCGTGGGGCAAGCGACGACAGCCGCTTCTGGGGACCCGTCCCCAGAGACTGGATCATCGGCAAGGCCTTCGCCACCTACTGGCCCCCCGACCGAATCGGCATCTTCTAGGCGGCCGAAGAAGCGCCGGAGGAAGCGGACGGCGGCCCGCCTCTTCCGCTTCGACCGCTCCTTCGGCAAGCGCTTCGCTGCCGGCGTGGACGAGGCCGGGCGGGGATCTCTCGCGGGTCCGCTGCTCGCCGCAGGAGTGCTGATCGACCTCGAGCGGATCGGCCGCTCCGAGCGGCGCGCGCTTGCTCGCTTGGACGACTCCAAGCAGAAGTCCGAGGAGGAGCGCGAGGCGCTCTACCCGCAGGTGATCCGGGCCGCCGTGTGCGTCTCGGTCGCGGTTCGCTCTCCGCGCTCGATCGACCGCAACGGCCTGCACGTTTCCAACATCGCCGCGCTGACGGACTGCATGCACTCGGTCGCACAGGACGAGGCGGTCCGGCTCGTGGATGGATTCAGGCTGCCGAGGTGCGAGCTCGAGCACGAACGCGTCGTCAACGGCGATGCGCGCAGCGCCGCGATCGCCGCCGCCTCGGTGATCGCCAAGGTGACGCGGGACCGCTACATGCGCCGGGTCGCGCCTCTCTATCCCGAGTGGAACTTCGATGGCAACGTCGGCTACTCGACCCCGGAGCATCGCGACGCGATCGTCGAGCACGGCATCTGCCCGCTGCACCGCCGCTCCTTCGCGTCGATCGCCTACTCCCAGCTTGGGCTGCTCGACGGCGATGGGGACGAGGACCCGGATGAGAGCTCAGAAGGCCTCGCGGATGTGATCGACATCCGCGACGCCATCCGGTCCGAAGCTGACCCCGACGACGTCGAAGCGGTAGCCGGCGACGCCTGAGGGGCCGCGCCGCTCCGCGATCCACTCGCGGGCGAGCAGCCGCAGCTTGCGCTGCTTGCGCGGGCCGACGGCGTGGGCTGGGCTCTCCGGCCCGAGCTCGGATCTCTCACGGCCCGCCTTGACCTCGACGAAGACCAGGGTGCTGCCGTCGAGCGCGACGATGTCGAGCTCGCCGGAGGGCAGGACCTCATTGCGGCCAACGATCCGCCAGCCGGCGTCGCGGAGCATCCCCGCGACCAGGTCCTCGGCACGCCGGCCCAGCCGCAGTCTCGCGAAGGTCATGCGCCGAGCCTGAGCGGCCTCGGTTCGGGAAATGCGCGCGATCCGGAACGAAGGCGGCGCGAGGCCGTGACGATCGACGCGCGAACGGCGCGGCCTCGCTTCGTACGGTCGCTGCGTGTTCGCGATCGCCCGCACCTTCGCGCTTGTCGGCGTCGGCGCCGAGCCCGTGCACGTCGAGGTGGACATCGGCGGCGGGCTCCCCTCGTTCACGATCGTCGGCCTGCCCGACACGGCGGTGCGCGAGTCGCGCGAGCGGGTCCGCTCGGCCCTCGTCAACTCGGGCTTCCGCTATCCACAGCACCGCGTGACGGTCAATCTCGCGCCCGCCGACCTGCGCAAGGCCGGGCCGGGCTTCGACCTCGCGATCGCGGCCGCGCTCCTCGCCGCGAGCGGCCAGATCCCGAAGCTCGTCCTTGACCGCTACGCGCTGGCGGGCGAGTTGGCCCTCGACGGCGCCATCCGGTCCGTCCCGGGGGCGCTCGCAATGGCGGAAGGGGTGCGATCGCTCGCGCTGCGGGGAGTGGCGGTGGCGTCTGCGGACGCGGTGCAGGCCGCGCTGGTCGAGGGCATCGAGGTGGTCCCGCTCGAGCACGTCGCCGGGCTGCGCGAGCTTGCGGATGGCGAGATCCCTCCAGTCGCAACAGCCCGGATCGCCGAGCAGGACGACGATCTCCCGGACCTCGGCGATCTGCGGGGCCAGCCGGTCCTTCGCGGGGCGCTCGAGATCGCGGCCGCCGGTGGCCACAGCCTGCTGCTGACCGGGCCTCCCGGCGGCGGGAAGACGATGGCCGCTCAGCGGCTGCCATCGCTCCTCCCGCCACTTGCCGCGGAGGAGATCGTCGAGGTCACCCGGATCGCCGGCGCCTGCGGCGAGAACGGCGGGCCCAGGCGGCGCCGCCCGTTCCGGGCGCCGCACCACACGGTCTCGGCGCGGGCGCTCGTCGGAGGCGGAAGGCCGCCGAGGCCGGGCGAGGTGACGCGTGCTCACCGCGGGGTGCTGTTCCTGGACGAGCTCGGAGAGTTCCGGCGCGACGCGCTGGAGGCGCTGCGGGTGCCGATCGAGCAGGGCGTGATCACGGTGACGCGGACGACGGGAAGCGTTGCGCTGCCGTGCCGCTTCCAGCTCGTGGCCGCGTCGAACCCGTGTCCCTGCGGGGAGGGTGAGGATTCGGGCGAATGCGAGTGCCATCCCGCCGCCGTCTCCCGCTACCAGGCGAAGCTGAGCGGTGCGCTTGCAGACCGGATTGACATCAGCCTGCACGTGAAGCGGCCGAACGCCGAGGCGCTGGCCGAGGGGGAGGTCGAGCGATCGGCCGCGGTCCGCGAGCGCGTCATGGCGGCTCGCGAGATCCAGTCGGAGCGCCTAGGGGAGGGGCGCACCAATGCCGAGATGACGCCCCGAGAGGTCCGCCGACACTGTCCGCTCGAGGGCGAGGCGCGGGCGATGATGGAGGCCAGCCACCGCAAGCTGAAGCTGAGCGGCCGGGGCTGGGACCGGTGCGTGAAGCTCGCCCGGACGATCGCCGACCTGGGTGGAAGCGACGGGATCGCGGTGGAGCACGTCGGGCAGGCCGTCCAGGCCCGGCGGAACTCGGAGGGCTGAATCGTGCCCGAGCCGCAGGCCTGTCCCGACTGTCTGCGCCGTGCCTGGCTGATCGCGTCGTTGTCGGGCCACATCGGAGTGGCCGTCAGCGACGCCAAGGGCCGCAGGGCACATGAGCTCCTCGCGCTCCCCGACGAGAGGCTCGCGCGGGAGATGGCGCGCAGCGACGCTCCCCGGCTGCTGGCGGAGGCCAAGACCCGGCCCGTTGCGGAGCTGCGGCGAGCCGTCGCCGCTGCCCGCGCCTGGGCCACCTGCCCTCACGACGGCGGCTACCCGGCCGGCGTCGGCGACCTCGGGGACGCTCCTCACGCGCTGTTCGGGCGAGGGGACCACGCTCACCTTGAGGCGCTATGCCCGCCGGATGCCGTGACGATCGTCGGCGCGCGCCGGCCGAGCGCCTACGGCCGCGAGATGGCGGAGCGGCTCGCGCGCGAGTCTGCATCGTCCGGGCTCGTCGTGATCAGCGGCATGGCGCTCGGCATCGACTCCCGGGCGCACGCCGGCGCACTCGAGGCCGGAGGCCTCACGGTCGCGGTTCTCGGCTCCGGTGTGGACGTCGTCTATCCGGCCCGAGCCCGGAACCTCTACAGCCAGATCGCGGAGCGCGGGCTCATCCTCAGCGAGCTGCCGCCGGGAACGACCGCGCGGCGCTGGACCTTCCCGGCGCGCAACCGGATCATGGCCGCGCTCGCGGCGATGACTGTGGTGGTCGAGGCCAGAAGCCGATCCGGCTCACTGATCACCGCCGAGATGGCGCAGGAGCTGGGGCGGGAGGTCGGCGCGGTCCCGGGGAGGGTCGGGGCGACGACCGCAGCCGGAGCCAACGATCTGCTTCGCGACGGGGCGCACGTGATTCGCGACGCGGGGGACGTGCTCGACTCGATGGTCGGGGCAGGTGCCGCTCCGGCAACGCACCGGAGGGCGATCAGCGCCCGTGGCCCGGCACTGGGTGCCGATGAACGCGAGGTGCTCGAGATCGTCGAGACCGGCGCGGACACGGCCGACGACATCGCACGCCGCACCCGGCTCGAGACGGGGGTGCTCGCCACGGCGCTGGTGCGTCTCGAGCTCGGCGGTTATCTGCGCTCGCTCGGCGGTGGGCGCTACGAGCGCAGCTCGCTCGCCCAGGGTTAGCGGCTCTCTAGCCTCCGCCTCCTTGAGCGAGCGGCGGACACCGGTGGCGATGACCATCGCCTCCTCGGACTCCGGCGGCGGCGCCGGGATCCAGGCCGACCTCAAGGCCTTTGCGCGGTGCGGCGTCCACGGGACGTCGGCCATCGTGGCGCTGACGGCGCAGAACACCAGGGAAGTCGTCTCGGTCGAGACACTGCCGCGGCAGTTCATCCTCGATCAGGTGCGAGCCGTCACCTCCGACATCGGGGTGGACGCGGTGAAGATCGGGATGCTGTTCGACCGCCCGACGATCGAGGCGGTGGCCGAGGCGCTGGAGTTCACGGGCGATGCGCCGGTCGTCGTGGACCCGGTGATGGTGGCGGAGAGCGGCGCCGTCCTGCTCAAGGCTGACGCGCGCCAGGCCCTGATTGATCTGATCCTGACCCGCGCCAAGGTGGTGACACCCAACCTGGCGGAGGCCGGCGAGCTCACGGGGCTCGAGGCCGCATCGCCGGAGGATCTCGCGCGTGCCGTCCAGGCCCTGGGACCGGAGGTGGCCGTGGTCACCGGGGGCCACACCGGCGACGGCGCCGACCGCTTCTTCGACGGCGAGAACCTCGAGCTGATCGAGGGGCCTCGGCACCCCGACGGCGCGGCCCACGGCTCCGGCTGCACCCACTCATCGGCGCTCGCCGCACGCCTCGCGCTGGGCGACACGCCCCTGAATGCGGCGCGCGAGGCGCGCCTCCTCGCTGCCGAGGCGGTGGCGAATGGCCTGCGTGACGTGGGCGCGGGAGCCGGCCCGGTCAACGCGCTGGGCATAATCGAGGAATGAAGCTGCTTCGCATGAGCCCGGGGAAGGGCGACATCCTCCTGGCGGAGGGCGATCGCGACGTGGCCGAGGACGAGGAGCGGCTGGTGGAGGAATTCCGGCGGCAGCTCGACCTGGGCATGTGGGCCGCGGTTCCAATCGCCGGCCCCGGTGGCCAGCGCGAGGCGACGATGGTGCGCGACTTCTCCGAGATCCCCCAAGGGGGCCGAGAGCGTCATCTTCTTCCCGCAGGCGGCCGGCGGGGCCGCGAGAGCGGACCTTCGTGCCGAGGAACGTGCGCTGGAGCTGCTGCGCGACGCCGCCGGCGACGGCGCCCGCGAGATGTACGAGCGCCTCGGGTTCCTGCGGTTCGAGCCCGATGGCGCCGAGCACGGGTACCTGATCTATCCGCAGCGCCCGCTCGTCGGCTACGACGCCAGGAGCGGCGAGCTGCTCTCCGAGTACTGCGTGAGGTTCCGCGAGGACGGGGAGAGGCTGCCCGACGCCGACGACGTGCTCGCGAAGTGGATGGCCCTCGCGGCCGACGAGCGCGAGGTGATCGGAACTTCGAACGTCCACCCGCTGGGCCGCCAGGTGGATCCGGAGATGGCCCAGCGTGACCTGCGTGCCCTGCGCAGATGGGAGGAGACGGCATGACGCCCGAGACCAGGACCAACGGCAAGCTTCGCGAGCGCTCCTCGAAGGTCTGGGACGGTCCGGACCGTGCCTTCGCCCGCGCCTACATGAAGGGCATCGGCTTCGGCGACGACGACCTCAGCCGTCCGACCGTCGGGATCGCCAACACCTGGATCGAGGCGATGCCGTGCAACTTCCACCTGCGCGGGCTCGCCGAGCACGTCAAGGAGGGAGTCCGGGCAGCGGGGGGCACCCCGTTCGAGTTCAACACCGTTGCGATCTCCGATGGCATCACGATGGGCACGCAGGGGATGAAGACCTCGCTCGTCAGCCGCGAGGTGATCGCGGACTCGATCGAGCTGACGGCGCGCGGCTACCAGTTCGACGCCGTGATCGCGCTCTCCGGCTGCGACAAGACGATCCCGGGCTGCGTCATGGCGCTGGCCCGTCTCGACGTGCCCTCGCTGATGCTCTACGGCGGCTCGATCCTGCCCGGCCGCTGGCGCGGCCAGGACGTGACGATCCAGGACGTCTTCGAGGCGATCGGCAAGCACGCCACCGGCGAGATGTCCGACGACGACCTGCACGAGCTCGAGGGTTGCGCGAGCCCCGGTGCCGGCGCCTGCGGCGCCCAGTTCACCGCCAACACAATGGCCTCGGCCTTCGAGGTGATGGGGATCAGCCCGATGGGCTCGAGCATGGTCCCCGCCGTGGACGGCGCCCGGGCGGAGGTCGCCCGCGAGTGCGGCGAGCTCGTCATGCGGGTCCTCGCCGATGACCTGCGCCCGTCGCAGATCATCACCAAGGAGTCGCTGGCGAACGCAATCGCGACGGTCTGCATGTCGGGGGGATCCACCAACGGGGTGCTCCACCTCCTGGCCGTGGCGAACGAGGCCGGGATCGAGCTCTCCATTGACGACTTCGATGCGATCTCCGAGAAGACGCCGCTGCTGGGCGACCTCAAGCCCGGCGGCCAGTACGTCGCCAAGGACCTCTACGAGGCCGGCGGAGTCGGGCTGCTCGCGAAGCGACTCGACGAGGCCGGGGTGCTCAACCGCGACTCCATCACGGTCACCGGCAAGACGATCGGCGAGGAGGCCGACGCGGCCGAGGAGACGCCCGGCCAGCGGGTCGTCCGGCCGCTCGACAACGCGCTGAAGCCGACGGGCGGGCTGGTGATTCTCCGCGGCAACCTGGCCCCCGAGGGCTGCGTCGTCAAGGTCGCGGGTGAGGAGCGCCGGAAGCACACCGGCCCGGCCCGCGTCTTCGCCTCCGAGGAGGAGTGCTTCAAGGTGGTCGAGAAGCAGGGAATCAAGCCGGGCGACGTCGTCGTGATCAGGAACGAGGGCCCCTCGGGTGGCCCCGGGATGCGCGAGATGCTCCAGGTCACCGCTGCGCTGGTGGGCGAGGGCATCGGCGACCAGGTCGCGCTGCTCACCGACGGCCGCTTCTCCGGCGCGACGCACGGGCTGATGGCCGGCCATGTGGCGCCCGAGGCGATCCGCGGCGGCCCGATCGCAGCGGTCCAGGACGGCGACCAGATCACGCTCGACATCGACGCCCGCCGCCTCGACGTGGACCTTCCCGACGAGGAGATCGAGAAGCGCGTGGCCGCGTACGAGCCTCCGAAGCCACTCTACACCCGCGGCGTGATGGCGAAGTACGCCGACTCGGTTTCCAGCGCCTCCACGGGCGCCGTCACCAGCTGACCGATGAGTTTGCGGCTCGGCCGCGGTCTCTTCTGCATCACCCCCCGATTCGAGGAGGCCTCATGACCAGTACCAAGACCGCAGTCAACAAGGTTGCGACCGTGATCATTCCCGTGACCGACCAGGACGCGCAGATCGAGTTCTACGTCAACAAGCTCGGCTTCGAGAAGCGAGTTGACGTGCCGATGGGAGACAGCTACCGCTGGGTCGAGGTCGGGCTCGCGGATCAGGACACCACTGTGGCCCTTGCCCCGCCGCCCGAGGGCAAGACGGCCGGCGGCCGCGAGACCGGCATCAGCCTGCAGACGGACGACGTGGACAGCCTGCACGCCGCACTGAAGAGCGACGGTGTGGACGTGGACGACGAGGTCAGCCGCATGGGCGACCCGGTGCCCCCGATGTTCTGGCTGCGCGACCCCGAGGGGAACAGCCTGGTCGTCGTCCAGTAACGGCTTGTCCGCGTCCCCCGGATGGCATAGCCTTAATTTTGATGACGGGGGTGCGAGGGTCACGGATCTCGGGGCGGGCTTGCTTCGTCTTCGGTGTTGCCGCCGTCCTGGCCGCGATCGCGATCGCGGCGCCGTCGGCGGGCGCCGCGCAGATGCGCTTCGGAAGCGACATGGCGCAGACCGCGGACGGGACGCCTCTCGCCTGCACGGGCGGCTCGCCCTGCGAGATGGTCGGCCGCACTTATCCAGTTTCGACCCCGTGGCCTGCGACATCGCCGATCTCAGGGGTAGTGGTCCAGTTCCTGGTCCGCAGCTCGGCTGAGGACACCGTCACGCTGGCGCTCGCCCACCAGATCTCACCCGGTGTCACGAATTACTTCACCGCAGCGGCGGCGGGGCCTGAGGTCAACCTCGATGGCGACAACGACCTGCAGCTGGTGTCGGCGCGCGTTCCCGTCACTGCGGGAGACTCCGCCGCTCTGATCGATCCGACGAGCCCGGCGTTCTCCGCCGTGAGCTGCCCGATGGGTGGGGGCAGCCCGCCGAGCCTGTCGACGTTCAGCCCGCCGCTTTCGCCGGGGGACAACCGCCTCCCCACGCAAGGCTCGGGGTGCGAGCTCCTCGTCCAGGCGATCGCTGAGCCCGATGCCGATGGCGACCTCTTCGGCGACGAGAGCCAGGACAACTGTCCCGGCGCGGCCGGGCCAAACAGCGGCTGCCCCGCCTCAACGGCCCCCACCGCCCAGACACCGGGTTCAGCAGGACCGGGATTCGACCTCGCGGCGGCGATCAAGGCCTGCAAGAAGAAGAGCAAGAAGGCCCGCAAGAAGTGCATCCGGCGGGCCCGGCAGCACGTGGCCGGCTAGTCCAGCTCGCCGTGCTCGCGTAGGAAGTCGAGCACGAGCCGGTTGAACCGGACCGGCCGCTCGATCTGCGGCACGTGGCCGCAGTGGTCGAAGACCACGAGGTCGGCGTTGTCCCCGATCCGCTTCTTGTAGGAGAACGCCGCCGGAACCGGCACCACCCGGTCGTTCCGCCCCCAGATGACCAGCGTCGGATGCTCGATCTCCTCCAGCCGGTGGCGGATGTCGTAGCCGACCAGCGTCGTCATGGCGTCGAAGTAGCCGGGGCTCTGGAGTGCCGGCACGAGGTTCTCCCAGAGCATCTCCTTGCGGAGGGAGTCCGGATCGAAGAACACGCCGCCGAAGGCGCTTCGGCGAACCCTGGGCCGCCGGATCTGCGCGCCGTGAAACCGCAGAACGAGCGGCGCCGTCGCCCGCCCGACGCGCGCGAGGGCGACCGCGGGCTCCCTTCGCGCCCGCGCCCAGGTGATTCCCGCGGCTGAAACCAGCACCAGCTCGTCAACGCGCTCCGGATCGTTGATCGTGACCTCGGTGGCGATGAAACCGCCCATCGAGTTACCGACGAGCGAGCACTTCTCGATCCCGAGGCGCTCGCAGAAGTCGCGCAGGAAGCGGCCGTAGGCGGGGATCGAGATCTCCCACGGCGGCATCGGGCTGGCGCCGAACCCGGGCAGGTCGAGCGCGATCGCGCGATGCGTCCGGGCGAAGAACGGAAGGTTCTCGAGCCAGTTCTGCCAGCAGCCCGAGAGACCGTGGATGAAGATGACCGGCGGTCCCGATCCCATCTCGACGTAATTGGTGCGCGCGCCGACGACGTCGATCTCGCGGCGGTGCTCGCTCCAGTCGATCTTGAGCCACTCGGGATCGGGCTCGCCGTAGGGGTCCGGCCCGTCGCTCGGAGTGGCCGGCGGCAGCTCCGCGCGGCCCGTTGCGAGCTTCATCGCGAACGCGGTGTCCGAGGCCATGCGCCGGAGCTCCTCGCGAACCGCGCGCTCCTCGGTGATGGTGTTCATGCGCGTCCGCTCACGCGTAGCCCATCCGCTCCAAGATCGGGATCTCCCGGATCTGCGGCGGCTGGAGGTGGTCCCAGAGGATTCCGCGGGGGCGTGGGTACTGCCGCTCCACTTCGATCACCGCCCGGGGTGTCGCGATCATGTCCACGGGCAGGTCGTGCGCCGTGATCTGGAGATGCTCCCGGACGATCTGGATCGGGTGAACGGTCGTCGCGACCGTCGTGTGCTCGTCGATCTTGCCCGCGTGGATCAGGATCCCGTACTCCAGGTCCGAGAAGCCGCCGCCCTTTCCGACCCTGGCGCCGCTCAGGTTCACCGCAACCGAGCCGCAGAGGACGAAGTCGATCTCGGGCAGGTCCTCGTCGGCGACCACGCGGCCGTGCCGCATCGCCCCCTTGATCGTGGCGGCCTCCCGCACCTGCTTCTTGGTCAGCTTGCGCGGATCCAGCAGGCGGAAGGGGTGGACGTCTCGCAGCCTCGGCACGGCCATGATCAGCGTCTTCCCCTCCTCGAGCGCCAGCCGCCGCGCGTGGGTCTGCGGCGAGTCCGGGTTCGCCTTGATCACCTGGGCGCGCTTCCATGAGCGGTGCGCCGAGAGCTTCTCGGCCGCGAGCTTGGCCCCCGCGAAGTTGGGAATCCGGCCCTCCGCGCCGGGAAACCGGGAGACGCCCTCGCGCTCCATGGACTTCCAGATCTCCTTGCGGACCTGGTCCTTGGTCCGCATCAGTCCCTCTCCGGCGCTGGGCGACATCCGTGGGCATCCTAGGGATGCCCTGCACAGGCCCGCAAAGCCGGTTGCGAAACGCGATCGGGCCGGGAGGGGCGAGCGTCCGTGCCTAGAATTCCGGCAGGCGGGGAAAAGCTGATCCGTCGTCCGAATATGCGCGCAAGGCTGAACATGCGACACAAGCTGCTGATCGCCCTCGGGGTGCTGCTGGCCATGAGCCTGCTCCTCGCGGTGGGCGTCTGGGCCTACGACGACGCCCAGAAGGACAAGATCGCGCCGGGGGTCGAGGTCGGCGGGGTGGACATCGGAGGCAAGGACGCGGACCAGGCCCGAGCGATCATCAAGCGCGAGGTCGTGGCGCCGCTGCAGCAGCCCGTCGTCGTCTCCTACAACGGCAAGGACTACACGCTCAGCCCCAAGGACCTCCGGGCGACTGCGGACATCGACGGCATGGTCCAGGAGGCCATTGACCGCAGCCGCCAGGGCAACATCTTCGATCGCGTGACCCGCTACGCAAGCGGCGGCGCCGTCAATGCGAACCTGGATCCGCGAGTGGACTACGACAAGAAGGCCGTGAAGGAGTTCGTCACGCAGCTCGCTGACGAGATCAACCAGGACCCGGTGGACGCGTCGGTCGAGCCTTCCGGAGGCAAGCTGGTCAAGCAGGCGGGCGAGAACGGGCAGGCCCTCGACAAGCGCCAGACGACCGAGGCGATCAACGAGGCCGCCTCTTCCGCGGGCCGCGACGAGCCGGTCCATCCGGTCGTCAACACGACGAAGCCCGATGTCACGACCAAGGATCTCGCCGCGGCATACCCGCGCTACATCTACGTGGACCGCGCGGACTTCACCCTCCGCTTCTACCACCACCTGAAGCTCGAGAAGACCTACACGATCGCCGTGGGCCAGGCGGGCCTCGAGACTCCGGCCGGCCTGTACCACGCGCAGGACAAGCAGGTAAATCCGTCCTGGCACGTGCCGAACTCCGACTGGGCCGGCAGCCTGGCCGGCCAGGTCATCCCTCCGGGCCCCGCCGACCCGCTCAAGGCTCGCTGGATCGGGATCGCCGACGGTGCCGGGATCCACGGCACGGACGACACCGGCTCGCTCGGTTCCGCGGCCTCTCACGGCTGCGTGCGCATGGCGATCCCGGATGTGATCGATCTCTATGACCGCGTAGAGGTCGGCGACCCCATCTACGTTCAGTAAGGGATCCGGGCGTCGGCGGCGAAGAAGTCGCCATGGCTGCCCCCGCGGCAGAGACGTCCCTGAGCGACGCCTGGGAGCAGGCGCTGCGGGCCTTCGACCGCGACCTGTCGGTGCGTGGAGCCGCGGAGGCGACCCGTCGCGCCTACTCGAACGACGTGGGACAGCTCGCCGCCTGGGCGGATGAGCTCGGGCAGGACCCCGGCGACCTCGGCCACCGTGAGCTGCGGCGCTTCGCGGCCATCCTCTCCGACCGCGGGATCTCCAAGGCCGGCGTTCGCCGCAAGCTGGCCGCCATCCGTTCCTTCTATGACGCGCTCGTGCGAGCCGGCGAGCTCGAGGCGAACCCGGCCGACCTGATCGCGAGCCCGAAGCGGGACCAGAAGCTGCCGCGGGTGCTCAGCGCCGAGGAGATGCGCACGCTCCTGGAGAAGATTCCGGCGCGGACACCGCTCGAGATTCGAGACCGCGCCATGTTCGAGCTGGCCTACTCATGCGGCCTGCGGGCCGAGGAGGTCGTGAACCTCGACGCCGTCTCCCCGGACTTCGAGGGCGAACGCCTCCGCATCGAGGGGAAGGGCGCCAAGACGCGCCTCGTCCCCATGGGCGAGCCCGCTCAGGCTGCCCTCCGCCGCTATCTGGAGCGCGGCCGCACTGCGCTCGCAGGCTCGCGCGATGACCCGGCGCTCTTTCTCTCCAAGAGCGGGCTCCGGCTTCATCCCTCGGACGTGCGCCGACGCCTCGCGCGCTGGGTCAAGGAGGCGGCCATCGCCGGCGGCGTTTCACCGCACGCCCTGCGCCATTCGTTCGCGACGCACCTGCTCGAGGGCGGCGCCGATCTGCGCGCGATCCAGGAGCTTCTCGGCCACGCCAGCCTCTCGACCACGCAGGTGTACACCCAAGTTGAACCGTCGTGGCTGCAAAGCCAGTACGCTCGGAGTCATCCACGTGCCTGAGGATTCCGCCCAAGTGCAGGTGAAAGGCTGATGGAAGCGGAGGTCAAGGCGTTCGAGCTCAAGGAGCTCTGGCGCCGGTACAAGGACGGGGGAGAGCCCGCCGCCCGTGAGCGGCTCGTCGTCGCGTACTCCCCGCTCGTCAAGTTCGTCGCCGGCAGGACCGGCGCCCGCCTTCCCTCGCACGTGGATCAGGCCGACCTGATCTCCTACGGAATGATCGGTCTGGTCGAGGCGATGGAGCGGTTCGACCCCGAGCGGCAGATTCGCTTCGAGACCTTCGCGATGCAGCGCATCCGTGGCGCGATCATCGACGAGCTGCGCTCGCTCGACTGGGTCCCGCGCTCCGTCCGCTCGCGCGCCCGGGAGATCGAGGAGGCGAACTCGAAGCTCGAGCACGAGCTCGGGCGCGCCCCGAGCGACACCGAGCTCGCCGACCGCCTCAAGGTCAGCGAGGACGACCTTCAGGAGTCACTGCTCCAGATCTCGAACTCGTCCATCCTCGCGCTGGAGGAGCTGTGGATGACGCCCGACGCCTCGGGCGACTCCGTGTCGCTGCTGGACACGATCGAGGACGAGAACGCGCCCGACCCGCAGGCGGCGCTGGACTCGAGTGAGGTCAAGGACCGTCTCTCCGAGGCCATCCAGGACCTGCCCGAGCGCGAGAAGCTCGTGATCGCCCTCTACTACTTCGAGAACCTGACCCTGAGGGAGATCGGCGAGGTGCTCGGGGTCACCGAGTCGCGCGTCTCGCAGCTGCACTCCAAGGCCGTGCTGCGACTTCGCTCCCGCCTCAAGACGTCTTCTTGAACCTGGTCTGAGGCTCCAATAGGGTCCGGCACGTGGCTCACAAGGCCGCCGATCGGATCCGCAACGTCGCCCTGATCGGGCATCGCGGCAGCGGCAAGACCTCGCTGCACGAGGCCCTTCTCTTCGAGGCCGGTGTCGTCAACCGGCTCGGGCGCGTGGACGACGGCAGCACCGTCTCCGACTTCGAGGCCGACGAGCAGGCGCGCGGGATGTCCATCGGCGCCACGGTCGCCTCCTTCGAGCACAGCGACCGCAAGATCAACCTGATCGACACGCCCGGCGAGCCGAGTTTCATCGCCGACACGATCGCCGCGCTGCGGGTGGTGGACGCCGCCGTGGTGGTCGTGAACGCGGTGATGGGGGTCGAGGTCCACACGGATCGCCTCTGGGAGAGGGCCAACAGGGAGGGGCTGGCCCGGCTCGTCTACGTGAACATGCTCGACCGCGAGCGCGCCGACTTCTTCCGGGCGCTGGAATCGCTCCAGAGCGCGTTCGGCAACCACGTAGTCGCTACCGAGATCCCGATCGGCTCCGAGCACGAGACCCGCGGGGTCGTGGACCTGATCGATATGAAGGCCTTCATCGCGCAGGGGGAGGGCCGCGGTGCTCCCGAGCCTCAGGACATCCCCGAGGAGCTCCAGGCGCAGGCGCAGGAGTACCGCGAGAAGCTCATGGACGAGGTCGCGGAGAACTCCGACGAGCTGATGGAGCGCTACCTGGAGGGAGAGGAGATCTCCCACGACGAGATTGTCACCGTGCTCAAGCGAGGGGTGACCGACGGCAAGATCTTCCCGGTCACCTGCGGCGTCGCGACGAAGAACCTCGGCACGACCCGGCTCCTCGAGGCCCTGGTCGAGGACCTGCCCTCGCCCGCGATGCGCGGGGCGGTGACCGCCCTGGACTCGGAGGGCGAGGAGATCGACATCGCGCCCGAGGAGGACGCCGAGCTCGTCGCCTACATGTTCAAGACCCAGGCCGATCCCTATGCCGGCCGCCTCAACTACTTCCGCGTCTACTCGGGCACCCTGAAAGCCGATTCGCACGTCACGAACGTGACCCGCCGCACCAAGGAGCGGATCGGGCAGCTGCTCACCTCGCAGGGGAAGGAGCACGAGCAGATCTCCGAGCTCGGCGCCGGCGACATCGGCGCGATCGCCAAGCTGAAGGAGACTCGGGCCGGCGACGTCCTCGCTGAGAAGGACAAGCGGATCTCCTTCCCGCCGCTCGATCTTCCCGCGCCCGTGATGGCCTTTGCCTTCGAGCCCAAGACGAAGGGCGACGAGGAGAAGGCGGCGAGCGCCATCCGCCGCCTCGAGGAGGAGGACCCGACCCTCGACGTCCACCGGGACCAGCAGACGGGCGAGCAGATCATCGCCGGCCTCTCCCAGATCCACGTCGAGGTGATCACGGACCGGATGAAGGAGCGCTTCGGCGCCGAGATCGACCTCCATCCGCCGCGGGTCCCGTACCTGGAGGCGATTCGCAAGTCGGCGAAGGCACACGGGCGCTACAAGAAGCAAACGGGCGGGCGCGGTCAGTTCGGGGACTGCCACATCGAGATCTCCCCGGGCGAGCCGGGAAGCGGCTACGAGTTCGTGGATGAGATCAAGGGCGGCGTCATCCCCAAGGGCTTCATCCCGGCCGTCGAGAAGGGGATCGGCGAGGCGATGGTCCACGGCGTGGTCGCCGGCTACCCGATCAAGGACATGCAGGTCCGCCTCTACGACGGCCAGTACCACCGCGTTGACTCCTCGGAGAACGCCTTCAAGATCGCCGGGTCCATGGCCTTCAAACAGGCGATGGAGCAGGCGGACCCGGTGCTGCTCGAGCCGATCATGCTGCTGACGGTGAGCGTGCCCGAGGACGCCGTCGGCGACGTGGTCGGCGACCTCAACTCACGCCGAGGTCGTCCCCTGGGCATGGAGGCGAAGGGCTCCGCCACGGAGATCAAGGCGGAGGTCCCGATGGCCGAGGTACTCGATTACGCCCCGGACCTGCGCGCGATCACGGGCGGGCGCGGCGACTACGCGATGGAGTTCGCACGCCACGAGGAGATCCCGTCGCACCTCGCGCAGAAGGTGATCTCGGAGGCGAAGTCCGAGGAGGAAGTCAAGGCGTAGGGCCTAGCTCGCCCAGGGGCCTTCGCCGGCCACTCGGTCCACGGTGATGTGGGTGACGTAGCCGGGCGGCGGGTCGTCCATCGGCGGGAACTTGACGTCCGGGCCCATGTAGGTGTGCGCCAGTTCCTGGAGCAGCTCCGGCGCGCCGCCCTCGGTGATCCGCGCCGTGCCGTAGACGACGAGGTACTCCATCAGCCCCCGCTCTCCGACCTTGTCGGTCTCGATCGAGAGCGCCACCTCGCCGTTGTTCTGGATGTTCCGGACCTTCCTGTTCGGGAACAGGTGGCCGCAGACGAGCTCGTCGCCGTCGACGCCGACCCAGACGATGGTCACCTGCGGGGTGCCATCGGCGTTGCGGGTCACGAGATGCGCGAGGGCGTCGGACTCGACCACGGGACGCGCGCTGTCCGGGAGCCGGGCCATCGGTGGCGGAGCCTACCGGCGCCGCGGACTCGGCCCGGGCCGCTGGTACGGTGCCGCGCGTGCCGGGGCTGAAGAAGGTCGTGATCAACGTGGACGGCGGCTCCCGGGGGAACCCGGGACCGGCCGCCTGCGCCGCCGTCGCGACTGACACCGATGGCGAGGAGCTGACCGAGCGCAGCGAGACGATCGGCGAGGCGACCAACAACGTCGCCGAGTACCGCGCGCTCCTGCTCGGCGTCGAGCTGGCGAAGGACCTGGAGGCGAAGGAGACCGAGTTCGTGGCCGACTCGAAGCTGATCGTCGAGCAGGTCAAGGGCAACTGGAAGGTGAAGCAGGCTCACCTGAAGCCGCTCCACGCGAAGGCACTGAAGGCGCTGGAGGGCCTCGACAGCTGGTCGATCCGCCACGTCAAGCGCGACGACAACGAGCGCGCCGACGAGCTCCTGAACGAGGCGCTCGACGCCGCCTAGCGACTACGCGCCGGCGATCGCCTGCGCGAGGTTCGCGCGGAACGCCTCGGTTCCCGGCACGAGGTTCACGCCCGAGAACTGGCTGTGCGTGTGCAGGTAGGCGATCTCCTTGGCGAGATCCCCGACACCGTTGGACCCGGCGAGGGGCGCGAGCTGCAGGGTGCTGAGGACGCCGACCGCCTGGCCGGAGTCGTTCATGAAGCCGCTGCCGGAGTCACCGGGGACACCCGGGCTCACCGTCGCGACGTCGTGGCTCCAGCCGTTCCCCTCGTTCTGGATCAGGAGGCCCTGCTTCGGGCTGAGCTTGGTGACGCCGCCGCGGAGCTCGGAGTTGCCGTAGGTGTAGACCGTGGAACCGAGGCCCTCCACCGAACCGACACCGGTGGGCCCGCCGAAGCCGGGGACCGACGGATTGACGCTGCCGGCGTCCGCGGGGTCGAGCTGGATCAGGGCGAGGTCGTTGTACGCGCAGGTGTCGGGATCGGTCTCCCCAAGCGTCTGCATCGTGATCCAGGAGTTGTAGACCAGCGTTCCGGGCCTGCTGGCGCCCGTGACGTCCACCGGGGTGCCGACCGGGAGCGACTGCGTCTGGCAGCCGTCCGTCGAGGTCTGCCCCCCGGTGCTCGAGCAGTGAGCCGCCTGGCCCAGGTAGACGTTGGAGCCGTCACTGAAGACGAAGTTCGAGGTGCACTGGGCGCCGTCCGTGAAGACCTGGACCCCCGGGTGGATCGGTGCGCTCGCGGCGGGCACCCATGCGTTCGCGGCGCCCGGCGTGAACGCCAGCGCGGAGAGGAGGGCGAGGACGATCAGGGCTGCGAATCTCGGCGATCTCAAGCGGCCGCGAGCATACCTAGTTTTTGGTGCGTTAGGGACGGGTAATCCCTGTCTCCGGCGTTCCTATACTGCGCGTCCCACTGCGGCTGTAGCTCAGCTGGCTAGAGCGTCTGCTTGCCATGCAGAAGGTCGTGGGTTCGAATCCCATCAGCCGCTTGGCTCGACTCAGCCCCTTCGAGAGCAGGGAAGCTCTCGCAGGGGCGTTTCACCTTCGAGGGCCGTCGCTAGGCTCCTCATCATCCGGCGCCTTGGCGGAGTGGCTACGCAGCGGCCTGCAAAGCCGTTTACACCGGTTCGATTCCGGTAGGCGCCTCTAGCCGCCGTACGTGCGGCACGGCTCGCCGCGCAGGCCCGGGCAGGGCGGGTACGGCGTCGGTGCGGCGAGGCCCGCGACTCGCGGCAGGATCAGCCGCGAGGGGTGCTGCTTCGAGAAGGAGACCGTCAGGTTGGCGGTGGTCGGCGGGACCGCGTAAGCGAAGGCCCAGACGGGCTGGTCGCCCGTGGGCGCCGTGATCGTCACGCGAATCCGTGAGCCGGCCCGGTAGACGTGCCCCTGGTAATAGAGCGGGATCACGACCTTCTCGAACTCGCTCTTCGGCATCTTCGCCCGGTCCGCCTTGGTCAGGCTGAGGACGGGCTCGAGCAGCGTGCTCTTCCGCGCATTCAGCTTGCGCGCATTGGACCGCAGCCAGCCGCTCTGGACGTAGGTCTCCTTGCCGTCGGGCCGGACTTCGCTGATCGTCGCCTGCAGATCCACGTTCGGGCGCGATGAGCGAATCCAGGCCTGGACCGCGCCCGCACCGACGATGCCGGCATCGGCCGTCAGGGGGCTGGTGATGAACGAGGCTGCGGTGCCGGGCGGAGGCTGGCGCCAGTCGTAGCTCGGGTTGGCGGTCCAGAGGTCGCCGCTGCCGGTGTTCTTGCCCGCGAAGTCCGTCGGCGGCCGTGAGCTCCTGTCCCAGAGGAAGCTCTGCGTGCCGCCACCCTTCGCCTTGGGAGCCTTGCCCGCGAGGAGTCCGCCCTGTCGGAAGAACCAGCTCTGCGGCTTCGTCCCCTCGACCGGGAGGCTGTTGAAGTAGCGCTCGAAGCCGGGGACCGGGTTGCCCGGGGTGCTGCCGCCGGCGCCGTTGTCGAACAGGATCCGAACCCGGGGGATCCGCTCGAACGCAGCCTTGGCGGCGTCGAAGCTCGGCTCGTTGCGAATCGGATCCGGCGGCAGGGTCACGCCATTGACGCCCATCACCTGCTGGTAGAGAGCGGACGAGAAGCTCGAGAGGCTCGCTGGGAGATCCGGCTTCCTCTCCGCGACATAGAGCTCGAGGAAGTCGAACCAGCGGTTGAAGGTCTCGGGGTCGAGCGAGTCGGTGTGCAGCCCGTTGGTGAACGTGAACCACTTCCGCTTGGTGCCGGTGAAGCGATCCACGAGGTTCGGGCAGTGGGGGCCGGTCTGCTCGTCGTTGAACTGGCAGGCGAGGAAGGTCGGAACGTTGATCCGGCTGACGAAGGTGGCGGGGGAGAGGGGGTCCGCAACGCGCGGCCGGTAGAAGCGGTTGTGGTTGATCTTCGCGATCAGGTCCGGAGCGGCGGTGTGGAGGGTCTGGTTGGCCTGGCAGACCTGATCCCCCTGCTGGATGCGCCGGTAGGCCCAGCGCTGACCCTCCGTGGGCGAAGCGACCTTCCCGTCGTTGACCCGGTCCTTCGCCCACTCCAGGGCGAACCCGGTGTTCAGAATGCCGCCCGGGTAGAGGGTCGTCGCCGTGTTGTCGATCACCGACAGCGGTGTGATCGCCGCCAGATGCGGCGGCCTGGTCTGGGCGACGAAGAGCTGGCTGATGCCGCCGAACGAGACGCCCGCCATCCCCACGTGCCCGTGGGCGACCCACGGCTGGCGCGCGACCGTCTCGACGATGTCGTAGCCGTCGAGATCCTGGAGCCTCTCGAAGAAGTCATACGCCCCGCCGGAGCAGCCGGTGCCGCGCATGTTGACGTCAACGACCGCGTAGCCGAGGAGGTTCAGGATCGGAGCGATGCCGCTCTGCGGCCCGTTCGGGTCGGCGTAGCCGTAGCCGGCGTACTCCACGACCGTCGGATAGGGCCCCGCGCTGGCCGGGCCGGGCAGGCGGACCGAGATCGCGAGGCTGGTCCCGTCGCGCGTCGTCAGATAGCCGTAGCCGCCGGCGGGCAGCGTCTGGTTGAAGAAGGACGGATCCTTCGGCGCGTCCTTGTCCGTCTGCACGTTCACCCGGGCGGACAGGGAGCCGTCCGCGGCGCGGACGCGGTAGCCCTTGCCGGCCTCGATGCCGCGGAAGATGACGCCGCCGAGCTGGCCAACGGGCTTCGTTGAGATCCGCTTGCCCTTGCGGTCGAGCAGGCGAGCGCTGGTGCCGGGCGGGGCGCCGGTCGCGTAGACCTGATTGACGCTGCCGTGAGCGCTGAGGGTGGCCGCTGGTGCCGCGCTCGGCGCGAGCAGGCAGATCGCGAGCGCACCGAAGGCCGCTGCTGCGACAGGTCGTCCGTGCCTTGCGTGTCCCGCTTTTCTCATCCGCCGTCCCCCGCTCCGTCGGGGGCCGCAAGCATATTGGGCCGCCGATGTTCCTGATCGTGATGATCGCCCTCGCCGTGCTGGTGCTGCCGCCGTGGGCGGGGCTCGTGGCGGTCTGCGTCGGCGTGATCGTCGAAGTCGTCGAGGTCGGCTTCTGGATGCGATTCCTGCGCCGCTACCGCGTCAGAACCGGCGCCGAGGGGCTGATCGGCGAGCGCGCCGTGGTCGTCGAGCGCTGCGATCCCCGCGGGCGCGTGCGTCTTCGCGGCGAGATCTGGCACGCGCGCTGCGAGGCGGGGGCGGAGCCGGGCCAGGAGGTCACGGTCGCGCGCGTCTCAGGTCTCACCCTCGACGTCGAGCCCGGCAGGTAGGTTGGCCGGGTGACTGCGGGGAGCGGCCGCACGCTGGCGAAGGGCGTTCTGCCCGGGGTTCTGCTGATGGTCGCCTTCGTCCTGGTGACGACCCACTGGGTGGGTGGCACGTCCCCGGACACCAAGACCTACATCAGGATCGCCGAGGCGGCGCCCGGATTCCCGACCACCGACGTGGGATCCGCCTTCTCCGAGCGCTTCGGCTGGTGCTGGATCGGTGGCGTGATCGGAGATCTCTTCGGCAGCACTCGCGCGGGCCTCTGGATCGTGATCGTCGCTTCACAGGTCGTGACCGTGGCGGCACTCGTCGCGATCTGCGCCGAGCTGCGGCTCGGCACCGTGGCATCGCTGCTGTGCACGGGACTGTTCGTCGCCAATCCCTACACGTTCCGGCTGTTCTTCCAGGACCCCGGCCCGGTGGACCCGCTCTTCGTCTGCGGGGTCGCGGTGATGATGTGGGGGCTCGTTGCCCGTCGGGTAGCGCCGGTCTGGGGCGGTGGCCTGATCGCGATCCTCGCCCGGCAGACGGCGTTGCTCGCGGTTCCGGCGGCCACCGTCTGGGTCTACTTCGGCGAGGGATGGCGCGATCGCGACCGGCGCCAGCGCATCCTCCTCGTGCTCTCGATGGTCGTGGGTGTGCTCGCGGTCTGGATCGGGCTGAGGCTCGCCTCGGAGTCGTGGACGTACTTCTTCGCGCCGAAGTTCCCGGACGACACGATCCTGCCCGGGGTCGGGGACCCCGGCACGCTGCACCAGCTCGGGGGGCAGGTGGCGCGCGTGGCCGTTCCCATCGTCCCGGTCGCGGGCTGCATCGCCGGCGTCCTGTTTGCGGTGAGGCGGGCCATCGGAAGGCTCGACCTGCCGGTCGAGTTCTGGTGCTCCCTGCTGATCGGCGCGGCCATCCTGGTGCAGCCGCTCGTGATCAGCCCGAACTTCGAGGGCTTCGAGGGAAACCAGCCGCGGATCGCCGCGCTCGGTGTCTTCCCCGTCTGCGTCGCGCTGGCCTACGCGCTGCGCGGCAACGTAGACAGGCTGCTCCAGAACGCCCCGCCGTGGGCGTGGGTGGCCGGGGCCTTGGCGCTCGCCGCGTCATCGCTGCACGAGAAGTTCTCGATAGTCGGGCCGAGCACCCACGCCCAGTTCGTGGTCATCGAGCTCGTCGCGGCGGTAGCGCTCGCCGCCCTGCTGGCGTTCACGATCCTGCGTTCACCCGGGAACGGAAAAGGGCCCCGCTGAGGGGGCCCTTGTATTCCGAAAGGACGTGCCACCGGCGAAATCCACTTCACCGGCCCGTCAGTCCTTAAGTCTCTTGGCTATGTGTCGGCCGCTCGCGCGGACAACTTGAGCCATGTGTGTAGAAACTAACACGCCCAAACGCGATTGGTTTCAGTTGTTCGTGCACGCGGGCGGATTTCTTCAAGGAAATCTTTAGGGGACGCTCGCACACATTGGCTGCCCGGCCAGGATAGGATGCGCCCGTGCGCTACCTGATCACCGGCGGATCCGGCTACATCGGCGGTCGCCTCACCGACGAGCTCTCGAGCCGCGAGGAGACCGAGAAGATCGTTGACGTCGATCTTCGGCCGCCGCCGCGCAGCTGGCCGAAGCACGAGTTCGTCAAGGCCGACATCCGCGACCGCAAGCAGATGCGCGAGCTGCTCGAGCGCCACGAGATCGACGCGCTCCTGCACTTCGCCTTCGTCCTCAACCCGATCCGGGACGAGGACAAGATGTACGACATCGACGTGAACGGGACGCAGGCCGTGCTCGCGGCCGCCTCGGACGCCGGTGTCAAGCACGTGATCCAGACCTCTTCGGCCACGGCATATGGCGCCTTCCCGGACAACCCCAAGCCGATCGCCGAGGACTGGCCCGTTCGCGGCGCCCCCGACTTCTCCTACGCGAAGCACAAGGCCGACTCCGACCGCGTCGCCCAGCTCTGGGCCCACGACAATCCGGACGCCGTGATGACGATCGTCCGGCCCTCCATCGTCTTCGGCCCGAGCGTGGACAACTACATCGTCAGGGCGTTCGGGAACAACCCGTTCGTCCCGATCCTCGACGGCGTGGACGAGGAGTTCCAGCTGGTCCACGAGGACGACGTCGTCTCGGCCCTGATCGCGCTTCTCGACGGCAAGCACACCGGGGCCTTCAACCTCGCCGGCGACGGCACGCTCACCTGGGGACGCGCCGCCGAGATCGTCGGCAAGAAGACGCGGGACATCTCGCTGAAGAACATGAAGCGCCTCAACAACGCGATGTGGAAGATGCGCGTCCCGCGGACCGAGGCGCCGGCGGGCAACCTGGACTTCATCCGCTATCCCTGGGTCGTCTCGACCGAGAAGCTGAAGTCCACGGCGGGCTGGGAGCCGAAGTTCGACACGCTCGAGACCTTCAAGGTCACGATGCGGGCGCGTGGCCTGCTGCCGGACACGCCGACGGCGGTCCAGACGCCGACCGCTCCCGTCGCCTAGTTCGCCCGGCGCTACCCGGCGCTACATTTCCCATCGCCCCGGGCGTATAGCTCAGTTGGGAGAGCGCCGCCTCGACAAGGCGGAGGTCACTGGTTCGAGCCCAGTTACGCCCATCTAGGATCCGCGCGCAATGAACGTGCGGCTGCCAGACGGAAATCAGCTCGACTTGGACGACGGCGCGACCGGCGGGGATGCCGCGGCCGCGATCGGAGCCGGCCTCGCGAAGGCAGCGCTCGCCATCAAGGTGGACGGCGAGCTGAGAGATCTTTCCGCGCCCCTCGACGACGGCGCCGAGATCGAGATCGTCACCGACAAGAGCCCGGAGGCGCTCGAGCTGATCCGCCACGACGCCGCGCACGTCCTCGCCGAGGCGGTGCTCGACCTCTGGCCCGACGCCAAGATCTCGATCGGCCCGCCGATCGCCGAGGGCTTCTACTACGACATCGAATTCCCGAGCGGCGGCCCGGGAGAGGAGGACCTGGCGCGCATCGAGGAGCGGATGGCCGAGCACGTGAAGGCCGACGAGCCCTTCGAGCGCCGCGATCTGTCAGCCGATGAGGCGATCGAGCACTTCCGCGGACAGGACCAAGACTACAAGGTCGAGCTGATCGAGGACCTGAAGAGCGACGAGGGCGCCGAGACCGTCTCGCTCTACCGGAATGGCCCGTTCGAGGACCTCTGCCGCGGGCCGCACGGCCCGTCCACCGGCCGGATCGGGGCGTTCAAGCTGACCTCGCTGGCCGGCGCGTACTGGCGCGGCGACGAGAACCGCCAGATGCTCACCCGCGTCTACGGCACCGCCTTCATGAAGAAGAAGGAGCTCGAGGAGCACCTCGAGCGGCTGGAGCAGGCGCGCGAGCGGGATCATCGCCGGCTGGGCCCGCAGCTCGAGCTCTTCCAGCTGCGCCCCGAGGCCCCGGGCATGCCGTTCTGGCTGCCCCAGGGGACCGTGCTGCTGCGACTGATCGAGGCCGAGGTCCGGGGTCAGCTGTCGGCGCGCGGCTACCGGGAGATCAAGACGCCGCAGGTCCTGGACGAGGAGCTGTGGCACCGCTCGGGCCACTGGGACAACTACAAGGAGAACATGTTCTTCGTCGATCCGGCCGAGCGTGAGAGCGGGGGAGACGCGCGGCGGTTCGCGCTGAAGCCGATGAACTGCCCCGGTGCCTGCCTCGTCTTCGCCTCGGAGCGCCACTCATATCGGGAGCTGCCGCTGCGACTGGCCGAGTTCGGGCTCGTCTCACGCTATGAGCGGGAGGGCGTGCTGCACGGCCTGCTCCGCGTCCGCGCCTTCACCCAGGACGACGCCCACGTCTACTGCACCCTCGATCAGGTCACCGACGAGGTGGACTCGATCTGCGAGGGGATAGATCAGCTCTACGCGCGCTTCGGCTTCGAGGACGTCCGGGTGGAGCTCTCGACCCGGCCGGAGAAGTCCATCGGCACCGACGAGCAGTGGGAGCGTGCGGAGGGAGCGCTCCGCGAGGCGCTGGAGCGCCAGGGCCGCGAGTACGAGGTGAGCCCGGGCGAGGGAACCTTCTACGGCCCGAAGATCGACTTCCACATCACGGACGCGCTCGGGCGCTCCTGGCAGTGCGGAACCTGCCAGCTCGACTTCCAGATGCCCGACCGCTTCGACCTGACCTACACCGGCGCCGACAACGCCGACCACACGCCGGTGATGATCCACCGGGCGCTGCTCGGCTCGATGGAGCGCTTTGCCGGGATCCTGATCGAGCACTACGGCGGCCGCTTCCCGCTCTGGCTGGCGCCGACGCAGGCACTGGTCCTGCCGGTCGCCGATCGCCACAACGAGCGGGCGGGCGAGATCGCAGCCGAGCTCGACGCCCACGGCTTCCGGGCCCGCGTGGACGATCGCAGCGAGTCCGTCGGCAAGAAGATCCGCGACGCCGAGCTCGCCAAGGCGCCCTACATGCTCGTGGTCGGTGACAAGGAGGTCGAGGCGGGCACCGTCTCGGTGCGTCACCACGGGGAGGGCGACCTCGGCGCCCTCGAGCTGCGGGCGCTGGTCGAGCGGCTGCGGTCAGAGACCGCGAGCAGCTAGGGCAGCGCGTCGATCTTCTTCTTCGCGCGCTTCAGGCAGCGCTTTCGCGCCCTCTTGCCGCGGTGCTTCTTCCTGCACTGCTTCTTCGCGGCGGCCAGTAGTGCCGCCTTGTTCGAAGCCGCGGAATCCGGCTCGCCGCTTACGCCCGGCGTCGCCGGAGTCGCGGAGCCGGATGCGGGGTAGCTGACGCGCCAGATGTTCGCGCCCCGCGCGGTGGGGTCACTCGGGGTCGTGTCGTCCTTGTAGAGGTCGGTGAAGTAGAGGCCGTCGGGGCCGGCCGCAAGACCTACGACGGTTCCGTAGCCGACTCCGTCGTACTCGATCAGGGGATGGGCTGCGGAGGCGCCGAACTCGCCCGTATTGGGGTCCGGGTCCAGCTCGGAGATCCTCTTGCCGAGCGACTGCGGACCCGCGGCGAAGGTGGGCCCTGACTCCGCGACGAACGCATGATCCATCTGGCCGGCCGGGAATCCGCTGCCGCCGAAGGTCTGCGGCTGGACGAAGGCGAGGTTGGTCGGGGCGTGCGGCGGGGACCAGTTGTAGAGCGCTCCGGTACGCATGCTCTCGTCCGATCCATCGAAGCCGAAGTTGCGGGACGCGCCGTTCAGCGACGGGTTCGGCCAGACGCGGGCGAGACGGTCGTTGTTCGACGGCCCGTTCTCGACCTCGTAATGGGAGTTGTTCGCGGCACGCCAATCGCCGCCGAAGGGGTTGCGGAGGCCGTAGGCGATGATCCGGTCACGAGCCGTGATCCCATTGGACGCGTCGTAGAAGGGGTTGTCCGCTGGGACGCTGCCGTCCAGGTTGATCCGGAGGATCTTCCCCAGATACGAATCGAGATTCTGCGCGTTCCCCTGTATGTCCCCGTCACCCATGTGCACGTAGAGCTTCAGGTCGGGGCCCACCGTCAGGTTCGAGATCTGGTGCGAGGCGCCGGTCTGGTCTGGCTTCGAATCCAGGATCTTCGTCATCGTGGCGGCCGTGTGTCCCCCGTCGTTGCTGTGCATGCGGAGGACCTCGTCGTAGAACGAGCCGCCGGGATCCTGATAAACGAGGCTGGCGAAGACGTCGCCACTGACAGGATCGACCGTCACGCCGGTGACCCCCATCTCGCCCGAGCCCGGGAAGTTGCCGGTCGGGTTGAAATTGAGCAGGTTCGTCGCGTAGTCCTGCAGCGTGCCGTTTCGAAGCATCACCTTGACCGTTCCGTAGAGCTCCGTCACGTAGAGGAATGGATCGGTCGGGTTCGGACCGGGGTTCGGGACGAACTCGATGTTGACGGGCAGCTGAAGCCCGGTGGCCACCCTCTGCACGACGTAGCCGGGCTGCTTGACCACCCACGGGTTGTCGCTCGGCACCCCCGGCCCATTCGCCGGGTAGGTCTTGAACGGGCGCGTCGAGAACGCGCTGATCTCCCCGGCGCTGTCGTGGAAGCGGACGCGGACGATGTAGTTGGTGTCGTCCCTCAGGGTGGTTCGGCCCGCGTGCGAGCCCAGGAATTGGCCATCCCCGAGATGGATGTGCACGTTCAGGGGCGCGTAGACGCAGTTGTCCGTCCCGTTCCGGCTTTCCCAGATCTTCTCGTTGCTTTCCAGCACATTGGGATCCTAAGCTTAGAATTCCACGTGGACAAGTTGTCG
>JADMIO010955813.1_pt1 | contig 30893 bp, 30 predicted proteins | sample 8958161 | NCBI WGS metagenome assembly JADMIO01 (sample SAMN16585339, study PRJNA669376) | soil metagenome | isolation source: Crop rotation soil | place: USA: Cullars Rotation, Alabama | collected 2011 | reverse complement strand
GTGCGGCCGCGACTTCAAGTCACGTGAATTCCAAGCTTCGGATCCCACTGTGCTTGTACCGATCCAACTCTTCCAGCGCCCGCTGCAAGCGGTGGCCGAGATCCTGCGAGCCAAGCCGCACTTCGATCTGCGAATCAGGCGCCGCCAGCTGCGCGCGCACATCGCGCACATCGATCAAAGTGACTTCACTCACGCGTCCCGCCAGTCCAACCGCATTCCATTCCCGCACCGCCTCCTGATATTTCTGGACTCGCGCGATGTTCTCCGCGCGTGCCTCGTCGGTGCCGTCTTCGTTCCAGCCGCGAATGAAAAATGGCGGCATCTGATCGTCCAGCTTCATTTCACCGAGCGCGACGCCGTCATCATCAACCCAGACAAAGTGGCCGGCGGTGGTCCGCACCACGGCGATCGGCACGCGCTCAGTGACGCGAATTCGCAGACCATCCGGCAACACCCGGCTGACGACCGCGCGCCGCACTCCGGGGAGGCGGCCGAGTTCGTTACTGAGCGCCGTCAGATCGGCGCGCCACACGCCGGTGCGTGCGACCGCGCGCCGAGCGAGACCTTCCATCTCTTCGGCCGACGTGCGGGACGTGCCAGTGATATCAATGGCGCGCACCTGAAAAAGTTTGGCCGAAGCGGCCACGCGATAACCCACCAGGAGTGTGACCAGGATCAATATTCCCAGCACGACTTTCAGGGCTTTGGGAACATAAGCAAACAGCACGCGCGGCGAAAAACTGCTTTCCCGCGATCCAGATCCATCACGCCGCGCCGGCCTCTGCACATAGCCTTTGCTCTTGGCCGAAGAACGGCGGACGCCACGAGGTGATATGACTTGTTCCTTCATAAGCGTATCTGTTTTGGAGTTCCGCGTTTACGCGGTTAAGCGTTGAGCCGTCCGAAGACGGAACTCCAAACTACTTGCTGCTCCACAGTTCAACTTCGTATTCGAGCTCAATTCCATGTTCGCGCTTAACGCGTTCGCGAATCTCTTCTGCCAACTCCAGCGCGTCAGCGGCCTTGGCGTTCTCGCCTTCGGTAACAATAAAGTTCGCGTGCTTCGGCGAGACCACGGCGCCGCCGCGACGGGTCCCCTTCATTCCCAGCTCGTCAATCATCTTGCCGGTGCCCACCGGACTAGCCGGCGCGTTCTTGAAGAAACAACCGGCTGAACGCGCGCCGTGCGGCTGGGTCGCCATTCGCTGGCCCTTGGCTTTCTCCATTCGCTCGGCGATTAGTTTGGGATCATCCCGTTGCAGCGTGAGCGTTACACCCAGGAGCAGCTCGCCTTCGCGGAACGAAGTGTGGCGATAGTTCCATTTCACTTCACTGCCCGGGACTCCGGTAACTGCGCCGCCGCGCGCCACCCGCACCGTTTCAACGACGGTCCCGATCTCCTGTCCATAGGCGCCGGCATTCATCCAAAGTGCGCCACCGACTGTGCCGGGAATGCCGTTGAGACCTTCGATCCCCGACAATCCATGGCGCGCGGCGTCGATGCACAAACGCGGAAGCGAATAGCCGGCGCTGACGGAAACCCGATCGCCTTCGAAGACGGGATCACTTTTCAAATCTTTGAGGCTCACGATCACGTAATGATGTTCGCCGTCGTCGGCGAGCACGTTACTGCCTGAGCCCAGTGGGCGCCACGCAACGCCGGACTGCTCCAACTGATGTACCAGCGCGGCCGCTTGCTGTTCTGTTTGGGGCGAGAGCACCCAGTCGATTGAACCACCAACGCGCAGGCTGGTTAACTCGGCAAAGCGCCGGCCACGCTCAGCACGCACATTGAGTTCCGCGGCGATCAACTCAACTACATTGTCACGATCAACTTTCATGCGTCTCATGTGTCCCATGTGTCCCATGTGTCCCACGCGAATTATGGGACGATGGGACAAATGAGCCCTATGGCTGTCCACGCAACAGCTCCAGCAACTGATCCCCAGCGCGATGCACCGATCCCGCGCCGAGCGTAATTACCAAATCGCCATCACGCACGGTTCGGACCAAAGCTTCCGGCGCGCCTTCCAACGGGCCTATGTACTCAGCCTGTTTATGCCCATAGCTCTTGATTCGATCCGTCAATACTGCGGCATTAATTCCTTCGATGGGCAATTCACTGGCCGCATAGATATCAGTCACCAGCAGCACATCCGCGTTGTTGAAAGCGCTGGCAAATTCATCCATCAGATCGTTGGTGCGGGTGTAACGATGCGGCTGGAACAGCGTGACTATGCGGCGGTTCGGCGCGCCGATACGGGCCGCACTGAGGGTGGCTTTAATTTCAGTCGGATGATGTCCATAGTCATCCACCACCGTCACGCCATTCTCTTCACCCTTAAACTGAAAACGCCGATCCGCGCCGCCAAACTCAGACAACGCGTGCGCGATCGTGTCGAAGGGAACATCCAGTTCCAGTCCGACTGCAATCGCTGCCAGCGAGTTGTAAACATTGTGCTTGCCCGGAACACGCAAGGTGACTCGTCCCAGCACATTCACACCGCTCAACACCGTAAAGCTGGATCCAAACGAGTTATCAAATTGAATGTCATGCGCCGAGATGTCGGCCTGCGCGCTTAGACCGTAGGTGATGCGACGACGCTCGACTTTAGGAATCACAGCTTGTACGTGCGGATCATCCAGACAGAGCACGGCGGCGCCATAGAACGGTACCTTGTTAACAAAATCCGCAAAGCAACGGCGCACGTCTTCCATATCGTGGTAATAATCCATGTGCTCGCGATCAATGTTGGTGACTACTGCGATCATCGGCGTCAGCATCAGGAATGAGCGATCGCTCTCGTCCGCCTCGACCACCATCAGCTCGCTCTTACCCAACCGCGCGTTCGAGCGGTACGTGCGCACGATCCCGCCAACCACGAAGGTGGGATCGAGTCCGGCAATTCCCAGCACCGTCGCGACCATTGAAGTCGTCGTGGTTTTTCCGTGCGAGCCGGCGACAGCGACCGTATAAGGCTTCATGCGCATCAACTCAGCCAGCATCTCCGCGCGCGGAATCACCGGAATCGAGCGACGTCGCGCTTCGATGATCTCCGGATTGTCGTCGCGCACCGCCGTCGATCGAACCACGACATGGGCGTCACCAACGTTCTCAGCGTGGTGGCCCTCCGTAACTTCCACTTTCAATTCTTCCAGGCGGCTTGTCACTTCCGACTTCTTCGAGTCGGAACCAGTGACGCGAAAGCCCAGGTTGGCCAGCACCTCGGCAATACCAGACATGCCGATGCCGCCGATGCCCACGAAGTGAATGTGTTGAAATGGTCTGAACATAATCGAAAGACGTCAGTTGTTGGTCGTCAGTGGTCAGTGGCAGTTGTTCTTTGTTCTTTGTTCTTTGTTCTTTGTTCTTTGAATTTGCAATTGGTCTAGCAACTCGACTGACTACTGACCACTAACTATTGACCACTGACAACTGACTACCGACGAACAACTTTCTCAATCAAATCAACCGCCGCCGTGGCGGCGTCACGGCGCGCCAGCCTCCGCGCCGCAGATTCCATCTGAGTGATATCTTCCGGTGCGTCAATCAATGAACCGATCTCTTTTGCCAGTCGCTCACCGCTGAGATCACTTTGCAGGATCATTCGCGCCGCTCCGGCCTCCTGCATGGCTTCCGCATTTCTCGTCTGTTCCAACTGGCCGGGCAGAGGGACCATGATCGCGGCCTTACCGGCGGCCATTAATTCGGCGCTGGTGGTGGCGCCCGCGCGGGACACAATCAAATCGTTCATTTCAAAAACACTCATCATGTTGTCGATGTACTCGCGCACGTCAGCGTGGTCCCACCCCCCGGCAACGTATGCGTCGCGCACTCGCGCGAAATCTGCGGGTCCGGTCTGATGCGTGATGTACAGTCGCTCCTGATACGGTGCAAGCAACGGCAATGCGCTCATCATGGTTTCATTAATCGCCCGCGATCCCTGCGAACCGCCGAAAAGCAGCAAAGCGATCCTGGCTGCCTGGCGTACTTTCGGTCTCAGTTCAAAGAACTCACGCCGGACGGGATTGCCCGTCACGACCCCTTTCCCCGGAAAATATTTCAGCGTCGCCTCGAACGACAGCGCCGCCGCATTAACAAACGCCCCCAGCCGCCGGTTGGTGAAACCCGGAACGGCATTCGACTCCATCAGCACTGTCGGCAGGCGCATCATCCACGCCGTCATCAGCACCGGTCCGCTAACGTAGCCGCCCGCGCCCACTACAACGTCAGGAGCGAACGACTGGATCAAACGACGCGCGCCGAAAAAACTTTTTGGCAAAACCAGCAACCCGGAAAGCCGCTGCATCAGGCCCATGTTCACCAATCCTGCGCTTTCAATGATCGAAAGTTCAAAACCTGCCTGTGGCACCAGACGGTTTTCCAAGCCTTTCGCCGTTCCCACAAATCTTACGACCGACGCCGGGTCGCGGTGCACAATCTCTTTCGCCACCGCGATGCCGGGATAGATGTGGCCACCGGTGCCGCCGGCTGCAATCAACACGCGCATGGCTCAACCGTAACGGGCCCTCGCAACCGCCGAGGCGCGCTGCCGCGGCGCCCTTCGCCGCGGGCGAGGTTCCTCGTCCCAGTCTTCTTCATACTCGTCGTCATTAGCGGACACTCGCTTACCCAGACTCGCATATTGCGAGATGTTCAAAAGGATGCCGACACCCGCCAAGGTGGGCACCAGCGATGATCCGCCATAAGAAATGAAAGGCAACGGAATGCCCTTGTTGGGTACGATGGCCAGCACCACACTGATATTCAGCAACGCCTGGGCCACAATCCCGACGACGATTCCCAAACCCAACAGCATCCCAAATCGATCCGGCGCGCGCAGCGCGGCGCGCATGCCGCGCCACAGAAAGATCGCAAAGACGAAAACAACAATCAGCGCGCCTACTAGCCCCAACTCTTCGCCAATGACGGCAAAAATAAAATCCGAGTGGGCGAACGGAAGAAATAAAAGCTTCTGACGCCCTTGCGCAAAACCGAGCCCATGAGAGCCACCCGACCCAACCGCGATCAAAGACTGCACTGTTTGATAACCAGTTCCCTGCGAATCGGCCCAAGGATCAATAAATGCCGCCAGACGCCGCATGCGAAACGGCGTGAAGATCATCATTTTGACGACGTAAAGAAGGGCCGGCACCGAAGCATAAAAAACATGACGGGGCCGGACGCCGGCCGCAAAACACATCGTGACTCCCGCAATTGCCAGCATCAGAGCCGTCCCGAGATCCGGCTCCTTAATTACCAGCCCCGCCAGAACGCCCAGGACCAGCATGCAGGGAATGAACGTACGGAAGAATGATTCCTCGTCGCCAGCCCGCCGGTCGAGAAAGCGTGCCAGAAACAAAACCATCGCCAGCTTCGCGATTTCGGACGGCTGCATTGATAATGGGCCGAATCGGATCCAGCGGCGCGCGCCATTTATCGGGCGGAAGCCAAACACGGCCAGCAGCAGCAGCACGGTCAGAATCAACAGTCCATAGACGATCCAGCGCCGATTAAGCAGCTGATAGTCAAATCGCATCGCCGCGAACATCACCACGAAACCGAGCAGGGTCCAGACCGTCTGCTTGATGACATAGTGAAACTGGCTGTGGTTCTCCTGCTGGGCAATTACAGCCGAGGCGCTATAGACCATGACCACGCCGAACAACGCGAGTCCGATCGTCGCCGAGAACAACCACCTGTCGATTTGCAACTTCTGCGGCATTGATTGATACGCACGCCTCTGGCGTGCAGCGTTACTCAACTAAGCACGCCGGAGGCGTGCGCGCCCAAGAACTTGTTCTTTAAAGACCCTTCCTCGATCTTCGAAACTCTTAAACATGTCGAAGCTGGCGCAGGCCGGCGCCAGCAGCACCGCATCACCCGGCTCAGCGGCCGCGAACGATTTGGCGACTGCGTCATGCATGTCCGTCGCATGCGCGAACGGAACTATGTCACCCAATTCGGCTGCGATCGTGTTTGCATCCTCTCCAATCAGAATCATTTTTCGCACCCCGGCTTTGATCAAGCCGGCCAATGGCGCATATGGCGCTTTTTTTCCTCGGCCACCTAAAATCAAAACCACTTTGCCGGCGCCCCCGGCGAACGCTTCGAGTGCTTTCATGGTCGCGTCCACACTGGTGGCTTTCGAATCATTGATAAAGCGCACGCCGTCAATTTCCGCGACGTCTTCCAGACGGTGCTCAACCGGGCGAAACCGGCGCACGGTCTCGCGCAGCGATTCAGGCGGCGCGCCACACGCGAGTCCAGCCGCCATCGCTGCCAGCACATTTTCGACGTTGTGAGTGCCACGCAATTGCATTTCGTCACGCGTCATGAGCACGCGCTCGCCATCGCGCGTGCGCAACACCAGGTCGCGGCCACGCAGGAACAAACCTTCTTCCAGTTCCGCGCGAACACTGAACGGAACGACGTGTGCGCGCAATCCGTCTCGCCAGGAAGAAACGATTTCATCATCGGCATTCAGGATCGCGACGTCGCCGCGTTCCTGGTTCCGAAAGATATTGTGTTTCGCCGCGGCGTAATCCATTAAGGTCTCGTATCGATCCATGTGGTTGGGCGTCACGTTGAGCACGGCCGCCACCGCCGGATGAAAATCAACGATCGTTTCCAATTGAAAGCTCGAAACTTCCACTACGTTCCAACCGTCGTCGCGCGACGAATCAATCATTGAAATCAATGCCTTGCCGATATTGCCGCCGACCTGAACCGTCAGCCCCGCGTCGCTAAGCATTTCGCCAATCAGCGAGGTTGTCGTCGTCTTTCCATTGCTCCCGGTGATGGCCACGATTCGTCCTCGCAGAAACCTCGAGGCCAGTTCAATCTCGCCGATAACTTCGGCGCCCCCTCGATCCGCATAGCGGATGGGAATGCTTTTAGTCGGAACGCCGGGACTGACTACCACCAGATCGATCTGATCCAGGAGCCACGACGGCGGTTCACCTTCGACCAGCCCCACCCCTTCGGTTTTCAAATCAAGCGCTTCCCGTGGCCACTCGATTAATGCCTTGCGATCGTTCAAAGCGACGGTGGCGCCGCGACCTGCCAGGAATCGAGCGCTCGCGATCCCGCTGCGCGCGGCGCCGATAACCAAAGCTTTTCGACCCTTAAGTTCCAAGTTTCAGGTTCCAAGTTTCAGGTTTCAAGTTTCAAGTTCGATGTCCCAAACTTGAAACTTGGAACTGTGGAACTTGAAACTAACGAAGCTTCAAAGTTGACAGACTCAACAAAGCAAACAGGATCGCCAGAATCAAAAATCGAAAAACTATCTTTGATTCCTTCCAGCCAACCATCTCAAAATGATGATGCAGGGGCGTCATTTTGAAAACGCGGCGGCCCACGCCACTGGTGCGCTTCGTCATCTTGAACACGCCCACCTGGACCATTACCGAAAGGGCCTCGAGCACAAACACGCCTCCAACCATCAGCAGAATGAATTCCTGCTTGGTTAAAACCGCGACGGTCCCGACTGCGCCGCCAATCGAGAGGCTGCCGACATCGCCCATAAACACCTCAGCCGGAGGCGCATTGAACCAGAGAAAGCCGAGACTGGCGCCGGTCATCGCGGCGCAAAAAACTGTCAGCTCGGCGGCTTCGGGGCGGTGCGTCAAATCAAGATAGTTCGCCCAACGAGCATCACCACTCAAATAAGTGAGCGCCGTCAGCGCGGCCATGGCAACAAAGGTGACGCTGATCGCCAGCCCATCCAGTCCGTCCGTCAGATTCACCGCGTTGGTGGAACCCAACAGCACAATGATGATCAGCCCGAGATATAAATAAGGGCCGATATTGGTAATGTTGGTGACGGCGGTCGCTTTGAAGAAGGGGATGCTGACGTTCCACGAATATTTCGTCTCGAGGTACTTGGTCGAGATGAACAGAGCCACCCAGATCAACACCGCAATGATCAGTTGAAAGGCCAGTTTCTGCCGGCCGGTCAAACCCAAACTGCGCCGCTTAACCAGCTTTAGATAGTCATCGGCGAATCCAACCGCACCGAACCCAACCGTGGCAAAGAGCACCACCCAAACATAAAAGCTGGTGGGCCGCGCCCACAGCAAAGTCGAGATCACAACCGACGCAATCAACAACAAGCCGCCCATGGTCGGAGTGTCGCGCTTGGCCATGTGGGCCTGCGGACCTTCCTCGCGAATCTGTTGTCCGATGTTCCACTTCTTCAGGCTGCGAATGACCTTGCGTCCAAAGACCAGCGAGATCAGCATCGCAGTGATCGCGGCGTAAGCGGCCCGGAAAGTTACATACTGAAAAACGTTGAGTGCTTTTACGAGATACCAATCCTCATTCTTGAAGTGGCCAAAGATCAGTTCGTAAAAGAGGTAATAAAGCATTTATGAGTCGTCTGTGATCAGAAGCTGGTGGTCGGTGCTGGTCGCAACCTACAACTGACTAATGACCAACAAATCATTTCGGCTGAGCTGCCAGAGCAAACTTTTCTTTCAGCGCTTTTACCACCCGGTCGGTTTCGACACTGCGCGAGCCCTTCACCAAAATCAGATCGCCAGGCGCAATTTCATCCAAAATCGCCGCCGCCGCCGCCTCAGCGCCGCCAAAGAATCTGGTTTGCGCCATGCCGCCTTCGCGCGCCCCGGCTATGATTTCCTGCGCCAAACCGCGTACTCCCCACAATAGATCAATTCCGAGCTCGGCCATCTCGTGGCCAACCTCGCGATGCATCTGTGGGGCCTCCGGGCCCAGCTCCATCATTTCGCCGGCGATTACAATCCGCCGCTTCACGGTACCGCGCGCTTCGACCAGGGTGCGCACCATGCTCATCAGCGAGCGCGGATTCGAATTGTAGGAATCATCGACCACGGTAAAATCCGCAGCGAAGCGCAACACTTCGCCGCGCATCTTCGGCGGCCGCGCTGAGCTCAGGGCCGCGGCAATCAATTCCGGCTTCATTTTCAACGCCGTGGCCACTGCCGATGCCGCCAACGCATTCATCAGATTGTGCCGGCCCGTCATCGGTAGTTCTGCAGCGGCTTCCCCCAGCGGAGTGCTTAGGCGAAAGCGAATCGAACCAAAATGGGAAGTATCGATGTCGCGCGCCGACACATCTGCCGGATTGCGTATGCCGAACGTGACTACCGGGCCGTCTGTTTTGGATTTCATATTCATCACCAGTTCATCGTCGGCGTTGAGCACGGCAATTCCTCCCGGCTTTAGGCCTTCGATCAGCTCTGCTTTCATCGCGGCTACATTTTCGATCGTGCCCAGGTGTTCCAGATGTACGGGCGCGACCATTAGTTCCACGCCGACATCCGGTGGCGTGATCTGCACGAGCCGGCGAATCTCATGCGTGGGCGAGGACATCCCCATTTCCAAAACGGCCAGGTCATAATTCTCAGGAAGGCGGCCCTGACTGACCATCTGCAAAACCGAAAGCGGCAGTCCGAGGCCATTGTTATAATTGCGTTCACTCTTAAGAATGCGATGTCCTGCATGCGCCAGGACATGCGCTGTAAGTTCCTTCGTCGTCGTCTTACCGGCACTGCCGGTGATGCCGATTACGGGTCCCGCCCATTCTTCATAAACTTTGCGCGCCAGCGTCTGCAGTGCGGCGATAGCATCATCGACGATCAGCAAACGATCGATTACCGCCTGCATGTCAGCACTGCCGGTAACGCGTTCGCGACGCGCCACTGCTGCGACGGCGCCCTGTTCCAGAGCTCCGGCAATAAAAGTATGCGCGTCCGCAAAAGTGCCATTGAAGCCGGCCCGTTCGTAATCCGGTTGTGACAGAGCAAAGAAAAGCTCCCCGGCTCCGACCGTGCGTGAATCAATTGAAAAATCCGTTATTTCTTTGTCAAACAACTCCGGATCCAGACTGCCAGTCCTCGCCCCCATCAAACTCGCTGCGGTTCTAATATTCACGATGCCATTATGTGTCAGAAGCCCGACCGCTAGGGAGGCCACCCAGGCCGGACGTTGCCCTTGCTTACGCGTGGACTGCTGACACCGTGGCCCGGATCTGACTTAGTTCCGTCTCGTAAAATTTACTCGCACGGTCTGTCCGGACTCGATCTCAGTCCCAGCGGACGGAGTTTGCTGGGTCGCCAAACCTTCTCCGCGCGCTTCCAAACGCAAACCCAGCTGGCCGCACATCCGCGCGGCATCCCGAACGCTCTGGCCACGCAGATCCGGCATCACGGTGCCTTTTTGCGTCGCCACCGCAAATACAACTTCCCCGCTCCGGCCACTAAAGCTGCGCGCTGCCACGACTTTCGGTAACGAAGCTTCGCGCTGCTGGACTTCCGCTTGTGCTTCTTTCGCCTGCGCCGGCGATGGTTCGGAATTCTGCGCGATCAGCGGCGCCGTGGCTTTCAGTTCCAAATCGGGAGTGACATTCAGTTCCGGCAATACCTGTTCGGCAATTTCACGAAAGACCGGGGCGGCGACGTCGCCGCCGTGATAAGCGCCCATCGGCTCATCAATCACGACGATAATGACTACGGCCGGATTGCTGACCGGCGCAAACCCCACAAACGAGCCGATGAATTTGGTGGACGAGTAGCCATGCGTCACAGGATCGATCTTTTGCGCCGTGCCCGTCTTACCCGCGGCTGTGTAGCCCTCCAGTTGCGCCTTCTTCGCGGTGCCGTGCAGCGTGACGCCTTCCATCATCGTGCGCAGCGCTGCAGTTGTTTCCGGTTTCAGCACCGCGCGGCTTTCGATTTTTGCTTGGTAGGTTACCGTGCCGTCCGGCGAGCGCAGTTCGCGCACCAGATGCGGTTTGACCCAGTTGCCGTTATTGGCCAGCGCTGAATAAGCCGCGGCCATTTGCAAAGGAGTCACACCCACTTCCTGACCAATCGCCAGCGATCCAATTGATGAAGGCTGCCAGCGCGTAACATTTCTCAGAATTCCCGGCGACTCGCCATTGAGATCGATACCGGTGCGGCCGCCAAAGCCCAGCCGCTTCATGTATTCATACATCGATTCATTGCCGACCATCAGTCCCAGCTTGATTGCGCCGACATTGCTCGACTTTGCCAGCGCATCAGCCACCGACAGCACCCCATACGGATGACCGTCATGGACCACGCGGCCCGCGACGGTGATTGAACCCATCTGGCAATCGATCTTGTCGTCAGGCGTCACGAGGCCTTTTTCAATTGCGGCCGAGTACGCCACGATCTTGAAAGTCGAGCCCGGCTCGTAGATATCCTGCAGCGCATGGTTCTTTAAAGCCTCGGGCGGTTCCTTGCCCGGCTGATTAGGATCAAACGTCGGCGAATTAGCCAGCGCCAGAATTTCGCCCGTGCGCGGATCCATGACAATAGCTGTGCCAGATTTCGCGTGCGTGCGTTCGACCGCGGCGCTCAAAGCCAACTCGGCGCGATACTGAATGACCTGGTCGATCGTCAGCACCACGGTTTGACCGGGGTGGGCCTGGACTTCGTAGCTCTCGAATGGAACGCGATCGCGATCAACCTGCAAATAAACCTTGCCGGCCTCGCCGCGGATCTTTTCGTTGTAGTACTTCTCGACGCCACCCAGACCAATCTCATCGGTGCCGACAAAACCAAGCACATGCGCGGCTAAAGTATCGTTCGGATAAAAGCGCTTCGGTTCTTTGCGCGAAAACACGCCCTCCAACTCGAGCTTGTCCAGCTTGGTGGCTCGCTCGAGATCGAGTCGCCGGATCAGCCAGAGAAATTTTTTGTTTGATGACTGCGCCTCCCCAAGTCGGCGGGCCAACTCGGCGGCATCCTGTCCGCTGATCGCGGCAAATTGCCGGGCCGTCTCCTTCACGTTTTTGATCTCGCTTGGGTCGGCGTAAAAGGATTCAGTGTCCAGACTCCGCGCGAGCTCACGTCCCTGCCGATCGAGGACCTGACCGCGGGTCGGGGCCGTTTCAATTGAACTTGATTGTTGATTGCGGGCGCGAGCGGCGAGAGTTTCGTGTTGAGCGACCTGAAGCTGGACCAGACGAACACCAATAATCAACATCCAGGCCAACAGCCCGAGAGCGATAAAAATTGCGCGCCGGTGGGATTTCTCGCTGCGCGGCACTTCGCTTTTAGTGGCACGACGGGGCATTCAGTTTCTCCACACACGGCGATCACTTCAGCGGCGTTTGTTCGGGTCCGGTTGTCTGTCAGCTTTGGTTTTCACCGGCAATTTCAGGGTAGCCTGGCTCTGTTCGGCAATCTTCTTTTTGGCGGTTTCCACCGCGGCCTTTAGCGGATCCACCTGACTTGCCACCATCGGCTGCATTCCCAGTTGTCGCGCCGCGCGCTCGAGCCGCACCGGACTGGAGGCAGATTCGCGCTCCAGGATCAGCCGGCGCTGCTCTTCCTTCTGATTTTCGAGTTCCGCGCGCAGTTTCTGCGACTGATAGCCAAGTCTGAGCGACGCGAAATGGCGACCCCCTGCATAAATGAACCCACCGGCCAGCACGAGGCCGCAAACCAGCAACAGCGACAATCGCGTCAAGGCGTCGCGATCGTATTCACGCGTCACGCGAGCGTTCTTATGTTTCGAGGGAACTCGCCGGACCATCTTGAATATCCCGTTTGGGGTTCCGTCTTTCGACGGCATCTCCGCCTGAAGGCGGAACTCCGAACTCTAAACTTTTTGCGCGCCACGCAGCTTAGCGCTGCGAGCGCGCGGATTTTCGTCGAGCTCAGCGGCGGCGGGCGCGACCGCCCGGCGCGTCAGAATTGTAATTCGCTTCACTGCTCCGCATATGCATTTGGGCAAGCGCGGCGGACACTGACAGCGGCCGGAAAGCTTCAGAAGCGTCCGCTTGACGATTCGGTCTTCAAGCGAATGAAAGCTGATTACTGCCAGACGCCCTGCTGGCTCTAAGTGGTCAACCGCGGAACTCAAAAAGTGATCGAGGTTTTCGAGTTCGGCATTGACCGCGATCCGCAACGCTTGAAACGTGCGAGTGGCGGGGTGGATCCTCCGTTTTTTTCCTGGCCCGGCAGCGCGTTCAACCAGCCCGGCAAGGTCACTGGTCGTGCGCACCGGCTCGCCACGTTCGCGCCGGCCTACTATTGCCCTTGCGATGCGGCGCGAGCGCGGCTCTTCACCGTATTCGAAGATGAGGCGCGCAATCTCGACTTCAGAAAGACGACCGAGCAGCTCTGATGCGGTTTCGCCGCCCGACCTGTCCATGCGCATGTCGAGCGGCGCATCGTGCCGGAAACTGAACCCGCGTTGCGGCGAGTCCAACTGCAACGACGAAACACCGAGGTCGGCCAGAATGCCGCGCACCAGACCAACCTTCGCTGTCGCGAGGACCCGCGTAAGTTCACGAAAGTCGGCGTGCACAGCGCGAAAGCGCGAGCCGTAAGACGCTAATCGCTTTCTCGCCAATTCGAGCGCCTCTTCGTCGCGATCGATTCCCAACACTTGCGCGTCGGAAGCTGCTTGCAAAATTGCTTCGCTATGCCCGCCCAGGCCTACCGTGCAATCGACAAACAATCCGCCGCGCTCAACCGCGAGCAACTCGATCGTCTCTCGAAGTAGCACGGGGCGATGGGCATGACTATTAGGCCCCTGCCCCCCAAAGGCCGCTGCCATCACCATCGCCCCGTGATCTCGTTCAAAGAGCTAACAGGTAGCACAGACCGGAGTCTGCTGCTCTGAGCTAGTCCTTCAAACGTCAGCGCAAACACATGATTCGTCTTTCAAATTCCCAGCCGGGCAATCGCTGCTTCGTCTTCCTCTGTATAAGGATCCGACAACAGCCGCTGCTGGAACTTGTCGAGCTCCCAGACTTCCAGGTATGTCAGGTAGCCAAGCACCGCGACTTCACCGACCACGGCCGCGCTCTTGCGCAGAAGTGGATGAATCAACACCCTGCCCTGCGTGTCCATCGAAGACTGCTGACCGTAGTAGTTAGTCCTGTCAAGGAACTTGCGTCGCGCCGGATCCATCGAAGGCAAGAGAGACAGGCGCTGCTCGATGCCTTCCCACTCCGGCATCGGGTAAATCCGGACGCAATCACCAGTCAGGCTGGTTACATAGAGCCCGGATCCGTACTTCTCCTCCACGTAGCGTCGAAAGAGAGTCGGGACTTTGAGCCGTCCCTTGGCATCGATCCGAGCTGTGTAGTTGCCGCGTAACACTGAGACTGGGTAAGGCGAAGAGTTGAGACAGCTTTACGATTTGCGCCACTTTTTAACTTGGTTCGTATCGTTTGAGCCACCTTACTCCACTTCACTCCACCGGCGCATAGTACGCTTCGAAGTTAGGGCTGTCAATACTTTTTCTGGATTTTTTTCAGAAACCGCGGGAGCTGCACATAGCGCAATGATCGCAGGGCTTGCCGCTGGGATCGACGGAACACTGCTTTTCGTTTTCGAAGAATTCCACGAGTTCCGAAACTGCGGCCTCTTCAACTCCAAAGCGTTCCTGACTTGGATGGGCTGCAACCGGTGCGCCTCCCGGATAGCCGGTGTCACTCGATGAGCGAGTGAAAGGCGCCAGCCATGGCGACTGCGTTGCAGCGCTCAGCTTCACTTCCACTGGCGCGGCCGCAGGTGTGGGCGGCGGTGATGATGACCCAATTGACGAAGGAGTACGTGGCGGCGGCGAGGATGAAACAAAATTGACAATCCGCGCGCGCGGACGTGAAAGCTGTTCAGCCGAGGAGCCGGCTGATGAGTTTTCCGTCGCCGCGGATCTTTCTGACAAACGGCGCGCGACGCGCTCGGCAATTAATTTGGCCTGGTCTTCAGCGGCGCTCAATTTCTACATCCCTGCTTTACGAAAGAAAGTTATCACGAAAGGACACGAAAATTCGTGTGGGCTGATGTCTCGTTTCATAGGTTTCGTGGTCCATTCATTTCTGCGATCAAAAATCACGAACAATAGCGAAGCTTAGTTAAACTGCCGGCTGGCCATCAGCCAAAAGATCGATGCGATCGACTACGCCAATGATCGCGGAATCGATCGCCGCACCAGCCTTGCCCGTGGCTGTCGTGGAAGCGCTCCAGCCTTCCTGTACAATCAAAACCGTGTCGCCGACTCCGGCATCGACGGCATCAAGAGCGATTACCGTATGTCCGGTCCCCTCGCCTTCCGGCGTAATCGTTTCGCACAGCATCATCCGCGCACTTTCATAGCGGTGATTTTTCTGTGTGGCAACTACGTTGCCTAAAACTTTGGCGATGAGCATCTCAAGAAATCGTACTTTGTACTTTGGTCTTTGTACTTTGGCGTGTTGGTAATGGTGTTCTGTTTTGAAAAGAAGTCAAAGTACAAAGCACGAAGTACAAAGTACGCTTTATCCGCAACAAACGTGATCTTCCGAGTCAACAATTCCAACAATCGTGCAATCAGTCGGCGTGTCTTCGCGCTTAAAAGGAAAACTAGCTTCCTTTCCCCGGCACCAGAAAACCAGTTCACCGACGCCCGCTCCCGCCGCGTCGACCGCCACCAGCGGTTTTCCCTGCGGCTCGAAATTTTTGTTGAGGGATTGAACTATTAAGAGTTTACGGCCGTGCAACGACTCGTTCTTTACTGTGGCGACAACGGTGCCGATAACGCGGGCGAGTTGCATAACTAAGTTTCGAGTTTCGAGTTTCGAGTCCGTTCGAGTTTTCAATTGCGCCGGAGCCAGAAGAATACGCAACTTCTAGAAACTCGAAACGCACAACTCGAAACTGTTATTCCGTTACGTCAACGGTGTCGATGACCCCAACAATGGCCGCGTCAACCGGGGCGTCTTTCATTCCGGCAGCCAGCCGCGCGCTTGATCCAGCCACCACCAGCACGCGCTCGTGAAACCCCGTCCCGACCGTATCGACCGCCACCACGTATCCGGTGGTATCGGTGCCGTCCACATTAATCGGCCTGACGATCAGCAGTTTCTTGCCTTGCAGCCGCTCGTCCTTTTGGGTCGAAACGACTGTGCCCAGAATTCGCGCGATGATCATGCGCGAGCCTGCGAGGTTATCGGCATTGCTTCATCGACGCTGCCGTGCGGCCGAGGGATCACGTGTACGCTGACCAGTTCGCCAACGCGGCGTGCTGCGGCAGCGCCTGCATCGGTTGCGGCTTTCACCGCCGCCACATCGCCGCGCACGATCGCGGTCACAAATCCCGCGCCAATTTTTTCATAACCAACCAAAGTGACGTTTGCCGCTTTGACCATTGCGTCAGCGGCTTCGATCATCGCCACTAGTCCTTTGGTTTCCACCATTCCGAGTGCTTCCTGCATTCAGTTTCTCCTCAGTGAGAAGCGTAATTAGTAAATCGTTTTGTTTGAGAGCTCCGACAGCATAACACGGCGAGACGTTGGTGTTGAGATTAGTCATCACCTTACCTACGCGTCCGGTACAACATGAACAGTCCGCGAAGCGGACGACGGCATAAAGCCTGGGGTGAGCGAAGCGAACCGGCACAAAGAATTTCCAGCCGAGGAGCGGGCGGCAGTCCGTTAATAAAATGACTGGTAGAGCTCTCAAAATGGAACCCGCACCGAGATCGCGCAAACGCCGTCGTCCGCTTCGCGGACTAAAACTCTCTTAGGTATCTTTCACCCGGGTTCGCTTCGCTCACCCCGGGCTTTATGCCACCTCGCTTCGCGGACTCGATTCACGAATCACTCAAACGTGCGGCCTGACTTAACAGTTCGACCAGCTCTTCCCTGCTCAATGAAACCCGGCCCGACCCATTTGCCGCTCCGAAATACGAACGCGCCGCTGGTCGCTCACCGGTAGGACAGGAAAGATTTGTCTCATGCAGATAGCCGCAAGCCTGGCAGCGCGCGTTTTGGTCCAAATAGCCCGCCGCCTCGCGCACATTAATCAGTTTTTCGATGGCGCCGGCGGAAAGATTACGTGGCCCGCCCAGCACTCGCGACAAAATCGCGATCCTGGCCGTGTGCTCGAGCGTCTCCAGACGGTCCCACGCCTGCCAGAGATCGTTTCCGTAAGCGACCGCGCCGTGATTCGCCATCAGCAAAGCATTGTGGTGTTTCACCAGAGGGCGCATTGCGTCGCTCAGCTCCTCAGTCGAAGGCGTGCCGTATTCAGCCAGGGGCACACAACCGAGCGTGAGAATCACCTCCGAAAGAATTGGCTGATCAATGGGAAGTCCGGCCACCGCGAACGCGGTCCCATGCGGCGGATGCGCGTGGCAAACCGCCTTCACATCGGGACGCTCGCGATAAATTAAAAGGTGCATCGCCAGTTCGCTCGAGGCTTTCTGATGGTTCAGTGCGCGTCCATCCAGATCCGTGACCGCGATCAAGTCTTCAGTCATGCGGCCCTTACAAGTCATCGTGGGCGTGGCCAGCACCCGGCCGTCATCCAAACGCGCGCTCACGTTGCCATCCGAAGAGACGACATAGCTGCGCTCGTACATCAGATGGCAGATTTGAATTAGTTCGCGTCTGGCGCTTTGTTCGTCCATGCTTTCGTTTCGGTCTAGTGTAACCGGTAAAAAAGCAACTGTCTTTGACTTACCGGAATTCCGTTTCGCGTGGCCGGCTCAAACTTGATCTGCTGCGCCGCCTCGACCATCACATTGCAGTCCCGCCCGACAGATGACCACTGTTTGCTCTCCCGATAATTACGGTTGCCGTCATTATCAGCACGAATCCAAAAACTTTTGGCAAAAGCCTCAACATTGGCACTAAGGGGTCTGCTCTTTCTTTTCTTCGAGGTCTTTGAAATTGTCACTGCGGTGCGCGTGAGTAACATTGGCGGAACGGGGCTGCGCCAGAAAATAAGCCAAAGATTCCAGCGAGGTCGTCAGATCCACCGTCTTCACTTTCACGCCTAATCGCGTTTTCAAAGGCGCCGGCGCGAAATTAAGAATGGCTTTCACGCCTGCCGCCATCACCTGATTCAACACTCGCTGGGCCGATCGAGCAGGCACCGCGATCACCGCGACGTCGATTTCCTGATCGTGCACCACTTTTGTAATTCGCTTCACATCGAAGATCTCAATGCCACTGCGAGTGCGCTCGCCGATTTTCGATGTGTCGTTGTCAAACAGTGCGACTACCGTGAAGTTGGATTTCTCCAACCCGTTGTAATTGGCCAGCGCCCGGCCGAGTCTGCCGGCGCCCACGATCCCCACGCGATGCGGCTTATCAAGTCCCAGTATTTTCGTCAGGTGGGCCCGGAGATCGTCGATGAAATAGCCGGTGCCGCGCACCCCAAACTCGCCAAAGTAGCCGAGGTCCTTTCGTATTTGCGCCGAATTAAGATTGAATTGTTCCGCCAGTTCCTGCGACGAGACCCGCTTGATTCCCGCTGCGGCCAGGTCATTCAGACACCGCAGGTAAATACTCAAACGGTTGGTCGTTAATTCCGAAATCTTTTTTCTCTTCATGGCGGGCGCGAAAAGTATAACGCCGATGCAACTGAGCGAGAAGTGATAGAATTGCGATGCCAACCCTGTTTACGCGATAATCCGCCGGCTCCGAAGACCGGAAGTATAAGAAGCGGCGTCAAACGGCCGCACTTCAAAAAATGATCGCACATCTCTCGGGAACACTTCTTTCAAAGCAGGCCACTTCAGCCATCGTCGATGTAAACGGCGTCGGCTACGAAATGGCAATTCCGGTATCAACCTTCTATGAGCTGGGCGAGGCCGGCGCGCCCGTGCAACTGCGGGTTTACACGCATGTCAGCCAGGACGCGATTCGGCTCTACGGCTTCAAAACCAATCGAGAGCGCGAGCTGTTTTTGCAATTGATTTCAGTAAACGGCGTCGGACCGGGGCTGGCGATCAAGTTGCTCTCGGGGATGAACGCGGATGAAATGATTGCCTCAATTCGCACGAACAACCTGGCGCGTCTGGTGGCGATTCCCGGTGTCGGCCGCAAGACCGCCGAGCGGCTGGTGGTTGATTTGCGAGACAAGATTGCCGCACTTTCATCGCCGGCGCTCGAGGAAGAATTTGCAGCCAGGGCCGCGGCGGCGGGCGCAGTCACTTCGTCGGATTCCATGCGCGATGACTCAATCTCGGCGCTCGCAAATCTCGGCTATCAACGCGGCGCGGCGGAGAAGGCAGTGAAGAACGCGATGGATGAGGGTGGTGAGCTCTCGGTGGAAGTGGTTTTGCGAAGAAGTTTGCGATCGCTGGCCAAAGCCTAGGATTTGACCGAATCGATCGCGATAATCAATATTCAACTCCAGATGACGAAAGCAACCAGAGCCGCTGAAGCCTTGCAGGCCACACCGACTGATGAAGATCTGACGTACGATCTTTCATTGCGGCCCAGCCGGCTGGCGGAATACATCGGTCAATCCAAGCCGAAAGAGAACCTGCGCGTGTATATCAAGGCGGCGCTCAAGCGCCGCGAGGCTTTGGATCACGTGCTGCTGACCGGACCGCCGGGACTGGGCAAGACTACCCTGGCCCACATCATCGCCAACGAAATGGGCGCGCAGTTGAAATCGACGTCAGGCCCGGCGATCGAAAAGACGGGGGACGTCGCGGCATTGCTGACCAACCTGCAGGAAGGCGATGTGCTGTTCATTGATGAGATCCATCGGCTGTTGCCGGCTTTGGAAGAGAAGCTTTATCCGGCGATGGAAGATTTTAGTCTGGATCTGTTAATCGGCCAGGGGCCTGGCGCCCGATCAATTAAGCTCGAGTTGCCAAAGTTCACGCTGGTCGGAGCGACCACTCGAGCTGGTTTGATTACTGCGCCGTTGCGCGGAAGGTTTGGCATCAACTTTCATCTCGATTTTTATTCCCACGAAGATCTGGAAACAATCTGCAAGCGTTCGGCCGGCATTCTCGGTGTCGAGATTGACAGCGGTGGGGCGCATGAGATTGCGCGGCGCTCACGCGGCACTCCGAGAATTGTTAATCGGCTGCTGCGGCGCGTCCGCGACTATGCGGAAGTGGATTACGAAGGCAAGATAACTCTCGACGTGGCCAATGACGCGTTGAATCGCATGGAGGTTGACACTTATGGCCTGGACGAGATGGACCGAAAGCTGTTGACGACCATTATCGAAAAATTTGAGGGAGGCCCGGTTGGCGTCGGGACTTTATCGGCGGCAATACATGAAGAAAAAGATTCGATTGAGGAAATTATTGAGCCATACTTAATTCAAATTGGGTTCCTCAATCGCACGCCGCGGGGCCGCATGGCGACGCAACTTGCCTACCAACATTTCGACGTGAAATCAGGGGAATTGCGCCGTCCAACTTTGTTTGATTCGCAGTAACTTTGCACCTAGTGCTTTGTGCTTCGTACTTTGATTTCTAATCGGCGTTGGCGCGTCAACGTCGGGTCCACAATCACAAAGTACTAAGCACAAAGTGCACGTCTTATGCTTAAACGTTTTTCCCGCCATTCATTCGGGGTCAAAAACCGTTCGCCGTGGCGACGCATGATGGCGCATGCCGCGCACCAGTTTCACGAAAACGACCTGTTCACCTCGGCGGCCGCCATGAGCTATTTCGGCTTGATGACGCTGTTCCCGGCATTACTCTTATTGTTGGCATTGAGCAACAAAATTGCGGCCGGCACGGAGATGATTTCGCACGTCGTGCAGGTGTATCCCGCTTCCACCCAGTTTCTCAGGGACACGATTAGATCCCTTTCAAATATCAGCAGCGGCGTCGTCATCACCTGCGCGATCGTCGTTTTGTGGGCGGGATCCTGGGTCTTTGCGATCGTTGAGCGTGCTCTAAATCGAATCTGGGGAACGACGCACCGTACTTTTTTGCATGGCCGTTTACTGACCCTGGGAATGATCGGAATTGTGGGCCTCCTGTTATCAGGCTCAGTGTTGCTCACTTCGGTCCTGGTTTACATGCAGGAAATTGCCGGCCGCTTGTCGCCCCGGCAACTGGAAAGGATTCCCTTGCTGGTTTCGGTGGGCAGTCTTTTCTGGCAAGTCGTGTTCGCCCTCGTCAGCCTGGGCCTCACCTTCGCACTCTTCGCAATCGTGTACCGCTTCATGCCCAACGCCTACGTTACCTTCCGCGACACTATTCCCGGTGCGTTGATCGGCAGCCTGCTTTGGGAAGCTGCAAAGTACGTGTTCGCCTGGTTCCTTAATTACTTCAACTACGAACAGATTTACGGCTCAGTCGGCGCCGTGGTTGCGGTGCTTACCTGGAGTTACGTTTCCAGTCTGGTATTGCTCTTTGGCGCGCAACTCACCGGCGTTTTTCATCGTGAACAAATGGAACACCCGGTCACGACGCCGGACATAACTGTCCCGTCGGCTTCGTACTCCTGACGATCACCTGCCGATGCATGTTTCGGATTTTGATTACGACCTTCCGGAAGAGCTAATCGCGCAACAACCGTTACCTGAACGGGACGCCTCGCGCATGCTGATCGTCAATCGGCAAACGGCAGGCTGGACCGATTCGGAATTCAAAACGCTGCCCGACTACCTGAGTGAAGGCGATGCCGTAGTCATCAACAATACCCGCGTTTTCCCCGCACGCTTGCGCGGCACGCGCATCCCTTCCGGCGGCCAAATCGAAATACTGCTGATAAGAGAAGTAGCCCAGTGCACCTGGGAGGCATTGGCGCGTCCGGCCCGACGTCTCAAAACCGGATCAGAAGTGATGTTTAGCGCGGATCTTCGGGCGCTGGTGATCGATTCGTTACCGAATGGCGTCCGAGTGATCCGGTTTGACGGAGAAGCAGAAGTCGCGACGTTGATTGATCAATTGGGCGAGCCTCCCTTGCCTCCCTACATCAGACGCGAACCGGACCACCGGCACGCCGATCGTGAGCGGTACCAGACTGTATATGCCAGCCATCGCGGCGCCATCGCCGCGCCCACCGCCGGACTTCATTTTACGCCTGAGGTTATTGACGGAATTAAGCGGCGCGGCGCCGAGATCGTGGAAATCACACTGCACGTTGGCTACGGCACCTTCGAGCCCGTGAAAGTAACCGAGGTAGATAAACATCAAGTCGCTGCCGAATGGTTTTCCATTAGTCCGGAAGCCGCAAACCGAATCAATGCCACCCGCCAAAGCAGCCGAAAAATTTTGGCCGTGGGCACCACCACCACGCGTGCGCTCGAATCAGCAGTGTCGGCGGACGGCCAACTAAAAGCGCAAACGGGACAGGCGACACTCACAATTCTTCCGGGCCACCAATTTCGCGTGGTCGATGAACTCCTGACAAACTTTCACCTTCCTAAATCGTCTCTGCTGATACTGGTTTCAGCTTTCGCTGGCCGGGAGCTGATTCTAAAAGCCTATCAGCATGCGGTCGCCCGGAAATACCGGTTCTATAGTTATGGGGACTGTATGCTGATCCGCTGAAGCCAGCTTGTCAGAAGGCTCGGGTAACAGGCTATAATCTGCTCCCGTTCGTTTTCAGGGACAAATACTCGGGTATGGCGGTTCTGAAAAAATTTCGGCCACGTTGGTGGTTGGGCAAGCAAACGCCTGAGGCGGAATCGCGGGCCAATATCGTACTGGTCCCGCCGCTAAACGCTCGCTACGACGTGCGGCCCCTGAGCGCTTCGCAGATCGACGAATGCTGGCGGTTGGATCAGCGTTGCTTTGTTGATGGCGAGGCTTACAGTCGCGATACCTTCGAGTACCTCCTGACCACGCCCGAATCAATTTCCTATCGCGCCGTGATGCAGAGCGGCACAATGGCCGGTTTTGTCATCGGCTTATTGGAACCGGACCACACCGGGCATATCACCACCATCGGCATAGCTCCGGAACATCGCAGGCGAAAGCTGGCCAGTTCGTTGATGAACACGATCGAATCCGGGTTCCGCCGCCGGGATGCGCGCATCGTCCGGCTGGAGGTCCGCGCCAGCAACACGTCAGCGCAAAAGCTCTACCTCAGCCTCGGCTATTCGGTAACGCAACGTCTGCCTAAGTATTATTCAAATGGCGGGGACGGCTTGCTGATGGTTAAGTCGCTGGAAATCTAACTCTTACGCAATTCGGTGAGGACCTGCTTGGCTACTGCTTTCAGGGTATCGAACACCCCTACTCCGGTCGCAGCGACCGCTTCAACCACGGGCTCACCCTTACGTTGCAATTCCGCAGCCAAATCTGACGGCGGTATGACGTTGGGCAAATCGCGTTTATTAAGCTGCAGGACGTAGGGGAGCTTCATCAGCTCGTACCCATAAGAGCGAAGGTTCTCTTCCAGGTTATAGAGCGATTCGATGTTCGCATCCATGCGCTCTTCCTGGGAGTCCGCCACGAACACCACTCCATCGACGCCCTTCAGAATCAGCTTTCGTGAGGCCTCGTAAAAGACCTGACCCGGCACCGTATACAAGTGAAACCGGGTCTTGAAGCCGCGGACGGTGCCCAGCTCGAGCGGCATAAAATCAAAAAACAAAGTGCGATCGGTTTCCGTGGCAAGGCTGATGAGCTTCCCTTTGGCCTGAGCGGCCGTTGAGTTGTAGATGTGCTGCAGGTTCGTCGTTTTGCCGCAAAGTCCGGGGCCGTAATAGACGATTTTGCAGTTGATCTCCCGCGAGGCGTAATTGATGAATGTCATTTGGGGTAACTAATTGGAAAAAAGACTGTCAATCTCTTCATCGGTGATTTCCGAAAACCCGAGCGAGGATGTAGAGGCCGCCGCAACCGACTCTTTCTCGATTTCAGCAAAAGCGCGAGCCAGTTCATGGGAGATTTGCTTTGAACGGAGCTTAACCAACCCGAGGCTGGAGCGGTCATCAAAGACCACTACCAGCAGGACGCGTCCGATGACGCAGATGTGGATACTTTCCCGCTCCCCTTCATGCGAAAGCGTCGGAAATTCGCTCTCGCCTATCAGCTTGGCCATCCCTCCGGTGGCCGCGACGTTTCCGGCCACGAGCGAGGCGAGGCTGGTCGTGTCCAATTCACCCAATTCCCCGTGCACGGCAATTTGCTGACCGTCCTTGTCCACGAGCACCACCAGACGGGCGGACGCATCCAGACGCAGGCGGGCTAAGACCGCCTTGATCTGGTGGTAGCGCGTTTCGCGCATCAGGATCGGACCGTTCGTCATGTCAGCTTATCTGGACTGAAAACTTGTGCGGCAGGTGGATGCGGGTGAATGCGGCATGTCTCAAATGTTCAACAATGCCAAGCAAAGATGTTCAATTACCGCGATGGACTGGCCGGAGGGAAACCGCGCCCCCGTCAAAAGGCCCGAGTCACATTAACACGGCTCTTTCTGACGCTTCAAGTGTTTTCCTAAGCCAGCAATTGACCATCATCGTTCAACGCGCGGAGTTCTAGCGACCGCAAACCCTATTCTTTCGTTGATTTAGCGCCTCAGCTGTGTTAAGCTTCGTCCTCGTTTTTGGCCTAACTTTAGGAGTCTGACCCCCGAACGAGTGGCCTTCTGAAGGTGAGCAGTACGGTAACGAAGAGCACCAAAAAACTTTCACCGCGCGCGTCGTCGCGACGCGCGGGAAATCCCACTGCGTCTCGCAAGCAAGCTGCAACAAAATCAACGAGACTAAAGCCGGCCACCAAACGTTCACCCGCAGGCAAGGCGCCGGCTCGCAAGGCTACGAAGGCGGCGGCCACCAAACCAAAGCGAAAGATGGCGGTACCCAAAAAAGCTGTGCGCAAGGAAGCGCCGAAGAAGATGCCCGTGGCGCGACCTGCTCCCGGCAAACCAAAGCGTAAGGCCGTAGCTGCGCAACCAGCGATGGTTTTGCGGCGACCGACACCGCCACCAGCTCCTCCTCCGCAGCCTACCCGTGATGAGGCAGCCGCGCTTAAGGCATTTGAAATGGCGCACAAGGAGTTTTCGCGCGGTCACTTCGCCGAAGCTCGCAGCCTGTTTCGCACGCTGGTGGAAAAATACCCGATGGTTTCTGAAGTCACTGCCCGCGCCCGTACGTATCTCGCCGTTGCCGAAGCTCGTTTGCGCACCGAATTAGCGCTGCCGCGCGATGCCGATTCCCTGTACGACCGCGGCGTGATCGAATTGAATCGTGGCGAGTACGTCGCCGCACAGGAACTTTTCGAACGCGCCCTGCGACGCGAGCCTGAGGCGGCCCACATTCATTATGGGCTCGCTGCCACTCGGGCACGGCTCGGAGCGATTGATACGGCACTCAAATCACTCGACCGAGCGCTCGATCTGCAACCGAGCCTCCGCATTCGAGCGCAACGTGATCAGGACCTTAATCCTCTGCGCAGTGATCCCGAGTTCGAACAACTGGTTTTCTCCAACCGCGAATAGCTCTGGCTGAACGCGCGCCTCAATCAACCACTAATTCCCAAGCGTTCAACTTTTGAGTATTATTCTGAACGCATACCGCCAACGACTCCGGAGCAATTATTTGCACGAACTCAACGCCAACGGCAGCCTCAAGCTTGTAGCAATCGGCGGCGGCACAGGCCTGTCAACGCTGCTCGCCGGACTGAAAAGCTTCGTCGGCAATCAGCAGGAACCCTTCTGGATTAATTCACTCTCGGCGATCGTCACGGTGTCGGATGATGGCGGCAGCTCGGGGAGGCTGCGCGAAGAGCTGCAGATCCTTCCGCCCGGCGATATCCGCAATTGCATGATCGCGCTGTCTGAAGATTCAAACCTGCTGTCGCGTCTGTTTCGTTACCGTTTCACGGGTTCGGGCGACCTGGCTGGCCACAGCTTTGGCAATTTGTTCCTTGCTGCCCTTACCGAAATCACCGGAGATTTTCCGGAAGCAGTGCGCCTCTCGTCTGAAGTTCTGGCCAGCAAGGGGCACATTTTCCCGGCCACTGCCAATGACGTCCGGCTGGTAGCTGATCTTGAGGACGGCCGCGAGGTCCATGGCGAAACCCAGATCACCGCGGCACGTTCACCAATTCGACGGCTGCGTTTGATACCCGAGCAATGCCTGCCGTTGCCGGAAGGCCTGGCGGCGATCCGCACCGCTGATGTCATTACCATCGGCCCCGGGTCTCTCTATACCAGCATCATTCCGAACCTACTGGTGACGAGCGTTGTCGAAGCGATCGCCCAAACCAACGCCACGAAGATCTTCATTGGTAACCTGATGACGCAACCCGGCGAAACCGATGGTTACGGATTTCGCGAACACCTCGAAACTGTGCGCCGCTACGCGCCGGAAATTTATTTTGATTACGCCATCATCAACGACCGGGTGATTAATCCTGCGCAAGCCGAGCTTTATCGGGCTGACGGCGCCGAACAAATCCTGCTCAATGAATTCGAATCAACCTCGGATCTCGCGGGCGAAATCGTCCGGGCCGACTTGCTCGACGCCGGCGAGATGGTGCGCCACAACTCGACCCAGTTGGCGCGGCTGGTCATTTCTGCCGCCGCGCGACGTGTCACCACGAACCTTGAGTCGCCTGAATTTGCGAACGCAAATTGACCTCGATGCCTACCGCTGAAATCGCGACCAATTTACCTGTTGATGTCCTCGTGCTCGCCGCCGGGCTCGGTACGAGAATGAAATCAAAAGTGGCCAAGGTCCTCCATCAACTCGATGGCCGGCCACTAGTCGCTCACGTTTGCCGCACGGCCGCAGTGCTCGGACCGCAATCAATTTGCGTCGTGGTGGGGCATCAGGCAGATGATGTCAAAGCCGCTGTGTTGAATGAGCTCACGCCAAACATGGCTTTGTTCGCGATCCAATCAGAGCAACGCGGCACTGGTGACGCGGTCATGGCCGCGCGCGATGTCTTAGCCGGCTCTGACTCAACGCTGCTGGTTTTATCTGGAGACGTGCCGCTGGTTCGCGCGGAAACGCTGCGCGCGCTCGTCAGCACTCATCAAGGCGAAGGCGCGGCTTGCACAATTCTCACCATCAGGCTGGAGAACCCGACCGGGTATGGGCGGGTGATACGCGGGGGGTCACGTGAGTTTATGAAGATCGTCGAGCAGCGCGACGCTTCAGATGAAGAACGCCAGATTCGCGAAGTCAACTCCGGCATCTACTGTTTTGACGGAAAGAAATTGTTTGCCGCGCTGGCACGCGTGCGGCCTGAGAATAGCCAGGGCGAGTACTACCTAACCGATGTGCCCACCATTCTGAAAAGCGAGGGCGAGCGAATCAGCCTGTACGAACATGCGGACGCCCGTGAAGTTTCAGGTATCAATACTCGCGCGGAGCTGGCGGAATTTGAAAACCTGATCCGCCGGCGCACTGTCCGCCGGTTGATGCTGGAAGGGGGCGTGACCTTCCTCGATCCATCGCATGCATACATCAGCGCCGGCGCGACGATCGGCCGCGACTGCATTATTCATCCGGATGTACACATTGAAGGCCATTCCGTGCTGGGCGAAGGATGTGAAGTTCAGCACGGGTCACGCATCGTGGATTCGAAGATCGGGAACAATGTAATCATCAAGGATCATTGTTTAATCGTAGACTCGCAGATTGCCAACGATTGCGCGGTGGGTCCTTTCGCACACCTGCGCATGAATGCGCAGATGGACGAACGTGCTGTCGTCGGCAATTTTGTCGAGGTAAAGAAGTCGAAGATCGGACGAGGCACCAAGTCGATGCATCTAACCTATCTCGGCGACGCTACGATCGGAGAGAATACGAACATCGGCGCGGGGACGATTACCTGCAATTACGACGGGAAACATAAGCACCCGACCACGATTGAAGATCGAGTGCGGATTGGATCGGATACGATGCTGGTGGCGCCGGTGCGCGTGGGCGAAGGCGCCGTGACTGCGGCGGGATCGGTCGTAACTGAAGACGTGCCCGCAAAGACGCTCGTCGCCGGCGTGCCCGCAAAAGTAAAAAAGAAGCTGTCGGACTAGATTCTAAGTTGAGAAATTTCCTTACCTAATATGTGTGGAATAGTCGGATACGTCGGAAACAAACAGGTTGTGCCGCTCATCATTGATGGCCTGCGTAAGCTTGAATACCGCGGCTACGATTCGGCCGGCATTGCGGTGGTTGACGAAGCGCACGAGCTCAAGATTCAGCGGGCTGAAGGTAAGTTGCGCAACCTCGAGGAAGCTCTGCGACACAAGCCGCTGGACGGCACCTACGGAGTCGGCCACACCCGTTGGGCCACCCACGGCCGCCCCACGGAAGAGAACGCGCATCCGCATCGTGACTGCACCGGGCGCGTCGTAGTCGTGCACAACGGCATCATCGAAAACTATCTGACGCTGAAGGATGAGCTCCGTCAGAAGGACCACACTTTTGTCACCGAAACCGACACGGAGGTCGTCGCCCATTTAATTGAAGAGCACCTGAAAGAAGGCAACAGTCTGGAACAGGCAGTGCGCGCGACCGTGAATCAGTTGAGCGGGATTTTTGCGCTTTCCATTCTCTCTGCTGACGAACCCGACACGGTGATTTCGGCGCGTTTGGGGCCGCCGGTCGTTATCGGCATGGGTGACGGTGAATTCTTTGTCGCTTCTGATATTCCGGCAATTCTCGAACACACTCGCGATGTTTTTTTTCTCGGCGACGGCGAAGTTGCAGTGATGACCAAGGCCGGGGTCCGGGTCACCGATTTTGCCGGCAACTCGGTCGAGCCGCAGCGGCAGCGAATTACCTGGGATCCTATTCAGGCAGAAAAAGGCGGCTTCAAGCATTTCATGCTCAAGGAGATTTACGAGCAGCCGCGGGCCGTCCGGGAAACTGTTGAAGGCCGCATCTCCCTGGATACCGGCCGGGTATTTCTCGATGAGATGAAAAATCTCACCGAGGCGGATTTCAAGCAATTCAATTCAATCAAGATTGCCGCGTGCGGCACTTCGTGGCACGCCGGGATCGCCGGCAAGTACATGATCGAGCAGCTGGCGCGCGTGAACGTCGATATCGATTACGCGTCTGAGTTTCGCTATCGCGATCCCGTCTTCGACGAGAACACTTTGCTACTGGTGATTTCTCAATCCGGCGAGACCGCCGACACCATAGCCGCGCTGCGCGAGGTGAAGGAACGCGGCGCCAAAGTTCTGTCTATCTGCAACGTGCAGGGCTCGATGATCACTCGCGAGGCTGACGGGACCATCCTGACGCACGCGGGTCCGGAAATTGGAGTGGCTTCGACCAAGGCTTTTACCTCTCAGATGATCGCGCTCTATCTGTTCGGACTTTACCTGGGCCAGATTCGCGGCACGCTCACCGAAGAGCAAAGCCGCGAACATGCGCGGCAACTGGCTGAGCTGCCGGTAAAGATGGAGCGGCTGTTGAACGAAACCGGAGTGGTTGAAGAGTTGGCGAAAGAATTCTTCCGCGCCACTGACTTTCTCTATCTGGGTCGCGGCATCAATTTCCCTATCGCCCTCGAGGGCGCGCTAAAGCTGAAGGAACTTTCGTACATCCACGCCGAAGGCTATCCGGCCGGTGAGATGAAGCACGGGCCGAACGCTTTGATTGACGAGCGGCTGCCGGTGATGTTCATCAACACCCGGGAAGAAGGAAATCGCGCTTCGGAGCTGCGTTACGAAAAGACCCATTCGAATATCGTCGAGGTTAAAGCGCGTGAAGGCATCGTGATTTCGGTGCTGACCGAGGGCGACACGATGTCGGCCGGCATGTCGAACCACGTGATTGAGATTCCCGCTTCAAGCGATTTGCTCTCGCCAATCCTCTCTATCATCCCGCTGCAACTGCTGGCTTATCACATCGCGGTGCGAAGAGGCTGTGACGTTGATCAGCCGCGAAATTTGGCGAAGTCAGTGACAGTGGAATAAACCGCTGCCTAGTTTGAAGTGGCACGCGCATCTTGCGCTTGGGCCCACGGGCGGGACGCCCGTGCATATTCGAAATTAGGTCACTGCCCTTTCACTTTTGAAACCCTCGCGCCGGCATCTCTGCGGATCTTTGCAACCAGTTGCTCGCCGGATAATCAACCGACGCGTCGATGAAATGCAGCGTGTATGCATGACGTGACCTGGGCGAGCGATTTTCGCGGCTCAGGTGTGGCAAGAGCCCGTGCAGGATTATCAGAGTTCCCTTCCTCACTTCCAGCGGCACCAACTTATCTTCCGGCCAGGGCGTCTCATCGAACACCTCGAAACGCGTTCCACCTTTATCGGCGCGCACGAACCGCGATTTCAGACCAAGCCGATGACCGGCGGGAATCGCCCACAAACAGCCGTTCTCGAAGTTTGCATCTTCGAGCGCGAACCACAGACCAAACATGCGTAGCGGCTCAGTATAAAGAAACGTTGCGTCCTGGTGACAGCTTACTTCGCCACCAATCCTGGGCTGCTTGAAAATGTACATCGACTGAATGAGCAGTGGATTAGGCAGCCCAAGATCTGCAGCTAACTGCTTTAGTTCTGGCGTATGGGAGAACTCATCGAAGACCGGGTCTAGATCATGAAGAGCGTGGCCGATTTTGTTGATCGACCTTTCTTTGTCCTGTTTCAGCGAACCATCGGGCCGGAAGGCGTTCTCTTCGAAAAAGAACCGGATCTTGTCGCCAGAGCCAAGAAAGTAATCATCACTCGTCCGCGTCTGTTCGTGGGTGGAAAAGATCGAAATGTTGTGCGGCTCGAATTCTCTGACCATTTCTTTCGCCCGCGCGCGCAGACGGTCGCACGCTTCCGCGGACACAAAATCCGGCAGCACCAGAAATCCGTCGCGTTCGTATTGAGCCAGCTGTTCAAGAGTCACGGCACATGTAGGGCAATACTCGTCAACCTTCGCGCGAGAATACCGGCTTTATCGGACTCTCGGCAAGAGGGCTTCTCTCTGTGCCTCGGTGAAGATACTCTGTGTCTCTGTGGTGGAATTATTTCGAAAAACATCCACCACAGAGGCACCGAGATTGCACAGAGACACGGAGAACCGATTTTCCCGACAAACTCCCTTAGCCGTTTTATTCTGGCGCTTAAAGACCCAACTGAAGTTGGTACTCTGACGAGAGTGTGTTGGTACGCGAACGCTTCCGATGCTATAACCTGTTCATCTCTCCAAGCTCATCCTTTCCAGCACATTGGGATCCTAAGCTTAGAATTCCACGTGGACAAGTTGTCGCG
>JADMIO010888909.1_pt1 | contig 30893 bp, 31 predicted proteins | sample 8958161 | NCBI WGS metagenome assembly JADMIO01 (sample SAMN16585339, study PRJNA669376) | soil metagenome | isolation source: Crop rotation soil | place: USA: Cullars Rotation, Alabama | collected 2011 | reverse complement strand
CGCGACAACTTGTCCACGTGGAATTCTAAGCTTAGGATCCCAATGTGCTGGAAAGACGGGATCGGCTGCACCAGCCATGAATGCACGAGCACGATCTCGGCTGTGCCGGGCACCGCGGCAAGCAGACCGACCAGTGCCATGCGGGCAGGCACCGGCCAGCGGTCGATCGGCTCGATCCGTCCGAACCATGCCGCGAGCAGGATGACCTGCAGCCAGGTCAGCAGGCCGATGATCGTGAAATAGAGCAGCCGCCCGCCGAGCCCCATGTAGGCGTAGGTGCCGAACGGTCCAGTCACGCCCATCACCACGCAGAGCAGCAGCACCGGCGGCAGGTGCCAGCGCAGCGAACGGAGGTAGGGCGATTCGCGCATCGTGAACGGATGATCCCGACAGATCACGCAAAAGACCAGTCATTCCACGCAGTTGGAATGGAGGCGCCGACGCGGTGCGCGGATGGTGCGGCATGCCTTCATTCCTCGACATCGTTCTCCGCACCCCGCTCTGGGTTTGGCCACTCCTCGTCCTTGTGCTCTGGCTCGGCTGGTCCGGCCGGCGCACGCGCACGCTCCACCCGGCGCGGCTCGCCACCCTGCCTCTGGTGGGGTTGGGCACATCGTTCGCGGGCATCGTGCAGTCGGCTGCGCCGTCCCTCGCAGCGGGCGGGTGGCTGCTCGGCCTGCTCGTCGCCCTGCCATTCGGCCACGCGATCGGCCGGCGTCGCACGACGCGGCGGCTGGAGGATGGCCGGATCGAGGTCGCGGGCGGCTGGTTCATGCTGGCCTTCGCCATCGCGATCTTCGCCGCCCGCTATGTGCTGGGCGTGCTGTTTGGCGTGGCGCCGGCGCTCAAGGCGATGCCGCCCTGGATCGTCCTGTCGGGCGGCGTCGGCGGGGTTATCGCGGGCATCGGCCTCGGCTGGCTGGCCGGCCTGCTGGTGCGGCGTCTGCCGGTCCCGCGCCTCGCGGCGGCAGGACTGTTCGCCATCGTCGCGGGCTTCGCCGTGGTGATCACCTTCTCTTCTCCCGCTCCGCTGCCGCGGCTGGCAGCCGGCGACACGCTGCCGGGTATCGACAAGTGGGACTTCTCGAAGCTGCCCGAGGTCCGCCGCGTCGCCGCGCGCGACGGTGCGCCGCTCACCTATCGCCTCTATCCCGGCCGCGCCGACCGCGTCGTCGTGCTGGTGCACGGCTCGTCGGGCGCCAGCCTCTCCATGCACGCCTCGGCCCAGGCGCTGCAGGCGGCCGGCGCCACCGTCTATGCCATCAGCCTGCGCGGCCATGGTGGCAGCGGGACGGCCAATGGCGACATCTCCTACCGCGACCAGCTCGACGACGATCTCGTCGACTTCACCAAGGCTGTCGGTCTCAGCGATCCGGCGGTCCACCGCACCCTGATCGGCTTTTCGTCGGGCGGCGGCTTCGTGCTGCGCATCGCTGGCGGCCCCCAGCGCGCCCTGTTCGACGCCTATCTTGCGGTGTCGCCCTACATCGCACACGACGCCCCGACGATGCGGCCCAACGCCGGCGGCTGGGCGAGCGTGGCGCTGCCCCGAGTGATCGCGCTGTCGCTGCTCGATGCCGCCGGCTTGCCGTGGTTCCAGGGCCTGCCCGTGGTGCGCTTCGCGACGGCGGCCGAGGCGAGCGACAACCGCACGCCGGTCTATTCCTTCCGGCTGCAGGTCGGCATGCAGCTCACGCGCGCCTGGCGCCAGCGCCTCGCCACCATCGACCGGCCGACCGCTGTCCTCGTCGGCGCGCGTGACGAGCTGTTTCTCGCCGACCGCTTCGCGCCTCTGTTCAAGGAGCTCAATCCGCGCATCGCCGTGTCGGTGCAGCCCGGCCTCGGCCACATGGACATGATCGGCGATCCACGCGGCACCGAGGCTGTGGCCGCCGCGTGGCGGCGCCTCGCCAGCCTCGACATGGCGCGCCGCTTCGACTCCAGGGTGCGCGAGGACATGTTCGCGGGATTCGACGGCGACGCCGAGGCGTTTGGCCGCGCGATGACCTTGATCGAGCGCACGCTGGCCACCCAGCCCGACCATGCCGAGGCGCTGGTCTGGCGCGGTGACGCGCGCGTGTTCCTCGCCGGCCAGGCTTTCCAGCGCGGCGCGGTTACGGAGGGCATGACCCTCAGCCAGCAGGGCGTCGCCGACATGATGCGGGCGGTTGCGCTGGCGCCTTACGATATTGCTGTACGCATTCCGCGCGCGGCGGGCCTGTTGCCGTTCGCGCGCGGCATCCGCTCCTTCAACGCGGCCGAGGCGGACCGGCTGACGCGCATCGCGCTCGACGACATCGATTTCGCCCTGTCGAAGAGCGACGCGCGCATGCTCGGCACGCATGCTCGCGGCGAGCTGCTGGGGGGGCTGGCCGACGGCTGGCTGCAGATCGGCGATGGCGCCAAGGCAGCGCCCTATCTCGACCGCATCGTGAGCGAATTGCCGAACACGCCCTATGCGAAGGCCGCCCTGCAGCACCGCGCCGATCCCTCGGCCAAGGCCCCGCTTACCTGCCTGGGATGCCATTGATGCGCCGGCTCCTGATCGTGATCGTCGCAATGCTGATCGCGACCGCACAGGCTGGTGCCGAGACCGTGCGCTTCCAATCCGACAGCTATTCGGACTTTCGCCAGCTCCTGGCGCGCGAGCCGGCGGCGCCCACCGTCACGATCGACGCGACCCTGACCTTCCCCGACGAGAAGAGAGATCGCACTCCGGCCGTCGTGATCGTCCATACCATCGCTGGTTATCAGGACTCGAACGAAGGCTGGCACGCAACAGCGTTCCGCAAGGCCGGATTTGCCACGCTGACCTACGACAGCCCCGCTGCGGCCCTCATGCGTCGCCCCGGCCCGTTCCGCGCGAACGGAGGTCCGCCGTGGGGCTCGGCCGTCGCCGAGGCCTATGGAGCGTTGCGACTGCTGGCCGGCGATCCGCGCATCGATCCAGCCCGCATCGCCGTCGTCGGCTTCTCGTTCGGCGGCGAGGTCGCGCATCTCGCAGCCTTCGAACGGCTGCGTGCAGCATTGGCGCCCGGCCCGCTCCGGTTCGCCGCGCACGTCGCCTACTATCCGGCGGGCGTCCATGGCGCATCGGCGGAGTCCCGAGCCTATACCGGCGCGCCGGTCCTGATGCTGCTCGGTGATCGCGATGACAACCTGCCGATCGCAAAGGCCGACGGGTACCTCAGCTACGCCCGAGCAGCGGGCCGGTCCCCGCCGATCGAGGTGTCGATCTATCGAGGCGCGTATCATGCCTGGACGGTTCCGAACCTCGGCGCGCCCCGGTTCTACGAGCAATACGAGAGCACGCGAGCCTGTCCTTATGTTCTTCTCGGCCCAGACCGTCCGACCCTGCTCATCGAGGGCGAGGAAAGACCGCTGGATCCCGGGGTGTTGCGGACCTGCCTGAAGGGCGGAAGAGGCTATACCATGGCCTACGACGGGATCGCCCGGACCCGGGCGATCGACGAGAGCGTGGCTTTTCTCCGGAAGGCTCTCTAGGCGCTGCGCTTCTGCGCCGCGACCGAGCCGGCACACTGGTCGGCCGGGATCGGCCGCATCTGCGGATCGTAGGCGTCGGCATACTGGGCCTGGGTGCCGTTCACGTAGATGAACAGCACGCAGCCGTCGGAACTGTAGCGAAGCACGCGGGTCGAAGCGTCTCGGCGGTCGAGCTTGGGGGGCCCGAAGGTGGCGGCAATCTGGCGCTCGTCCATGCCCATGATCTGGCTGACCGGGATCGCGCGGCCCGGATTGGAGGAGCGGAAGACGCCGCTCTCGCCGCCTGCCAGTGAATATTGGGGCGCCGACTGGACGCAGCCTGTGAGCAGAAAGGCGGCCGAGGCCAACCGGAGTGCCGGTGTCATGGCGGTGAGATTAGCGCTGTCGGGCCGGGGGGCGAAAGGGCAGGCCGGGCGCGTTCGGCGGTTTGAGCGTTTGTGCCACATGCACCATGGCCGCCGTCCCCAGCACCGGCACGATCAGGTTGAGGATCGGGATCGTGCCCAGGAAGACGATGACCACGCCCGTGAACCACAGCACCCAGCCATTGGCCCGTCGCCACGCCTTGACCTCGGCGGGATTGCGCCGGCGCAGCGCCACCTGCTCGTAGTACATCCGTCCGGTGAGCAAGCCGTTGATGCCGTAGAACAGCACCGCTCCGAGGCCCGCGACAAAGATCGCCACAATGTAGAACGGCAGCATCACCAGGTTGAGGGCCACGAGCGCCACCAGGAACACCAAGCCCGTCCAGATGCCGGTCCAGATCGGGATGCCGCGCGCCGGCCCGAGGTGCGGATAGTGCCTGGCCTCGACGATGTCGGCGATCCGCTCGATGAAGATCGAGATCACGATGCCGAAGCTCGCGGGGAACAGCATCAGCGCGAGCACGATGACGGCCGCCCCGCCCAGCCAGCGGATCAGGCTGTTCACCCAGTCCCAGCCGATATCGACATGGGCGTAGCGCTGCAGCGCCCACCAGGCGAGCGCACCGATGGCGGCTTGCAGCACCACCGACAGCGCCAGTGACTGCCATATGACGACGCGCAGCCGGGGATCGCCGAGCTGGCCGACCGCGAGCTCGAACGCCCTGATCATGGCTGGGGGCGCGCCACTCCAGTGGCGCGATCATGGTTCATGAAAAGACGCGCCACTGGCGTGTCGCGCCCCCAGCGAAAGAACATCACTGCGCGCCGACGATGCCTGCGGCCTTCAGCTCGCCGAGTTCCTTCGACGAGAAGCCGCTCTCCAGCAGGATCTCGTCGGTGTGCTGGCCGCGCTTGGCGGCGGGGCCCTTCACGCCTTCCTTGGTGCGCGAGAAGCGCGGCGCTGCGGCAGGCTGAGCAAATCCCTGGACGTCGACATAGGCATTGCGTGCCTTGGCGTGCGGATGCTGCGAGGCCTCCTTCATGGTGAGCACCGGCGCGAAACAGATGTCGGTGCCCTCCATGATCGCGCACCATTCGTCCCGTGTCTTTTCGCGGAAAATGTGCTCGAGCCGGCTCTTGAACTGCTCCCAGGCCTTGCGGTCCATCTGCGCCGGCAGCGACTCGCCCTTGAGGCCCGTCTTCTCGAGCAGCAGGTCGTAGAACTGCGGCTCGATCGCACCGACCGAGACGAACTTGCCGTCCTTGGTCTCGTAGGTGCCGTAGAACGGCGCGCCGCCGTCGAGCATGTTCACGCCACGCTCGTCGTCCTTCCACAGGCCAGCACCCGCCATGCCGTAGATGCCGCCGAGCAACAGCGCCGCGCCATCGACCATCGCGGCATCGACGACCTGGCCCTTGCCCGAGCGCTGCGATTCGAGGAGGCCGCAGACCATGCCGAAGGCGAGCAGCATGCCGCCGCCGCCGAAGTCGCCGACCAGATTGAGCGGCGGCACCGGCTTGTCCTTGCCGCCGATCGCATGCAGCGCGCCGGTCAGTGCGATGTAGTTGATGTCATGGCCGGCCGCCTTGGCGAGCGGGCCTTCCTGGCCCCAGCCGGTCATCCGGCCGTAGACCAGCTTCGGGTTGCGCGCGAGGCAGATGTCGGGACCGACGCCCAACCGCTCGGCGACGCCGGGGCGGAAGGGCTCGGTCATGCCGTCGGCCTTCTCGATCAGGCGCAGCACGACCTCGACGCCTTCCTTCTTCTGCAGGTCGACTGAGACCGAGCGGCGGCTCCGGTTGTGCACGGCGAACTTGGGATCGGCGAGGCGATCCATGACATGGCTCTTGGTGCGGTCGACGCGGATCACGTCAGCGCCCATGTCGCCCAACATCATCGAGCACATCGGCCCCGGCCCGATGCCGGCCAGCTCGACGATCGTCAGACCCGAAAGCGGACCCGCCATGACTTCCCTCCTGCGAAATCGAATTTCTTGTCTCTAGTCTAGCCGAATGTGGCTGGCCAAGAAGCCCTGCACCCGCCGGATCGCATCGGCATGCGAAGCGGGGTCTTCGCCCGTGATCGGAACGACTCCCGCGCGGGTGGTATAGGCCGTCAGCTCGCGGCGCTTGAGACCGGGCCAGTCGAAATCGTGATAGGCGTCGGGATAGGCCTGCCAGGTGATGGGCGCGCCGCGCGACACCGCGCGATCGACCAGCGCCTTGCAGGGGCCGGCCGGAGTCCAGACGTCCTTCTCGCCGATCACGACCATGAGCGGGACGGACGGCGTCCAGTCGGCGCCCATTCGTTCTTCGCTGCACGAGCCGGGATAAAAGGCGATCGCCGCGCGGAAGTCGGGGCCGGTGAAGCCCGCGGGCCGCCCGTGCCGCGGGCCGAGGGCGAACAGGACCGAGCCGCCGCCATTCGACCAGCCGATCACGGCGACCTTGTCCCTGGCGACGAAAGGCTGATGCTGCAACCAGTCCAGGGCGCCGTAGGCATCGGCCGGGCGGCGCAGATAGAGCCATTCCTTGAAGCCCGAGCGCGAGCACATCTCGCCTGAGCCGCGCGGCGTGAAGCTGTCGACCATCAGTACGGCCATGCTTTGGGCATTGAGCCTGGCCGCCCAGTCCATCTCGCGCGACACGATCCGGTGACTGGTCGCCGAGATCAGACCGCCGCAGCCATGCAGGAAGATCACGGCAGGCATCGGGCCGGGCCGGTTGGGCTTGAACAGATAGCCGTCGAGCTGTGTCGGCGCCCGGTCGGCCGCGCCATCCAGCGACGCGAAATGGACCTTGTCCTGTGCCGAAGCGGCGACCGTCAGGGCGAGCAGCACGGCGAAGGCGAGAAGTTGTCGCATTATCCGGAATGGTAGCCGATCCCCGTGCGCCGGTCTAAAGTCCGCGCGGCCGGAGGGGGTCGGAGGAAACGAATGCGTAAGGCGCGGTTTTTCACGTCGGCCATGCTGGCGCTCGCGGTCGCGGGCAGCGCCTGGGCGCAGCAGACGCCGCCTGCCGCCGACGCGACGCCGCCACCCCCGCCCCCAAAGGAATACAACCAGCAGATTCTGGTGCCGGGCTCGTGGTTCCACGGCGTGCATGGCTTGGCCTTCAACAAGGACGACCAGCTCTTCGCCGGCTCCGTGCTTGGACAGGCGATCTATCGCGTGCAGGTCGATTCGGGTGAGGTCGATCGCCTCGTCGAGCCGCCGATCGGCATGGCCGATGACATCGCCTTCGCCGAGGACGGCAGCATGGCCTGGACGGCCTTCCTGCTGGGCAAGGTCTATCTCCGCCGCGGCAACAAGACGATCGAGGTCGCCAATGGGATGGCCGGTCCCAACTCGCTAGCCTTCGGCAAGGACGGGCGGCTGTTCGTGTCCGAGGTGTTCATCGGCGACGCGCTCTACGAGATCGACATCAAGAACGTCGACAAGCCCGAGTTCAAGTCGATCGCCCGCAACGACCTGCGCCGCATCGCCGAGAAGCTGGGCGGCCTGAACGGCTTCGAGATCAACAAGGACGACGGCTTCCTCTACGGGCCTCTCTGGTTCAAGGGCCAGGCGGTCAAGATCAACGTCGACAGCGGCGCAGTGGAAGTGATCGCGTCGGGCTTCACGACGCCCGCCGCCGCCAACATCGATCCGCAGATCCGCGACGATCTCTATGTCATCGACACCGCCAACGGCTCGGTCTGGAAGGTGAGCCTGACCAGCAAGGCCAAGCGGCTGGTCGCCACGCTGAAGTCCGGCCTCGACAATCTCGCTTTCGATTCGCGCGGCCGGCTGTTCGTGACCTCGATGACGGACAATGGCGTCTACCTGGTCGACAAGGTGACCGGCGCGGCCAAGACGATCGTCGAGGGCAAGCTCGCGATCCCGGCCGATCTCGCGGTCGTCTCGGAGAACGGGAAGGACACGGTGCATGTCGCCGACGTCTTCAGCTATCGCACGGTCGACGGCGGCAACGGCGCGGTGAGCGACGTGCTGCGCGTGCATGGCGACACCCACGCCTACCCGCTCGGCATCTCGATCGGTCCGCGGCATGTGCTGCTGTCGAGCTGGTTCTCGATGACTGTCGAGAAGGTCGATCGCAAGACCGGCAAGCTGGTCGCCACGGTCAGCGACTTCGCCGCGCCGGTCGACGCGCTCGAAACCGCCGACGGCACGCTCTATGTCGCCGAGCTGGCGACCGGAAACCTCGTGAAGGTCAGTCCCGACGGCAAGACGCGCAGCACCGTGGTCAAGGAGCTGCGCGGCCCGGTGGCCCTGGCGCAGGGACCCGGCGACGTGATCTACGTGACCGAAATCGCGGCCGGCGCGGTCAGCCAGATCGATGTCGCCTCGGGCGCCCGCAAGGTCGTGGCCGACGGGCTCGCCGGACCGGAAGGCATCGATATCGGGCCCGATGGCCGGCTCTATGTTGCCGAGGTCGGCCAGAAGCGCGTGGTCGCGATCGATCCCGCGACCGGCGCCAAGACTGTGATCGCCTCGAACCTCGACATCGGCCTCGAGCCGTACCCCGGCGGCCCGCCGGCACTGGTGCCGACCGGCGTCGCGGTCGGCAGGACCGGCGCGGTCTATGTCAGCTCCGACCGCCGCAACGCGATGTACAAGCTCACCCCGCCATAAGCGAAGGATCCCTCGTTTCGCTCGGGATGACACGGCTTTCGCAGCAGTACCCCGTGTCATTCCGAGCGAAGCGAGAAATCCTTAAGCCCCACAGGAATCATTAAAATGCCCGGCATTCCGTTCATCAGGGATTTCAAGTTCGATTACGGCACGGCGATGGAAGTGACGCCGCTGATCCGCCGGGTCGTGGCGCACAATCCGAACCCCTTCACCTTCAAGGGCACCGGCACCTACATCATCGGCCATGGCAAGGTGGCGATCGTCGATCCGGGCCCGGATGACCAGGAGCATATCGACGCCGTGCTGCGCGCGGTGCGCGGCGAGACGGTGACGCACATCTTCGTCACCCACACCCACGTCGATCACGTGCCGGCCACGCCCGCGATGGCCAGGGCGACCGGCGCCAAGGTCTACAGCTACGGTCCGCATCCCAGGCCGCCGGCCGGCGTCGCGACCGAGCAGGAAGGCGACTTCGCCTTCGCCCCCGACATCAAGCTCAACGACGGCGACGTGGTGCATGGCGACGGCTGGAACGTCGAGGCGGTCTACACGCCGGGGCACATCTCCAATCATCTCTGCTTCGCCGTGAAGGAAGACAACGCGCTGCTGACGGGCGATCACGTCATGGGCTGGTCGACGGCCGTGATCTCGCCGCCAGACGGCAACATGGCCGACTACTTCGCGTCCCTGCGCAAGCTGCTGCCGCGCGAGGAGACGCTTTACATCCCGACGCACGGTGCGGAGATCCGCAATCCGCATCCGTTCGTCGAGTCCTACATCGAGCATCGCCTGGGCCGCGAGGCGCAGATCATGGCGCGGCTCAAGGAAGGCCCGCAGACCGTCCCGCAAATGGTCGCCAAGAACTACGCCGACACGCCGATCCATCTCCATGCCGCCGCCGGCCGCTCGATGCTGGCGCACCTCATCCAGATGGTGAAGGACGGCCGCATCAAGACCGAGGACGGGCAAGCCAGGATCGATTCGACGTACAGGCTTTGAGCAAGGATCCCCTCGCTCCGCTCGGGATGACAATTTGCTGTCATCCCGAGCGGAGCGAGGGATCTTTCGCTTTATCGAAGGGGAGAGACACCAAGATGGACCTCAAGCTCAACGGCAAGACCGTGCTGATCACCGGCGGCAGCCGCGGCATCGGTTTTGCCTGCGCAATGGCCTTCGCGGCGGAAGGCTGCGCTGTCCATATCGCCTCGCGTTCTCAGGAGTCACTCGAAGCCGCGCGGGAGAAAATCCGTGCCCGCCACAACGTGCCGGTCGAGATCCATGCAGCCGACTTCTCCAAAGGCGACACGGTGCGCAGCGTCGTCGATGCGGTCGGCCATGCCGACATCCTGGTGAACAATGCCGGCGCCATCCCGCGCGGCGACATCCTCACCATGACCGAGGAGAAATGGCGCGAGTCCTGGGAGCTCAAGATGTTCGGCTACGTCAATGCCACGCGCGCCATGCTGGAGAAGATGTACGCGCGCAAGAAGGGCGCGGTGGTCAACATCATCGGGCTGGCGGGGGAGAGCTTCAATTACGACTACGTCGCCGGCACGACGGCGAATGCCGGCCTGATGGCCTTCACCCGCGCCGTCGGCTCCAAGAGCGTCGATCACGGCGTCCGCGTCGTCGCGATCAACCCGCCCGGCACGCGCACCGACCGCATGACGACCCTGCTGCGCAGCCAGGCCGAGCAGAAATGGGGCGATCCCGAGCGCTGGCCCGAACTCACCACGCACATGCCGTTCGGCCGTCCGGCCGAGCCAGACGAGGTCGCCGACCTCGCGGTGTTCCTCGCCTCCGACCGCGCCAGCTACATCAGTGGCGTCGTGATGACCCTCGACGCGGGCCAGGCCGCGCGCCACTGAAGCACGGCTGCGCGCCTAGCGGCGCCGGCCGGCGACCGCGGCGCGTGCCGGGTTAGTGTGGAAAGCAGCAGAGGGTGCGGCCGGAGCCACGGTCTTGGCCTTGCTTGGCTTCTTCGCTTTCTTGGTCGTCGGACGCTTTTTCGTGGACATCAAGGTTTCTCCCCGGGGCGTCCGCTACCCTAAGCGCTTTACAGTGCTCTGTCAGATTTGTTCACGGGGGAGCGTTGTCGGGCGCCAGGATCACAGGATCGACGGTGCGACGGTACGCGCTGTAGGCACCATATGCCGAGGTGGTCGCGGCCATTGCGATGTGGGGTTCCGCGGATTTCGGCGCGTACTTGCTGCTGACGACGACCATGGCGACACAGAGCAGCAGCGCGCCCGCGATTACGCTCGGCATGTAGCCCCAGCGCGCGCTGTGCGACCAACAGGGAAATGTCGCCACGCTGAGGACGGCCAGTACGCTGGCAACGGCGAGAACAAGCACCACGCGCTCCCTGAGCTACATTCAGCCATGAAACGAACCAGGGAGCGCGCGGGTTCCGCCATATTTTCGCCTCAGAAGCGATAGTTCAGGCCGACTCTCACGAGATTGCCGATCGAACGCTGGTCGATATTGGTCGTCCCGGGCGATGACAAAGGTGTGTCCGGGCTGCCGATCCAGAGGTACTCGAGCTTGGCCGACAGGCGCTCGGTGACGTGGCCCTCGACGCCGCCGCCGAACGTGTAGGTCCAGAAGTTGTTCGAGGCGTCGAAGTAGCCGGTCTGGGAGTCGGTGCCCTGCAGCCGCTGATGGCCCCACACCGCGCCGCCGGTGACATAGGGCATCACCGAGCCGACCGTGTAGCCCACGCGCGCGCGGAAGGTTGAGAACCACGGCATGGTGGCGTTGGCGTTGATCGCCGACGGGCCTGCGCCGCCGCTCAGGCCGGAGGACAGGGTCGAGCCCTGGAAGTCGACCTCGCCGCCGAGCAGGATCGATCCGAAGAGATAATTGTAGCCGGCCTGCACGCCGCCCACGAATCCGCCGCCGGTGCCGTTGAAGCCGCCGCCGGTGCCGTTTTCGGTGATGCTGGCGGCGGTCGAGCTCCACAGGCCGCCGGCATTGATACCGGCGTAGAAGCCGTCCCACTGGGTGTTGCTCTGCGCCTGGGCGGCGAGCGGGGTGGCCATCGCCGTGACGGCGACGGCAGCAAGTGCGATGAGTGATCGCTTCGACATAAGACACTCCACGACAGTTGAGGGGGGAACGAGTCCGGTGGGTGTGTGGAGTGAGCCGCCGGAAAGGGGCGCTCGCGCGGCATCTCTTGGGAGGCGGCGTGACCGCCATTTGCAGTGTCTGTCCTGCATCAGTCACTTGCGTGGTACCGAGTGCCGCGCGTGTGACTTTTGAATCCGGGGCCATTACGGTGTGATCGAATCATGTCCGCTTCGCTTTCGACTGCTCGCGACCTGCTGCATTCCGTCTTCGGCTTCGGCGGTTTTCGCCCCGGGCAGGAAGAAATCGTGCAGGCCGTGCTCGACGGCGAGAACGTGCTGGCCGTCATGCCGACCGGCTCGGGCAAGTCTCTCTGCTATCAGCTTCCCGCGCTGACGCGGCCCGGCCTGACGCTCGTCGTCTCGCCGCTGATCGCGCTGATGCGCGACCAGGTGCGGGCGCTCACGGCTGCGGGTGTCGCGGCCGGCAGCCTCAACTCGAGCAACGATCCTGCCGAGAATGCGCGCGTGCTCGGTCTCCTGCGCCGGCGCGAGCTGCGGCTGCTCTATCTCGCGCCCGAGCGGCTGGCGCGCCAGGATACGGTCGAGATGCTGTGCGAGAGCGACGTGCGGCTGATGGCGATCGACGAGGCGCATTGCGTCTCGCAGTGGGGCCACGACTTCCGGCCCGAATATCTCACGCTGGGCAGGCTCGCGCGCCAGATCGGCGGCGCGCTGCAGACCATGGCGTTGACCGCGACGGCCGATGCACCGACGCGCGGCGACATCGTCGACAAATTGTTCGATGCGCCGCCGCGCACCTTCGTGCGCAGCTTCGACCGGCCGAACCTCCGGCTCTGCTTCAAGCCGAAGGAGCGCTCGTCGCGCCAGGTGCTCGCCTTCGTGCGCGAGCATGAGGGCGACAGCGGGATCGTCTACTGCGCCTCGCGGCGCAAGGTCGAGGAACTCGCCGAGGCGTTGAAGGCCGCTGGCGTCAAGGCGCTGCCCTATCACGCCGGGCTCGACAAGACGGTGCGCGACGCCAACCAGGACGCCTTCCAGCAGGAGGACGGCGTGGTGATGACGGCGACCGTCGCGTTCGGCATGGGCATCGACAAACCCGACGTGCGCTTCGTATGCCATGCCGACCTGCCGGCCAACGTGGAGGCCTACTATCAGGAGATCGGCCGTGCCGGCCGGGACGGGCTCGCCGCCGACACACTGACGCTCTACGGCCTCGGTGACATGCAGCTCCGCCGCCTGCAGATCGAGCAGGGCGAGTCGTCCGACGAGCGCAAGCGGGTCGAGCGTCAGCGGCTCAACGCCCTGCTGGCGCTGGCCGAGGCACCGCGCTGCCGCCGTCAGACCCTGCTCGCCTATTTCGCCGAGCCCTCCGAGCCGTGCGGCAACTGCGATCTCTGCCAGGAAGGCGTCGAGCGCTTCGACGGCACGATCGAGGCGCAGAAGGCGATGTCGGCCATCGTGCGCACCGGCGAGCGGTTCGGCATGGAACACCTGGTCGCCATCCTGATCGGCGACCTCACCGAGAACGTGCGGAAATACAATCACGAGCGCCTGCCGACCTTCGGCGTCGGCAAGGACCGGCGGCCGACCGAATGGCGCTCGATCTTCCGCCAGATCTCGGCGGTCGGCCTGATCAGCCAGGACCTGATGGAGCACGGTCGCTGGTTCGTGACCGACGAAGGCTGGCGCGTGCTGAAGGGCGAGCAACGCATCGAGCTGCGAAAGGAATTGGCGGCACCGGCCAAGGGCTCGCGGCGGGAGAAGCGCGCGGCCGCCTCGGCAGTGGTAGGCGGTGCCAATGCCGATCTGCTCGCGGCGCTGAAAGCTTTGCGGGCCAAGCTCGCGCAGATGCAGAAAGTTCCGGCCTACGTCGTATTTTCCGACCGGACCCTGATCGAGCTTGCAACGCACCGGCCCGACAGCGCGCAGGCGATGCGCGAGATCCACGGTGTCGGCGACACCAAGCTCCAGCGCTACGGCGCCGCTTTTCTGGACGTGATCCAGAACGCCACTCGCTGATTTTTGAGGGAACTCCGAAGCTCCATCGTCGTTCATCCCGTCGCTTCAGGAATGCCGGAGCCTTCGGCCCAAATCAGCGTTGGGTCGCGGGCAGGACAGCGGATGAGAGGACCGCAGAGTGGACGACATGGCGACCCAGACATTCCCTATTCCCCGCGCCCGCACAGGTGTGCCGGGCCTCGACGACATCCTGGCCGGCGGCTTCGCCATCGGTCGCGTCTTTCTGCTCGAAGGCAGCCCGGGAACGGGCAAGACCACCATCGCGCTGCGCTTTTTGCTGGAAGGCGCGAAGGAGGGCGAGCAGGGCCTGTACGTCACTCTTTCCGAAACGGCGAACGAGCTGCGTACCGCGGCCGCATCGCACGGCTGGGAACTTGGCGACAAGATCGAGGTCTTCGAAGTGGCGCCGCCGGAGAGCCTGCTCGATGCCGACCAGCAGCAGAGCCTGCTCTACTCCTCCGACCTCGAGCTCGGCGAGACCACCAAGCTGATCTTCGAGGCCGTCGAGCGCACCAAGGCCAAGCGCATCGTGCTCGACTCGCTGTCGGAGATCCGACTGCTCGGCCAGAGCTCGCTGCGCTACCGCCGGCAGATCCTGGCGCTGAAGCACTATTTCGCGCGGCACGGCTCGACGGTGCTGCTGCTCGACGATCTGACGGCCGAGACACTCGACAAGACGGTGCACAGTGTCGCCAACGGCGTTCTGCGGCTCGAGGAGATGGCGCCGGACTATGGCAGCGAGCGCCGCCGCATGCGGGTGATCAAGTACCGCGCCCAGTCGTTCCGCGGTGGCTACCACGACTTCGTCATCCGCGCCGGCGGCGTTCGGGTCTTCCCGCGGCTGGTTGCGGCCGAACATCGCCAGCAGATCGAGCGCGGCCGTGTCGGCTCCGGGATCAAAGGCCTCGATGCGCTGCTGGGCGGCGGCATCGAGCAGGGCTCGAGCACCGTGCTACTGGGACCGGCCGGCGCGGGCAAGAGCATCATCACCCTGCAGTTCGTCGCCGAGGCGATCCGCAAGGGCGGCAAGGCCGCTATGTTCATCTTCGACGAGGAGATGGGCCTGCTGTTCGATCGTGCCAAGCCGCTGGGCTTCGATCTGGCCGCGATGCGCGCTTCTGGCAACCTCATCATCTCGCAGCTCGACGCGGCGGAACTCTCGCCCGGCGAGTTCGCACACAATGTCCGCGCTGCCGTGCAGGACCCAGCGGTCAGGACCGTCGTCATCGATAGCCTGAACGGCTATCAGGCCGCCATGCCGCAGGAGAACTCGCTAATCCTGCATATGCACGAGATCCTGCAGTTCCTGAACCGGCATGGCGTGTCGACCTACCTCACCGTGGCACAGGCGGGGATGATGGGCGACATGAAGTCGCCGGTCGATGTCACCTACCTCGCCGACTCGGTGATCATGCTGCGCTTCTTCGAGGTGCGCGGCTCGGTCAAGCGGGCGATTTCGGTGGTCAAGAAGCGTACCGGTCGGCACGAGTCGACGATCCGCGAATTCTGGATCGACGGCGGCCTGCATGTCGGCGAGCCATTGGTCGACTTCCAGGGCGTGCTCCGCGGTGTGCCGCTGATCCTGACCGGCGATGGGGCAGCCGCCTCGGCAGCTGCCGCGGCCAGGGGCGAGTGAGCCAGGGGCCTCCCGGCAGCCGCTTGCGCGCACTCATCCTGGCGCCGCGCGGCCGCGACTCCGCGCTGGCGCAGTCGCTGCTGAGCCAGGCCGGCATCGACAGCGGCGTCTGTCGGGACATGGCCGCGCTGGTCGGCGCGATCGGCGACAATGTCGGGTTCGTGCTGCTGACCGAGGACGCCGTACGCACTGCCGACCTTCGTCCGTTGATGGCGTGCATCGCCGGCCAGCCTGCGTGGTCCGACCTGCCGTTCGTGCTGGTGACCGACCATGGCGGCGGGCCGGAGCGCAATCCGATTGCAGCACGCTGGCTCGAGGCGCTGGGCAACGTTTCCTTTCTCGAGCGGCCATTCCATCCCACCACGCTGCACAGCTTGGCGCGCGCCACAATGAAGGGCCGCCGCCGACAGCACGAGACGCGCGTGCTGCTCGAGAACCTGCGCGAGGGCGAACTGCGCCTGCAGCAGATGAACGACCAGCTGGAGCGCCGCGTGCAGGAGCGCACCGCCCAGCTCCAGCACGCCCATGACGAGCTGATCGCCTCGATCGCCGAGCGCGAGCGCGCGCAGGAGCAGCTGCGCCACCTGCAGAAGCTCGAATCGATCGGCCAGCTCACCGGCGGCGTGGCGCACGACTTCAACAACCTGCTGACGGCGGTGCTGGGCAATCTCGAGCTGCTGCGCAAGCGCGTGCCGGCAAATCCCTCGACCGACCGCCTGATCGAAGGCGCCATGCAGGGCGCCCAGCGCGGCGCGTCGCTCACCCAGCGGCTATTGGCCTTCGCGCGGCGTCAGTCGCTCGAGCCCCGGCCGGTCAACATGGCTGATCTCGTGCGCGGCATGGATGACCTGCTGCGCCGCTCGACCGGCCATACCGTCCAGATGGAACTCGACCTGCCGCCCGGCCTGCCGGCGGCCCAGGCCGATGCCAACCAGATCGAGCTCGCGCTGCTCAATCTCGCCGTCAATGCGCGCGACGCCATGCCGGAAGGTGGCACCCTCACGATCGCGATCGATGTCGCGACCACTGGCGAGGCGCAGGATCTTGCGAAAGGCCGCTATGTGCGGCTGATCGTGTCCGACACCGGAGCCGGCATGGACGGCGACACCTTGCAGCGGGCGATCGAGCCTTTCTTCTCGACCAAGGAAGTCGGCAAGGGCACGGGCCTCGGCCTGTCGATGATCCATGGGCTGGCGCTGCAACTGAAGGGCGCGTTGCGGCTGTTCAGCGAGCCGGGACATGGCACGCGCGCGGAACTCTGGCTGCCGATCGCCGATGGTTCGGCGGTCGCCACGTCTGTCGAGGCGGCAGCGGCGGAGCAGGCGCCGCGGCGGCACATCACGCTGCTGTTTGTCGACGACGACTACCTGATAAACCTCAGCACGGCATCGTTGCTCGAGGATCTTGGCCATACGGTCATCAAGGCCATGTCGGGGCCCGATGCGCTCTCCGTGCTGCAACAAGGCAAGTCGATCGATCTGCTGATCACCGATTATGCGATGCCGGGCATGACCGGCCTGGAACTCGCGGAAGAGGCGCGGCGGCTGCGGCCGCACCTGCCGATCCTGCTCGCCACCGGCTATGCCGACCTGCCGGCGAATGCCGAGCTGGAGCTGCCGCGGCTGTCGAAACCCTACCAGCAGCGCCAGCTCGCCGAGCAGATCGCCTCCCTGCTCGGCTAACGCCTGAGCGGGAGAAGCGCGCGCAGGGCGGGGTCGCGGAACCACAATCCGCCCCACATCAGCACGCCGAGATAGACGCCGAACAGCGTGTGGCTGAACAGTGGATCGCCGAGCCGCAGGTGGCTGGCGATCGCGCCGCCGAACAGGCCGGTCAGCAGGATCGCGCCGAGCACCGCTGCGCGCGGCCAGGCGTAGAGCGCCGTGCCGATCAGCACGATGATTCCGAGCAGGCGGGCGAAGGAGTCGCTGGTTGGATAGCCCAGCTCCTTCAGGCTGTCGGTGACCGGTTGGATCGGCACCATCTTGATGGTGCCGTCCATCAGCAGGAACAGGATGACCAGGCCGCTCATGACGCGGCCGGTCCAGAGCATCGCGCGCGGACTCACGGTTCAGCCCTTCTTCTGGCTTTCGCCCATCGACCAGGCGACGCCGAAGGGGTCGCGCAGCTGGCCGTAACGGTCGCCCCAGAACATCAGCTGCACCGGCAGCGTGACCTGCGCGCCGGCATCGACCGCGCGCTGGAACGCGGCGTCGATGCCGTCGACCTGCAGATGCAGCATGAAGGCCTGCGGCTCCTTGAGCGGGCTGCCATGCTCCGGGAACGGGTCGCTCAGCATCACCGAGCCGCCATTGATCACCAGATGCACGTGGATCAGGCGGCCTTGCGGATCGGCCGGGGCGCGCGCCACTTCCTTCGCGCCAAACGCCTTGGCGTAGAACTCCGCTGCCGCGGCGGCATTGGAGACAAAGAGATAGGGCGCGACGCCGCCCAGGACGGGTTGGCTAAGATCGGTCATTTCGTTCTCCTCTGTGACCATGCCCTGAGGACGAACGAGCCGACCGCGATCCGACAACTGTCCGAAAATTTTCACTTCTCCTCCCTAGCGAAGCTGGGGAGGTGGCCGCGTCTTACGCGGTCGGAGGGGTCATGAGCGCCAAAGGGTTGCCTCCGACCCCTCCGTCGCGGATAGGACTCTTTCGCGCGAAGCGCGAAAGAGTCGACGCGCCACCTCCCCGGCTTCGCCAGGGAGGAAAGGATCAGACGCGATAGCCCTGCTCTAACAGGTAGAGCGATGTGAAAGCCGATCGAGATGCTGGCGGATATGGGCGGCTTCGGCCGGCGTATTGGCTAAAGCAATCGCTCGCGTAAAGGACTCACGCGCCTCCTCGGCGCGGCCGAGCTGGTCGAGCAGCGCGCCCTTGAGGCCGTGGAAATAGAAGTAACCGGCAAGACGCTCGGCGAGGGGCTCCACCATCGCCAGCGCTTCGGCGGGCCCACGCACCTTGTTGACGGCGACGGCGTGATTGAGCGTGACCACCGGCGAAGGCTGCAGCCGCTCGAGATTGGCATAGAGCAGGTCGATCTGCGCCCAGTCGGTCTCATCCGGAGTCGTGGCCCGCGAATGGAGCGCGGCGATCGCGGCCTGGACCTGGTAGGGGCCGGGCCGCTTGTGGCGCATCGCCTTGTCGATCAGCGCCAGCCCTTCGTTGATGGCGGGCCGGTCCCAGCGACTGCGGTTCTGGTCCTCTAGCAACACGATTGCGCCGTCGGCATCGAACCGCGCCGCTGTCCGCGCCTCTTGCAGCAGCATCAAGGCGGCCAGTCCCATGATCTCCGGCTCGGCCGGGAAGAGCCGCAACAGCAAGCGAACCAGCCGGATCGCCTCGACCGCGAGCGGCGCGCGCGCTTCGGCCTCGCGATGGCTGGCGGAGTAACCCTCGTTGAACAGCAGATAGATCATGGCCGCGACGGCCGCGAGGCGTTCCGCTCGTTCCGGCGCGCCGGGCGCTTCGAACGGCACCGCGGCCTTGGCGACACGGGCCTTGGCGCGGGTGATGCGCTGCTCCATCGCCGCCTCGCTGACCAGGAAGGCGCGGGCGATCTGCACCACCGACAGGCCGCAGACGATGCGCAGCGCCAGCGCGATTTGCTGGACGGCCGGTAGATCGAGCGGGCAGCAGATGAACAGCAGCCGCAGGATGTCGTCGCGATAATGGCTATCGTCGAGCCGCTCGGCGGTAGCCATCTCGGCATCGCCGGTGTCGGACAGCACCTCTTCATCGGGGAGTGCGACCTGCTTGGCCCGTCGCCGCACGCTGTCGAGCGCGACGTTGCGGCCGACCATGATCAGCCAGGCCGCCGGATCGCGCGGCGGCCCCTGCTGCGGCCAGGTCTTCAAGGCGCGCAGGCAGGCGTCCTGATAGGCCTCCTCGGCGGTGTCGAGATCGCGGAAATAGCGCAGCAGGGCGCCGATCGCCTGGGGGCGCGCCGAAATCAGCGCCGCGTCGATCCAGGCGAGCTCGGTCATGCGCCGAAGTTTCCGGCGTCGAGCTGCGCCACCGGCCGGATTTCGTATGAGCCGCCCATGTTGGCGCGCGCCAGCTCGCGCGACGTTTCGATCGCCTCGTCGAGCGATTTGCAGTCGATGATGTAGAAGCCGAGCAGCTGCTCCTTGGTTTCGGCGAACGGACCATCCACCACCAGGGGCGGGTCCTGGTCCTTGCGCAAGGTCGTGGCCGCCGTGGTCGGCAGCAAGCGCGCCACCGGGCCCAGCCGGCCCTGCCGCGCGAGCTTCTCCGTGACCTTGGCGAGGTCCGCCATGGTCGTGTCGCGCTTGTCCATGGTCCTGGACTGCACGACGTCCTCGTGGTGGTAGCAGAGGATGGCGTAGAGCATTGCGAATTCCCTCGTTGGCCTGAGGACGAACGACTAACCCCCGTTCCGACAGGCCGTCGAGATTATTTTGCGGTGCCGGCTTTCAGGATCCGGTAGCGGCCATCCCGGATTTCGGCTCCGACCACGATGCCGGTGATGGCGCTGCCGCCGTCAAGTCCCAGCCGGTCGTGCAGGAAGAGATGCGGGTCTTCCATGCGGGTCAGCGGAAAGTGCTTCTGCGGCGGCGTGTGGCCGTGGACGACCAGCGTGCCGCCGAAGCCGCCCTGCCAGTCGAGGAAGCCGGTGGTGATCCAGGCCCAGCGTGCGTCGGTGCCGGCGGTCCAGGGCGGCGCCAGGAAGGTCGCCTGATCGGTCCGGCCGTCCAGGCCGCCATGCACGAAGACCGCATTGCCGAGCCGCAGATACGAGCGCTGCGTGAGCAGCATATCGACGATCGGCCGTCCCACGGCGGCCGCGGCCAGCTCATAGCTCGGAGGTGCCGAAGGATCGCGCACGACAGCCCGCATTTCGGCGAGGACCTTGCTGCCGCCGGTGCGGTCGGCGAGCCACATGGCGGAGGCCTTCTCGCCACGCGTTCCGCCGCTCATCGCCAGCAGCATCAGGATCTCGTGGTTGCCGATGATCCTGTCCACCCGGTCGACGCCGCGCGCCGTGGCGTCTTCGGCCCAGAGCCGCAGGACGCTCAGCGTATCCGGACCGCGATCGATCATGTCGCCCAGAAAGACGAGCCGGCGCGGCTGATCGCTTTCAGTCGCCAGCGTCCGAATGGTGGCCAACAGGCTCGTGAGTTCGTCGGCGCAGCCATGGACATCGCCAAGCGCGAACACCGTCTCGCCCGCCAGGTCGAACGGAGCGGGCTTCCAGGCGGAGACCTTGACAGGAACTGGCATCGCCAACCGATGCTATCGCTAATCGGCGGCACGCGCCTCCTCGCGCGTCGGCGGCCGGTGCTGGAACTCTTCCTTCGCCGCGCGATTGAGGTCGAAGCGAACCTGCAGGGCGTCTTGCCGCGGCACCCAGAGGCGAGCGACCAGCAAGTAGTTGCCTTCGTTGACGGTATCGATGCCGATCTGGGCGACCTGGCGGATGCGCTTGTCGTGCTGCACTAGCTCGCGCAGGCGGTCGATCGCCGTCTCGACGTCGTCCGTCAGGGGGCGGGTGAACTTGACCTCGACCCGCTCGGTGTCGTTGCGCGACGGGATCTTGACGATCTCGCCCCACAGCTTGCCGTTGGGGATGACCACGCGCACGTTATCGTCGGTGTCGAGCTCGCTGTAGAACAGATTGATCTCGCGCGTGGTGCCAACGACGCCGCCGGTCTCGATCCGGTCGCCGATGTGGAATGGCCGGAACAGCACCAGCATGATGCCGGCAGCGAGATTGCTGAGCGTACCTTGCAGCGCGAGGCCGACAGCGATGCCCAGCGCACCGAGCACAGCGACGAAACTGGTCGTTGCGATGCCGAAGGTCGAGAGGACCGCGCTGAAGGTGAAGACGAGGATAAGATAGCGTGCGCCGTTGGCGAGGAAGAGCGTGACGGTACGATCGAGGCGCTTCGAGCGCGCGCACAGCCGCCTGATCCCGTTGGAGATCGCGCGCGAGATCATCCAGCCGATGAGCAGGATGACGATCGCACCGAGGACACGCAGCCCATATGTCGTGACCAACGCCACCAAGGTATTGGCGGCGTTGGTCCATTGCTGATCGAGGCCCATGTATTACGTCAGTTCCAATGGCCTTCGACATAGACCCAGCCGCGCGGACGTTGCTCCCAGCGGCCGGCAATCCATTCGGCGCGCGGCCGCGGGCGGGCGACATAATGGCCTTCGACCCAGACATGCTCGTAGCCGTTCCAGCGCCAGTGGCCGGGTTGCCAGCGCTCGACTTCGACTCTTTCGGCCGGAAGCACAGGAATAACTTCGACGCGCGGCGGGGGCGGTCCCACCGGTATGTAGACGTCGGCCTGAAGTTGCGCGAAGGCAGGGACGGCGACGGCCATGGCGCCGGTTACGACCGTGAGGCCACCGAACAGGCGGCGGCGCGTGAGATGGTTCATCGACTTCTCCGGACTGGAATACCGGAGTAACGACCGCTTCAGGGACCGGTTGCGCCGCATCGGCTGCGGCACGGAGTGCGGCCGTGACCGGTGTGTGACCGTCAGACCGCTTCGTTGGAGAGGATGAAGTCGCGCACTCGGGGCATGATCTGCTCGCGCCACTTGCGGCCGTTGAAGATGCCGTAGTGACCGACCCGCGGTTGCTCCCAATGCACGTGGCGTGCGCCAGGGATATGGGGCGTAAGCGTATGAGCCGCCTTTGTCTGGCCAATGCCGGAAATATCGTCGAGCTCGCCCTCGACCGTCATCAGCGCGGTCTCGATCGCCGAGGGGGCGATCTGGCGGCCGCGGCTCACCCAGGCGCCGCGCGGCAGAAGATGCTCCTTGAAGACGACCTGGATGGTCTGGAGATAATACTCGGCGGTGAGATCCATCACCGCCAGATACTCGTCGTAGAACCGGCGATGACCGTCGGCGCTGTCGTCATCGCCTCTGACCAGGTGCTCGAACTGCCGCATGTGGGCGTTGACGTGCCGATCGAGATTCATGGAGATGAAGCTGGTGAGCTGCAGGAAGCCCGGATAGACCCGCCGCAGCGCGCCCGGATAATGGAACGGCACCGTGGTGATCACGTTCTGGCGAAACCACATCATCGAGTTGCGCATTGCCAGGTCGTTGGGGACCGTCGGGCTCTGGCGCGTGTCGATCGGCCCGCCCATCAGGGTGAGCGAGCGCGGCTGGCGCGGATCCTTGGCTTGGGCCATCAGCGACGCAGCGGCCATCACCGGCACCGACGGCTGGCAGACGGCGATCACGTGCACATCCGGTCCGAGATAGCGGCAGAACTCGATGACGTAGTCGATGTAATCGTCGAGATCGAAATTGCCCTGCGTCAGCGGCACCTCGCGCGCGTCGGTCCAGTCGGTGATGTGCACGTCGTGATCGGGCAACAGCGCTTCGACGGTCCCGCGCAGCAGGGTCGCGTAGTGGCCGCTCATCGGCGCCACCAGCAGCACCTTGGGCGAGCGCTTGATGGTGTCGCGGCGGAAACGCAGGAGCTGGCAGAACGGCTTGCGCACCAGGATCTCTTCGTTGACCGCCACGGTCACGCCGTCGATCTCGGTTGTCGGCAGGCCGAAGGCCGGCTTGCCGTAGTCGCGCGTCATCCGCGCAACGATCTCGGCACCCGCAGCGATCGACTTGCCGAACCACGTCTCGGCCAAGGGATTGTAGGGGCTCGACGACGCCTGTTCGACGGCGTTCGCCCAAAGCCTCACAGGCTGGGCGAGCTGGCGCTGGAATTCGTAAGCGTAATAGAGCATTGGGGCGCGGATTGTATCCTTCGCGGTGCGCTTGTCACGACAATACCGCGTTGCACAAATCAAGCAATCTCAATGACTTAGAGAAGACGCCCGACAGCCGTGGCAATGGATTCGGCCTTCGCCTCGTGGGTGAAGTGGGTAACGAACCGCCCGTTGCGATCGAGCAGATAGACGATCGAGGAGTGATCCATCAGGTAAGGCGCGCCGTCCTTGCCCGGGACTTTCTGGGAATAGACACGGTAGGCGCGAGTGGCCTGCTCGACTTGGGCCGGCGTGCCGGTCAGGCCGATGAAGGTCGGGCCGAAGTTCGGCACGTAGCCCTTGATCACCTCGGGCGTATCGCGTTCGGGATCGACGGTGATGAAGACCAAGTTGACCTTCTTGGCCGTGTCGCCGCCCAGCTTGTCGATCGCGGTCTCCATCAACAGCAGCGAGGTCGGGCAGACGTCGGGACAAAAGGTGTAGCCGAAATAGATCAGCGTCGGCTTACCCTTGAGACTGTCGGCGGTGACGGTCTTGCCGTTCTGGTCGGTAAGGGCGAACGGTCCGCCGATGCCGGGCTGCTTGCCCTGCCAGGCATCCCAGGCGATCCAGCCGGCGGCGCCGAGCAGGACGGCGATCCAAACGCCCAGCAGGGCCTTCATGGTGCGCGACATGGCCGAGAACATGGTCCGGCGCGATGCGCTCGACAAGCCGGGCGTCGGGTCGCACAACGTGAGTTGATGACGCACGATCTGGTCCTGCTGGCGCGCGCCGCCGACTACGCCGCCCGCCAGCATATCGCTCAGCGGCGCAAGGGCGAAGCCGCCGAGCCCTATGTCAATCACCTCACCGAGGTGGCGGCGCTGCTCGCCGAGGCGACCGACGGCGACGACGTCGTGTTGCTGATGGGCGGCCTGCTGCACGACACGCTCGAGGATACGGACGCGAGCTACGAGGATCTGGCGCAGCGTTTCGGGCCCGAGGTCGCGGCGCTCGTCGCCGAAGTGACCGACGACAAGTCGCTGCGCAAGGAAGAGCGCAAGCGGCTGCAGATCGAGAAGACCGCATCGAAATCCCGGCGCGCGAAGCTGCTCAAGCTCGCCGACAAGACGTCCAACCTGCGCAGCCTGGTGCGCAGCCCGCCGAGCGGATGGACAGAGGAACGCCTGCGCGACTATGTCGTATGGGCCGAAGCGGTGGTGCGTTCGTGCCGCGGCCTGAACGCACGGCTCGAGGCGGGCTTCGACACCGCGTATCTAGAGGCCAAGCTGCGCTTCGGCGCGTGAGAGGTTGTGAATCTTTCGGCCGATGGCTCCGCACCAACCTCACCCTGAGGAACGGAGCGAAGCGGAGTGTCTCGAAGGGTGGCAACAGGCACGGTGCCGATGCACCTCATGATCGCGGCGGCTCCGTTCTTCGCGTCGCCATCCTTCGAGACGCTCTGCTTCGCTGCGCTCCTCAGGATGAGGTGGAAATGCGAGCCTGGGACAGTACATTCACAAGCTCTCAGAGGGGGAAGCAATGTTCTACGATGCTGCCAAGCGCGACCACGGTTTGGCTCTCGATCCGTTGAAGTCGCTGATCGTGCCGCGGCCGATCGGCTGGATTTCTACGGTCGATGGCCAGGGCAGGGTGAACCTCGCGCCCTACAGCTTCTACAACGGTGTCGGCGAACACCCGCCGATGGTCTATTTCGCCGTCACCGGCACTTACGGCGACACGCCGACCAAGCACAGCCGCATGAATGCCGAGGAGACCGGCGAGTTCGTGGTCAACGTGGTGGCCGGCACGCTCGGCGAGAAGATGAACATCACCACCGCGATGGTGGCGTACGGCATCGACGAGATGAAGCTCGCTGGCCTCACGCCCGCGCCGTGCCGCTTCGTGAAGCCGCCGCGCGTTGCCGAGTCGCCGGTGGCGCTCGAGTGCAAGTACTGGAAGACGATCGAGCTGCCGGTCGAGCCGGGCCACGAGGCCCAGCGCGGCTCGGTGGTGTTCGGCCAGGTCGTCGGCGTGCATATCGACGACAGCATCCTGAAGGACGGACGGGTCGACGTGATGGCCTTCCGGCCGGTCGCGCGGCTGGGCTACAGCGAATACACCACGACCGAGAACGTCTGGCGCATGCGCCGCCCGGACGATCCGAGATATCAGTAGGGCGGACTGGCGCTTTCCTCCCCATTCATATGGTGAGGTGTCTACTCGACGCGGCGGTCTCGTTCGCTCTAACCCATCGCCAGCAGCCGCACGCCATAGGCGGCAAGCAGCGCCCCGCCGATCCGGCCGATCCACGGCCCGGCCGTGACCTTCTCGATCAGGACGACGCCCGCAAGTGCCGCGACCCAAAGAAGATTCATCACACCGCCGACGAAGAGCAGCAACATCAGGATCCAGCAGCAGCCCACGCAATACAGGCCGTGCGTCATGCCCATGCGCACGGCGCCGCCGCTGCCGTCCCGCCAGTGGTTGACGATGAAATCGAGCGGCGACCTGCAGAAACTGAGGCAGGCCAGCTTTACCGGCGTGAACTGGTAAAGCCCGGCGGCCAGGAACAGGAGGCCGCCCAGCAGCCGGCTGTCGATCGTCATGTCCATCGGCGAGAGCAGTGCCGCGCGCTCGAGCGCCCATTGGGCGAGCGTGGCCGCGATGCTGAAGCCAACCCAGGCGAGCAGGTAACCTGCCGTGAACAGCGCCGCCGGCACGTAAGGCTCGCCGCGCGCCCGGCGGTTCCGATTGACGGTGGCGAAGGTCAGGATCACCGGCGCGACGCTGGGCAACATCATGCCGACCATCATCACCAACCACATCGCGAACAGCACGAGCAGATCGACCGCTCCCTTGGCTGGCATGGCCATCGTGCGATCCATGCCGGCCATCGCGGCCATCATGTCGGCCGCCGCGAGGAAGAGATAGAGCCAGGCGAGAGCGACGATGCCCGCGAGCGCGGCGACGATCACGACGCGCTGGCGCAGCATCAGGTCCAATCAGGCGGCCCAGGCGAACGGCGCGAAATGCCCGTTGTTGCCCTTGCCGAGGAGGCTGAGCGACAGTCCGAAGCCCCGCACCTCCGTCTTCTTCGAACGGGCGAGCGCCAGGCGGCGGTTGGCGGGATGGGCGGTGTTGTCGATGTAAAACGGCTCGCCTGAACGGTTGCGTGAGGCCACACCCTCGATTTCGAAGGCGAGCACGCCCGGTATGTCGGTGACCCGGCGCAGGCCGTCGGCGGTGAAATCGATCGGTCTGTATTCGACGCCGCGGAAATCCTTCACCAGATTGTCGCGGATCATCTGCGGCGGCCCGCCGGCCGTGCCGCTCACGATTGCGGCCAACGCGGTGCGCTGTCCCTCGTTGGCGCTCTCGTCGACGACGACGCCGAAAACCCAACCGCCGTCGGCCATGATGCGGCCGGAACGTATGACCAGCGCGAATTTCAGGCCGTCGAGGGAGACGGCGCCGTGGCGGCCGCGATCGATGCGGTAGACCATGAGGGCATAGCAATGCTCATGCGTCGCCGCCTCCTGCGGGTTCGTGAAGATGCACGGACAGAGATAGTCGCAGTTGCAACTTTCCATGTACTGGCCGCTCAGCTCCCAGGTCTTTTCAGCCATCCCGAACTCCTGTGCTCCGACGTGCAGTCTATCGCGGGGAGATTATGACGCGCCACAGGAGTGGTGCGCCCAAAGGCGTTAGCTTCGAAGTCTATCTGGCTCCTTGAGTTTCTCCCTGCGCGCAGCGCGGGGAGGTGCCCCGCAGGGGCGGAGGGGTCATGGGCCACAGCATCGGTGCAGCCCAAGACCCCTCCGTCGCCGTATGACGGCGCCACCTCCCCGCGCTGCGCGCAGGGAGGAAAAGTTAGCGCCCATGAGTGGCGCGCCGCCGGCGGAAGACTTCAGTTGAGGCCGTAGAACCCCATGGCGCCGCCGGCCATGATCCCATGCTGCGTCCCCGACGACAGGTCCTTGATTCGCTCCCTCATCATCGCCGGGGCGCCCGGGAAGAAGCCGTCGCGGTGGGGATAGTCGGTCGCCCACAGGATCTTGTTCGGACCGATATACTCGGCCAGCGCGCCGATCGATCCCTCGACCGGCTCGAAGGAGATCCAGCAGTTGCGCTGGAACAGCTCGCTCGGCCGGATCTTCAGGCCGGAATCGTTGAAGCCCTTGTCGTCGAAGTGCCGGTCCATGCGGTCGAGCCAGGGGGCGATCCAGCCGCCGCCCGATTCCAGGAAGCCGACGCGCAGCCTGGGATGCCGCTCGCACACGCCGCCCCAGATCATGCTCATCGCGGCCAGCATCATCTCCATTGTGTGCGAGATGATGTGCTGCGCGCCGCGGCCATCGAAGCGATCGACGCCGACGGTCGGCATGCCGCTGTTGCCGCCTTCGTGGATGCCGATGCAGAAATCGATCTCCTCCGCTTCGCGCCAGAATGGCTCGTAGTCGGGCGAGTGCAGCTTGCGGTCGTTGTAGGGATTGGGCCGCAGGAAACCGCCGCGGAAGCCTAGCTCCTTGCGGGCAAAGCGCATCTCCTGAAGTGCCGCCTCGATTGACTGCATCGGCAGCATGGCGATGCCGAACAGGCGGTCGGGATAGGGCTTGCAGTAGTCGGCGAGCCAACGATTGTAGGCCCGGCACATCGCGGCGGCGAACGCCGGATCCCTGACCGCGCCGGCGAACAGGCCGAGGCTGGGATAGAGGAACGCAGCATCGATGCCGTCGAGGTCCATGTCCGGAATGCGCGCATGCGGGTCGAAGCCGCCCTTGCGTCCGTCCTTGTAGTCCATCGCGTCGGCGGCGACCGTGCCTTGCCGGGCGCCCACGCCGCCGATGCCGCCGAAGCCCGCCCGGCTGCCCAGGATCTGCTCCTCGAGCAGGAGGCGCTCCTTGCCGTTCTTGTCCTTGACCAGCTTGGGCGCGCGCTCGCGATACTGCGGGTCCATGTAGTCGGCCCAGAGCGTGAACGGTTCGAGGACGTGCCCGTCGGCGTCGATGACGTTGTAGGTGCGGCTCATGTTTCCTCCATCGGCGTCTTGGCGGCCGGTCTGGCGACAGACGATACTCCCGTTCCGGGGTCGGAGAAAAACATGATTGTCGATTGCCATGCCCACATCTTCACGCACTGGATCGGCGCCTGCGGACATCCGACGCGCGAGATCCACAAGCGCTACCTGCAGCGGGTCGTCAGCCGGACGGTCGCGCCGACCTTCCGGGTCAGCGACGGCGCGCGCGCCGACACCAAGGCGCTGCTCCGGGCTGGAGACGAAGGGTGGACCGGCCTCGCCGACGTCGATTTCCGCGTCGGCCGTTTCGGGCAGCTCGAGTTCTCGCACGAGGGAGAAGACTACGCCATCCAGTATATGCCCGTGGGCATGCAGGAGATGACGGCACCGCCTGAACTGATGCTGGCCCAGATGATGAACGCCGGCGTCGATCACTGCGTCCTGCAGGCCGGCGGCGGCTACGGCGCGATGACCGGGATGAACGCCTTCGCCGGGCAGCAATATCCAGGCCGGATGACCGGCCTGATGAATGTCGACGAGGCGCTGGCGGGACAGCCCGGGCCGCTCGCCGAGATCGACCATGCATTCGATGTGCTGAAGCTGCGCGGTCTCTACTTCGGCGTCGATGCGCTGAGCCGCCATGGCTTCCCCTGGCCGCTCGACGCGCCGCAGATGGAGCCGTTCTGGGACAAGCTCGCGCGCCTGGGAATCGTGCTGTGCCTCGAGCTCAGCTCCGGGCCGAGCTACGACAAGGCCGGCTACATGGCGCATATCGCCGCCTTCGGCCGCGTGCTCGATCGACACCCCGGCCTGCGCGTGCATCTGGCGATGAGCCCGCCGGTTGGCTTTTTCGTCAGGAACGGCCACTACGAGTTCCCTGACGAGCTGCTGCGCGTCTACCGCCACGAGCCGCTGGTGCTGGAGGTGATGTTTCCGATCACCTATGGCGGGATCTGGGACTATCCCTACCCGGAGGCGCAGACGTTGATTGCCGACATGCGCGACCAGCTCGGCGCGGACCGGCTGGTCTGGGGCTCCGACATGCCGAATGTCGAACGGTTCTGCACCTACAAGCAATCGCTCGACTACGTGCGACGCTACTGCCCGTTCCTGACCGCCCGCGAGAAGGACCTGATCCTGGGGGATACCTGCGCGGCCTTCTACGGGATCGGCAATGAGACGGTCACGTTACCTCATGCTCTTCCGGACCGCGAGCGTCCCGCTCGCTCATGATCATGAGCGAGCGGGACGCTCGCGGTCCGGAAGAGCATGAGCCGACGATCGCAATCTACCCAAACCGGCCGGGATCGCAGGCGGCTAGCGAGGCCGGCAGCTCTTCGCCCTCCATCTGGCGCGCGATCAGGCGGCCGGTCGCGGTGGCGAGGGTCAGGCCGACGTGTTGGTGGCCGTAACCGCAATAGACGTTGGCCAGCCGCGGCGCGCGGCCGATGGCGGGACGGAAATCGGGCAGGCTCGGCCGCTCGCCGATCCAGCGGCTCTGCTCGGCGCCGCCGACGCCGGGGAAGATGTCCTTGAGATGCTTGACCAGCAGGTCGGCGCGGTGCCACGAGGGCGGCTGGTGCGGCGCCGCGAGCTCGACGGTGCCCGCGACGCGCAGGCCTTCTTCCATCGGCGTGACGAAGAAGCCGCGCTCGGCCGGGCTGACCGGCATGTCGAAGCGCACGTTGTCGGGCGCCAGCATCACGTGATAGCCGCGCTCGGCGACCAGCGGCGCGTTGAAGCCGAGCAGGCGGGTCAGCTCGCCCGAGGCGCGGCCGGCGGCAATCACTACCGCCTTCGCCGGCAGCTCGCCGTCGGTGAGCTGCACCGCGGTGACCTGGTTGCCGGTGCGCTTGAAGCCGCGCACGCGGGCGCGCAGCACCGTGCCGCCGTCGGCGGTGAAGCGTTCCGCCAACGTCGTCACGACGCGGTACGGATTGATGGTGTGCATGCCGTGCGGGTAGTAGACGCCGCGCACGATGTGGCTCGACAGGCCGGGCGCCAGCTCGCGGGCGCGGTTGCCGTCGACGATCTCGAACTCGGTGCCCTTCGCCTTCTGCAGCTCGCGCTCCTCGGCGCTCGCCGCGAACGAGGCCTCGCTCTCGTAGACGTAGAGCGCACCGCGGCTCTTGAAGAGCTCGCCCAGCCCCGAGGCCTGGATTTCCGCCTTCCAGGCGATGTTCGCCTCGGCCATCAGCGGCCCGAAGGAATCCACGCCCTTGCGCACTTCGGTCATGCTGTAGGCGGCGCGCGCGAAACGGGCCATCCAGGGCAGCAGGTAGGGGATGCTGGGCGGGTGCACGGTGAGCGGCCCGTTGCGGTCCATCAGCATCTGCGGCACGCGCTTGAGGGTCGACGGCCGGGCCAGCGGCAGCACGTGGTCGATGGCGATGAAGCCGGCATTGCCGTAGGAGGTCGCCTTGCCGGGCTCGGCGCTGTCGAGCAGGGTGACGGCGTGGCCGGCACGCTGCAGGGCGCGGGCGGTGGCGGTCCCGACGATGCCGGCGCCGATGACGATGATGGGGGCTTCGGTGGTCATGCGGACAGGGTAGCATGACGATTGATTTGCCGTCGCAAATGCCTATTTAGGTCGCCATGTCCCTACAATCAGATTCGACCCAGTCGCCCGGCTGGCATGCCACGACCATCCTGTCTGTCCGCAAGGGCGGCGTGGTGGTGATGGCGGGCGACGGGCAGGTTTCGATGGGCCAGACCATCGTCAAGGGCAACGCCAAGAAGGTCCGCCGCATCGGCAATGGCCAGATCATCGCCGGTTTCGCCGGCGCCACGGCCGACGCCTTCACCCTGTTCGAGCGGCTCGAGGCCAAGCTCGAGCGCCATCCCGGCCAGCTGCTGCGCGCCGCCATCGAGCTCTTTCCAGCACAGTGGGATCCGAAGCTTGGAATTCACGTGACTTGAAGTCGCGGC
>JADMIO011413712.1_pt1 | contig 30895 bp, 30 predicted proteins | sample 8958161 | NCBI WGS metagenome assembly JADMIO01 (sample SAMN16585339, study PRJNA669376) | soil metagenome | isolation source: Crop rotation soil | place: USA: Cullars Rotation, Alabama | collected 2011 | reverse complement strand
GCGACTTCAAGTCACGTGAATTCCAAGCTTCGGATCCCACTGTGCTGGAAAGCGTATTGCTGATTGGTTGTTGTCATGTTGTGAATAGTGAATGGTGATTGGTGAATGGGTTTTATGTTTAAGTCCCAATTCCAGACACGGGTACAGGAATTTTACACTTTAGCTATATTCTTACTTCAGACTTCCGGCTTCCGCTTTACCTTCGCTTCAAAAATAACGAACAAAAGCCTAATGTTTACGCTGAATTGTAAAGGAAGAATATTGGTTGTGGATAAACCGCTGGTGATGGGCATTATCAATGCTACACCAGATTCTTTTTACAGTGGCAGCAGACAACAATCAACAGATGCTATTTTGTGGCAAGCGGAACAAATGCTGAAAGATGGCGCTGCTATTCTCGACATTGGCGGACAAAGCACAAGGCCCGGAAGTGAAAAAATAAGTGAAGAGAAAGAATTGAAAAGAGTTGTCCATCCAGTTGAAACCATTCATAAAAATTTTCCGGAAGCTTTTATTTCTATTGATACGTATTATTCAAAAGTGGCAGCAGAAACAGTAGCAAGCGGAGCCTGCATTGTTAATGATGTCAGCGCTGGAAGTATTGATGCAGCTATGATTAGTACTGTTGCCGGTTTGAAGGTTCCATATGTGCTGATGCATAGTAAAGGAACACCGCAAACCATGAAGGAACTGGCTGTATATGAAAATGTAACAAAAGAAGTGCTTGATTTTTTTATCAATAAAATTGATGAAATCCGCCATGCGGGTGTTACAGATATTATTATCGATTGCGGATTTGGCTTTGCCAAAAATGCTGCTCATAATTTTGAATTATTAAAAAATCTTGCTGCATTCAAGATGCTGGATGCTCCTGTCCTCCTGGGCATTTCAAGAAAATCTTTTATTTATAAATCATTGGGAGTTCCGGTTGAAGAGTCGTTAAACGGAACTACTGTTCTCCACACAGTTGGATTGATGAATGGTGCTTCGATACTTCGGGTGCATGATGTTAAGGAAGCTGTGCAGGCTATAAAACTTTTCCAGGAATTGTAGTGTTCCTGCCGTTGATTGTATTTAAAGTTCATCTGTGTTACAGGCGTACAAGTGTGCGACGCAACAGACGATGCCCATATAATATGCAGCTGGTAAAAAAATCTTAAGCTATTCCCCGCAAGGCTACAAAAAACAAACCCCGCAACTTGCAGGGTCAATTTTAAAATGGTTCATGCCTTCTGGTTTTCAATAGGGCACTATAGTGGCTGGCAAAAAAGTACAGGATGTTACTCACAAATCCTAATTTCCAAGGGGTAGGATTCGATGGGTTTGAGATAGATTATGGGACTAAAAACGGAGCCGCTCCAAAAAAATACCCGTTCCACATTAAGCGGAACGGGTACAAAGATGCGATTTTATTCAATACAAATTTTTCTATTTAGGTTGAGGCATGTCAACTTTTTGTCCGGGTTGCGGTTGACCTGGCTGAGCTGGTGCTTTATCTTTTATATCAATCATTTCAATATCAAATATTGTATTTGCAAAAGGCTTGATAGGTGATCCCTGAGGTGGTCTGTCACCCCAGCCAAGCGGCGAAGGAATGAATACTTTTACAACAGCGCCTTTTCTCATCATTAAAATAGCTTCATCAAAGCCTCTTACCATTGCGCCTGCACCTGCAACAAAAGAATAAGGTTCCACATGATGGAATGCAGTATCAGTATTGCTGTCAAACTTCTTGCCTTCCCATGTCATGCCTGTATATTTTACAGTTACATAATTTCCTGTGTCAACAAGATTTCCAGTGCCGGGATTAATAATTTGAAGATAAGCGCCGGAAGGAGTTTTTACAGTAGTTATTTTTTTATCAGCTAATGATTTCTCCATTTTGATTAAATCTGCCGCAAGGAATTCATTTTTCACTTTCTCTCTGTCTGCATTCATAGCGCTGTCTGTTGCAAATACTGCCAGAATTTTTACTGTTGTAACAATCCTGTCACCTTTTTTGAATTGCGGTGGTATGCTTTGTGGTGAACGGTTGATGAATGTATCCATCATTTGCGTTGCTTCCATGCTATCACCCACTTTCAATTTGGACCACACTTCAGAGAGATCATATGGCTGCGGAACAGGATTTACCTGAAAATATGCAGGTATCGTTTCTTCTGATGAATAGTAAACGCTGTCTTTAATTTTTTGTGTAAGATGCAGTTTTATATAGCTGCCAGGATAAACTCTTGTCGTATCCTTTCCCGGAAAAACTTTGTATGGCATGCCACCGGGAGTTTTTTTATAAGACACTTTTCCGCAGCTTGCCAGTAACGCTCCGGCAAAAACCAAGATAACCAGATTCTTAACTTTGTTCATGATTTGTTTTTATTTATTGTAAAAGGTTTTCGTTCTCTTTCATTACCTGTTTAAAGTGCTGAACTGTTTTTTCCAGCGAATCGCTGCTGCGGCCACCAGCTGCATTGTAATGTCCGCCGCCCTCAAAATATTTGCGTGCAAAAGTATTACAATCAAAATCACCTTTGCTTCTGAAACTCCATTTTCTTTCCTCATCCCGGTCAATAACCAGGGCCACCAGCTTTATACCCTGAATGGATTGCGGAAAATTAACAAGTCCTTCAGTATCGCCCGTCTTAATATGATATTTCTGAAGATCGGATTTAGGTATAGCAATCAGCACGGTATTGTATTCATAAAAAACTTCCATACGGTTCAGCAACACATGGCCGGTAAAGCGTAAGCGGTTTTCTAAAAAATTATCAAACAATTTATCATGTACATATCCATGTTCCAGACCTTTTTCTTTCAGGTCGGCTACCAGCCGGTGCACTGCCGCTGAAGTGGAGGAAAAACGAAAAGAACCAGTATCACCAGTCACGCCGGCATAGATGCAAATTCCGATAGCTTCATTTATTTTATCATTATGACCGGATCCCACTATGAAATCATATATCATTTCACAGGTGGAACTCTTGGAAGTATCGCTCACACCATAATCAAACGAATCAATATCAGGCTCCTGGTGATGATCGATTAAAATTTTGGTACAGGTTGCCTGCCTCAGCTTTTCGGTCAATGTTTTAGTGCGGTGAAATATGTTGAAGTCAAGGCAAAACAGCCAGTCAGCATCGTTCAGCACGGCTTCAGCTTTTGCTTTATCCTGTTCGTAATCCATCACTTCTTTTACACCCGGCATCCAGTTCACCCAGCCTGCCCAGTTGGTAGGAGAAATAACAGTAACACTATGCCCAAACTGTGTCAGAAAATGGCGAAGTGCCAATGAAGAACCCATAGCATCCGCATCAGGCTTCTGGTGCGTGGTAATCACAACCTTGCGAGGCTCAGACAGCAAGGGAAATATTTCCTGTATAGGTTTCATAAAACGGCTGCGAAGATAAGAGTTTGTAGTTTGTAGTCTTTAGTTTATGGGTAAACTCTGTTAAGGCCGGATAATCGTATTTGATTATAACTACAAACTGCTAACCATCAACCACAAACTTTCCTTACTTTTGCGGCCGAAAAACAAACAAGTAACTATGAGTAACAGAACTTTTACCATGATTAAGCCGGATGCTTTTAAAAACGGCCACGGCGGCGCTATCCTCGATCGTATTTTACAGGAAGGCTATAGTATTAAGGCTTTAAAAATGACAAAGCTGACTCCTGAAAAAGCAGGTGAATTTTATGCCATTCACAAAGAGCGGCCTTTTTTTGGTGAGCTGGTTTCTTTTATGTGTGAAGGGCCTATCATTGCGGCCATTCTGGAAAAAGAAAATGCAGTTGAAGATTTTCGTAAGCTGATCGGCGCTACCGATCCGGCAAAAGCGGAAGCCAATACTATCCGTAAATTATATGCAGCTTCAATTGGAGAAAATGCTGTTCACGGAAGTGACAGCGATGAAAATGCAAAAATAGAAGGCGACTTTATGTTTTCTATGCTGGAACAGTTTCAATAAGCTTCTTGTATGATACAATGGAATGTCCTGCTTTCTGAGCGGGACATTTTTTTTAGCCGGCATTTGTTTTTCATGGCATCTTCGTTGCGTCGCACCTTTCAGGGTCCTGTTCACTGATGATCAAATACATTTCACGAAAAGACGCAAAGGAACAAAGACTTAAAATCAGAAGTATTTACGGTTTCAAATTTGTATTTTATTTTTCAGAGAAGATAAGGTCAATTATATAAAGACATTATTTCAAAACCCCTATGCACCTGTGCGGTAACATTGTATTATTTCTCAAACCAAAATTCATGCGTCTTTAAATGCTTAACAATATTGCCATTCTTGTAAATGATATCGACATTCATCTTCAAGTCAGATCTGCCTGCGGGCAAATTGAATTCTGTATAAGGAATGAATAATTGCAAGTCAGAATAAACTGCATCATTATATGCAGGCTTTAATGCTTTATATGCAGCGAGCTGACCACTGGTACTCCTGAATTCTGTTTTAGTTCCTTTAATTATTTCTCCATTCTTTTTTTCGAAATATAAAGCGAGATAGCAATCTATATCTTTTAGTTCCTTCAGCGTACATTTCACATGGACCCGCATACCTTTTTGATTGTTTTCATTCACATCATAATCCACCGACATATCTTCAAATGTGGCAGTCGCCCATGTTCCCGAATCGATAGTCGGGCAGCCGGGTTTGGTGTATTCAAAATCATATTTTGTTAACAGAGATAAAACACCGCCTTCTTTGTAAATTACTTTTATGTCCATGGTGATATCATATTCACCAGGTTCCAAATCTAATTCTGCATAAGGCATAAAAAGTTGCAGGTCGGCATATTCGGCAGGGTCATACGCAGGCTTAATACTTTTATATAAAGCAGCATCACCGGCTGTACTATTGAATTTTTGATTTTTATCTTTTACATAGCCACCCACTTCATCATTGTACTCAAAATAGACAGCTACATAAGCATCCATATTTTTCATGCCATAGGCAGAAAACTTCAGGTGAATGCGCATCCCTTTTTGATTGTCTTCGGTAATGTCGTAATCAACCCAAATCTTATCGAAGGTGGCCTTTGGCTCGGGAGTTTTGAAATGATATTTTGGAAAGCCTGCAGCACTGGCATCAAAAGTGCCTGACAGAAATAGTAAGAAGAAAAAAATATTCTTTTTCATGTTACCAGTTGGTTAATGGTAACTAAAATTAAAAAAAATATTTGCGAAAAAGAAATATAGATGAAGTTATATCTCCCTCACTCCACCATTCTTATTTTCAACCGGGGTAACGGTATATCCTTCTTTTCGTAATAAATTGATCAATCCTTTTTCTCCGGGTAAATGGCCCGCCCCTACTGCGATAACCAATGCCTTGTCAGCCAACAATGTTTTCAATTTTACTACCCAATTATGATTGCGGTTGTTTAATAAAATGTCCTGATAATCTTTCATGCTCTCATCGCTTTTGATCACCATCTCGCCAAGCTTTTTTAAATCCTGATCACGATAAGCCTGCATCAGTTCTTTAAATTCCTTGTCTCCTTCTGCATCTTTTCCATCTGATTCAATGCCTTTGATTAATTCTTTCGCTTGTACTTTATAGGGAATACTGTCGAAAATACTCATTTGGTAAGCCATCGTTTCCAGTCCTTCAATACGTTTATTATATTTTTTAGCCTCTTCCATAATCAGCTGCTCCATTGCGACAGACTGCTCACAGGCCAAATTATTTTCCATGATCAGTGATGAAGCAACCATTGGCTTATATGTTTCCAGTATCGAAAAAGGAAGCATCGTACTTTTTGCCTCGAAATATTTTTTTGCGAGCTGATATTCTTCTGGTGTAAGTAAATCGGCCAGCGTCGTATCATTATTCATTTTCATCTTCATCATAGCGCCAACCATTTCAAAAAGATTATCCATATCCAGTTCAAAATAAACCCGGTCAGCTTTTTCGATAGCATCAGTTAAATTTTTACTGAGAAAGGCATCACCCTTGCATATCATATGCACGGTACCAAAAAGATAAGAGGGACGGCTGATTCCGTTGCCGCTTATTTTCCAAAGCAGTGTATTGTTTTCTTTATTGCCCTGTGCAAAAGAAGTTAAGGCAACTAAACTCACGATTAATCCCGCACTCAATTTTTTCATTTAGAATAATTTTAAAAGCAATTTACTTAAAAGATTTTGCCGGTAAGGCGTAAAGACGTTAAGATGTGCCAGACGGCAAACTTAAAGGCAATCTAAAATAACAAAGACCTGACCAAACGGAAAGATGCGACTTTGTGGCAGGGATCAAATGCAAGCAAATGGATGGTACGGGTTGGACGGATGAACAGGATTTATTATGCTTCGCATAATGCTGGATTTAATAAAATACTTCACTCCAATAGCGGGAAAATTTGGTACCCCATTTAACCAACAATTCTTCCGAAGATACTGGAAGATTTAAAGCTTGTTTTACAGCCAATGCCGGAAGATTTATTCCTGCTCCCAATGCCGAAGCAATAGTACCCTGAACTCGCGGATTAATTTCAAGGATCAGGAATTGATCAGTTGCAGATTTTTTTACCTGTATGCCAATATTACCATGCAGTTGCAATTCTTTTATTATTTGTGTACAGTAAACAATGATACTTTCTTCTTTTATAAATTCCCCTTCCACGCTAATGCCATTGATCATTTTCTTTCTTAATCGTGGAATAATTAAAATTGATTCACCATTGTTTGCAAGACAATCAACAGAATATTCTTCACCGGGTAAATATTCACTGATTAATAATTCAGGAAATGCTCCAGTTGATAAAATTCTTACCGCTTCTTCTAATCTGATATAGGTAGAATTTGGTTTATGATTAAATAATAAATCGAGCTCATTGATTTGATTAGTGATGATTCTGAATCCGCGGCTGCCATTTGATACAGATGGTTTAAAGCAAACTTGTTTGGAGGGGTAATCCAAATCTTTAACCGCTTCTTTAAATTGCTGAAGAGTTTCGGCGATTTTAAAACTAGGAACGGCTATTCCTCGCCATTGTAAAAATTCATAAAGCTTGCTTTTATTATTAGCAATTTCCAACGATGAAGCAGGTGAAATCAACAACTTTGCACCTGTCATTTCAAATTCGTTGCTTCGTTGTGCTAAAGGGAATAATTCTTTTGTTACCAGCGGAAGCACAGCATGGATATTTTTCTTTCTGCACAAAGAAAGAATAGTATCAACAAAGTCCGGGTCATCTGCAAATGGAACAGTTTCAGAATCTTCGTTCAAATACTTTCCAATGGCATTTGGATTTGCATCGGCAACAGTTATGTTGAACGAAGAATTTTGTTTTAAGCAATGTAAAATGCCAGCAGCACCTGGTGCACCGCCGCCGGTCATTAATATATTGATAGTTGGTTGCAATAGTTGCTTATTAATTTACGACCGCTTCTTCGCCGTACATCTGTCCTTTAAATTTAAGGGAAGGTGATGGAATTAAAACACCCAATCCGAGATCATTCCATTTTTCATCGACAGATTTTATTGTTTCATTATCCGCAACGATAATATTTGGCCAGTCACGCTGAAAGTTGTCATGTTCTTTTGTTTTTCTGGTACCGTCAAATCCTATGCAGGCGAAATACATGTTGGTCGTTGATGGTTGTTCGTTAGTAACAGTTCGTTTGCAAAGATGATGATCTCTTTTTGGATCGAGGTTGTTACAGAAACGCCATAGCGATGTTGTTAAATCATTGGCGTCTACTGTGTGTTCTACATATAAAATCATCTTTATTCCCTCTATTTCTTTCAATGCACAAATTTGATCATGCAATTCTTTTATATGACCTTGCCTGTTTTTTTCAACAGAAATTATCAGGCATGGAATTTCCTTTTTTAATAAGGAAACATTGACAGCTTTTATTTCAGAAAAGTTATCCAATAAAATGGATTCCCTTAATTCATAATTCTTAATTCTTAACTCATAATTCTCCTCCACCTCTTCTTCAAACTTCTTTGTACCATCAATACACATTTTACCTCCGAAGCCAAGCTTACTGCAGCTATGATCCAATACATCCATCGGACCGCTTGCAAATGAAATATCAGTAGCGGGGTTTAAATTTTGGAAAACATATTTAGCCAGTGCTTCATAATCCTGAATATTTACTCCCTGATCGGCCATCACTAAAATCTTATTGAACATCATCTGTCCTGCACCCCACATCGCATTCATTACTTTTTGTCCCTGCCCGGCATAATCTTTTTTAATTTTTGCAATGACGAGATTATGAAATACACCTTCCACCGGCATATCCATATCCATTATTTCCGGCACCATTGTCATTTTAATAGGTGCTAAAAAAATTCTTTCTGTTGCTTTTCCCAGCCAGGCATCTTCCTGTGGAGGAATGCCAACTATGGTAGCAGGATACACTGCATTTTTTTTATGAGTAATTGCTGTGATATGAAAACGTGGATAAAAATCCGGCAATGAATAATATCCCGTATGATCACCAAATGGGCCTTCCCAAATTAATTCTTCATCAGGTTCAACATATCCTTCAATAATAAAATCTGCGTCAGCAGGTACTTCTACATCCGGTTGTGTAATACATTTAACCAGCTCTACTTTTTTCTTTCGTAAAAAACCTGCCAGCATGTATTCATCAACATTTTCTGGTAAGGGTGCGGTGGCAGAATAGGCATACACCGGATCGCCACCGAGTGCGACTGCAACGGGCATTCGCTTATTTAATTTTTTATATTCATTAAAATGTTTGGCGGATACTTTATGCTTGTGCCAGTGCATGCCTGTAAGCGTTGCCCCAAAAACCTGCATACGGTACATACCTACATTGCGTGAATTTGTGTTTGGATCTTTTGTATGAATTATGGGAAGCGTAACAAAGGGGCCTCCATCTTTCGGCCAGCAAGTAATTACGGGCAACCTGGTAATGTCAGGATTTTCCATAACCACTTCCTGACATTCTCCTCTCCCGCTTTTTACTTTGGGCATCCAGCTTGCAAACTGTCCAAGCTTGGGTAATAATTTTAGTTTATCAATGATACCTTCTTTTGGTGATGATAATAAATGAAAAAGAGTTTCAATTTCTTTGGCGACATCATCCAGATGATCAACGCCCAATGCAAGGCACATTCTTTTTTCACTTCCGTATGCATTTATCAGCACGGGAAAATTATAGCCTGTGTTTTCAAACAGTAATGCTTTGCCGCCATTTCCGGATTTGCTGATACGATCCGTTATTTCTGCTATTTCCAATTTTGGATTGACGTACGATTTAATACGGATTAATTCACCGGCTTTTTCTAATGCGTCTATAAATTGCTGCTGATTTTTCCAGGCCATATTTTATAAATAAACTTCGCAAAGGTACAACACAGAGGGTGAGTAAATGTTTGGAGAATATTTTAAAGAAAATTATTGTAAAGCCACATTAAAGGATGGAATTTCTGATAGAAATACAATAATGTTTTAACGGAAATGATAAGTTATCGTCCAGAGATAAAAGAGAGAACAAGAAGTTGCTTAGCAATTTGTTCAGCAGAATTACAAAAGCTGAAGAGTGCGACGCAAGGAACGATGCCCGGAGATCCTCAGCTGGCTACATCAAATTGAATAAATTTTGGAGAAAGATTAATAGACATTCGTTGGACAACCTAAGCGGCTTTTTTTGCCACCCATTCCACCGCCGCCGCTGTTACCTAATTTGTAAGTAACATGTAAACCTGTGAAATAGTACATGTCCTTAAATTTTGGATTACCACGCTGTACAATTTTTGCAGGATAAACAGGGTTGCCGCCGCCTACTTCATCACCGCGGTAAGACATGTCAACCGCCAGCTGACCTTTAGCTGCCAATAAATCAGCAGGGTCAATATAATTTTTACTTACATCATCCAGGTAGTCGGTAAATAATTTACGTATACCAACTTCAACACCTACACGAAGATTTTCCGTGACAGCGAATTTAACGCCGCCACCAAATGGAATGGCCAGTTGCGTTAACTTATATTCTTTGCGATCAGGATAGGCTGCAAGGCCCTGCCCTTCGGTGCTTAATGGTTTTAAAAAAACTTTATTCTTTGTACCCGTTTCAAATGCATAAGGGTTATAATGAAAAACAGCCAGCCCTGCAAAAGCATAAGGCGACCAGCGATTATCATACAGATTGAATAAATAGTATTCACCAACTACGCTTAATTCATTTATAACTGTTTCAAAAGCAAGATTGCGGAATACAGCCTGTGTGTCTTTGCTAAACCGATCGGCTCCGCCAACAATTGAATGGGTGAAACCGCCACGTATTATAAACTGGTCTGTCAATTCATAATTCAAGGTGATGCCGATAGCGCCATTGGTTACTTTTTTCGGAAAAATTTTATCCGTCAAATCGCCATTGTATGCAGAAAGTCCACCAAAAACGCCAACATGAAGCCGCTGCCCCATTGCTGCCAGTACTAATAAATTAAAAAGAAAAAGAAAACGGATGTGTTTCATAATGTTATGTCGGTTTCCCTCTGCAAATTTAAGGCCGCAAAGGAGTTTTCCGATGCCAGAACGGTGAAAACACGATAAGTATTGCTGAAAACAAGCGGAAATTAATAATTCACATTACGTGGACAACGCTGGCTGGAGACAGTTTTTGAAGAAAAATGAAAGATGTTTCCAATAGATTTTAATTTCATTTCCATGGTTAGCCCGAAAAAGTAAAACCAGTCCATTTCTGAAGGAGTACCACGCTGTTCGCCGTGTGCAGGATATTGTAAGCGGCCATTCGGCACTTCATTTTCACGAAACGATAATTCTACCGCCTTCTCTCCCTTTTGCTGCCGCAAAACATTTACATCAACATAATTTGAACTGACATCATCAATATAATCCGTAAATGACTTGCGCTGATTAAATTCTATACCAATACTGAAATTATCGTTAATTGCATATTTAGCACCAACGCCAAATGATAAAGCTAGCTGCGTTAGGTTGTAAGGTTTTTGTTCAGGGTATTGTGGCAATCCCTGACCTTCTGTACTCAGAGGTTTCAAAAAAGTTTTTACACCATTTTTATCATTAGTATATGGGTTGAAATGAAAGACAGAAATGCCTCCATATATAAAAGGTGTAAACCGTGTTGTTGCCATGTCAAGTACCGTAACTTCCAAACCCAAATAAGCTTCCTTGATGGACGTACCGAAACTAAGATTACGGATTTTTAAATAATCACGGTTGTTGGAATCGGCGGCCTGAATTTTTCCAACATTCATTCCTGCACGCAACGTAAACCAGCGGTTTAGCGGTTTGCGGATAATAATTCCGGTGGCGAGATTAGAATTTTTGAATGTAAAACTATTGGGATTTAAATCTCCCTGGTAATTGATGGCGCCTGTAAAAAGGGCAATGGTTGCGGATTTATCCTGCTCTTGTGCAAATGATAACTGACATGCACACAGGCTTAGGATAACGGATAGCGTTTTCAGGGTCTTCACGGGTTCATTCGGATTTTAATGGCCCTGCTGCACTGCTGCAACAGGGCTAAAAAATAAAAAAGGGATGCGGGCTTGTACAATTACTAACGAACAGGGAACATTTGTCGTGTCCACCCGCCATATATTTTTATAAAAAGAGAGTGATTTCCCTAAGTTTAAATCGTAAAAAAACTATAATCCAGTGTTCACTCTTATTTTTAAATTTCATTTTGTTATTGCAGTTTCCCTGTACACCGAATAAATTATACGCAGCAAATCTTTTTACCGGATAATAGTAACAGTTCCCTTTTCCGTTTTAGCTGCTTCTCCGGCAAGCTGATACGTACAAGTCCAGATAAACGTATTGGTTTCCATCAACCTGCCATTCCATTTTCCATCCCATCCAGTAAAAGGATCGGAAGATGTCAGAATAATTTGCCCCCAGCGGTTATAAATAGTGAGTTTATAATGTTCCAATAATCCGTACACAGTTGGTTTAAATAAATCATTTTTCCCGTCATTGTTTGGGGTGAATGCGGATGGGAAATAAAAGCTTTGGATGCATTGTTTGGGAAGTACATTAATATACTCCCTGCTTTTGCATCCATCATTATAGGGAACTTCGAGCCAATAAGTTCCGCTCTTATTTATTTTGATTGATGAAGCCGAAGTACCTGTGTTCCATAGATATGATGGGAAAGATTTTAATGCCTTTAATTCATATGGAACACCTTCGCAAATTTGCAGGCTCTTTGGTAAAAAATCCGCTGGTGCTCCGGAATTATCAATAATTATTTTTATCGGGCTGGATGTGGCATCTGTTACATCAGGACAAATTGTATTTATATGAATGGTGCAGGTCACTATATCGCCATCTGATAACGCAGCGCTGCTAAAAACATTTGCGGTGGCTGAAGATTGTTCCGTTTTATTTATATACCAATGATAAGATGGACTGATACCTGCATTTACAGGCACGGCGGTGAAGGTGATATTTTTCCCATAACAAATATTATTTGCGGATGCTGAAATATTTACCGTAGTTACTGATGAAGTACCAACAGATAATTTTATAAGCCAGGCGTCGGTTGCTCCATGGCTTCCTGTTACATCATTGTCATCAGAACTTGTAAATCCATTTATAAACAGTGAACCATCTGCAGCTTCAATGATACCTTGCGCATGATCACTTTTACTGCCGCCGTAGGTTTTTTGCCATTGCAGATTTCCGGCGCTGGTTAATTTAAATATCCAATAATCTTCTGCGCCATAATTTTTGCAAATATTTCCATCAGCAGATTCACTTGAGCCTGCAACAATAAATCCACCATCAGCAGCGCGGATAATTGCTGCGGGAGCATCAAATCCACTGCCGCCATAAAAATTTTCCCATTTTAAATTTCCGCTCAGATCAACTTTCACCATCCATGCATCACCGCTGCCATGATTGTGATTAATCAGATCATTGGATGTTGATACTCCTGCTATCACATAGCCATCTGCTACCTGAACAAGACCGTACGGAGTTTCACCACCATTTCCTCCAAACGACCTTTGCCAGCTGATGGCTCCGCTTGTGTTTAATTTTACTAACCAGTAATCACCATTAGCATTAATGGTGACATCTCCGTCTTTAGATGAACTGAAGCAGGAAAGAATAAATCCATCGTCCGGCGTTTGTTCAATGATACCCGGAGATTCACCGCCTGATCCACCATAGCAACGTTGCCACAGAATAGTGCCGTTGGCATCAAGATTCACCACCCAGGTGTCACCTAAATTTCCGAGGCCCGGATGTATTCCGCTTACATCACCATCATTCGATGTGGTGTTGCCACAAATTATAAATCCTCCGGATGCTGTCAGAGAAACTGATCCTATAAATTCATTTAAAGTTCCGCCAAGACATTTATGCCATATTAAATTTCCTGCATTGCCAATTTTTATAATCCAGATATCCGTACCTCCATGCAGGCCGGTAGCATCGCCATCGTTTGAAGATGTATAGCCTGCGGCAATGTAGCCACCGCCAGGAAGCTCTTTTATTTTTATTAAATTATCATAGAAAGAACCACCATAGTTTTTCTGCCATTCAATATTTCCCAGCGCATTAAATTTTATAATGATGCCGTCTGTTAGACCCTTATTCTGTTGTATATCACCATCGGAAGAAGTGGATGACCCAGCGGTTATAAATCCTCCACCGGAAACAGATTGAATATCGTAAGCATCATCGTCAGCACTGCCTCCAATAGCATGCTGCCATTGAAGAGAAGGCAGCATGGGTTGAGCTGCAGCGGTTGCAGCTAAAAGGAATACTATAAATGGTGCAAAAAGTTTCATTGCAGCTCCCTTAAAGTTACGCTATTACCAGACTTTAAGTTTTTTTTCAAAACGGCAATAAATAATAAATGGCTGCCAGCCGCAGGTATTATTCATTCATAAAATGTTTAGATAGCAGGAAAACAGTTACGGCTTTTGAAATAATCCAGTGTATGTGATACCGAGACCCGGCGCATCTGAATAAGTGATTTTGCCATAATCGTAACCGATTCCTGTTGCTACATCTTCTTCTAATAATAAAGGGCCATCCATATCAACATGGTCAATAAAAGGGAGTAAGTGTGCAATCGCTGCTGAGCCAATAGTAGATTCATTCATACAGCCGACCATCACTTTCAAATTTAATTCTTTTGCTTTCTCAATCATTCTTCGTGCAGGTGTTATGCCGCTGCATTTGGTGAGTTTAATATTAATTCCATGAAAATGATTGTAGCACCTTTCAACATCTTTTTCAAACACACAGGATTCATCTGCATATAATGGTAAGGCCGATTCTTTAAACAATGTTTTCATTCCGTCCCAGTCATCTTTGGCAAGCGGTTGCTCCACCAGCTCCACTCCCAGTTCTTTTAATTGCGGAATTAATTTTAATGCAGTTTCAACATCCCATGCTGCATTGGCATCCACTCTCAATGTTGCTGCGGTATTTTCTCTTAATGCTTTTACTATGGCAATATCATCTGCCGTCCCAACTTTTATTTTATATATCGGCCATGGTTTTTCTTTCATCTTGGCTACCATCTTTTCAATACTATCGATACCAATAGTGTAATCACAAATAGGATTTTTTGAGATATCTCCGTCCCATATTTCATGCAATTTTTTTCTTTTCATTTTTCCATAAATATCCCAGGCAGCAATATCGAGTGCACAAACTAAAAAGGAATTTTGTGGCAATAAATGATGCAGGTAATGCCAGTAACGTTCAGGATCTGTGAAAGCAAATTTTTCGATGAATTGTTTTTTTGCTTCGAGGTCTTCAATCATTTTTTCAACCGGAATGTTATAGTAAGCGATGGCGGGTGCTTCACCATAACCTTTGATGCCAAAATGTTCCAGCTCCACAATCAGTGTTGGCTGATGCGTTTTTGTTCCTTTGGAAATAGTGAAGGGATGGCGGAATTTTAAACTGTATGGATAGTAGTTGACTTTCAAGGCGAAAAATTTGAATGCAAAATAATGAATAGTAAAAGAAAAGATGAGCTGATTTGCTACAGATGAACGGAGCGTCGCAACAGACGATCATCCGGGTTACTGATGCTGGCTAAATAATAAAAATAAAGATGGTGAACATCATTATTGGCTATGCAGTTTCATTCTTTCATCCTCTTCCGCTATGTTCGACATATCCTTTCAACTCTTCATTGAAATCTTTTTCTTTCATTAAATCTTCCAGTGAAATATGCATGCGGTATTGCCAGTAATTATCAGGATTGGCAGGATCGTTTATTCTTTCATCCTTTGGATTTTCCCTGCGCAATTTTTCACTCATGCCCAATATATCCTGCAATTGAAAAATGCTCCACATCGCCGGCGAGTATAAATGTTGCATCACAACTGCCCTGTTGATCCACGGTTCACAGAAATAAGGAGCGTCGCCCCACTGGCCGAGAACAGTATTGTAAAATTCTTGTGTACGTTTTCTGTTTTCTTCCCACCAGCCCCGGACAGTACTCATGTCGTGTGTGGAAGGTGTGATCACTGACATATAAGGGGCGTTATCCGGGATAAAAAATTCTTTGGTTGGATCTTTTGGCATGCGTTGAATTTCCAAACTTAATATCCCAAGTTGCTTCATAACGTCCGGCACACAATCCGGCACCATTCCTAAATCTTCCCCGCATACCAGCATATTCGTTGCGGCTTTTAAGGCCGGTAATTTATGCATCGCTTCTTTATGCCAGAATGCATCCTGCCTGCGGTAGAAATAATTTATATAAAGTGCTTTTAATTTTTCCTGCACATACGGAATCAGATGTTTGTAGGAAAGAGTTTTTTCCATATCAATACGGAAATGAAATTCCTGTCCATAAGTTCCTGCTTCTTCAAAAAATAATACGTTGGCAATAAGATCAAACAATCCGGATTTTAGACGCTCATTTTCCTCCGACTTTTCAAGTGTTGCAAAATGGTCTTCTACCTGCCGTTGTGTTGCATACTGAAGTTCCAAATCATATTCACCAGAACTATTTGGAACAATATACTTTTCCTTCACATTATCTGTAAGATCTCCAAATACCTGATATAAAATTTCTTCTGTAATAAAAGGACGGCAATAGCGCTGATGATCAAACCAGATTCCGTGCTCGCCAAACTCACTCATGTGAACCGGAAGACAAGGAACGAAGCGTCCCATTATTCCCTGTACTGCATCGGCAGGAATACTCCAGATGCGAAAGAAACCAAGTATGTGATCAATACGAAAAGCATCGAAATATTCGCTCATTTGCTCAAAGCGCTGTTTCCACCAGGCAAAGCCATCCTGCTGCATTTTTTTCCAGTTGTACGTTGGAAAACCCCAGTTTTGTCCGGTAGCAGTAAAATCATCGGGGGGTGCGCCGGCCTGCCAATCCATATTATACATCCCGGGTGCAACCCATGCATCACAACCATTACGATAAATACCAATTGGTATGTCCCCTTTTAAAACAATTCCTTTTTTATGCGCATATTCTGCAGCATCTTTTAGTTGGAGGTGCAGGTGAAATTGAACGAAGCAATAATAACCAAGATCAGCAGCAACAGATTTTATTGTAAATAATTTTTCAACCTCTTCTTTATTATAAATACTATTGGTTTTCCATTCTTCAAAATGCGAGCTGCCGTATTTGTCCCTGAAAAAACAAAATGCAGCATAAGGATCAAGCCAGTGTTTGTTTTGCTTGTAGAATTTTTTGTAATCGTCAGATTCAAATGTCTCTGCCGCTTTCAGCAAGTATAATTTTTTTAAAGTTTCCAGTTTATACTTGGTCACCTCCTCATAATCCACAACCGTCAGTTCATTCAACTGTTGCTGTTTTTCTTTTAATGGCGTTATTATAGCGGTATGCTCTTTACCGGCTACTTTCGCCAGGCTGATATAAATGGGATGCAAGGCAAATGCAGAAATCGCTGCGTATGGATACGAATCTTTCCAGGTATGGGTTGCAATTGTATCATTGACAGGTAATATCTGAATAAGCTTCAGACTCACAGATGCTGCCCAGTCAGCCAGAGGCTTTATATCTGCAAACTCACCTACTCCAAAACTATTTTTGCTGCGTAAGCTGAAAACAGGAATGGCAATGCCGGAACCTTTCCAGGTATTATTTGGCAGGTGAATAAAACCGTCATGCAATACGTTTAATTTTTTCTTGCCGCCGTGATTATTAATAATACGGTTATCGCCATCTTCGTATCGGATAAATTCTTTTTCTTTCGTATCGTAAATGCCATATTTATAGGTGACCGGAAAATGTGCATCTGATAAATCGATTTTTACTGACCACCAATAATTCCCTTTTTCCAATACAACAGGTTCCTTCGTTAGCCAATCACCCATATTTTCATTGGAACCCAGCAGGCAAACCGCTTCATTCTTTTTAAGCAATGGCGCTTTCACTTTAAAAATATGTGTGTAATTTTTGTCAGCATCAGCTTTATTTTTCGAAGTATTTTTTTTCAGTAACACATCATTGAAAGCAGCGGAAAAAAAAGCATTTTCAAATTCCCCGGCATGGTTCCAGGTATCTGTAAACTGAATTTCGTGGAAATCTTTTTTTAATAAGTTAATGGAACGGTCATTTCCCCATTCTGCCTGCATTTCGCCGTCTTTATTTTTCAGGAGGTATTTGTAAGAAATGTTTTTTGGAAGATCTTTCTTTTTTAATTCGATGGTAGCAGACCAAAATTCATCGTTCAGGTATTCCATCAGAACTGCTTTGGACTGATCATTATTACCCAATTCATCTGTGTTACCACAAATCGATAATTGCTGACCAAACTGGGTATGAAAGCGAAGGTAAAAGAGAAACTTCATGGCGTCAGGGTTCAGTATTTATTCAAAGCAATCGGTTGTGTCTTTAAAACACAACAGTACGAATATAAAAAAAACAACTTAGCTTATTAATTATATTTGAAATAATCACTTAAAAACAATCAAAATCATGGATATAACTAATAAAAAATGGCAAAAATTGTTTTTGTTTTGTTTGGGATTATTTGCAGCAGCAGCTTTTTGCATGAAATGGATGGAAGGTGATTTTCGGCAAGGAGGTTCCTTATTTACTATAACCGGTCTTGAAATTTCTTATCCAAAAGAAAAAGTTTTCAGCATTTTGACCGGGCTTGACGATCATGTAAAAGCGATTCTCCGCTATCACCTTTTCTTCGATTTTGCCTTTATGGCTGGTGTGTATCCCGGTATCACTGCATTATGTATGATGGCCCGGAAGAGAATACTTAATCACACACTGAAAAAAATACTATTTGCTTTAGCCGCACTGCAACTCGTCGCCTGGGGATGCGATATCTATGAAAATTATTGCTTGTTGAAATGGCTGCAGAAGCCAGTTATCGGTGATGAGTTCGGATTGTATCATATTGTCGTTTCAGCAAAATGGATAATTGCTGTTACTGCCGCATTGCTTTCAGGAATTGTTTTTTTAGCGACGATTAAGAAAAAGCGGGCATAGCAGAACTATTGTTGCATCCAGACAACTGAATTAAAATTCTCATTGTCACCGTTTTCTTTCAGCTTGTTCATCGGATCGGTCACAGGCTTTCCGTCCACAATAAATTTATAGAGATGTTTTCCGGGAGAAAGATATACACTGATGAGCCAGACACCATTTTCTTTCTTCATTTCAAATGAATTTTCCTTCCAGCGGTTAAAATCTCCTGCCAGAAAAACTTCTTTGGCAGCATCAAATCCTTTTAATTTAAATGTATAATTAGGATTAAGAATGAAATGCGCATCGGTTGTTTCCTGAATTGCTTTTCCATCTACAATAAATTTATATTCATGATTGCCCGGGCCCGCTACATATTGAAGTTCCCACCCCGTTGCAGTTTTATACATGCGCTGCTCATTGGTCTTCCAGTTATTAAAGGTGCCGGATAAAAAAACTTCTCGGGCTTCTGTATATCCATCAAGCTTAAATAAATGTGGCTTACCAATTATTATTGCAGAATTATAATCATTAAACTCATTTGGAAATTTTAGCGGATTATCAGTATCGATCATCCACCTTCCATCAACAATAAATCTGTAAGTGTGTGTTCCTTCACATAAGTATACAGGCAGCTCCCATCCATCAGTTACTCTATTCATAGGAAGCTGTTCATTTTTCCAATTATTAAAGCTGCCTGCTATAAATACTTTTTTTGCATTTGTATGATCGCCAAGGCGGAAATTTATATTGGTAAAATAAAAAACAGAATTTGTATTTCCTTCATTGTCATTTTCTGTAATGCGGTTATCAGGATCGGTCATCCAGTTTCCATCAGCAATAAATTTATACCAATATTTTCCCGGCGAAAGTTTGACATTGGCTATCCACCCACTGTCTGTTTTGATCATGGACAACTTTTCTTCATTCCATTGATTAAAGCTTCCGGCAAGAATTACTTTATTGGCCCCAAGATTATTTTTCAGAAAAAATGTTACGACCGAGTCCCGTATAAAAAACGGGTATTTATTGCGAAAACGATTGAACCCAAAGACTACCATACCCGGACCTTGCGGATTTTGGTCGGTGAATGTAATTCTGCCGGCAGGATCTTTTACATAATCTGAAGAAATTAATTCTTTACTGATTATAATTTCTTCTGCGTTGTTCCTTATAATTATCCAGCCAGCTACTTTCACTGAGTCGTCAAGGCCTTTATTGATAAAACTTTTCAGACCAAGCTGTCCGAGATCGAATTTCCAAATGAAATCATTAAGTTCTTCAGCAGGTAATTTTTTACTCAGCTGAATATACATTTTGCCATTCTTTACAGTATACAGTTTAGCCGGATCCTGTGCATGTGCCTGCAGGGAGATACAAAAAAAGTAAAGCACAGAACAGCCATCAGCTTTCCTTTTTTATGTAAAAAATTTTTTATCCGGCTCCTCATTTCCATATATACATTTTATTCGTTACAAAGTTAAACCCTATTTTTTTGAGGGCTAAAAAATCAAACCCCAATACTCCGTTAATACAACCCGTCCGGTCAAAGCATGTTTTTTCCAGGTTTGTTATTATTACCGGCAACCCTTCTACAGCCTGCATTCCTATCATTATTTTTTTCAAATTACCCCGCAGCACCTCCACTCTGCTATTGCCTACACCAACCATAGTTGTTCTGCCTGTTATGGAAACTGTTTCAAATATTTTATCAGGCAAGCGGCTGTCCAGCAAATTTGTTTCTGCACCACTGTCTATTGCAAGCTTTATTTTTTTTCCCTGTAATGTGGTTTCTACAATAATGCAATTATCTATAATTGAAATTGGAATTGTATGATAGGCTGCCGTATCATTCAGCATTTCATGATGATATACCGTTGCTTCTTTTCTTCCAATCCGGTGCAGGTAAATAAGATTTTTCTCCTGGTCGATTATCATTTCAAAGCCAAGTAATAATTGCATACCTATAAGCCCCAAAATTTTTACTCCTTTATTTGTTTCAATATTTCCAAGGTTGGCGAGGTCTGCTGAAACGTGATAATAATTTCCGTCGCCCAGCGAAAAATGAGCCACCGGTGTCTGGCTGGTTGAAAAATCTCCCGCTCCGGCTCCTCTTCTTGTTTCTTCAGCTGATTCCGTAGGATAATCCCGGAAATAAGTAAGATTGAGAACAAGACCCGGGCAACCGGTATCCAAAATAAAATTCCCAACTGTTGTATCAGCCCTTCCTCTTACCAGAATTAAATTTCCGGCACGGCTAAATGGGATGATAAAACCCGAAGAGTCTGCATCAGCCTGCTTGTCCAAAAATTCAAACGATATATCTTTTAAGTAACGGGATTTAGAAATAGTATAGCCTGAACCATTACTTATATACGAACAGCATATAAGTGCAGCAAATACTGCGGCCCTTAAAAAAAAGTTAGAAAAAAGCATGTTGGCTATACTTGCGGATAAAGTTATATTACTCCCTTTGCGCAATAATAATTTTATGATTAACGGCGAAATTTGCCTGTAATAGAAGGCACTCGTTAAAAATTTTAAGTAAAAACTTGATTTTTTGATTTAATCATCCACCCTTATTTTTGCAACGCATTAGCCATAATGGCTCTGTAACCAAAATCTATACAATGGAACAAACAAGAAAATATAAGGGCATGTGGTGGTTATTATTTTTTGTATTTACCGCAGCTTTGATTTTTGCTATTTACACACATTGGGAATGGTTGACGCTTATTCTCCCCTTTCAAACAACTGCTTTCGTAAAAGCAATGGATATAATGTAAGATATTCACACCTGTTAATACTATTTTAAACGGCTTTGCTAATAACAAGGCCGTTTTTGCTTTTACGGCATGTAAGTTGATCTTGCTGTTTATGCTAACTCAATTTTAACAATAATTTTAAAACGACTTTATGAGACTCAGATTTTTTACACTAATCGCCTTTTTGTTATTCGCATCTTCTTTTAATTACTCTTCCGGCGCCATCGTTGTGCCTGGTACGGCTGCTATTACGGAACCAGATCCTGCAAAAGTGAAAGCTGCAATGGAAGAATTCAATAGCTTATCAAAAAAAGAGAAAAGAGCAAAAATTAAAGATGTTAAGAAAGAAATCAAAGAATTTAAAGCAGAAAAAAAAGCGGGTAAAGAACCAAGCACTAATACACTATTATTGGTGATATTGGCTATCCTTTTGCCACCACTTGCGGTTTATCTTCACGAAGGTGTAATCAACAGCAAATTCTGGATTAGTTTAATTCTTACTTTATTATTTTTCATCCCTGGTGTTATCTATGCACTAATCGTTGTTTTGGGAAAATAATCTAATTTTAATATGAATTTTCATCGCCGGCTCTTTAAACTGAGCCGGTTTTTTACGCCTAAAACAATTATTATGCGGTCACTATTTTTAATTGCAATTATTGCATTTTTTTCCTGCGGACATCATACAGACAAAAAGGAAAAAACTGTAACAGATTCTTTGGGTATAGAAAACGATACAATAATAACAACCCGGCCGGTAAATGATACGCCGGTTATCAATCAGGGAAAAGAAACTGAATTATTTACAACAGTCAATTCAATGCTTCAGGAAAAATTTCCCGGAAAATGGAAAATTATCAATGATAGTATTGACAACTGGCCAGTTGATGAGTTTAATTATTTTATAAAAGATAAAAGGAAAGAATTTCCTGATTATCCCTATATCGCTACGGGGGATTATAATGCTGATAACAAAAAAGATTATGCTGCCCTGATAGTTAACACCACTAATAAAGATGAGCAAAGAATTGCAATACTGCTGGATTCAGATAAAATAATTATTTGGAATGATGATGTTCGCGGAGCCGCTATTAATACCAATCCTAAAGAGGACATTGGAAGTATTGATGGTAAGAAAGTTAAAATGAAAAGTGAAGGCATCAATGTTGAATTTTTCGAAAAAAGCTCCTGGGTGCTTTATTGGAATGGTACAGCTTTCAAAAAATTGTGGACAAGCGACTAGTTGTATAGTCGTATATTTTTCCCGTAAATTTTATCCGAACCAAATAGTATGTCAATTATTTTTTGCCCCAGTTACTTTCCATCTTATTATAAGCTTTTTTAGATATCGTAGATTTTTTCTTCGGCCTTGATGTTCCTTTTTTCTTTCTCGCATTGATATTATTTACCAGTGAATTTTTCACACCCAGCTTATTTATTTTTTTTGCAGCCTTCTTTTTTGTTGCCATAACAAAATTTATTTAGATGAAAGCAAATTTTATACCGTCAGTTTTGTTGAATAATTGAAAGCACAGTCAGGTGTGCTGGCGTACATTTAGCAAAAAGTTTAATTCACTTTGCCCGTTTTGTATCATTTATTCCACATTGAATTTTTATTAGGTTTTAGGAAGCATGTAATATTCTGAATGATATGAATGCTTTCGTTGGTTTGATAATTGAGAAAGTTATTAAAAAAATAAAATCATGAAGTTTTTTTGCACCTGCATGTTGTCGCTTATTTTTATTTCTGCAAATGCCCAGACAATAAATTACCCCTATCCTGTCCATTCGATTGGACTCTCTATTGAACAGCAACAAATAAAAATGGCGTATATGGACATTAGCCCTGAAAATGCTAATGGCAAAACTGTTGTTTTATTACATGGCAAAAATTTCAATGGCTATTACTGGAAAGATATTATTTCTTTTTTAACGTCAAATGGTTTCAGAGTCATTGTTCCTGATCAGGTTGGTTGGGGAAAATCTGATAAACCAGATATTCATTATAGTTTTCATTTGCTTGCCCTGAATACAAAAAGATTATTGGACAGTCTGGGAATAAACGAAATTTATCTGTTGGGGCATTCAATGGGTGGTATGCTGGCTGCGAGATTCACGTTATTATATCCGAAAATGGTAAAAAAATTAATTTTCGAAAACCCAATTGGTCTTGAGGATTATAAAACTTTTGTTCCCTACACACCTGTTGAAGTAACCTATGCGAATGAACTGAAATCGAATTTCGATTCGCTGAAAAATTATCAGAAAAGTTATTTTCCTGAATGGAAGCCGCAATATGATCAATATGTAGCGGCTCAATATGAGGCATTGCAACTACCAAATTTTAAAATGGCTACATGGGCCAGTGCATTGACTTATCAAATGATATATGAGCAACCGCTGGTTTATGAATTTAAAAATATTACGGCGCCTTCATTGATTATTATAGGTCAGTCTGACCGGACTGTAGTTGGAAAAAAATTATTATCTGCTGAAGAGGCTGACAAGCATGGAAATTATCCCGCACTTGGAAAGTGGTTGCAAAACCAAATTAAAGGCTCTTCTCTTGTTGAAATAAAAGGCGCTGGCCATATTCCCCACGTACAGATGCCGGAGGAATTCAAAAAACATATTATTGCTTTTCTAATGCCGCAGCAATAGTTTTCTTATAACCGAATGGTTTTTTGTTTATTACTCAGGGTAAAAAAATTGAATAAATTATAATAGTAGAAATACGAAAGAAAAAACACGCCAAAAGCTATGAGGTCTGAGGTTTTGGTATTATTTTAATTGCCTGAAAAAGATTGCAGTATACAACATTAAGGGTGGCGTTGGAAAAACTACTACTTCTGTTAACCTCGCCTGCATGCTTGCCAAAAACGGGTTGAGTGTTTTGTTGTGGGATTTGGATCCGCAAGGTGGCAGCAGCTATTTTTTCAACCGGCAGAATCAGAACAATAATACTCATGGCCGTTTATTCGACAGGTACATTACAATCTATGATGTAATTCACTCTACAGAAAGTTACCAGATTGATGTGATAAGTAACGATGCTTTATTCTCTGATCAGTTTATGAATAAATCGTCGAGGATAACGGCGCTTAATTTTATTAATCATGAGCTTATCAAAATAACATTGGACGAAGTAGAGGATGATTACGATGTTTGCATCATCGATTGTTCTCCCGGCCGTTTTTTACTGCACGACAATATTTTTCATACCTCTGATTTGTTACTGATTCCCAATATTCCCGCACCTCTTTCTGTTTATTGTAATAATATGCTGATGGATTCTTTGCAGGGAAAAATTGCATTGAATCATAAAATGCTGAGTTTTTATAATATGGTGCAGGCAAATAAAAATTTGCATAAGCATTACCTCGAAACACGCAATGAAGATGCTGCCCGTATACTTTATAATTATATTCCTTTTTATGCTGAAATAGAATCCATCACATTAAGCAAAGAATCTATTTTTCATCAACTTAAAGAATTCAAAACAAATATATATTACGATAAGCTATGGAGCGAAATATGTGACCGTATGCAATGGCCTGAATTAAATATTTCAAAAGGTATTGTGGTTGGATTGAAAGAAGAACAACTTCCTGCTAATATTCCGGCGACTGTCAATGAAAACCAGTTTGGTAAAATTTCTATGGGATGAAATAAACATGCGAGTCACTCCTAAATTCTTCTGCAAAATTCTTATTATTTTTTTTGTAACATTTACTTTCTGTTTGCCCTGCAATGCACAAAAAAGCAAAAAAAGTTTTAAGGTAATCGCATTTTTTACAGGGAAAAATGATGCAGCACATATCAGTTTTGTACATGAAGCGAACAAGTGGTTTTCAAACGTTGCTGCGAAAAATAATTTCACCTATGATTCTACCAGCGACTGGACAAATTTGAATACTGTTTTTCTTTCCCACTATAAGATTGTTCTTTTTTTAGATACACGTCCTGAGGATTCTTTGCAGCGTCTTGCATTTGAACAATATATGAAAAATGGTGGCGCCTGGATGGGATTTCATTTTGCAGGATTTGCATTGACGCCATCAGACTATCCGCAAAATTGGGATTGGTATCATAATGAATTTATCGGTGCTGGTCAGTATAAGGGTAATACATGGCGGCCTGCTTCTGCAGTGTTGCGTGTAGAAGATACAAGACATCCTGTTACCCGTCACTTACCAAAAACATTTAAGTCATCACCCAATGAATGGTATAGCTGGGAAAAAGATTTGCGCACAAATCCTTCCATCAACATATTGCTATCTATTGATTCAACAAGTTTTCCATTAGGCACAGGACCAAAGCAACATGAAATATGGCATAGCGGCTACTACCCTGTTGTCTGGACAAATAAAAGTTATAAAATGCTGTATGTTAATATGGGGCATAATGATATTGATTACGGAAAAACGAACAAAGAATTATCTTTTCAATTTGATAATCCTGTTCAAAACAAAATGATCATCAATGCACTCCTGTGGTTAGGTGGCAGATAATTTTAGTGCCGGCTTCTTCATTACTTCAGAAAATATCTTGTAAGAATTTATTCTCGCCGCATGATCATAAATATGTGAGGTAGCCATCACTTCATTCACATGCGTTTGTTCAATAAATAATTTCATTTTCTTATCAATTGTTTGCGCATTTCCAATAAAAGAGTATGTAAGCATCTGCTGTACTGCATAGGCCTCTGCTTCATTCCAAATAGATTTCATTGTATCAACTGGTGGCTGCAGTAATCTTCGTCTGCCGGAAACCACTCCAAGAAATAATTGCTGAACAGAAGTAGATAACTTTTCAGCCTCCTCGTCCGTATCAGCAGCTACAACATTTACACAAGCGATAAGATAAGGCTCTTTTAACTGATCGGATGGCTGAAAGTTTTGCCGGTACAAATTGATGGCTTCGAAAAAATACGTCGGCGCAAAATGACTTGCAAATGCATAAGGCAATCCCAGTGCGGCGGCAACTCTGGCGCTATCCGTGCTGGAACCTAATATCCAAATTGGTATGTCCAGCCCTTCACCAGGAATAGCACGGATCTTACTACGGTAATTTTCTGCAGAAAAGAATTGTTGTAGCAGCTGGATATCTTTCGGAAAATTATGTTCAGCCCGGAAATTTTCGCCACGAATAGCCATTGCGGTTAATTGATCAGTACCCGGCGCTCTTCCCAATCCAAGATCAATTCTTCCAGGATACAATGATGCAAGTGTACCAAACTGCTCAGCGATTATAAGTGGTGCATGATTGGGCAACATAATTCCACCTGAACCTACTCTGATGGTTGATGTGCCCTGTGCAATATATCCGATTAATAAAGATGTTGCTGAACTGGCGACACCTGCCATGTTATGATGTTCTGCAAACCAGTAACGGGTATATCCAAATTGTTCTGCTTTTCTGGCTAAATCGAGGCTATTATGAAAACTATCTGCGGCAACTTTGCCTTCCAGAACGGTGGCTAAATCCAAAATAGAAAATGAAACAGGATTGTTATTATTGAGGGATATCATTTGTAAAAGTTATTTTCTCTAGCTGTAACATTCTATAAAGAAGAAAGTTTAAAGGGATTTGTGCTGCCCTGCAAAGGAAGTCTTAATTTTTGATAAGAATTTTTACGGATATCCTTTTGTAAATAAGTCAGGTTAGATTTCATCAATTAAATTTTACTTTTAATACTCAATATTTTTATATGGCTAAGCTTTTTATGTTATTGATTGGCTGCAGACCACCACGAAGATTTACAGAGCAACATGATGTTTTCTTCGGAATCGGAGAGTCAGTAAAAGATTTAATTCCGCAAATCAAAAAATTTTGGCCGGAAGCAAAAGGAAAATTACATGTTGATGCATGGCATGAGGTGAACATGGTAAATGGTTATACAGTTACTGCTATCGCCGCAGAGAGTGAACCGCCCAGTGCAGTTAAATTATTCTTTATTAATCTGGGTGGTTACAAGAAAAACGAATTTGAAGAATTTCATTATAAAATGATCATCGCTGCTGTCGGTAAAGGTGAGGCTGTAAGTGAATCGAAGAAAACTGCTTTTTATAAACATACGGGTTTTGCAAGTGCCAATTCTCATGTTGATGATAAATATGGAATAGATGTCGATGACGTTTTTGAAATTGAAGATATTTTGGGAAATGACAGCATGAAATTATTTCAACTTAAAACAGAACTTTCAAATCTTCCATTTCCGGAAGATGAAATTCATCTTGGTTATTTCAAGCTTGAGTTTTTTCAGTAATTTATTTTGCCCGTAAAACGAGTAAAGTTTCCCGTTTCTTTTTAAGAAGCAAATCATCTCCCCTTACTTCATAATGATCAATGCTTCCTAATGTGGAAATGAACGTGTTTTCGAATTCAATATCCTCACAGCTCATTTTGGTACTCATCACTTCACCAAAATCAATACTGCTGTTATCCAATGTATAATTACCATTTATCTGGTTACAGCCTCCATTACCTGAAAACCGTTTTTCATTTACTTCGAAATTGATATAAGCATCTCTCCTGCCACCGCTCTGCTGAACGGGTACACCTTTCATTTCAACGACTACCCATCGCTGACGTGCCCAGCCCGCATCTGGAGAAATTTTCGGGCTGCAGCAAATAGTAATAACAACAAGGAATGAGAACAATAAATATTTCATAGTAACTGCGTTTTTTATTTAGATGAACAAAAAATTAAAGTGTCTGCTGTCCAAAACTTCCGGTACACTTCTATATATAACCTATAAAAATGTGCCAATAAAAAAGGCGGCTGCATTTCACCTTGTAACAGGTAAATCTGCTGCCGCCTTGGGAATATTAAAGAGCATTTTTGGGAATTAAATTCTACTGTTCAATTCTATCTGGCTTTTTATCTCTAAAAACTATCGTTCCCAGCACCAGTAAAAATGCACCTAATATTAGTAGTATTATGCCTAATGTGTTATCCATAATTTTAAGTTTTATACTAACCAATAGTACAAAACCGTGCCAATAATGCTAAGTACTGTAACCCAGTAATCTGTAAAAAATTTAAACATTTACTTTTGAGTTAAGTAAAGTTGTTTGTCATAATTATGCCATCTGTTAAATGTTTTTGATTTCTTATTGGTACAATAAACGGGTACTGCTTTTAATTGTATGTTTTATTTTTTGTTTTGTGCCATAAAAAATACGACAGGAATAGAAATCCGATCGGCAATATCATAAATAAAATTTCTGGCTGAAAGCCACCGAGTGCCAAACCTGAATAGGTGGCACCAATGAGGTCAAAGAATAATCCTGCGTAAGCCCATTCTTTAATACGGTTAAATCCGGGGATAAGTACAGCGATTGCTCCAATTAGTTTGGCAATACCCAGGAATGGAATTAAGTATTTTGGATAGCCCAGACTTTCGAATATTTTTTTTGCATCAGGCACCATCATAATATCGGGTACAGCAGAAAAAATCATGAATCCCGCAAAAATGATCGTAACTATCCAGTAAAATGTTTTTGTCTTTTTCATAAAAATATTTTTGTAGTAATTATTTTAATTGCTTTAAAAAATTATCAATACAAAACTATTGGCGCATTTTATGATTCATACTGTGTGAAACAGACTTTATAAGGGGGTAATTGCGTCAGAGGACGAATAACAATGCTTACGGGAATTTATACGAATTGCATTAGCTGCCCAATGAATGGAATTCCCTATAAAAATCGGGATGCTGCAAATTGCCGAATAGAATTCATGCGGCAGAAGAGTGCGACGCAAGGAACGATGACCAGGGAACAAAAGCCCGGAAAAATTATTGTCTTAACATAAACAAATGATCAGGATTGTACAAAATGCCAGCATACTCCTGCTGCATCTATAACGTTTACTTCCAGTCCATACGGCTGTTGAATAACAGCACTGATACGGACACCATATTTTTCAGACAATTGCTTTTCAATTATTTCTGCCCTGAATGCAGCAGCATCCGCTATACCAACGCTCAGCATAAAATTTTCAGCAAATTCTTTTTGATCATAATTCTGTAAAATAAAACCGCAAGTATCATTTTCAAACCCCGCATAATCACCCATATCCCATGTTACATTAAAACCAAGTTCCTGAAAAAAGGCTTTTGCTTTTTTAAAATCATTTCCCGAAGGAATAAATGGCTTGAGAGATAAAAATTTCATAACTACTATATTAAAAGAGGGAATTATTTTACAGAGTCTGTCGTATCTAAAAGAAAGATACGAAATCAATAATACAAGTTTGAGATTGGATAGCGGGAATTTAAAAATCAGGCAAACATTTTGCTTTGCAATAAAACAGCAGTTCAAAATTTTATAAAGCGGCCGATGAATTCAAATGAAAAAGAAAGAAACTATATGGCAATTATTAAAAAGGCTCGATGATGAAGCTGGCCAGGTTAATGCACATCTGTCTGAGGCCAACCGTTATTTTGACAACACTGCAAAAAAAACTAAAATCATTTTACAAAATCATGAAAAGGATCTTCATAAAACAATTGCTAAAATAAGGAAGGCTGTAAAATCCATAATCAAGAAAAATAAAAAAGGAAAATAAAACCAGCGTTTATTTACTAAGAGGCCATCCTTTGGATGTTCTGGTACTGTTGGTATGGTTATTGGAATTCATTATCTGTCAGTTTTTTTCAGTAAAAAATTTTCTAACGACTCATCCAATTAAATATATTTTTTATGGTAAAGAAATCTAAAGCCTCGCCGGCAAAAAAGAAAAGTGCCGGGACAGCACCTAAAAAAACAGCCAGGAAAGCAGCAGCAAAAAAAACAGTTACTAAGAAGAAAGCTGCGAAAAAAAGAGTGCCTGTAAAAAACGCTGCCGCTCCTAAAAAGAAACCAATTGCCAGAAAAGCGAAATCACCTGTCAAAAAATCGTCGGCAGCCGCAGCTAAAAAACGTTCTTCCTCCAAGAGAGAAATGAAAATTCCGTCCAGTATAACGCCAGCCGAAAATATTGAAAGTAACCTGCCTCCTGTTGAGGAAAAAAGTCCTTCTATAAATGAAATGACAATTCCTGCTCCCGCAATGGATAAGAAATCAGTACAGCGGGCAGCGGCACGTAATTATAATAATCACCATATTCAGTTGTCAAACAGAAAAGGTGGTATAAAACCTTCGGGTAAAAAACCTTTATGGTAATCTTTATACCTGAATGAATTTGCCGGATGATGAAATTGTCCGGCTTTTTTATGAACAGACAACAACAGTTCTTCTGAAGGTTTATATTTATATTGCTGAATAATTATAGTATTACAATTCTTTAAAAATTATTATATGGATGCTGCTTCATTAAAAAATTTACAGGCCCCGCTGAAGGAAAAATATAAATCAGATCCTGCATCAGCTATCATCACCTTGAAAGCAGTAGGAAAAGTTGGGGAAGGAATTTCCTGTAAAGTTAATACTGGCCGGGCATTGGTAGAAGCCGGACTTCATCCTGCCACTGGCGGAAATGGTATGCTGGCCTGTTCCGGAGACATGTTGCTGGAGGCGTTGGTAGCCTGTGCCGGAGTAACATTACAGGCTGTTGCAACTGCTATTGGAATTGAAATTGTCAATGGAACAATAAGAGCTGAAGGTGATTTGGATTTTAAAGGAACGCTGGGTGTGTCCAAAGAAGTACCTGTAGGATTTACATCCATTCGCCTGTCATTTGATTTGGATTCCCGTGCTGATG
>JADMIO011280059.1_pt1 | contig 30895 bp, 29 predicted proteins | sample 8958161 | NCBI WGS metagenome assembly JADMIO01 (sample SAMN16585339, study PRJNA669376) | soil metagenome | isolation source: Crop rotation soil | place: USA: Cullars Rotation, Alabama | collected 2011 | reverse complement strand
CCGCGACTTCAAGTCACGTGAATTCCAAGCTTCGGATCCCACTGTGCTGGAAAGGGCCTGGACCGCGTTGAGCGACAGGTTCAGGAACACCTGCTGGGTGAGGTCCGGGTCGACGATGACCTGCGGCAGCTCCTCCGCGTAGGTCCGCACCACCGCGACCTGGGCGTCCTGGAACTGGGCGTCCACGAGGTCGAGCGTCTTGTCGAGCACGGCGTGCAGATCGCACGGCTGCGGCTGGGCCGCCGGCGGCCGCGCGAACATCAGGAGGCCCGTGATGATCTGCTCGATGCGATCGAGCTCCCGGATCACGTCGTCCAGGTCCTCGCGGCGCGGGTCGGCCGGCTTGAACTTGGAGCCGACGAACTGGACCGTGGTGCGGATCCCGGTGAGCGGGTTCCGGATCTCGTGGGCGACGTAGGCCGACAGCTCGCCGAGCGAAACGAGCCGGTCGATCTTCTTCTGGAACTCGCCGTCCTCGGATTCCGAGATCGCCTCGCCCAGGATCACCGAGCCGATCGGGTCGCCTTCCTCGTCGCGCACGGGCAGCGACTCGGCCTTGAGCGTGAACTCGCGGCCCTCCGCCTCGAGCTTGAACTCGCGCGGCTCGCGGGACACGCCCTTCAACCAGCGCGCCTCGGCGCCGGCGAACAGCCGGCCGCCGGGCTGGCCGATCAGGGTGCCGGGCTCGACGCCCAGCAGCTCCTCGAACCGGCGATTGTTGTAGACGACCCGGCGCTCGCGATCGAGCGCGACGACGGCCTGCTCGAGCGTGTCGAGGATCTGGATGGGCCAGGGGGTCGGTCGGGCAGCCGTTTCGGTCTCGGCCGGCCGTGGCAACGCGTCACTGCGCATGGGGAGCCGCTCCCTCGGGTGTCATCGGCGACTCGTAGCACAGGCCCAAAGGGTCCGCAACGGTTTACGGCGCCGCGAGCCGTGTGTTCTCACGCGCGCTGAATTCCCCGCGCCAACCGTTGTGGCGCATGCGGGCCGCTGATAGACTGCCCGGTTCCCAACGACACATCGACCTCATCCGGGCTCGAAGCCCAAACGAGCGAGCGCAGAATGCTTTCGTACATGCGGGGCAGCGGACACCACCACAAGGCCATCTGGTGGGTGATCATCATCATCACCGTCGTCACCTTCCTCGGCGGTTTCGTGTTCCTGGTCGGGTCCGGCCTGTCGGGCGGCACCGCGCGGCTCACCGGCGCGGTCGCGACCGTCGACGGCGAGGCCATCTCGGCGACCGAATTCCAGAACGCGGTCATCAACCAGCGCGCCCAGTACGTGAGCCGGTTCGGCGAGGAGCCCAGCGACCGTGACCAGCAGATCCTCGAGAGCCAGGCGTTCCGGAGCCTGATCGTCCAGCGGCTGCTCAATCAGGAGGCCAAGGACGCCAAGCTCGCCGCCCACGACAAGGACGTGATCGTCACGCTCCAGACGTCGCCGCCGCCCGAGGTCCAGTCGATCCCGCAGTTCCAGACCAACGGCCAGTTCGACGCGGCCAAGTACCGCCAGGAGCTCTCGAACCCCGCCAACAACTGGGCGCCGTTCGAGGAGCTCGTGCGCCAGCAGCTGCCCGTGCGCAAGCTGCAGGAGCGGCTCTACACATCGGTGAAGCTCACCGAGCTCGACCTCCGGCACTTCTACCAGAACCACTACGAGCGCCTGACCGCCACCGTGCTCACCATGTTCCCGGACGTGTCGGGCCCCGCGCCGCAGGTGACCGAGGCCGACCTCCAGAAGGTCTACGACAAGTACAAGGGCCGGCTCGCGTCGGGCCGCCAGGTGCAGGTCGAGCTGCTCATGGCGCCCAAGCAGTACGCCGAGGCCGACGTGAAGGCCGCCACCGACCTCGCCAACGGCCTCGTGCGCCGCGCTCGCGGCGGCGAGAACTTCCAGGCGCTGGCCCGCGAGTACTCGGACGCCCCCGGCGCCGACAAGGGCGGCGTGCTCGACCGCGTGTTCGCGCCGGCCGACTTCGGCTCCGAGCTCGGTCCCAAGATCGCGCTGATGGACACCGGCCAGGTGACGGATCCCATCCGGGACGGCAGCCGGCTGCTGTTCTTCAAGGTCATCGAGAAGACCCCGAACCCGAACACCGGTCAGCCCGGCGTCCGGGTGGCGCAGATCACCGTGTCCGTGAAGAACGACGACGAGAAGCTGCGCGCCCAGTACGACGACCTGGTCAAGCTCCGGGACCGCGCCAAGCGCGAGGGGCTCGGCAAGGCGGCCGCGAGCAAGGGCCTCACGACCACCAAGACCGCGTTCTTCGATCTGCGCACCACGCCCAACGAGCTGACCGGCGTGCCGGACGTGGCGGACTGGGCCTATGGCGCCAAGGACAAAGAGGTGAGCCTGGTGCTCGAGGGTCCCGAGAACTTCGCGATCGCCCAGGTGTCGGCCATCAAGCCGGACGGCATCCCGACGCGCGACCAGGTGACCACCCAGCTCCAGCAGATCGCCCAGGTCGAGAAGCAGCTCGACCGCATGCAGGACCGCATCGACGGCCTCGAACGCGCGCTGCGCGGCGGCGCCACGCTCGAGCAGGCGGCGGCGGCCGTGGGCGGCACCATCCAGCAGGTCGACGGCATCATCCGCGCGCAGCAGGATCCGCGGCTGATGGGCGCCGAGGAGGTCGTGGGCGCCCTGTTCGCGGCCAAGCCCGGCCAGGTCGTCGGGCCCCTGCGCGGCCTCAACGCGTTCTACGCGGCGCGGCTCGACGCGCGCGCGGAGCCGGACTGGGCGATGTTCGACCAGATCCGCGGCCAGATGGCGTCCCAGATCCTCGAGAGCAAGCAGCGCGGCTTCATGGACAACTACATGAACACGCTGCGCGCCAAGTCCAAGGTGAAGGACCTCCGTAACCACACGCCGGTCGACGTCGCCCGGCTGTCGCAGTAGCCGGCGTTTCGCGTCTCACGTCTGATCGGGCCGGCCTCCATCGCGAGGCCGGCCCGATTGCGTTGTGTGGGGCTTACAGTCGTGGCTCATCGAGTTCGTCCGATGAGTCATCGTGCCTACGCGGCGTGAGGCGAGACGGGCCGGGGTCGATGGCTGGGAAACCCCTCCCCGCCCCCTCTTTATTTCCCCGCCATCGACCCCGTCCCGTCTCGCCCTACGACGGGAGGCACGCGGCTCATTGGGTGTGTGGATGGGCCACCCAACGCGACGCTCTTACGCGTTCGTTCGCGGGCGCATCGACTCGAGCAGGAACGCGGCCGAGCGGCGGAGTCCTTCCTGCACGGTGACGGGCGGCATGTAGCCGAGCACGGTGGCGGCGCGCGTCATGGGTAGCCGCGTGCGGCAGGTGTGGAGCTCGGTCATCTCGAAGTCGGCGGCCGGCGCGCCGTCGCGCGGTAGCGCGAACTCGCTCGGGGGCGGGCCCGACGCGTAGCGCAGCATCGCAGCGATCGCGGCGTCCTTGAGGCGGCGCGGCATCCGCTTCATCGCGGCGCGCGCGATCCCCACCTTGCGCACGACCTTCACGCGGTCGAGCACGCTCGGCGCCGGCGGGCCCACGGGCTTCGCGTCGTGGACGTCCGCCATGGTGTAGCCCATCGCCTCGACGACCGGGCGCACGAACTCGCTCCAGGTCAGCGCGTCGGCGTCGCCCACGTAGAACGGCCCCTCGGTGGCGCGCGGGTGCTCGAGCCCGAGCCGAATCGCGTGGACCAGGTTGTCGACGTAGATCGAGTTGCACACGCCGTGGCCCCCCTGGACGAGGAACGCGGTGCCCATGACGAGCCGGCGCGCGAACGACGTGGTCCAGTGCGAGCGGGGCCCGAACACGATCGAGGGGCGCAGCACGCACGCCTGAACACCGCTCACCTTGGCGAGCGCGTGCTCGGCCCGCACCTTGGCGACGTTGTAGGGCAGCGGCTGGCGCTCGGAGATCGGCGAGCGCTCGTCGGTGCCGGGCGGCGGGTTCTGGCCGTGCACGCTCGCCGAGCTCAGGTACACGAGCCGGATGCCGCGCGCGGCGCACGCGCGCGCGGCCGCCTCGGCGGCGACCGGGATGCCGTCGTAGTCGCCCACCATGCCGTGGATCAGCGCGTCGCAGCCCTCGAGGTCGCCGGCGAGCCGCTGCGCGTCGTAGGCGTTGGTGACGCGCCAGTCCTCCAGGCGGAACCGTCCGAGCCGGGCGAGCCCCGCCGGGGAGCGCAGCAGCAGGCGCAGGGTGTGGCGTCCCTCGAGCGCCAGCATCTCCACGAGCCGCGTGCCCACGAACCCGTTGGCCCCGATGATCGCGAGCTTCACGCGCTCCCCCGCGCCAGCTCCCGGGCGCGCGCGCGCTCGGCGTCGGTGAAGTAGGCCGGCACCACGACGTCGCGGGCGGCGTACATGCGCTCGATCAGGTGGAGGCCGTCGGCCGCCGAGGCGCCCGTCACGCGCGGCGGACGGCCGGTGCGGATCGCGTCGACGACGTCGACGAGCTGGGACGTGAAGGCGGCGAGGTAGCGCGGCGCCTCGGGGCCGAGCCCGCGCGGCTGATCCCGGCGCACTCGCGCGAGCCGGGCCTCCCAGCCGAGGTCCAGGCCGTCGGCGATCACGTTCACGGCGCTCGCGGCGTTGGTCGGCCAGCGCACCGCGCCGCGCTCGAAGTCGATGGCGTAGGTGCCGGAGAGCGGGACGTCCCAGCTCAGCTGGAACGTGCCGGCGAGCCCGCCCGCGTAGCGCAGCGTGCCGCGAGCGTTGGCCTCGATGCCGCCGTACGCGTCGTCGGCGTAGTCGAACGATTCGGGCTCGCCGAACCACGCATGGGCCACGTCGAGCATGTGGACGCCGATGTCCATGGTGACGCCGCCGCCGGACTGCTCGCGGTCGAAGAACGACGCGGTGACCGCCGGCCACGCGAACCGCCCGCCCTCGTCCAGGTGGAAGCGCAGCGGCCGGCCGAGCAGGCCCCCGCGCACGAGCTGGCCGATCCACTCCACCGCCGGGAAGAACCGCTTGTAGAGCCCCACCGCCAGCATCCGCCCGGATCGCTCGGCGGCCGCGGTCATCGTGCGCGCCTCGGCGGTCGTGCGCGCGACCGGTTTCTCGCACAGCACGTGCACGCCGCGCTCGAGCAGCGCGATCGTGTGGGGCGCGTGCAGCCGCACGGGCGAGGCCACGATGGCCAGATCGATCGCGCCGGCCAGCGCCTCGGGCGCGTCGGCGGCGATCGCGGCGGGGAACGTGGCGCCCAAGGCCGCGATGCGGTCGGCGCTGGGATCGACGAGGTGGGTGACGCGCACGAGCCCCAGGGATTCACCCTGGGCCAGCGCGGGTGCGTGGTACATCGCGGCGACGGCCCCGCATCCCACGAGGCCGACGCGCAGCGGTGGCGTATCGGTCATGACGGGCGAGGGGGTCGCGTCAGCCGATCGGCTTGTTGTCGGGCGGCTCGCTGGTCTGCGGCTTGCCGGACTTGGCGTCGCCGCTCTTCAACTCGTCGCTGATCTCGTTCTGGGCCTTGCGGAACTCCCGCATGGCCTGGCCGAGGCCGCGCGCCATCTTGGGAATCTGGCTCGGCCCGAACACGAGCAGGATGACGACGAACACGATCAGCAGCTCCGTCCCTCCCAATCCGAACACGATTGCCTCCTCTTGTGGCTAGTCGCCGAGCTGCAGCCGGCTGCGATCGCTCCCGATCACGAGCGTCACGTCGGCCAGCTCCGGCCCCCACGCCTGCCGGATCACCGGCGGGCCGCCGAGGTAGCGCGATACCGACCGCGCTCCCGTGTCGTCCTCGCGCCGCGCCACGACGAACGTGGAGAAATAGTCGGAACGATCCGCGTTCCGGATGTCGACCACCTGAAACCCGCCGTCGCGCAGGAACGCCGCGGCTTTGGACGCCACCCCGCGCTCGCCCGAACCGTTGAGCACCTGCACCCGCACGACGGCCGCGTGCTCGGCCTCGAGCATGCGCGGCAGCTTCGGCCGCCACCGCCCCGCGAACGACGACGCGAGCAGCGCGACCACGGCCAGCGCGAGCATCACCGTGAGCACCCGCCCCCACGACATCGGCTTAGCGGCCACGCCGCCTCGCCGGCCCGAGTCCGCGCAGCGCCCGCCGCAGCCTCTGCCACGTGGCGGCCAGCGATTCGGGCAGCACCCGCGTTCCGGCGATGACCGTCATCACGTTCGTGTCCCCGTTCCACCGCGGCACCAGGTGCATGTGGAGATGCCCGGGAAATCCCGCTCCCGCCACGCGACCCAGGTTGACCCCGGCGTTGATGCCGTGCGGGCGATACTCCGCCTCCAGCGCGCGCTCCGCAAGCGCGGTGAGGTCGAGCAGATCGCGCCGCTCGGCGTCGCCGAGATCGGCGAACCGCGCCGCGTGGCGCTGGACCGCCACCATGAGATGGGCCGGGTTGTAGGGATACCGGTTGAGCATGAGGAACGCGTGGGGCCGGCGGGCGAGCACGAGGTCGGCGCGATCGGTGCGGCTCGTGGCCACCCGGCAGAACAGACACTCGCCGTCCTCGTCGTGGTCGTGCGGCTGCGACCCGCGCTTGGACGCCGCGGGGGCCTTGGTCTTCCGCGCGGCCGCTCGCTTGGGCTTCTCGGCGGTGGCGGAGTGGATGTACGTCATCCGCCACGGCGCCCACAGCCGGCCGAGCCCGTCGCTCGCGCGATCACGCATCCGAGGCGCCCTTCAGGAGCGCGTGGATGCGCTCGGCTTCCTGGAGCTGGTCCACGGTGTTGATGCCGAGCAGCTCGCGGTGATCGGGCGCGCACACGACACCGGCGCGCTTCCCCGCGCGCAGCAGCAACGTCACCGTGTCGGTGAGGTAGTACTCGCCCTGCGCGTTGTGCGCGGTGAGCCCCGACAGCACCGTGACCAGGTCGGGGTAGCTGAAGGCGTAGACGCCGGAGTTCACCTCGTCGATCTGCTTCTCCTCGGGGGTGGCGTCGCGGTCCTCGACGATCGCGCGGATGCCGCCCGACGCGTCGCGCACGATGCGCCCGTAGCCCTTGGGATCGGGCAGCCGCATCGACAGCACGGTCACCGACGCGTGCTGGCGGCGATGCTCCTCGAGCAGCTCGTGCAACGTGGACGCGCGCAGCAGCGGCGTGTCGCCGCACACCACGAGCAGCGTGCCCTCGAACGCCTCGAGCGCGGGGCCTCCCATGAGCACGGCGTGGCCGGTGCCGCGCTGCTCGGCCTGGATCACCCACTCGACCTCCGCCTGCGCGAACGCGGCGCGCACGGCCTCGCGCTGGTGGCCGATCACGACGAGCACGCGGCCCACGCCCAGGCGGTCGAGCGCGCCCAGCACGTGCGCGAGCAGCGGCTGATCCGCCATCGGGTGCAGCACCTTGGCGAGGTCGCTGTTCATGCGCTTGCCCTGCCCGGCGGCCAGCACCAGGGCGGCGGTGTCGGGATGGCGGTAACTCGTCATCGCGAAGGCTCCCATTCGAAGTTGTCGATCAGGCGGGCGCGACCGACGCGCGCCGCCACCGCGACCAGCACGCGGCCGCGCACGGTCCGCACCGGGTCGAGCGTGTCCGCGTCCACGACCGCCACGTAGTCCTCTCGCACCTGGGGAAACCCCCGCCACGCGGCGCGCACCGCGCGCGCGAGCCGGGCCGCCGAGCGCTCACCGCGCTCGAGCGACGTCCGGGCCGCCAACAGCCCGCGCGACAGCGCCACGGCCTGGCGGCGCTGCTCCGCGTCCAGATACCGGTTTCGCGACGAGAACGCCAGCCCGTCGGACTCGCGCACGGTGGCGCCGCGCCGCACGACCACGGGCACGAACAGGTCGGCCACCATGCGCTCGATGAGCCGCGCCTGCTGCGCGTCCTTCTGGCCGAGCCACAGCACGTCCGGCCGCACGGCGAGCAGCAGCTTGAGCACGACGGTGGTGACGCCCTCGAAGTGACCGGGGCGCGACGCGCCCTCGAGCACGCCGTCGAGGCCGGTGACGCGCACGCGCGTGCGGTCGCCGGCGGGATACAGGTCTTCGACGCGCGGCTCCCACACGAGGTCGACGCCCTCGGCGCGCAGCAGCGCCAGGTCGCGCGCGCGCGGCCGCGGATAGCGCCGGAAGTCCTCCTGGGGCCCGAACTGGAGCGGGTTCACGAACACGCTCACGACCACGCGCCGCGCCGATCGGCGCGCCTGCCGGACCAGGCTCAGGTGCCCCGCGTGCAGCGCTCCCATGGTGGGCACGAACGCGATGCGCTCGCCGCGGCGGCGCCACGGCGCGGTGGCGCGGGCGACCTCGGCGAGGCTACGGACGATGCGGAGCCGGGACGCCGCCGGGCGACGCGTCGGCGACCGCCGCGGCGCCGCGCTCAATAGGACTCCGCGTCCGACGGGAACGTGCGGGCCTTGACGTCCGCGACGTAGCGCCCCAGCGCGCCGCGGATGTCGGCCGACAGATCGGCGTACTTGCGCACGAACTTGGGCGTGTGGCCGTGATAGAGCCCGAGCATGTCGTGGAGCACGAGCACCTGGCCGTCGCAGCCAACGCCGGCGCCGATGCCGATCGTGGGGATCGTGAGCCCGCGCGACACGCTCTGGCCGAGCCGGGCCGGGATGCCCTCGAGCACGATCGCGAAGCAGCCGCTCGTCTGCAGCAGCTCGGCCTCGCGCTGGAGCTGCTCCTGATCGGCCTCGCCGCGCGCCTGCACCTTGTAGCCCCCCATCGCGAGCACCGACTGCGGCGTGAGCCCGAGATGGCCCATCACGGGAATGCCGGCGTCCACGATCCGCCGGATCGACTCGGCGACGCGCTCGCCGCCCTCGAGCTTCACGGCGTCGGCGCCGCCCTCCTGCACGAGCCGCCCGGCGTTCATGACCGCCTGCTCGACGCTCACCTGGAACGACATGAACGGCATGTCGACGACGAGCAGGGCGCGCGGCTTGGCGCGCGCGGCCGCGCGCACGTGGTGGAGCATGTCCTCCATGGTCACGGGCAGCGTGGTGTCGTAGCCGAGCACGACCGTGCCGAGGCTGTCGCCCACGAGGATGATGTCGACGCCCGCCTCGTCCGACAGCCGCGCCGTCGGATGGTCGTAGGCCGTCATCATCGCGATGGGCTCGCCCTTGCGCTTGAGCTCCACGATGGCGGGCGCGGTGAGCTTGGGCCTCGGGGCGCCCGGGGCGCGCAGCTTCGGCTCGGTCATGGCGTGCTCTCCCGTTCGATCGGCTGGTAGTAGGTGGTGCCCTGGCGATGCGACGTGATGCGCTGCAGCAGGTCCTCGAAGTCTTCCGGATTGGCCACGAAATCGATGGCGTTGGTGTTCACGACGAGCAGCGGCGAGCCCACGTAATGGAAGAAGAAATGGTTGTAGGCCTCGTTCAGCTGCTTGATGTAGTCGGGGTCCATGTCCTTCTCGAACGGCCGCCCGCGCTTGTGGATCCGCTTGAGCAGCGTGTCCGGATGGGCTTGAAGATAGACCACGATGTCGGGCGGAAGCACCTCGAGCTCGAGCCACCCGACCAGCCGCTCGTACAGCGCCAGCTCGCGCTCGGACAGCGTCAGGCTCGCGAAGATCCGGTCCTTCTGGAACAGGTAGTCCGCCACCATGCGCTCGCTGAACAGCTCCATTTGGCGCAGGTTGCGCTGCTGCTGGAAGCGCGAGAACAGGAAGTGCATCTGGGTCTGGAACGCGAAGCGCTCGCGGTCGCGGTAGAAGTCCTTGAGGAACGGATTCTCCTCGACCTCCTCGAGGACCAGCTTGGCGCCCAGCCGCTCGGCGAGCATGCGGGTCAGGCTGGTCTTGCCGGCGCCGATCACGCCCTCGACGACGATGTAGCGGTTCTCCATCGTCACCGCGAGATCGGCGCGCCACGGCGCACCGCGGGCCCGGAGCCGAGCCGCCCGAGCACCGCGACCATGGTCTCGCCCGTCGCCGGGTGCACGAGCATCGGATCGAGCTCGACGAGCGGCACGAGCACGAACGCGCGACGCGTGAGCTCCGGGTGCGGCACCTGGAGATCGGGCTCGTCGACGAGCCGGTCGCCGTAGAGCAGGAGATCGAGATCGATCGTGCGCGGGCCCAGGTGCTGCCGGCGCTCGCGCCCGAGCGCCTTCTCGACGAGCTGCAGGTTCCAGAGCAGCTGCCTGGGCTCGAGCGCCGTCTCGATGCGCGCGACCGCGTTCAGGAACCACGGCTGCGACGCACGCCCGACGGGCTCGGTCTCGTACAGCGACGACACCTGGAGCACGGACGTATCGGGCAGCTTGCCGAGCGCCTCGATCGCCGAGCGGATCAGCGCCTCGCGATCGCCGAGGTTGGAGCCCAACCCGATGTGCGCGACGACGAGCGGCGACGCGTCGGGCTCGTGCGTCTCGGGGGTCTCGGCCATCACAACGCCCGCTCCCGCACGACCTCGATCACGGCGCGCCCGCCGGTGGTCCATCCGAGGTTCTGCTTGGCGATCCGCACGAGCACGCGCCGCACCGCGAACCGCTCGAGGATGACCTCCGCCGTGCGCGCCGCGAGCGCCTCGAGCAGGTGGAAGCTCTCCCCTTCGACGACTTCGCGCACGGTGGAGTAGAGCGCGTCGTAGTCCACCGCGTCGCTCAGCTTGTCACTGGTTTCCGCCCGATCGTCGGAGGGCAACAGCTCGAGATCCACCTCCAGCCGCTGCCCCGCTTCTTTCTCATAAGGACGCGCGCCGTGATGCCCGAACACGGACAGGCCTTCGACTCGGATGGTGGCCAACGGGGGCTCCCGACAGGACGTGGCGCGGGGTTGGCGAAAGCGGCCGGCCCGAGGAGGACCGGCCGCTTCGAGGGGCGGAGTCTATTGATGGATCGGCGTGTCTGCAAACGTCCCGGCGTGTCGAAGACACGCCGGAATCTGAGCCTCAAGTAGCGAAGGAACGGGCGATCGGAGTGCGCGCCGGTGATCATGTGCATGTTCTCCACCCGAGACTTCTGAAAGAACGAAAAGATCTCTGATAGAGAAAGCCGGCGACGCGAGTGTGTTGGATCAGGCCGGGCCGTGGCCGCCCGCCGCCCCTGTTCTTGCGAGAGGTCTTCATTGCTCTGCTCTGAAGTAGAGCGTGCTGGGCGCGCGGGGTTTCTCGAGACGCAACTGCCCCGGGGCAACTTCAAGTAACACTCGAACTGGACCCGGGTCCAGTTCACGCACTACTTGAACCCGCGCTGGCGCGGGTTACACCGCGACGCCGAAGTCTCTCAGCGCTTGATTGAGCGACGTCTTCCGGTCGGTCGACTCCTTGCGCTCGCCGATGATCAGCGCGCAGGGGGTGCCGAACTCGCCGGCGGGGAACTTCCGTGGGCGTGTGCCCGGAATCACCACCGCGCGCGACGGGACTCTTCCCCGCAGCTCGATGACGTCGCTGCCGCGCACGTCCAGGATGGCGGTCGACGCGGTGAGCACCACACCCGCGCCGATCACGGCGCCGGTTTCCACGAGCACACCTTCCACCACGATCGCGCGGGAGCCGACGAAGCAGTCGTCCTCGACGATCACGGGCTGGCTCTGCGGCGGCTCGAGCACGCCGCCGATGCCGACGCCTCCGCTCAAGTGCACGCGCGCGCCGATCTGGGCGCACGAGCCGACCGTCGCCCAGGTGTCGACCATCGTGCCCTCACCAACGCGGGCGCCGACGTTCACGTAGCCGGGCATCAGGATCACGCCGGGCTCCAGGAACGACCCGTAGCGGGCGACGCCGGGCGGCACCACGCGCACCTTCGCCTCGGCCAACCCTCGCTTCAAAGGGATCTTGTCGTGGTACTCGTACGGGCCGACTTCGATGGTCTGCGACACACGCATCCGGAAGTACAGCGCGATGGCCTGCTGGATCCAGCCGTTCGTGATCCACTGGCCGTCGCGCTTCTCGGCAACTCGTACGTCGCCGGCGTCGAGCGCGGCGATCACGCCTTCCACGGCGCCGCGCGCGCCGAGATCATCCAAGCCCAGCGACCCCGCGTACGCGCGCGCGACCGTGTCCTGCCAGCGTTCGATCGGATACGCGTCGGCGGCCGTGCCGGTCATCGCGCTACCCGGACGCGCCGTCGGCCGAGGCGTCGAGCCGTGACAGCGCCATCTGGCAGCCCTCGAGCGTGGGCACGAGCGCCCACCGCACGAAGCCCTCGCCGCCCTGGCCGAGGAACGAGCCCGGCGTGGCGAGGATCCCGCGACGCATGAGCTTCTCGACCCACGCGACGTCGTCGCCGCCCGGAGCCTTCACCCACAGGTAGAACGTGGCCTCGCTCGCCTCGATCGTCCATCCGCGGCGGCGGAACTCGCCGGCGACGAGGTCGCGCTTGGCGGCGTACACGGCGCGCATGGCGTTGGCGTGCGCGTCGTCCTGCCACGCGGCGATCGCGGCGCGCTGCACGAACTCGGCGGTGGCCACGCCCACGTTGGGACGGAACCGCGCGAGCGCCTGGATCAACCGGCGGTCGCCGGCCATGAAGCCGGAGCGATAGCCGGTCATCGCCGAGCGCTTGCTCAGCGTGTGGAGCGCGAGCACGTTCTCGGTGCCGAACTCGAGCATGGACGGCGGCGGCTGGTCGAACCAGATCTCCGAGTACGCCTCGTCGGACGCCACCCAGAACCCGTGGCGGCGGGCCAGTTCGGCGATGCGCGCGTAGTCGTCGCGGCCGTACACGGCGCCGGTCGGATTGTGGGGATAGTTGAGCCACAGGAGCGCCGTGCGGCGCCACACGTCGTCGGGCACGTCGGCCGGATCGAACCGCCAGCCGTTGGACGCGCGCAGCGGCGTCGTGTGCACGCGGGCGCGCGCGAACTTGGCGGCCGGCTCGTACACGGGATACGCCGGCGTCGGGATCACCACGGTGTCGCGCGTATCGCCGCCGTCGCCCACCATCGTGAACGCCAGCAGGAACACGGCCTCCTTGGTGCCGGTGGCCGGCAGCAACTCGGAGTCCGAGTCGATGCGCACGCCGAACCGCCGCTGCAGCCACCCCGCGCATGCCGCGCGCAGCTCGGGCAGCCCCGCGACCGTGGGGTAGCTCGACACTTCGGGCACCGCGGCGCGCAGCGCCTCGCGGATGAACTCGGGCGTCCGCTCACGCGGGTCGCCCATGCTGAAGTTCACGACCTCGACGCCGGACGGCACCAGCTCGCGGCGCTTCCGGTCGAGCCTCACGAACGGATATTCCTCGGCGGACTCGAGCAGCGGGTGCACCGGACCCGGCCGAGACCGCGTGGTCACTTCGCTCATGCTTCCTCCATCACGAACTCGGCCAGCCACCGGTACGCCGTCTCGAGGTTGGCGACCGGGCAATGTTCTTCGACTTGATGACAGAGCTCGGGGATCCCGGGCCCGAAGTTGATGGCGGCGATGCCGGCCTCGGTGAACCGCGCGACGTCGGTCCACCCCTGCTTGCCCGCGAACGTGGCCTTGAACCGCTTCGCGAACCGCTGCACTTCCGGATGGTCGTCGCATGCGCGGCCGGCGGCGGCGCGATCGACGATCGCGCACTCGAACTCGGGCGGCACGAGCGCGCGCAGCGTGCGCTCGGCGGTGGCGAGGTCGCGCCCCGGCGGGAATCGGTAGTTGAGGTTGGCGACCAGCTCGTCGGGCACGATGTTGCGCGCGCGCCCGGCCTTGAGCGTGGTGACCTGCAGCGTCTCGACGTACTCGGCGCCGGCGATCGTCACGGGCACGGGCGCGAACTTCGTCACCTGGCCGAGCCACGTGGCCGCCTTCTCCACCGCGTTGATGCCCATCCACGGCCGCGCGCTGTGGGCGCTCTTGCCCTTCACGCGCACCTCGGCGTTCATGACGCCGTTGCAGCCGAGCTCGATGCGCAGCGACGTGGGCTCGAGCAGGATCGCGAGCGTCGCCTCCTCGAGCCACGGCATCTCGGCGAGCACGCGGCCGAGCCCGTTGTTGGCGTGCGAGCCCTCCTCGGCGTCGTAGAACACGGCGGCGAGGTCGAACCGCAAGCGGTCGAGCGGCAGCGTCTCGAGCAGGGCGAGCATCACGGCGTCGCCGGCCTTCATGTCGGTGGTGCCGAGCCCGTGGACGCTGCCGTCCCGCCGCACCGCCTTGGCGTTGCCCTGGGCGGGCACGGTGTCCGTGTGACCGGCGAGCACCAGGAGCGGCTTGCCCGTCCGGGCCGGCTTCCAGACCACGGCGTTCCCGGAGCGGACCGTCTCGCCACCGGTGAGCCCGGCGAGGCGGCTCGCCACAAACTCGGCGATTGCAGCCTCTTGCCCCGTCTCGCTCGGAATGTCGACGAGGGTCTCGAGCAGGTCGGCGAGCCGCTCGGCGGTCATCGTGGGCATGGGGACAGGCACGCCGGCACTGTAGCATCGGGGCACGTCACCGGGAATTGACGCAGGCGCCGCGATTCCTTGATCCCACCGAGCCTCGTCGTACGTAGAGAGCATCGGAAGGCAACGAACCGCTGGCCCACCGACCTCCACCGAGGCACCCGATGCGACTCCCGAAATGCCTGACCCCGATGCTGCTCGCGATGGGCATCGCCGCCGCCACCCCGTTCGCGCTCGCGGCCAAGTCCGCGGCGCCGTCCTCCCCCACGGCCGCGAAAGGCAAGGTGACCAAAATCGTGAAGACCGAGCAGGAGTGGAAGAAGAACCTGACGCCCGAGCAGTACCACGTGCTCCGCGAGGCCGGCACCGAGAGGGCGTTCACCGGCCAGTACTGGGACCAGCACGCCAAGGGAACCTACCGGTGCGCCGGCTGCGGGCTCGAGCTGTTCTCGTCGGACACGAAGTTCGACTCGGGCACCGGCTGGCCGAGCTTCTACCAGCCGATCGCGGCCCAGAACGTCACGGAGAAGACGGACAGCATGCTCGGGATGATCCGCGTCGAGGTCGAGTGCGCGCGGTGCGGCGGCCATCTGGGGCACGTGTTCGACGACGGGCCGAAGCCGACCGGGTTGCGGTACTGCATGAATTCGGCGGCGTTGAAGTTCGAAGGTGCGGAGAAGAGCGCGGAGGTGGCTGCGAAGAAGAAGTAGTGCGGCTTTGAGTGGCCTACAGAAACGCCGGATCGGCGCGAGCCGATCCGGCGTTATTGGTCTAACGCCACAAGCGAGCTTCGCTCGCTTATGGCATTTCTACAGGCACATACGTCATCAACCCCCGCCGCTCGACCTGTAGCGCGACCCAGTCGCCGGTCTTGTGCGCGGCGAGCAGCTTCCTCGCGTCGCCAATCGTTCGCACGGACGTGCGGTCGATCGCGCGGATCACGTCGCCGGGAACCAGCGGGCGTCCGCCGGGCGGCGCGTCCTGGGTGCTGCGCACCACGAGCACGCCCCACGGCTCGCGCATCGGCACCGCTCTCGCGATCATGCCGTTCACCTCCACGGCCAGGATGCCGAGCGGCTCGAGCAGGTTGTCCTGGAGGCTCATCATCGTGGCCATGCGGTCGAGGCCGGCCGGGCGCTCGGCGAGCTGCACCTGGATCGCCTTCTTCTCGCCGTCCCGCTCGACCTCGATCGCCACGGTCTCGCCCGCCGCGCGGCGGTAGAGATTGACCTCGAGCTGCCGGCCGTTCTCCATGGGCTTGCCGTCGAGCTCGAGCACGATGTCGCCGGTCTTCAAGCCCGCCGCGGCCGCCGGACCGTTGGGCGCGACGTCGGACAGGATCGCGCCCCAGTCCCTGGACAGCTTGAGCCCGCGCGCGAGCTCGGGCGTGATCGACTGCGCGTTGGCGCCGATCTCGCCGCGCACGACGCGGCCGTTCTTGCGGATCTGCGCGACCACGGCCGCGACGATGTTGCTCGGCGCCGCGAACCCGATGGCCTCCCCCGCCGGCGAGCCGATGATGAACGTGTTGATGCCGACGACGCGCCCCTGCACGTCCACGAGCGGGCCGCCGCTGTTGCCGGGATGGATGTCGGTGTCGGTCTGGACGTAGATCATCGGCGCGTCCGGCTCGATCTGCCGCGCCACCGCGCTCACGACGCCGATGCTCACGGAGCCGCCGAACCCGAGCGAGCTGCCGAACGCCATCACGAGCTGGCCCGGCTGGAGCGCGTCGGAGTCGCCGAAGGGCAGCGTGGGAAGTCCCTTGCCCTCGACCTGCAGCACGGCGAGATCGGACTCCTGGTCGACGCCGACGATCGTGGCGTCCATGCGCACGCCCGATGCCTTCACGCTCGACAGTCCCGGCGGGCCCGGCCGCGGGCCGGCCAGCTCGACCACGACGCGCGTGGCGCCGTCGACGACGTGCGCGTTCGTCACGATCACGCCGTCCGGCGACAGGATGACGCCGGAGCCGGTGCCGCGCTGGCGCGACAACAAGCCGCCGGCCACGTCGCCCGGCCCGGGCGTGAGACCGCTCGTGTAGATCTGGACCACGCCGGGTCCGACGCGGCGCGACAGCGCCTGGAGGTCGGAGCTCATCTTGCCGAGATCGCCGCCGGCGGCCGGGGTTGCGGCCGGCGTGGACTTGGACGCGGCGCCGGCGGGCGCGGCGGCCGCCAGGGCCGCGAGCGCGAGCGCGGCGGCGCCGATCCTCAAGTGCTGGTTCATCCGATCGCCTCGAAGGGTTGGGGAGAGGGGCGTCGCGGAAACGCGGCCCGAACGAACACCGATAGCAGCGGGCGCCGCGCGAGTCCAGCGGCGCGGCGGATGCGGGCGGCTTCGCGGCGATGCTAGCCTCGCGGCATGAACGCTCCGAGCTCAGGCCCCACCGCGACGCTCGTCCGGCTCACCGGCCCGGGCGCGCTCGGGCTCCTGCATCGCGTCACGACCCAGAAGCTCGACGACCTCGCGCCCGGCGAGGCCCGCGCCACGCTCGTGTGCGACTTCCGCGGCCGGCTGCTGCGCCGCGCGATCGTCGCGGTGGCGGGCGATGCCGTGTGGCTGGTGGCCGACGACGCCCCGGGCGCGGGGCTCGCCCAGCTCATCGACAAGCAGATCTTCCGCGAGCGGATCCAGGTCCAGGACCATTCGGCCGCGCACACGGTGGCGGCGGTGCCCGGCGGATTCGGCGGCGTGGCCGGGCGGTTCCTCGAGCAGGATGGCGTGCCGTCGCGGATCGAAGCGGACGCCAGCTGGGGCTACGCGATCGACGCGCCCCCGAGCGCGGACGCCGCGACGATCGAGCGCGCGCGCATCGCCGCCGGCCGGCCGCGGCACGGCCACGAGATCCACGAGGCGTTCAATCCGTTCGAGGTCGGGCTCGCGCTCGACGTGCACCTGAACAAGGGCTGCTTCACCGGGCAGGAGGCGCTGCTCCGCATGATGACGTACGGCGGCGTGCGCCGGTCGCTGCACGCGGTCGCCGGCGACGGCGCGCCGCCGGACGCGCACGCGCCGCTGCGCGCGAGCGACGCCACCGGGGGTGTCGTGACGAGCGCGATCGCGGACGGCGGCGGCTGGGTCGGGCTCGCGGTGATCCGCCGCGACGCGAACCCCGCGGAGCTGCGACTCGCGGACGGCCGGGCGCTCGCGCGATGCGAGGCGTTCCCGGAGCGCCGGCCGCTCGGGCTGCCCGAGCCGGCGCGGTGAGCCGCTAGGCCGAAGGCGGCGCTTCCTCGCCCGGCGCTTCGGGCGGAGGCGGCGCGTCGACGACGATCGCATCGGTGGTGAGCACGAGCGCGCCGATGCTCGCCGCGTGCTGCAGCGCGCAGCGCGTCACCTTGAGCGGATCGACGATGCCGTGCCGCTCGAGATCGCGGATCGTGCCGTCCACGGCGTCGAACCCGACCGGGCCCTTGGCTTCGCGGATCCTGGCCAGCGTCTGCGGGCCGTCGGCGCCGGCGTTCTCGGCGATGCGCAGCGCGGGCTCCTCGATCGCGCGGAGCACGATCTCGACGCCGGCGCGCTCGCCGCCTTCCAGCGACAGCTTCTGGAGCGCGGGCTGCGCGCGCAGCAACGCCACGCCGCCGCCGGGCACGATGCCCTCTTCCACCGCCGAGCGCGTGGCCGCGAGCGCGTCCTCGATGCGGGACTTGCGCTCGAGCCGCTCGAGCTCGGTGGGCGCACCCACGGTGACGATCGCGATGCCGCCCTGGAGCCGCGCCTGCCGCTGCTCGAGCCACTCGCGGTCGGAGCCGTTCACCGCGCGAGCCTCCTTCTCGAGCCGGCCGATGCGATCGCGGATGGCCGCGGAGTCGCCGCCGCCCTCCGTGAGCACGGTGGTGTCGGAGTCCGCCTGCAGCCGCCGCACGCGACCGAAGTCCGACGACGAGAACCGCTCGAGCTGCGCGCCGAGATCGTCGGCGAACATCTTGGCGCCGGTGAGCACGGCCAGGTCCTCGAGCGCGTCGCGCCGGCGATGGCCGGTGAACGGCGCCCGGATCGCGATGGACGGCACCGTGCCGCGCAGCCGGTTGACGACGAGCGTGGCGAGCGCCTCGCCCTCGACGTCCTCGGCGATCACGACCAGCGGCCGGCCGGCGCGCGCGGCCAGCTCGAGCGCCGGGATGAGCTGCTGCGCCTCGGTGAGCCGGGTGTCGGCGATGAGCACGTACGCGTTCTCGAGCACGGTCTCCATGCGCTCGGGATCGGTGACGAAGTAGGGCGACAGGTAGCCGTCGTCGATCCGCGTGCCCTCGACCAGCTCGAGCGTGGTGCGCGTGGCGCGTCCCTCGCCCACCGAGATCACGCCGCGCGGGCCGACGCGGTGCATGGCTTCGGCGATCAGGTCGCCGACGGCCTCGTCCTGGCGCGCGCTCACCGTGGCCACGCGGGCGATGTCGGCGCGATCGCTGACCGCGCGCGACTGGCGCTTGAGCTCGTCGACCACGACGACCACGGCGCGGTCGATGCCGCGCTTCACCGCGACCGGATTGTGGCCGGACGCGAGCGCCGACAGCCCGTGGCAGATCACGCTGCCGGCGAGCACGGTGGCGGTGGTGGTGCCGTCGCCCGCCGCCTGGCCGGTCTTGAGCGCGACCTCGCGCAGCATCTGGACGCCGAGGTTCTCGAACGGGTTGGCGAGCTCGATCTCGCGGGCGATGGTGAGCCCGTCGTTCGTGATCGTGGGCGCGTTACCGCCGCCGTGGTCGATCACGACGTTTCGCCCCCGCGGTCCCAGCGTGACGCGGACCGCCGAGGTGAGCTGCTCCACCCCCCGCCTCAGCGACTGGCGGGCCTCGTCGTCGAACCGGATCTGCTTGCCCATGGAAGTTCCTCGCGCGCGTGAACGGAACCTTGGATGCCGCTCGGGCCAAGCAGGTTATCGGCCGATTGCGGCCGTGGGGCCAGCGACGCCCTCGAAGGGCGCCGCCGGCCTACGCGGCCGCGGCTATTTCCACTCCGCGAGGAACAGGTTGGTCTCGCCCCTCGCCTTGCCGCCGCGGTTCGAGGCGAACACCAGGTAGCGGCCGTCCGGGCTGAACATCGGGAAGCCGTCGAAGTCGGTGTCCCGGGTGACCGCCTCCGGCTCGCCGCCCTCGACGCTCACCAGATACAGGTCGAAGTTCCGGCCGCGCGGGTTCTCCCAGTTGGACGAGTAGACGAGCCGCTTGCCGTCCGGCGTGAAATACGGCGCGAACGAGGCGCCGGGCTTGTTCGTGATCTGACGGGCATTCGAGCCGTCGGCCTTCGCCACCCACAGGTTCATCTTGGACGGCTTCACGAGCCGCTTCGCGAGCAGCTCCTGGTAGCTGACGAGCTCGGAGTCGGCCGGATAGAACGCGCGCCAGCAGATCAGCTTGCCGTCGCGCGAGAAGAACGCGCCGCCGTCGTAGCCGGGCTTCTTCGTGATGCGCTTCACGTGGCTGCCGTCCGTGTCCATGGTGTAGAGGTCGAGGTCGCCGTCGCGGACCGACGTGAACAGGATCTTCTTGCCGTCGGTCGACAGCGTGGCCTCGGCGTCGTAGCCGTCCGTGCTCGTGAGCCGCTGCAAGTCCGAGCCGTCTTCCTGGGTGCTCCAGATGTCGTAGCTCGCGTACACGGGCCACACGTAGCCGTGCGAGAAGTCCGGCACCGGCGGACACGAGTCGCCGGCCGCGTGCGTCGAGCCGAACAGCACACGCTGGTCGTTGGCGTAGAAGTAGCCGCACGTCGTGCGGCCCTTGCCCGTGCTGACCTTGTGCGACGCGCCGGTGGCGAGGTCCATGACGTACATCTGGTCGCACGGCCACTCGCCGTGCGTCGCCTGATAGATCAGCTTCTGACCGTTGGCCGAGAAGTAGCCTTCCGCGTTCTCGCCGCCGAACGTGAGCTGCCACAGGTGGGCGAAGTGCGGCTCGCCTTCGCGGATCAGGCTGTCGGCGACGACGGCGGTCGGCGGGATCGGCGTCTCGGGCGTGGCGGTCTTGGTCTCCGCCTCGGCGCTCGACACCCGGTATTGCCGGCCGATCAGAAGACCTGCGGCCAGCACGACGATCGCGACCGACACTCCGACGAACCTGCCCTTCATGGACGCCTCCCCAACGTGGCCAGTAGCTCGACCTTCTGATCACCGCGCTTCACCGTGATCCGGACCTGCTGGCCCGGCTTCCGCGAGCGCAGCGCGAACGTGTAGTCGTAGACGTTGCCGATGCCGATGCCGTCGAAGCCGATGATCGTGTCGCCGCCCTTGAGCCCGGCCACCTGCGCCGGGCTGCCGTCCCGCACGCCCGACAGCAGCACGCCGCCCTCGGTCTGCAGGTAGTCCGGGATCGTGCCGAGGTAGGCACCGTACCCGCCGCCGCCGGCGATGCGGCCCATGCTGCTGTCGGCCTTGGCCTGCACGAACGTCGGCTTGGGACGGGCGTCCAGCGATTCCACGAGCGCGGCGACGAACCCGCCGATCTTCGCCATGCCGGCGTAGTTCAGCTGGTCCCAGGTGTCGGTGGGCTTGTGGTAGTCGGCGTGCGCGCCCGTGAACATCATGAGCACGGGCACCTTCCGCTTGTAGAACGACGAGTGGTCGCTCGGCCCGTACCCGTCGTTCGACGTCTTGAGGTCGAACCTGGACGACGCGTTGGCGTTCGCCAGCAGTGTGCCGAACTCCGCGGCCGTGCCGGCTCCCATGACCATGAGCCGGTTGTCGCGCAGGCGCCCCACCATGTCCATGTTGATCATGGCCTCGACGGTCTCGAGCGGACGCGGCATCGGATCGTCGACGTAGTGCCCGGAGCCGACGAGCCCCATCTCCTCGCCCGTGAACGCCACGAACACGAGCGTGTGGGCCGGCGGCGCCGCGGCGTGCCGGGCGGCGAGCACGCGCGCCACGTCGATCAGCGTCGCGGTGCCCGACGCGTTGTCGTCGGCGCCCACGTGCGGCACGCGCGCGTCCGGCGACAGCGAGCTCTCCCCGCCGTAGCCCAGATGGTCGTAGTGGGCGCCGACCACGAGCGTGCGCGACGTGTCGCGGCCCGGAATCACGCCGACGACGTTGGCGATGTGCGCGCGCTGGCGCTTGAGCGTGACGGTCAGCGTCACGGTGTCGGGCAGCGCGAGGCCATTCTTCGGCAGGGACGCGCCGTGCGCGTGGCCGCTCATGCTGGCGTGCGCGTCGATCTGGTTCTGGAGCGACAGCAGCTTGGAGCCGGTCGGCGCGAGCAGCGCCTCGGCCGCCTGCTCGGAGATCTGCGCGGCGAGCAGCCCGCTCGTCATGTAGCCGGCGCCGCCCTCGCCGCGCGGCTTCCGCAGCGGCTCGCCCGCGTGGAACTTGGGACCGTTCACGACGAGCATGCCCATGGCGCCGTGCTCGCGCGCGTTGATGGCCTTGGTGCGCAGCTCGGAGTGCGGCGTGTTGACGTTGCCGTCGAACCGGCTCGTGGAGTCCATCTCGCCCGGCTCGTTGGTCATGACGAGCACGATCTTCTCGCGCACGTCCAAGCCGGCGTAGTCGTCGTAGTCGTAGCCGGGCGCGGTGATGCCGTAGCCGGCGAACACGACGGGCGCGCGCAGCCGGCCGTTGGTCGAGAACCCGAGCGGCTGGAACGCGTCGCCCAGCTCGAATTTCTTGCCGCCGACCTCGAGCGTGTTCGGCTGGTCGGCCTCGGCGCCGGTGGTGACCTCGAAGGCCTGGAGATAGCCGCCCTGATCGCCGGCGGGTTTGAGCCCGGCGTTCTTCATCTGCGTCGCCAGATAAGCGGCTGACGAGTCGAGGCCGGCGGTGCCCGGGCCGCGGCCCTCGCGCGCGGGGTCGGCGAGGTAGCGGACCATCGTGCGCAGTCGCGCGGTGTCCGGCGCGGCGAACGCGGCGGAGGTCGCCTTCGTCGCGGGCTTCGGCGCCGCGAACGCCGTGCCGCCGATCGGCGCCACGAGTACAGCCGCCGCGAGCGCGGCGGACGCTATTGCGCTTCCCACAGGAGCTTCATCCCCTTGAGCGTCAGCGCCTCGTCGACGCGGTTGATGGTCTCGCACTCGGGGGCGATCAGCGGCGCGAAGCCTCCCGTGGCAATGATATGCGGCGTTCCCTTCATCTCCAGGGCGAGCCGGCGGACCAGCGCGTCGACCTGGCCGGCGTGCCCCCACACGATGCCCGCGCGCAGCGACTCCTCGGTGGTGCGGCCGACGGCCCGCTCGGGTTTCCGCAGCTCGACGCGCGCGAGCCTCGCGGCGCGCCGGAACAGCTCCTCGGACGACGTGCCGATACCGGGCGCGATGATGCCGCCGAGGTAGGCGCCCTGCCTCGAGATGCAGTCGAACGTCGTGGCCGTGCCGAGGTCGACGACGATGGCCGGCGTTCCGTAGAGCTTGCGCACCGCGATCGCGTTGGCGATCCGATCGGCGCCGACCGCCGTGCGGTCGTGGTAGCGGATCGGCAGGTCGGTAGCCGTCGCCGAGCTCACCTCCAGCGGAGGCCGGCCGGTGATCCTCGCGAGCGCGGCGGACCACGCGCCCGTGATCGTCGGCACCACCGAGCACAGCACCGCCGCACGCGGCGCGACACCCACGGACTGCGCCAGCAACACCGTGAGCTGCATGGCGATCTCGTCCGCGGTCATGCGGATGCTGGTGAGCCGCCAGAACCCGGCGAGCACCTGGTCGCGGAACAGGCCGACCGTCGTCTCGCTGTTGCCGACGTCGGCGACCAGCAGCCCGGCGCGCGAGGCGGCGCGCTTGCCGCCCGGCAACCGTGCGACAGCGGCGGTGGCTTTCGCACGAGCGGCGGGCGGTGCCGAGGCGCTCGGACGCGTGGCGGACTTGGACGACGGCTTCGAACGTGCGGAACGACGGCGATCAGGCATGCTCCACCTCCTCTTCGCGGCGGCGGCGCGCCACGAGCCACGACAGTCCGACGCTCACGAAGTACAGAAGGGCCATCGGCACGCCCATCACGAGCTGGGCGGTGACGACGTCGCCGGGCGTGATCAGTGCGGTGACGAGGAACGCCAGCACCAGCGCGTATCGCCACTGGCGGAGCAGGAACCCCGGAGTGACGAGCCCGAGCGCCGTCAGCGTCATGGTGACGAGCGGGAGCTGGCACACGACGCCGCAGGCGAGCGCGATGTTATAGAAGAAGCCGAGCAGAGTCGAAACCCGGATCTGCGCTTTCATGCTCGGGGTCAGGAACTGGTTGAGCACGTCGACCACGAGCGGCACCACGTAGCCGTACGCCGCCCACACGCCGAGCGCGAACAGCACCACCGAGCCCATCGCCATGGGCAGCACCATCGACCGTTCCCTCTTGAACAGCCCCGGCACCACGAACCGCCAGATCCGGTAGAACACGTAGGGACCGACCAGTAGAAGCCCGATCAGGAGCGCGAGCTTGATGCGCTCGTTGAAGGCCTCGAACGGCGACAGCACCACCGCCTGCTTCACCGTGCGGCGGATCAGGTCCTCGAGCACGTGCGGCGCGAGCCACCAGCCCGCGATCGCGCCCACGCCGCACGCGGCCACGGTGTGGAGCAGCACGATGCGGAGCTCCTCCAGGTGCTGGAGGAACGGCATCTCGCCGGTCTCGCGGGGATCGGGCGCGTCGTGGCGCGCGCGCGGCGCGTGCGCGGACAGCCGCTCTTCGTACTCGAACTCGCGCGGCTCGGGATACTCGGGGTCGGAAGCCGCCGGCGGATCGACGGGCGCGAGCGCGCTCGTCGGAGGCTCGAGCCTCCCCTCCGGCCGCGACTCCGGTGTGTCGGTCACGGGGACGGATCCAGCTCGACGTCGCCCGCCACGACGCGCGTGCGCGTGCCGTCGGCGAGCCGCACGACCAGCGCGCCGTCGTCGTCGAGCGCGTCGGTGACGCCGGTCACGACGCCGTGCGGGGCATGCACCGTGACGGGCACGCCCCACCGCGCGCGCGCGCGCCACGCGTCGAGAGCGGTTCTGGGGTCGCGCTCCTGGTGCTCGTCCCACGCCTTCTCGAGCGCGGTGAGGAACCGCGCGGCCACCGCTTCGCGCGTGGCGCTCACGCCCTCGAGCGCGAGCGACGTCACGCGGCCGCTCAGCTCGGGTGGGAAGTCCTCGCGCCGCTCGGCCACGTTGACGCCGGCGCCCACCACGACGGCCGCCGTGCCGTCGGCCAGCCGGCGGCTCTCGCACAGCAGCCCGGCGAGCTTGCGGCCGCCCGCCAGGACGTCGTTGGGCCACTTGAGGTGGCTCGCGAGCCCGAACGTGTCGAGCGCCTGCGCGAGTGCCAACCCGGCCACGAGCGGCGAGGTGCCGAGCGCCGACGGATCGCAGCCCGGCTTGAGCAGCACGGACATCGCGAGACCGAGGCCGGGCGCGGTGTGCCACGCGCGCCCTTCGCGGCCGCGGCCGCGCAGCTGCCGATCGGCGATCACGACGAGCCCGTCGTCGCCGCCGTGCGCGGCCGCGTCCCACGCGTCGTCGTTCGTGGAGTCCGTGTCGGCGCGCGTGATGAGCGTCCGGCCGAGCCGGCGGGTGGCCAGCTCCTCGGTGAACGCGGCGCGGTCGAACACGCCGTCAGCCAACTTCCTCGACCTCCAGGCTGATGTCGAGCGCGGGCGCCGAGTGCGTGAGCGCGCCGACCGAGATGTAGTCGATGCCGGTCTCCGCGTACACGCGCACGCGGTCGAGCCGCATCCCGCCCGACACCTCGATCTCGGGCCAGCGCTTGGCGCCGGGCCGGATCCGCGGGCTGTCCGGCGGATTGGCCTTGCACCATGCGTCGACTTCCTCCACCGCGCGGCGCACGTCCTCGACGGGCCGGTTGTCGACGAGGATGCGGTCGACCTCGGGGCGCAGGGCCTCGCGGAGCTGGTCGAGCGAGTCGACCTCGACCTCGAGCAGCAGGTCGCCCTGGCGCGTGCGGCTGATGCGGTCGATCGCGGCGGTCACGCCGCCGGCGGCGCGGATGTGGTTGTCCTTGACCAGGTACATGTCCCACAGCGCGAGCCGGTGGTTGTCGCCGCCGCCGCACTTCACGGCGAACTTCTCGAGGAACCGGAGCCCGGGCGTGGTCTTGCGCGTGTCGAGGATCGTGGCGCCGGTGCCGGCCACCAGGTCGACGAACTGGCGCGTCAGCGACGCGACGCCCGACAGGTGCTGCAGGAAGTTGAGCGCCGTGCGCTCGGCCTTGAGGATGCTGCCCGCGTCACCCGTGACCTGCGCGATGGCGCGGCCCGGCTTGACGCTCGTGCCGTCCGCCGACACGACCCGGAACTTGACCTGCGGGTCGACCTGGCGGAACACGAGCGCGGCCACGTCCACGCCGGCCACGACGCCGGCCTGCTTGGCGATCAGCGAGGCGCGCGCCTGAACGCCGGGCCGCAGGCAGTTGAGCGACGTGATGTCGCCGGTGCCGACGTCCTCGGACAGCGCGTATTTGACGAGGGGAAGCGCGACGGCTTCGAGCATGAGTGCGGGATGCTACAAGACCCGCCGAGCGACGCGAAAACGCCCCATCAGCGGCCCTTGCCGAACCGGCGCCCCCGCGGCCCCTTCGGCGACACGGGCGACGGCTGGGACTCCGCCACCACGGCCGAGGCCCGCACGCCCATGCGCTCGGCGGCGAGCAGCGTGGAGCGGATCTCCTCGATGCGGTCGCGCAGCGACGCCGCCCGCTCGAACTCGAGGTGCTTGGCGGCCTCGCGCATGTCGGCGTCGAGCCGGGCCACGAGCGCCTCGGGCCCCTCGGCGTCGAGCGCGTGCATGAGCTCGGTGACCCCCTCCCGCTCGCCCGAGCCCATGGCGTCGGCCACCGACGTCGAGCGCAGGATCTCCTCGACGCTCTTGATCACGGTGGCCGGCGTGATGCCGTGCTCCACGTTGTAGGCGAGCTGCTTCTCGCGGCGGCGCGACGTCTCCTCGAGCGCGCGGCGCATGGAGTCGGTGATCGTGTCGGCGTACAGGATCACCCGGCCGTTCACGTTGCGGGCGGCGCGGCCGGCGGTCTGGATCAGCGACCGCTCCGAGCGCAGGAACCCCTCCTTGTCGGCGTCGAGGATCGCCACGAGCGACACCTCGGGAAGGTCGAGCCCCTCGCGCAGCAGGTTGATGCCCACGAGCACGTCGAACGTGGCGAGCCGCAAGCCCCGCAGGATCTCGACGCGCTCGAGCGCGTCGATGTCGCTGTGGAGGTAGCGCACCTTGATGCCCATGTCGCCGAGGTAGTCCGTGAGGTCCTCGGCCATGCGCTTGGTGAGCGTGGTGACGAGCACGCGCTCCTTGATCGCGATGCGCTGGCGGATCTCCTCGAGCAGGTCGTCCACCTGGCCCTCGATCGGCTTGATCACGATCTCGGGATCCACGAGCCCGGTGGGCCGGATGATCTGCTCGACGATCACGCCGCGCGACCGCTCGATCTCGAAGTTGGCGGGCGTGGCCGACACGTAGATGGTCTGGCCCGTCACCCGCTCGAACTCCTCGTAGCGCAGCGGCCGGTTGTCGAGCGCCGACGGCAGCCGGAACCCGAAGTCCACGAGCGTGCGCTTGCGCGACTGGTCGCCCTCGTACATGCCGCCGATCTGGGGCACGGTGACGTGCGACTCGTCGATCACGAGCAGGAAGTCCTCGGGGAAGTAGTCGATGAGGCAGCCTGGCCGCTCGCCCGGCTGCCGGCCCGACAGGTGCCGCGAGTAGTTCTCGACGCCGGGGCACGTGCCGATGGTGGCGAGCATCTCGAGGTCGTACTCGGTGCGCTGCCGCAGCCGCTGCGCCTCGAGCAGCTTGCCCTCGGCCTTGAACTGGGCGACGCACTCCTCCAACTCGTTGCGGATCGCGCCGAGCGCGACCTGGAGCCGCGGCTCCGGCGTGACGAAGTGCTTGGCCGGGTACAGCGCGAACCGGTCCATGGTGCGGCGCACGTGCCCCGTCACCGGGTCCACCGACGAGATTCGCGACACGATGTCGTCGTCGAGCTCGATGCGCACGATGGCGTCGTCATAGGCCGGATGCACCTCGACGACGTCGCCGCGCACGCGGAAGTGTCCGCGCCCGACCTCGAGATCGTTCCGCGTGTACTGGATCTCGACCATCTTCTCGAGCAGCTGCTTGCGCGTGAGCCGCTCGCCCGCGCGCGTGTCGAGCCGCATGCCGCGCCAGTCCTCGGGCGTGCCGAGGCCGTAGATGCACGACACGGAGGCGACGATCACGACCTCGTCGCGCTCGAGCAGCATGGACGTGGCCTGCAGCCGGAGCCGATCGATGTCGTCGTTGATGCTTGCGTCCTTGGCGATGTACGTGTTCGTGGACGGCACGTACGCCTCGGGCTGGTAGTAGTCGTAGTACGAGATGAAGTACCCGACCGCGTCCTCCGGGAAGAACTGCCGGAACTCCCCGTAGAGCTGGGCCGCGAGCGTCTTGTTGTGCGAGATGACGAGCGTCGGCCGGTTCCACGCCGCGATCGTGGAGGCGATCGTGAACGTCTTGCCCGAGCCGGTGGTGCCGAGCAGCGTCTGGAACCGGTCGCCGCGCTCGAGCCCCTGGACCAGCTCGGCGATGGCCTGCGGCTGGTCGCCGCTGGGCTCGAAGGGTCGGTGGATGCGGAAGGCCATGGGAGACGGATGGTAGCGGAGCCGGCAAGTGCTCCGGAAACCGGGCGGTCACGGCGCCGGGGCCTAGGCGACGTCTGGGGTCAGGCCCGGAGCTCGAGGTGCCGGGTCATCCCATGGAGGATCCCGATGCGCCGCAGGTTCGGGTTGTTGCTGGGATGCGTCGCCACGCTGCCGCTCGCCGTCGAGAAGCCGGTCGCCCCAGGTCCCGACACGGACCGCCGCGGCCAGACCACGCTGCGCGCGGCCGGCGGCATCGCGTCGTACGGCTTCATGGTGCGGGGTTGCAACGGGAACATCATCGACCAGGTGCCCGTGCAGGCTCGCGATGCCGCCGTGGGCATCGACCACCGGTTCGGGAACATCCCGCTGCGCGTGGGCGTGCGCGGCGGCTGGACGAGCGACGAGTTCGGCAGCCCCGAGGACTCGCTGCGGTTTCCGGGAGTGCCGCAGGACCGGACGCTCACGAATCGCTACGTGAATCCCTACGTCACGCTCGACAACGGCGACTTCGCGATCTCGGCCGGCCCCGTGTTCCACGAACGCGAGTTCATCACCGCCGGCGAGGGTGCGCGGCAGTGGGATGATCATCCGTCCAACGACATGAGCCTGGGGCTCCGCATCGGCCGCGAGGACGCCAAGTATTTCCAGGCGTCGTGGATGGAGAGCATGCCGCTCTATTCGGACGGCGGTTATCTCAAGATGGGGATCGGCGGCCGAACGCCGAACGGACGCGTGGGTGCGTTGATCGGCTTGGGCGCCGGCGGGCCGATGGAGGGCGCGGGCCCGATGCTGGAGACGGACTTCGCCCTGACGCGTGCGTTACGGGTGCAGGTGATGATGCATGCGAATACGAGTACCGGCGCCGCGGTGGGGGTTGGGGCTTCTTATGCCATCCCGCATTGACGCTGGCGTCTCAAAACAAGCGCGGCGCCCGCGTGGGCGCCGCGCCTCATGATTGGGCGGGATCGTGAACGGACTCGCACGGCATTTCAGAGAGACGCCGCGCTTCGCGCGGCGCTAATAGCGCACGCGCACCGAGTACGTCACCACCACTTCCTTCCCCGCCGGCACCGGCACGTCGAACACGATCGTGTTCGCGTCCTTGCGCGTGAACGGGTGGGACTTGGCGATCACTTCGAAGTCGCCGCCCACCGTTTCCTCGACCGCGATCGTGACGGCCTTGGTTTTGCGGTTGCGCAGCTTCACCTCGACGCCGTACTCCCGCTCGCGCTCGGACACCTGGCGGTTGTGCGTCTCGCGGCGCTCGGCCACGAGATCGAACGCCTGGCCGACGTCGATCGTGAGCTTCTCGCCTTCCGGCGTGTGCCGGATCGTGCTCTCGCCCGTGAACCGCACCTCGCCCTTGGCGTCCGGCTCGAACACGCGCACCCGTCCGCCGGGAAGCGGCACGCCGAGCCCCGCGGCCTTGGTGTTCTGCACTTCGAGCTGCGCGCGCACGCCCGCGCCCTCGTTCATCTGGAACCGGTACTTGGGCGTCACCTGCACGTTGCGCGGCTCGAGCATCGTGAGCTTCTGGGTCTCCTTGTTGCGCAGCGACGCGGGCCCGTCAACCGTGTAGAGGTGGTACTCGGAGAACGTCTGCTCGGAGAGATCGGCGCCCTTGTACGCCATGGCGCTCATCTGCTCGCGCATGGCCGGCATCGGAATCGGCCCGCCCACGCGGCGCGGATCGCCGGCCACGAGCCCCAGCGACACGTCCACGAAGTCGCGACCGGTCTGGTTGTCGACGGTCACGCCCGACGACCAGCTCACCGACGTCTCGCTGCGCTTGACCAGCGTGTGCTCGGCCGACCACGACAGCCCGCCGGTGAGATACGACAGCTCGGCGTTGACGTTGCCCTTGCGAGCGCCCTCGATCGCCACCTGCAGCGACGGCCGCGTCACGAGCCCGCCGGCCACGACGTCGGTGCGCACGTCGTCGACGGCCACGCGCGACAGATTGTGGATCGACCCGTCGTCCTGGCGCACGATGAGCCACGCGCCATCGGAGGCGAGCAACGTTCCCTCGACCTGGCGATTGTCGCGCATCGCCACGCGCACGCGCCCACCACGCGCCGACTCGAGCATGGCGTCGCCATTGCCGACGTCGTAGCGATACGACAGCCGCTCGACCTTCCCCGCCTCCGGCACGAGCCGCACGGAAGCGACATCGATGCGTTCCGGGATGTCCGCGATGAGCACCGTGTCGCGCGCCCCGGCGAGCGCGAGTGTGCGCATCTCACGCACGAACGCGAGATCCTGCGAATAGACCGTGACCGACGTCTTGGCGAAGGCAGGCGCCGCGAGCGCCGCGAAGGTGGCGGCGGTGACGAAAGCGTGACGTATGCGCATGGGACTCTCCCGGGGGGTGGTGCGAAAGGTCGGTTGGAGGGTGCGGAAGATACGCCATCCGGCGTGGGAAATTCCCCACCGTCTCTTCGCGCCCAGACCGCGTGGATCCCCCCTGCCGGTCTTATCCGCTCGCGCGCCTGGCTTCGCGCGCTTCCTCCCGCTTGCGCTTCATGAACTCGATCCCGAACACCCGCTCCGCCGCGTACTGGTTGTGCGGCCGACATCGGAGCTGCAATCCGTCCACTGTCGAAGTCCCGCCACGCGCCACGGGCTCGACATGGTCGTATTCCAGATCCGCGCGCTCCTCGCAGCGTCGCCCGTCCGGAGACACGTGCGTGCATTGCCCGCCGTCACGAATCCAGACGGCCCTCCGCACGGCACGCGGGATGTAGCGGCGAAATGGAGCGGGTTCCGTGCTCTCGTCCGTAGCGGTCGGCGAGGCCTCGGCCTCCCGCTTCACTCGAGGCTTGCTGGTTGCGGCGAACTTTCGCTTCTCCAACTGCTGAACGAGCGCATCCAGCGCCAGGTCGATCACCCCCGCGATATCGCCGGCCGGCATGCGGCGCCCCAGAAGCTCCTGCGCATGGCGCAGCTTGTCGTGGGTCGCCTGGTCGATCGTGACCTGGACTCCCTTTCCAGCACATTGGGATCCTAAGCTTAGAATTCCACGTGGACAAGTTGTCGCGGCCGCTTCTATAGTGTCACCTAAATACTAGTGACTCCAGCGTAACTGGACTGGCCACAGTTAGGCCGCAAATGTAATCACACTGGCTCACCTT
>JADMIO010809343.1_pt1 | contig 30896 bp, 30 predicted proteins | sample 8958161 | NCBI WGS metagenome assembly JADMIO01 (sample SAMN16585339, study PRJNA669376) | soil metagenome | isolation source: Crop rotation soil | place: USA: Cullars Rotation, Alabama | collected 2011 | reverse complement strand
CTTTCCCGGCACCGGCAACCCGAGCACCTGGAATCCGGCGCAGCGTCCCGGCGACAACAAGTGGTCGATGTCGATCTGGGCGCGTGACGTGGATACCGGCAAGGTCAAATGGGTCTACCAGATGACGCCGTACGACGAGTGGGATTTCGATGGCATCAACGAGATGATCCTCGCCGACATTCCGGTCAAGGGCAAGATGACCAAGGCCCTGGTGCACTTCGACCGTAACGGCTTCGGCTATACCATGGACCGGACCAACGGCGCGTTGCTGGTGGCGCAAAAGTACGATCCCGCCGTGAACTGGGCGACGCATGTCGACATGAAGACCGGGCGCCCGCAGGTGGTGTCGCGTTACTCGACCGCGCAGAACGGTCCGGAGAAGAACACCAAAGGCGTCTGCCCGGCCGCGCTGGGTTCCAAGGACGAGCAACCGGCGTCGTTCGATCCGAACACCGGCCTGTTCTACGTGCCGACCAACCATGTGTGCATGGATTACGAGCCGTTCGCGGTGGAATATGTCGCCGGCCAGCCCTATGTCGGCGCCACCCTGGCAATGTATCCGGCCCCGGGCGGCAAGAACATGGGCAACTTCATCACCTGGGATGCCGGCAAAGGCAAGATCGTGCAAAGCCATCCCGAGAAATTCTCGGTATGGAGCGGCGCCCTGACGACCGCCGGTGGAATTGCCTGCTATGGCACGCTGGAAGGCTATCTGAAGTGCGTCGATGCGAAAAACATCAACAAGGAGTTGTACCGGTTCAAGACCCCCTCGGGCATCATCGGCAACGTCTTTACCTACCAGCACAAGGGCAAGCAGTACATCGGCGTCTATTCCGGCATTGGCGGATGGGCCGGCATCGGACTCGCGGCCGGACTGGAGAAGGATGCCGACGGCCTGGGCGCGGTGGGCGGTTACAAGGAGCTGGCGAACTATACGGACCTTGGCGGATCGCTGACGGTCTTTGCGCTGCCGCCGCAATAATCGGGCGAAACAGACCGCCGGAATAAACCCCGGCGGCATCTCGTGCGTTCATGCAGGCGTCCCGGTGCGTTCGGGCCGGGACGCCTTCCTATTGAACGAATCGTCGACTCCGGAGCTGGAAATGAAGGGTTTGCACCACGCAGTTGCCGCAGTGGCTTTGTTTTTTTGTGTCAACGGCCATGCCGATGAACCGCTCTACCAGGTCACGGACGGTTACAAGGTAGATGCCGAAACCATGAAGGGCTTCAGGACCTGGCGCGCGGCAGCGTGCGACCGCTGCCACGGCGCGAACCAGCAGGGACTGGTCGGGCCCTCGCTGATCGAACGCCTGAAGACGCTGTCCAAGGAGGACTTCGTCAAAACGGTCACTGAAGGCCGGCTCGAAAAAGGCATGCCGAGCTTCAAGACAAGCAAGACGGTCATGTCGAACATCGATCACCTGTATGCCTATCTGAAAGGGCGTTCCGACGGTGCCATCACGCGATCCAAAGTCGAAGTCATGCAATAGCCGGTTCGCCGCCGCGCTGGCGGCGCTCGCGCTCGCCGCCGCGGCGTCGCCTGCGGGCGCGCAGGATGAGCCGTTCCAGAAACCGCGCGCGCTGCGGGTATGCGACGACCCCAACAATCTCCCGTTCTCCAACGACAAGGGCGAAGGGTTCGACAACAAGATTGCCGAACTGCTGGCGCGCCGGCTCGACCTGCCGTTGGAGGTTTTTCATTATCCGCAGCGCATGAACATCGTTCGCAACACGCTGCGCTACAAGCTGCCGAACGAGTCCGATTACCGCTGCGATCTGCTTCCCGGCGTACCGTCGGAATTTGACGCGGTCGCCACGACGCGGCCCTATTACCGGTCGACCTACACGCTGGTGTATGCGAAGGGACGCAAGATCGACGCCGGCAGCGCGGAGCAGTTTCTCGCGCTCGACAAGAAAATCCTGGCCTCGTTGAAGATCGGCGTGTTCGAGCGCACGCCGGCGGTCGACTGGCTGAAAAAGCACGACCTGCTGAACGAAGCCATGCCTTACCGGCTGCTCAACGCCGATCCGGATTATTATCCCGGCAAGATCATCGAAGAGGATCTCGCCAAGGGTACGCTCGATGCGGTGGTGGTCTGGGGACCGATCGGCGGTTACTACGCCGCGCGCATGGAATCGCCTCAGCTCGCCGTGTTGCCGCTCAAGTCCGAACCGGGCGTGCGCCTGGATTTCGGCGTATCGATGGGCGTGCGGCACGGGGAAAAAGCCTGGCTCGCCATGATCCAGCAGGCGCTGGATGACAGCCAGGAGGACATTGCCGAGATCCTCATGGAATACAACATCCCGGTCCTGCCTGGCAAGGACGCTGCACGCTAGCATTTGCCTGGACCGGCCTGGCAGAGCGTATGAGCGTCGCCATGATGCGAGCAGCCGGCGCCGCGAGATCGGATTGCGAAGAGGCTGTCATGAGCAAAATCACCAAGGTCGGAATCATCGCACTGATGGTCGCGGCGCCCCTGGCGCAGGCCAACGATTTCCCGACGGTGACGCGCGTGGAGTTCGTGCTCGAATGCATGCGCGACCATAAAGGCGGCAGTTTCGAGCTGCTCAACAAGTGTTCCTGCGTGATCGATCGCCTGGCCGAACAATACAAGCTCGACGACTTCGTTGAAGCACAGACCATGGCCAAGGCCGTTACCATTGCCGGCGAACGCGGCTCGGCCCTGCGCGACAACGACGAAGCGCAACAGGAGGCGCGCCAATACCGCGCCAAGCAGAAGGAAGCGGCGCATGCCTGCTTCCTGCCGTAGGCGCCGGGATTGACATGCATTGCTCAAGGCGGCCGCGTGCACGGCGCAGGGGAACGTGGCGCGATGTCGTGACCCTGCTCGCGCTTGCGCTCATGGGCGGCGCTGCCTGGACGGCCGACGATGCCGATCATCCCGATACCGACATCTGGCGCAAGGTGCGCGCCGATGTATTCGGCGAGCGGCCGATCGCCCGCGACGCCGCGGGGCGCATTCGCCTCGAACTTCCGGCACGCGCGGCGGATGCGGCAGTGGTGCCGGTTTTCATCCGCGTCACGCCGCGACCCGGCGAGGCGCGGCCCATGAAAATCCATCTTTTCATCGACCGCAATCCGTCGCCGATTGCCGGGATTTTCGAGTTCGGCGCAGCCAGCGCCAGCACCGAGCTCGAGACGCGGGTCAGGATCGAGGAATATACCTGGGTGCGGGTCGTTGCCGAAAACGCGGATGGTTCATTGCTCGAAACCGAACGTTTCATCAAGGCCGCCGGCGGCTGCTCTGCGCCCGCCGGCAAATCGCTGGCGGAGCGCCTGGCGGGGAAGGGCCAGATGAAATGGCGCATCGATCCTCCCGCGGACGCCGCCTCGCCGGTCTCGGTGCTGCTCATGATCCGTCATCCCAACAATTCCGGCCTGGCGATGGATCAGTTGACCCACCTCTACGACCCTGCTTATTACGTCCGTAGCGTGCGCGTGACCCGTGCGGGAAAACTGGTGTTTTCCGCCGACGTCGACTTTTCCATCAGCGAGAATCCCGCCTTCCGCTTTAGCGTGCGCCCGGGCGACGGCGAATTGCGCGCGACCGTGGTCGATTCGAACGAACAGACTTACCAGAGTACGGCGCCCTAGACGACAACGGCGCGCGTGAGGTCCTGTTCGGGGAACATCGCCTCCAGCAGCTTGCGCAACTGATGTGCGGTTGCCTGGTTCAAGGATGCCCCGGGATGGCGCACGGTGGCTGCACCGATGGCGCCACGCAGTCGCAGGATTTCCTTGCGCACGGCCACGCCCGGCTGTTGTTCGAACACGATCAGCGGCAAAAAGCGCGCATAGATCTCGCGCACCCGTTTCCAGTCCGCCGCGCGCGCAGATTTGACCATCGCCATGAGCGCTTCCGGGAAGGCGAACCCGGTATTGAAGCCGCTCGAGCCGGCTTCGAGGTCGAACAAACCGTACAGCGCGCCGAGCCCTGTCAGGATCGGTACCTCGCGCTCCTTCATGGCCGCCGTGAGCGCGCGGATTTTCGGCGCGGTGGGCACGGCTTCTTGCTTGATGCTGGCAATCTGCGGCAATTCGCGCACGAGGCGCGCCAGCAGCGCGACGCTCATGTGCACCTGCGTGGACGCGGGATGATCCTGCGCCACGATGGGAATCTTCACGCCCTCGGCAATGTGGCGGTAATACTCGGCGATGCGCTCCTCGTTGGGCACCGCTTCCGCATGCGGCGTGACCATCACGGCTTGCGCGCCGAGATGCTCGGCCATTTGCGCCAGCTCGCGCGCCGCGCGCGTGCCGCTGTGGCTGGCGCCGACGATCACCGGCACCGTCCCGGCAGCAGCAACCGCCGTGCGGATCAAGGTTTCACGCTCGCGGTCGAGCAGCCGGTTGGCCTCGCCGAGCACGCCGAGGATGGTGAGGCCATCGACGCCCAGGCCGACCATGAAGCGCACCAGCCGGTCGAATGATTCGCAGTCGGGATTTTCGCCGTCGTCAAACGGCGTGGCGAGTATCGGATACACGCCTTCGAAATTCAATTTCATGCGCTTCGATCTCCGGAAGCGCGCAATTGTCGGCTGTCGAATGGGAGAAGTCAAAGTGCGGGTACAATCGCGTCGAACACGATAATCGCGGAGAACGGGCAATGGACATGCCGGTCAATCAGCTCAAGCGCGCACTGCGCGCGGGCCGCACGCAGACAGGTTGCTGGCTCAGCCTGGCGAGCCACGTCTCGGCCGAGATCTGCGCCTCGGCGGGATTCGACTGGGTGCTGGTCGACACCGAGCACGCGCCGGCCGATCTGCAGAACGTGCATCACCAGTTGCACGCAATCGCCGCGTACCCGGTTTCAGCGCTGGTGCGCGCCTACTGGAATGACACCGTGCTGATCAAACGCCTGCTCGATGTGGGCGTGCAGTCCTTGCTGCTGCCTTATGTGCAGAGCGCGGAAGAAGCCAGGCGCGCGGTCGCCGCCGTGCGTTACCCGCCCAAGGGCATCCGCGGTGTTTCGGCGAACTCACGCGCGAACCGCTTCGGGCGCGTCAAGGATTATTTCGCCCGCGCCAATGACGAGATCTGCCTGATGGTCCAGGTGGAAACGCGCGCCGCGGTGGCAGAGATCGAAAAAATGGCCGCGATCGACGGCATCGACGGCATCTTCATCGGCCCCCAGGACCTCGCCGCTGATCTGGGTCACCTTGGCAACCCCGGGCATCCCGAAGTGCAAGCGGCCATGGCCGATGCGCTGACCCGCATCAAGCAAACCGGCAAGGTCCCTGGCGTGCTTGCCTTTGCGGAGGCCGATGCCCGCCGCTGGATCGAGCACGGCGCCCGCTTCGTTGCCGTGACCTCCGACCAGTTCCTGCTGGTGCGCGAAAGCGCGGCGGTCGCTGCGAGGTTTCAGGGGGTGGTGAAAACGTGAAGGGTGAAAAGTGAATGAGTGAATGAGTGAATGAGTGAAGGGTGGAAACATCCAAATCCTCAGCAAGCGCCTTCACTCTTCACTCATTCACTTTTCACTCCGTCGGCTCACCTCAACTGCTGCCCCTTCTCCTCGATACTGTCGACCATGTAACGGATGCCGCGCAGCCAGGAAGTGTCCGAGTTGCTGCGCAGGTCGACCGACTTCGTGTAGAGCGTGTGCTGGGTCCTGACGTCCTTGACTTCGATATTGACGTTCAAAATGAGGTTGCTGACCTTCTGGACCCAGCCCAGGATGATGACGTCCGCACCGAGGGCGCGTCCGATGTCGATTTCGCAGCCATTGCATTGACGCAGGTCGTGTAGCGCTTTTTCACGTGCGATCAACTCGGCGGCGGCAGCGTTGTCGATGACCTGGTAGAGACCGCGCCCGGCAAACTCCGAGCGCAGTGCCTTATCGATCAGGAGCAGGCGCTGTTGCAGGCTGGCGCGCGAGGCGTCGGTTTCGTAGTCGCCCATCTCGTTGATCAGTTCGAAATCCATGAGCGCCGCGCGCCTCGGCAAAACGGATGCCGAAGACTCGGCAGCGAGCGCATCGAGACCCCAGCACAGCAGCGGGAGCGCTGCGAGCCAGACGACCCTCTTGCGCCGCGCGGGCGAAGGAGTTAGCCCGGGCGGCAGACGCTCCTGTCTCATTTCTTCGTGCTTCTCTGGTGCGGGGAAGATGCCTGCAATTGGCGCCAAATGTCCTCGGCGATGGCTTCGGGCGAGCCGCCGATGGCGGCGACGATGGCATCGCGCGGTTCCTCCAGGGCGGCAAACTGGGATTCGAGCAATCCGGCTTTCATATAGTGGCCTTTGCGGGCGTCCATGCGCCGGCGGATCAGGTCGAAGTCGCCCTTCAGGTAGACCCAGCGCAGCGGCAGGCCTCCCTGTGCCAGCCGGTCGCGATACTTCTGCTTCAGCGCCGAGCAGGCGAGCAGCAAACTCTCTCCGCGCGCGTAGTTTTCTGCCAGCATGGCGTGCATCCGGTCCAGCCAGGGCCAACGATCCGCATCCTCCAGCGGGATGCCGCTGCGCATTTTTTCGATGTTCGCGGCGGAATGAAATTCATCCGCGTCGTATAGACGCCAGCCGGTGCGGCTCGCGAGGATCTCGCCCACCGTGGTCTTGCCGGAGCCCGACACGCCCATCAGCACGACGATCATTCGCGATGCGTCCGCGCAGGAAAGTTGCCTCGGGCGCATACCGTGAGCGGAACGCTCGGCACGGGTGCGCGCGCGCCGTCCTTTCCCGTGTGTATGATGCCGGCCGTTGTGATCTGCAACCAGGATCTCCCTGTTGATTCCGCGAGTGCCATTGTCGGGGCTCGGGGAGCGGCGTGCAATGCGTGCGCGCGGTGATTCCGGTACATTGCGGGCCTGAAAGGCGAACGGGGAGGAAACGATGGGGCGGGCCGTGTTTGGCGATCTGGAGGAATTATCGGGCAAAACCGGTCAGGAAATCGTCGTGAGTGACTGGCTCGAGGTCACGCAGGAGCGCATCGACCAATTTGCCGATGCCACCGGCGACCATCAATGGATCCACGTGGACGTCGAGCGCTCGCGCCGTGAGTCACCGTTCGGTGCGCCCATTGCCCACGGATTCCTGACCCTGTCGCTGCTGAGTCATTTCCTGAATGAGTCGCTGGTGTTCGGCAAGTCGCGGATGGGCGTAAATTACGGCTTCAACCGGCTGCGTTTCACCGCGCCCGTCAAGGTCGGCTCACGCCTGCGTGCCCGCTTCAAGCTCAAGGAGTTCCGGCGTATCGAAGGCGGCGTGCAACTGGTCTGGGATATCGTGATGGAATGCGAAGGGGAGCCGAAACCTGCGCTGGTGGCCGAGTGGGTCGGCAGGCGCTATGGCTGAGCGTTTCCCGGCGCTGTTCGTCTCCCACGGCGCGCCGAGTCTGCCGCTGGAGAAGAGCGAGGCGCGCGAGTTCCTGAGCGGCCTGGGCAAATCGCTAGGCAAACCAGCCGCGATCCTGGCCATCTCCGCACACTGGGAAAGCGCCGAAGCCGCAATCGGCGCCGTCGAGCGGCCGCAGACCGTTCACGATTTCTTCGGTTTCCCCGAGGATTTGTACCGGCTGGAATATAAAGCGCCGGGCGCGCCTCAACTGGCCGCGCGCGTGGCCGCGCTGCTCGAGCGCAGCGGCATTGCGACCCAGCTCAATCCGACTCGGGGGCTGGATCACGGCGCCTGGGTGCCGCTGCTGCTGATGTATCCCGCGGCGGATATTCCGGTCGCCCAGATCGCGGTCCAGCCCGAACGGGATACTCGCCACCATTTCCGCCTGGGCGAGGCGTTGCGCGGCTTGCGCGACGAAGGCGTGCTGGTGCTCGGGTCTGGCGGAGCCACACATAACTTGCGTGAGTTCGGCCGCCATGCGCGCAATGCACCGCCGCCCGAGTGGGTGATCGAATTCCAGGAATGGCTTGCGCGCACAATCGAACGCGGCGAACAGGATGAATTGCTCGATTACCGCAAGCGCGCCCCGCATGCGGCGCGCAATCATCCGAGCGAGGAACATTTCCTGCCGATCTTCGCCGCTGCGGGCGCGGGCGAACCTGGCGTCGCGGGACGGCGCATCCATCGCAGTTACAGCTACGGCATCCTGGCGATGGATGCCTATCGCTTTGACTGACACGGCGCATCCGATGGCTCGCGCGCAATTCAGATTCCATCACCGCCTGCGCGTGCGCTGGGCCGAGGTGGACAGGCAGGGCATTGTGTTCAATGGCCATTACCTGGCCTATTTCGATGTCGGCATCACCGAATACTACCGGGCACTGGGCTATCCTTATCCAGACGGCCTCGCCCGGCACGGCACTGACCTGTTCGTGCGCAAGGCCGAGATCGAGTACCAGGCGCCCGCCCACTATGACGACGAGATCGATCTGTACGTGCGCGTGGAGCGCCTCGGGCGTTCCAGTTTCGACTTCCGCATCGAGATTTTCCGCACGGACGATTTGCTGGTCAGCGGTAAGGTGATCTATGTCAATGCCGACCCGGTTGCGCGCAAGTCCGCTCCGTTGCCGGAATTCCTGCGCGAGGCGATCCAGGCTTTCGAACATACTGCGCCGGCGCAAGCGGGCGTCAACCGGGTTTGAAAGCGCCGGCGCTCGGGTCATACTGGCGGGCGTTCAGGCGTAAAAGAAATGTTCCCGCAGGATCGGGAGGCTTTACCGTCGTGGTTCACTCTTGCAGCATGCCGTCAACGCACAAACCCAAGGAACAGCCATGAATTTCGAATTCTCGGACAAGGTCAAGGAACTGCAAAAAAAGCTCTCTGCTTTCCTGCAGCAGCATGTCAATCCGCAGGAAGCGCGGTTCTTCGAGGAGATCGCGCAAAACCGCGCCAAGGGCAACGCGTGGATTCCGACCCGTATCGTCGAAGAGCTCAAGCCCAAGGCGCGCGCCGCGGGTCTCTGGAACCTGTGGCAACCCAAGGATCACGGCGGCACCCTGACCAATCTGGAGTACGCCCCGCTTTGCGAAATCATGGGGCGCAGCAGCTGGGCGCCCGAGGTGTTCAACTGTTCGGCACCCGACACCGGCAACATGGAGGTCCTGCTGCGCTATGGCACGCCCGAGCAGCAGAAGCAATGGCTGGCACCGCTGCAGAACGGTGAAATCCGCTCGGCATTCCTGATGACCGAACCTGAGGTGGCTTCGTCGGACGCAACCAACATTCAGTGCCGCATCGAGCGCCAGGGCAACGACTATGTCATCAATGGGCGCAAGTGGTGGTCGTCCGGCGCCGGCGATCCACGCTGCAAGATCTTCATCGTCATGGGCAAATCGAATCCCGACAGCACCGACCGGCACAAACAGCAGTCCATGATCCTGGTGCCGGCCGATGCCAAAGGGGTCAAGGTCGTGCGCTCGCTCAGCGTGTTCGGCTACGACGATGCGCCGCACGGCCACATGGAAGTGCTGCTCGAAAACGTGAGGGTGCCGGCCACCAACATGCTGCTGGGCGAGGGCCGCGGCTTTGAAATCGCGCAGGGCAGGCTGGGCCCGGGACGCATCCATCATTGCATGCGCATCATTGGCCAGGCCGAGCGGGCGCTGGAATTGATGTGCCAGCGGCTCAGAAGCCGGGTGGCCTTCGGCAAGCCGGTCGTCGAACACAATCTCTGGCACGAGCGCATCGCCGAATCGCGCCTCATGATCGAGCAGGCGCGGCTGCTGACGCTCAAGGCTGCCTACATGATGGACACCGTGGGCAACAAGCAGGCGAAGGCGGAAATTGCGATGATCAAAGTCATTGCGCCCAACATGGCCGAGCGGGTCATTGACTGGGCCATCCAGGCGCACGGCGGCGGCGGCGTGAGCCAGGACTTTCCGCTGGCGATGATGTACAGCCACAACCGCACGCTGCGTCTGGCGGACGGCCCCGATGAAGTTCATCGCAACCAGATTGCGCGCCTGGAACTGAAAAAATTCGAGGAGATGAAACCGCATCGCTGAAGCAACGCGGCGAAGGCATCGCGGCTCAAGTCATTGCTGTATCGGACTCGGTCGATCGCCTACACATATTGCATTGCAGCAGGAGATCATTCCGGGCGCGTTTCGCATGCCGCGCGAATTTACCCGCCCCGGGGCCGCCCGGCATGGCATTCACGACCGAGCGCAAATCAGATTCTGGTTCGCGGCAGCATTGAGGATTAAAGGTTGTAAGGCAGTTTTGATTCGTGTATTTTGGCCGGCGTAACTATCCTGTGTTACGCCCAATCCTCTATATAACTCATTCCTCAACTAAGGGGGAGTTCTGCAATGAAAATCTCGTTCAACGTAAATGGTAAGAGCACGAGCGTCGATGCCGCGCCCGATACGCCGCTGCTTTGGGTCCTGCGCGACAACCTGGGCATGACCGGCACCAAGTTCGGCTGCGGCAAGGCACTCTGCGGCGCCTGCACGGTGCATCTGAACGGACAGGCCGTGCGCTCCTGTCAGACGCCCGTTGGTTCGGTTTCCGGCCAAAAGGTCACGACGATCGAAGGGCTCGGCGGCAATCACAAGGTGCAACGCGCCTGGGTTGCACTGGACGTGCCGCAGTGCGGCTACTGCCAGCCGGGACAGATGATGTCCGCCTCAGCACTGCTGGCTTCCAACAAGAACCCCTCCGACGAGGAGATCGACGCATTCATGTCCGGCAACATCTGCCGTTGCGGCACGTATCCTCGGATTCGCGCGGCTATCAAGCAAGCTGCCAAGATGGCCTAAGGAGGAAATGACAAATGGAAAACATGATCAAGAATGAAACGCGCCGCGACTTCCTGAAAGTCAGCGGTACCGTTGCAGGTGGCCTCGCTCTGGGCTTTTACCTGCCGGGCAAGCACAACGTCGCGCTCGCCGCAGAGACCGCGGCCAGTCCCAATGCATGGGTCAAGATCGCGCCCGACAATACCATTACCATCATGGTCGCGCGCTCGGAGATGGGCCAGGACGTCTATACGTCCATGCCGATCCTGGTGGCCGAGGAACTCGAGGTCGATCTGAACAAGGTCAAGATCGAGTTCGCGCCGCCTGCCGAGGTTTACATCAACGCCCTGCTCGGTGGCCAGCTTACCGGCGGCTCGACTTCGGTGCGTGATGCCTGGGAAAAACTGCGCAAGGCCGGCGCATCCGCCCGCATGATGCTGGTGGCCGCCGCGGCGGACCAGTGGGGCGTGGATGCCGACAAATGCAAGGCCGCAAACGGTTCGATCACCGGTCCCGGCGGCAAACGCGCGACCTACGGCCAGGTCGCAGCCAAGGCTGCAACGATGGAAGTGCCGAAGGATGTCGCGCTGAAGCCTTCCAGCCAGTTCAAGCTGGTGGGCAACATGAAGCAAAGGCGCCTGGACACCGAAGCCAAGGTCAAGGGTCAGGCGCAATTCGGCATCGATACTCGCGTGCCCGGCATGCTCTATGCCGCGGTGGCGATGTCGCCCAGCATCGGCGGCAAGGTGGCAAGTTACGATGACACACGCGCCAAATCGATGCCCGGCGTCAAGGCCGTGGTTCAGTACAGCCGCGGCGTCGCCGTCGTGGCCGATTCCTGGTGGCAGGCCAAGAAAGCCAAGGATCTGCTGCAGATCACCTGGGATGGCGGCCCCAACGCGAACAACGACTCGAAATCGATCTGGGAAGGTATTCGCGCGGCCAGTGAGCAGCCGGGAGCAGTGTTCCGCGAACACGGCAACGTCGAGACCGGCATGAACGAGGCAGGCAAAAAGGTGGAAGCCACTTATCAGCTGCCGTTCCTGTCCCATTCCCCGATGGAGCCGATGAACACGACGGCGGACGTACGTGCCGACAAGGCGATCATCATTACCCCGACGCAGTTCCAGCAGCTGATCCCACACGTCGTGGGAGGCGCAACCGGGCTGAAGCCCGAGCAGGTCGAAGTGCACACCACGTTTCTCGGTGGTGGCTTTGGCCGGCGTGTGGAAGTCGACTATGCCATCGATGCCGCGGAAATTTCCAAGGCCGTCGGCGTGCCGGTGAAAATGATCTGGAGCCGCGAGGATGACATGACGCATGACTCCTACCGGCCCGCCAGCCTGATCAAGATGGCAGCCGGCATGGATGCGGGCGGCAAGCCGGTGGCGATCACGTTTCATTCGACCAGCCCGTCGATCTCTGCGCGGCTGTTCCCGAGCATCGTCAAGGACGGCATCGACCCGTTCGCGGTCGAAGGCATCGACAACTACCCGTACGACACGCCCAACATGAAGCTCACGTACCAGATGCATGACGCTGGCGTGACACCGGGGTACTGGCGCGGGGTGTCGCACAACCTCAATGCGGTTGCGCTCGAGTGCTTCATCGATGAACTCGCCAATGCCGCAGGCAAGGATCCGATCCAGTACCGCATGGACATGCTCGACATGGGTTCGACCAAGCATCAATGGTCGGGGCTGTCGGCGGGCGTGCCGGTGGGCGCGCGCATGAAGCGTGCTCTCGAGGAAGTGCGCGCGAAGTCCGGCTGGGGCAAGAAGCTGCCGGACGGCCGCGGCATGGGTGTTGCGGTGATGGAAGGTTACAACACCGTCATCGCCATGGTTGCGGAAGTCAGCGTGTCTTCGAACTACGACGTCACGGTGGAAAAAGTCACCGCCGTCGTCGACGCAGGCACCCTGGTGCATCCCGACCAGGCGCTGGCGCAAATGCAGGGCACGATCAACTTCGGTCAATCGGCCTGCATGTGGGGTGAAATCACCATCAAGAACGGCGGGGTCGAACAGAACAACTTCGACAGCTACCGCGTCGCCCGCATCAATGAAAATCCGAAGGTCCTGGATATTCATTTCATCAAGAGCGACAGCACGCCCGGAGGCCTGGGCGAGCCGGGCACCGCAGTCGTTCAGCCCGCCATCGGCAATGCGATCTTTGCCGCTTGCGGCAAGCGTTGCCGTACCCTGCCATTCTCGCCGGAAAACATCAAGGGCTCTGCCTGAAGATGATTCGCGCCCGGCCGTCGATGGCCGGGCGGGCAGGTGCGTTCCTTCAAACCCCCGGGCATGCCCGGGGGTTTTTCATTGGCAATGGGGGCGGCGCATGCATTAAAATCGTTGTTCCCGTTGGAGCAGAACGCTTCAACCCTTAAAGCTAGGGCATTCGTAGCGAGCATTCTATGGATAGCGTCGATTTGCAGGTATTGCGCAACAGCGCGGCATGGCTGCACGAGGGGCACCGCGTGATCCTGGCAACCATCGTGGAGACCTGGGGATCTTCGCCGCGGCCGGCAGGGGCAATGCTGGCCATACGCGGAGACGGTCTGGTCGCCGGTTCGGTATCCGGCGGATGCGTCGAGGATGACCTGATCCACCGCATCCGTAACAAATCGCTGGCGATCGACAAGCCCGAGATTGCCACCTACGGCATCAGCAAGGATGAAGCCACGCGCTACGGTCTGCCATGTGGCGGCAAACTGGAGCTGGTGCTGGAACCGGTCACCGACCCGCGCAGCGTGGCCGACCTGCTGGCGCGCGTCGACCGTCACGAGCTGACTGCACGCACGCTGGACATGCAGACCGGCCAGGTCACGCTCAAGCCGTCCAACCGGTCGGACAGCATCTTGAGTTTCGATCGCAGGCGGCTCACGACGGTGCACGGGCCGCGCTGGCGGCTGTTGATCATCGGCGCAGGTCAGCTTTCGCACTACCTGGCGCAAATGGCCCAGGCGCTCGATTACAGCATCACGGTATGCGATCCGCGCGAGGAATATGCCGATACCTGGAATGTGGACGGTACCGTGCTCGACCGGAACATGCCTGACGACGTCGTCATGGCGATGAATCCAGACGCCCACAGCGCCGTCGTGGCGGTCACTCACGATCCGAAGCTCGATGATCTGGCGCTGATGGAAGCGCTCAAGTCGCCGGCTTTCTATGTCGGCGCGCTCGGTTCGCGCCTGAACTCGCAAAAAAGAAATGAACGCCTGAAGATGTTCGATCTGTCGGACGCCGAACTCGCCCGCCTGCACGGACCGATCGGCTTGAACATCGGCAGCAAGACACCACCCGAAATCGCGGTATCGATCCTGGCCGAAATGACCGCCGTGCGCCACGGCATCAGCCTGGACAAGGTCGGCATCCGCGACAGTGCGGACCGAAGCGAGGGCACGCAGAATATCTGCGTGACTATCCAGAGCGCCTGAAGGCGAAGAAAAATCTTCGACGATGGGAGCCCGGCTGGCTCCCATATTTTTTGCATGGTCCGTGAATGGCGGGATTCGAGGAGGAGAAAAAAATGAGGCTCAAGAACAAGGTAGCGATCGTCACTGGCGCGGGCTCCGGCTTTGGCGAGGGCATTGCCACGCGTTTCTGCGAGGAAGGCTGCAAGGTCATCGTCAACGACCTGAAACCCGAGGGCGGCGAACGCGTCGCGAAAGCGATTTCCTCAACCGGCGGAAACGCGAAGTTCGTGCAAGGCGACGTCGCCAAGGCGGCGGACTGGGACCGGCTGCTGAAATCCACGCTCGACGCCTACGGCGCGCTGGACATCGTGGTCAATAACGCCGGCACCACTCACCGCAACCAGCCGCTGCTGAACGTGACGGAAGAGCAATTCGATCGGGTCTATGCGGTCAACGTGAAGAGCCTGTTTCACAGCGCGCGCGCCATCGTGCCTTATTTCCGCAAGAAGGGAGGCGGCGTGCTCATCACGATCGCTTCCACTGCCGGCGTGCGCCCGCGCCCGGGCCTGGTCTGGTACAACGGCAGCAAGGGCGCGGCCATCGTCACCAGCCGTGCGATGGCGGTCGAACTGGCGCCGGACAAGATCCGCGTCAACGTGGTCAATCCCGTGGCCGGCGATACACCGCTGCTCGCCGAATTCATGGGCTCGGACACGCCCGAGATGCGCGCCAAATTCGTCTCCACCATTCCACTGGGGCGTTTCAGCAAACCCATCGACATTGCCAACGCCTGCCTGTATCTGGCGTCCGACGAGGCGGATTTCATTACCGGGGCCTGCATCGAAGTCGATGGCGGGCGTTGCGTGTGATCGACCCGACCACCTGGGTATTGCAGATTGTTGACTTGACTAGCCGGTGAAAGCCTGCAGGCCGGTCTGGGCGCGGCCCAGGATCAAGGCGTGCACGTCGTGGGTGCCTTCGTAGGTATTCACCGCTTCCAGATTCATGACATGGCGCATGACGTGATACTCGTCGGACACGCCGTTGCCACCGTGCATGTCGCGCGCCACGCGCGCGATGTCGAGGGATTTGCCGCAGGAGTTGCGCTTGATGAGCGACACCATCTCCGGCGCGGCGCGTCCTTCGTCCATCAGTCGTCCCACCCTCAGCACGCTCTGCAAACCGAGCGTAATTTCGGTTTGCATGTCGGCGAGCTTCTTCTGGATCAGCTGGGTTGCCGCCAGGGGCCGGCCGAATTGCTTGCGCTCGAGCGTGTACGTACGCGCGGCGTGCCAGCAAAACTCCGCGGCGCCCAGCGCTCCCCAGGCAATGCCATAGCGGGCCTTGTTAAGACAGCCGAACGGGCCTTTCAGGCCCTCGACATGTGGCAGCAGATTTTCGGCCGGGACGAACACATCTTCCATCACGATCTCGCCCGTTATCGAAATGCGCAGGCTGAGCTTGCCTTCGATCTTCGGCGTGGATAAGCCCTTCATGCCGCGCTCGAGGATGAAGCCGCGAATGACCTCCCCGTCATCCTTGGCCCAGACCACCAGAACATCGGCGACCGGCGCATTGGTAATCCACATCTTCGCGCCCTTCAGCAGATAACCTCCGTCGACCTTGCGCGCGCGGCTGATCATGCTGCCCGCGTCGGAGCCGAAGTCGGGTTCGGTCAGGCCGAACGCGCCCACGAATTCGCCGGATGCCAGCTTCGGCAGATATTTGCGGCGCTGCGCTTCGCTGCCGTAGGCATGGATCGGATACATGGTCAGGCTGGACTGCACGCTCATCATCGAACGATAGCCCGAGTCCACGCGCTCGATTTCCCGCGCGATCAATCCATAGCAGACATGGTTTACGCCCGCGCAGCCGTAGCCCTCCAGCGTGGAACCGAGGAATCCCAGCGCGCCCATTTCGGCGAAGACCTCTCGATCGAAGCGCTCCTCCCGGTGCGCCGTCAACACGCGCGGCATGAGCTTGTCCTGGCAGTAGGCCTGTGCCGAGTCTCGCACCATGCGTTCTTCATCGCTCAGCTGCTCTTCGCAGAACAGGGGATCTTCCCAGCGGAACGCGGGGCGGGCGTCGGGGGCGTTCATGTTTTCTCCTTTGTCGGCGGAAGCGCGGCTGCCGCGGTTGCGCTGGGGGGGCGGCCGCGCTTATTCTAAGCCATCCGGGGTGGGTGGCCGAAACCCGCACGAGTGCTGATGCGGGCGACCTCGCCCGGACTACGCTAGCGAATCAAGACAGGCAGGCGTACGTCTGCAACCCTGCACGTTTCAGCAAGCGCTATTTTTTGTTGCGCCTCGAGCAAATATCGTAACCATCGCGCCAACCCGAGGCGTATTGCGCGTCATGCTTGAAGCGGTCTTGATCCTTGGTCTCAGTGGCGCGTTTGCTGGACTCGCAACCGTCCATGTAGCCCGCGTGGAATGCGGGAGGATAGCCCGCCAGATTGACGTTCGGATCCTTCTTCTGGCCGGCGCACCCGGCGGCGAGAACCATTGCCGCGCTTAGCAGTAAAAAGTTTTTCATGTCTACCTTGAGACCTTGCTGCGGTATGAACGGTTCTTGCGTGTACTGCCTTCTTCAAGGCGCCGCCCCGATGGTTCGCGCTCGAGGTAGTACGAGCGCTACAGATCAGGAGCCAAAAAAAACGCCCGATAAGGGAGGAAATCGGGCGTTAACCACGCAAGAACACATCGAGGGGATTACATCGTCGTCGAGCTTTCGCCAGACCAAACCTGTCTATTATCCAATTCGAATCACCGCGCCGTTAACCAGTTTGATGCGTTCGCCAATGCTGAAAGAGGGGCGGTCAGACTCGTAAATCGTGCGGACGGTGCCGTTTTCCATGTGCACTATCACGACGAATCCGGTTCCGGAACCCGTGCCACCCGCGTCATCTGATTGCGTGCCCACCCGCATCAGCTTCGCGACATCGCCGCTGGCGGCTTGGGACGGGGCGATGCCCGGCGCGGCGGGTCTCACTTTACCGGCAGTAATTGAATCGACCACGCCGCAATCGGCGCAAACGGTCTTGCGCGTGGGTACGCGCGCGCCAAAACGGTAGTTGACCGGTTTGCCTTCGGTCGGGGTTTCGCCGCGATGGCGCGTCAATCCGACATGGCTGTCGCTCGGGATCACCGGGGCCTGGATCAGACCGCTGGCGGCAGATTTGCTGAAGCTGTAAAAGGGATTGAGTCGGGCGTGCGTAATCGAGAGGTGCCCGGTAATGGCGGCGACGCCAATGCCGCTGAAGGCAAGGACCGAAATGGCAGCCGCTGCCACCAGCGGCTTGAAAACGGGATTATTCTGGTCGTTCATGCGGCGTTGCTTTCGTCACCGTTGCCCGCTCGCTATCTTTTCCGCGGCATTGGGCAATTGTTATGGTAGTGAAGGCCTACCTGCTGCAAAGCACCCGCTGTGCCAGAATAAAATACTTTATCTAAAACAGTAGCTTATTGTTTTAATCGAAAGCAAAATGTAAAGAAAGAAGTCGTTATAGGGCGACAATGGACGCTGTGGCGTCAGTTGAAGCGCCCAGGCGTCTAGATGCATTGCCTGAAGCTACTAAGCGGTCAGTCCTTACCCTCAAAGGGCCTTGAACAGCTTGGGATCCAGGTGGTGGCGTTGCAGGAGTTTGTAGAATTCGGTGCGGTTGCGCTTGGCCAGGCGTGCCGCCTGGGTCACGTTGCCCCCCGTGATCTTCAGGAGCTTGGCGAGATAGTCGCGCTCGAATTCGCTGCGCGCCGACTCGAAAGACGACAACTCCCCGCTTTGGCCGCGCATCGCGCTCTCGACCAGGGCGGGGGTGATGATGGAGGTAGTCGAAAGCGCGACTGCCTGCTCGATGACGTTGTATAACTCGCGCACGTTGCCGGGCCAGGACGCCTTGACCAGGATTTCCATCGCCTCGGAGGCGAAGCCGTTCAGCGTCTTCTTGTAACGCTCGGCCAGCTGGGCGAGGAAGTGCGAAGCGAGCACCGGAATGTCTTCGCGCCGTTCGCTGAGGGCGGGCAGCGCGAAGGCCACCACGTTCAACCGGTAATACAAATCCTCGCGGAAGGTTCCTGCCTTAATGGCCTCCTCCAGGTTGCGGTGGGTGGCGGAGATGATGCGCACGTCCACCGGCGTGCTCTGCGTCGTTCCGATCGGCCGGATTTCCTTGTCCTGCAGCACTCTCAAAAGCTTGACTTGAAGCGGCAGCGGCATGTCGCCTATCTCATCCAGAAAAACCGTGCCGCCTTCGGCGGCCTGGAACAAGCCCTTGTAATCGCGGGCCGCGCCAGTGAACGAGCCTTTCATGTGGCCGAACAATTCCGATTCGAGCAACTGCTCCGGGATCGCCCCGCAGTTGATCGCCACAAATGCTTTCGCGGCGCGCGGACTCGCCCGATGAATCGCTCTGGCCAGCAGCTCCTTGCCGGTCCCGCTTTCTCCCCGCACCAGCACACTCGCGTCACTGGCCGCTACCAGCTTGGCCTTGCCGAGGATGCTCTCGAGGGCGAGGCTGCGGGTGATGATCTCTGCGCGCCAGTCGGTTTCGCCGGTCTGTTCACTGCGCCCACCGCTCACCGCCACCGCCTTTTCAACCTGCTGCAGCAACTCCTTGCTGTCGAACGGTTTGGTCAGGTAGCCGAATACGCCGCGCTGGGTGGCGGCCACGGCGTCCGGAATCGTGCCGTGGGCCGTGAGTATGATTACCGGCAGCGCAGGGTTGGTCTTGTGGATATTTTCGAACAGCGCCATGCCGTCCATGCCGCTCATGCGCAGATCGGTGATGACCAGCTGCGGCGTCGCCACCGACAGGCGCGCCAGGGCGCGCTCGGCGCTATCGGCGCTTTCGACGGTGTAATCGGCGCCTTCAAGCCTGAACGTCAGCAGGCGAAGGATGTCGGGATCGTCGTCCACGATAAGTACGCGGGCCTTGGACATGATCATTTCTTCTTCGGGAGGTTTTCGCGTTCGATCATTTTCATTTCCATATCCAGTATCGCATCGAGTTTCTGCTGCAATGCCTCGGCCCTGCGCTGCTCCTCCTTGAGCTTTGCGCCCTGCTGCAGCAACGCCTCTTCGGTGCGCCGGGACTCGACCAAATGCGAGTGCAACCAGAGCGCCAGGGGGCGCAGCTCCGCGCCCTCGCGCGCCTTGTCCTTCACGAACACATTCAGCAAGGCGATGGCGCTCGCATCATCTCGGAAACTCGTCCCCGGCAGCGACAGCAGCACGGCGAGCTGCATCCGGTTGATATCCGAGCGATCCGCATCGAACGCCGCGCGGCTTTGTTCGAGCTCGTGCGCGAGCTCCGTTCCTTTCATGGGTACCAGCCGCGCATAAAACCGCATGACGCGATCGGTCTCGCTCCCCCCGGTTTCCTCGACCGGGCGGGCGGGCGACTCGGCGGGCGTTGTGGTCGTGCCGGTCTGCTTGGGGCCTTGCGGCGGCACGCCCGTGCCGGTATACGGCCCCACGCATGCGCCCAGCAAGACCAGCACGACCAGGCTTGCTGCCTGGGGCCTCACGCAGCAATCTCCACATGGCGCGATGGCACGATGACGCGCAGATGCGCGCCGGGATTGCCATCATCAATGATCTCCACGCTGCCGTTATGCGCGTTGACGTATTCCTTGACTATCGCCAGACCGAGGCCCGTGCCTTTCACCGGACCGGTGTATTCGGACCCGCCCTGGTAGAACGCTTCGAACACCCGGCCGCGATCCTCCGGAAGAATGCCGGGCCCATCGTCCATGACGTCCATCACGACGTCAAGCCCGCGCCGGCGCAACTGCAGGCGGATAGTGCCCCCGGCGGGGCTGAACTTGATTGCATTCGAGAGCAGATTGTCCACGATCGCTTCCACCTTGTTCTCGTCGGCCTCTATGGTGAATTCGGATGCGGCGAGGTTCAGGCTGAGATTTTTCGCCCGCATCGCCAACGAGTGCTGCTGCGCCACCCGTGCCGCCAGCCCCTTCAGGCTGAACTCGGAAAACGACAACGCGGAAGTGTGAAATTGCGCGCTATGGTAACTGAGCAAGTCCTCGATGAGTTTCTGCAGCCTGAGCGTGTTATGCCGCAGGATACGCGCGATTTCGAATTGACCGGCGGTCATTTTTCCCGTCACTTCGTCCGCCAGCAGTTCCACCCCTTCGCGCAGCGCCGTCAGCGGTGTCTTCAGCTCGTGCGAGACATGGCGCAGGAAGCGCGACTTTTGCTCTTCCAGGTCAAGCAGGCGCAGGCGCAGCCAGTCGAGTTGCCGGCCGAGGGATTCCAGATCGTTCGGGCCGCTGACGGACACGCGCAAATCGAAGCGGCCTTCGCCAAGGCGCTGGATCGCCGATTCGAGCTGTGCGATCGGTTTCGAAATCAGCAGCGTCGCCCCGACCACCAGCAGCAGCGCGATCGGCACCAGCGCCAGCAACTGCCAGAAGATAAAGCGCTGCACTTCTCCTGACATTTTCTGCAGGGTATCGACCTCGCGGTCGACCAGCGAATTTCCCTGCTCGTCGAGTCCGCGCGCCGCATCCGACAGCGCCGCGAGTTCCGCGGCCGCGAGCTTCATCGCTTCGGATTTCGCGTTGGAGCCGGCGAGGCGCTCGAACAGCGCTGCTTCCCGGGTGCGCAATGCCTGCATGGCCAGCTGTTGCTTGGCGTCCAGCGGCAGATCGGCCATCTTGCGTGCCGTGGCGCCGAAGCGCTCGTGGGCGAGCGCATAGCCCTGCAACAGCGACGGGTCGCCGATGATCGCAAACTGCCGCACGCTGCGTTCCATGCTGGTGATCTGTTCGATCAGAAAGCGCGTGTTCTGGGTGGTCTGTACGGCCTGGTAGACCGCGCGCTGGCTCTGGGTAGCGAGTTGATGGATCGAATAGGCGTTGTTGATCAGCGCGAAAATGAGCGGCAGCACGGCCAGCGAGAATCCGGCCAGAATCAGCTTCAGGAATGAGCGCGGATACAGAGGCTGCATCAAAACAGACTCAGGCCTATCCGGCGCATGCGAGGAGTCCCGATATTGCTTTGTCTACAGCCATATGCGCGCAATATGACGGACAAAGGCCGCGGCGCCGCTTCATGCAACGAACGCCGCCTCCACTTTACCGAAATCGCCGAAATCGGCCATACAAACGTCGCCCGGGGCAATCGGGGCGGGGGTAATGCAGGTTCCCGTGGTAATTGTATCGCCGCTGCGCAGGCCGTCGCCAACCAGCGACAACTCGTTGGCGATCCAGGTCAGGGCCAAACGCGGGTCTCCCAGCACGTTGTCCCCCCGGCCTTCGCGGGCGAGCTTGCCGTTGACCTGAACCGTAATTCGATGCCGGGCCAAGTCGTGCTCGCGCCAAGGAAGCTTCGTGGCGGCACCCAGCACGAAGTAACTCGCGCAGGCGTTGTCGGCAATGAGTAGCGCCGCCCCAACCGAAACAAAATCGCAGTAGCGCGAATCCGGCACCTCGATGGCCGGATGCAGGCTTGCTACGGCGGACATGACTTCGTCCACGCCATAAGCGGCCCGGCGCGGCGGCAGGTCACGCTGCATGCGAAACGCGAACTCTGCTTCGATCACGTTCATGAGATTGTTCGACAAGGACACTTTCGCGCCGGAAGCAAATACCCGCTTTTCCAGCAGCCGTCCCGCCAGCGGCCCATCGACCCCGATATGCTGTTGCCCGGCCTTGCTGGTGGCCGCGATTTTCCAACCGAAGACTTTCTGCCCGGATAACCGCGCGATCTGCGCCTGCACCCGGTAGCCATCCGCGCGCGTGGCGGGGCGGCACGCAGGCTCCAGCGCGTCGATGTGCTCACCCGCCTGCCAGGCCGACCAGAGCGTTCTGGCGGCGTCTTCTATTGCGTGGTTTTCCATCTTGGTCTCCAACTGGTGTTTGGCTTATCGCGCACGCGCCCGAATTCAGCCGGCGGCCGGTCGCACGAGGTTCAAAAGCGGCTCTGCGCGCGCGAGGCGGTCGAGGTTCTGCGCGATCAGGCGGCAGCGGCGCGGGAGCAAGCCTTCGGTCCAGCCAGACGCGTGAGGCGTCATGATGACATTGTCCAGGTCGCGAAACGGCAGGCCGGAAGGTTCGCCACGCGTTTGTCCCTGCGGCGGGTAACGATACCACGTGTCGATTGCGGCCCCGGCGATTTGCCGATCCCTGCATGCCTCATACAAGGCTTTCTCGTCTATGAGGGTGCCGCGCGCGACATTGATGATGAATGCCTCCGGCTTCATTTTATCCAGCTGTTGTGCGCCGATCAGGCCCGCAGTGGAAGCATCGAGCGGCACTGCGAGCAGCAGGAAATCCGCGCTAGCGAGCAGTTCGTCGAGCTTTGCCATCGGCTCGACCCGGGGCACCAGGCCATCGCCGCTGCGCGCTGTGCGGCTGCAGGCGAGCACGCTCATGCCGAAAGCGTGAGCCCGCGCTGCGACTTCGCGTCCGATGCGCCCGTAACCGACGATGCCCAAGGTGCGACCATACAGTTCGCCATGGCGCGGGCCGCACAGATGAGAGCCGTGCCATTCACCGCGGCGCAAGGCTGCATCCATGCGCGGAATGCCGATTGCCCACTGCAGCATGGCCGACATGACGTACTCGGCGATGCCGATTTCGTGCTCGAACACATTGCACACCGCCGCGCGCGCCGGCACGCACTCGAAGGCAATGTCATCGGTGCCTGCGCCGGGCAAGTGCAACAGTTGCAACTTCGGCGCAGGCGGCATGTCCGTCGGCCAGTTCATCGAAATCATGGCGTCGCTTACGGCAAGCTTGCGGGCGAGCTCGTTGCGATCCTCGTGATCGGCAACGTCGATCGTCCAGGGGGTTTCGAGATAATCCGGGATCGGCGCAAGACGACCATCGTTGTCTACTTTTTTGATCAGCAATTGCAAGGTCAAATTCTCGCTACGGCAGAGCCTGATTACAGGGAAAGAAAAGCGAACTCCGGAAACGCCCGCTACATCACAATAAACACTTCAAAATGAAAAGGCGCCGCTTGCGTGCGCGGCACACTTGCGAATCGCAAACCGGCGATTCTAGCGGGGGATTCTAGGCTGCGTGCAGGTTGAAGAAAAGCCCGGGCCGTGTCCGTTGCCGGCGCCCGCGAGAACGCTCCGGCGTGGAAGCCTTAGTCCATTCAGACCGGGCGCGCGAGAACGCGGTGAACGCGCTAGCGATCGGGGTCTATCGCCCGCGATGTGCGCTGCGGCAGCGCGCTTTGCGCATTACGCTCGCCGGGTGTGCCGGCGTATGATGGCAGCGTGCCGTTTCGCCCGTAACATGGTCAACAACGATAAATCGAATAGCATCATGAATTGGCTTGCAATGACCGCGAGAGTTGATCGCGCATGAGCGCCGCCTCGCGCATTCTGGTGACCGGCGGGGCGGGCTATATCGGCTCGCATACCGTGCTCGAATTGCTCGCGGCAGGCCATGACGTGCTGATCGTCGACAATCTGTGCAACAGCCGCGCCGAAGTCATCGAGCGCATCGCCGCTATCGCCGGGCGCCGGCCTGCGTTCGCCGAACTCGACCTGCGCGATCGCGCGGGCCTGGCAAGCATATTCGCAGAACATGAATTCGATGCGGTGCTGCATTTCGCCGGCCTGAAGGCCGTCGCCGAGTCGGTGGAAAAACCGCTGCTCTATTACGACAACAACGTATCGGGCACGCTGTGCTTGCTGGAATCGATGGCCGAGGCGCAAGTCCGCACGCTGGTATTTTCCTCCTCGGCAACGGTGTACGGCGATCCGCATGCCGTGCCGATCACCGAGGATTTTCCGCTGGCCGCCACCAATCCGTATGGCCGCACCAAGCTGATCATCGAAGACATGTTGCGCGACGCCGCTAAGGCCGACGCGCGCTGGCGCGTCGCCCTGCTGCGCTACTTCAATCCCGTGGGCGCGCACGAATCCGGACTGATCGGCGAAGATCCGCGCGGCACGCCGAATAATCTCATGCCCTACGTGGCACAGGTCGCGGCCGGCCTCCGGCCCAGCCTGTCGATCTACGGTGCCGACTATCCCACCCCCGATGGCACCGGCGTGCGCGATTACATCCACGTGGTCGATCTGGCCCAAGGCCATCTGGCGGCGTTGACAGCGCTGGCGCAGCAGCCCGGCGTGCTGACGACCAACCTCGGCACCGGCCGCGGCTACAGCGTGCTGGAGATGATCAAGGCGTTTTCCGCGGTGAGCGGGCGCAAGATCGACTATCGCATCGTCGGCCGCCGGCCCGGCGACGTGGCGGCTTGCTACGCGGACCCCACGCTGGCCTGGCGCGTCATGGGCTGGCGCGCGAGGCGGGGCGTCGAGGCCATGTGCGCGGACGCCTGGCGCTGGCAAAGCGCCAACCTCGCGGGGCAGTAGGCTCGCCACTGCAGGATTCCGCGCATCGAGGCATGGCCCGATGCGGTAGTCCCGCATCAGAAATACCGCGTCAGCAGGACGCTACCGGCGTTGTATTTAAAGTCGCCGAGGGCCGTGTTTGACGTCCTGTGACCATTTTCAATGTTGAACGTGAGTTCTGTGAGGCGCAGCGGGGTCCACAGCGCGGAGACCTGGTAGCGGTAATCCGTATCCTTCCGGTCATTGGCGACCGAGGCGAGGCCCGGGTTGCCGAGGTACTCGAGTTCATCCCGGGAGACCGTGCCGCGCAGTGCTACTTTTGGCGTGACCGACCAGGTTGGAGAAATGCTGAAGCCCGTTATGCGTTCGTAATTCGCAGTCAACCCCTGGAAATCGGCAAGCTCCCGCCTGGCAGTGAACTCCAGCGCGGTTTTCGCGGTCGGGGTCCAGCGGTAGGTCAAGCGCCCTGTGGGCGCGCTGTAGTCGCGATTTTGCTGCTGCTCGAATGTGCGCTTGGTGTAGCCCAATCGTGCGAAGACATCCGAAGCGCCGGTTGCGCGCCAGCGCAGCACAACGCTGTATTCATTTTCGGTGTAGCTGTTATCGAGCACAACGGGTCCAATGATTGCCTGATTCGGGAAATTGGCATCGGCTCTGCGATATTGCAGCCCCACGGAGTTTTCCGCCGGAGTGATCCAGTTGATCTCAAGGGTGGTGGTATTGGTTTTCGAATCCAGCGTGTTCCTGGAATCCACACCGTGCTTGGTGTCTACCCAATCAGCTGCGGCTGTGAGTTTCAAGCGCGAGTACACCAGGTAATTAGCACTGCCGTACAGACGGTTTTGATTGACCATATCGCGAACGTTCTGCTGGAAGTTGGCAAAACTCTCCAGGTAGCGTCGCTGGCCGATACCGAGATCACCGTTCCAGTTGCTTCCCACTTCCCATTGCCATTCGCCGCGCAGGTCGTCTGCCGTATTGTCAAGATCGTCGAATCTCTGGAACTTATATTCGGTCACGTTGGCTTCGGCGATGAATTTTTGGCGACTCGCCCTGAGTTCATATTTTCCGCCTGCGCCCAACTGATAGATCATGTCCGACCTGTCCGAAGAACCGATGGCCGACTGGGTATCTGCGTCGTCGGACAGTCGGAACAGGTTGCTGTCATAACTCACGCCGCCGTAGACTTTCAGCTTGAGCGGTTGTTCTTCCTGCAGCCATTTTTCCCTTTGCAAGGGCGTATAGTCCTCGAGTTGCTGGGCCAAGACCGAGCGACAAGAGGCGACAAGAATGCAGAGCGTGATGAACCGCACGATGTTCATGCTTCCTCCCAGGGCGTTAGCCAAGATCCCGCGAGCCTTCTGTGTGCTGCCATATTCGACTATGCCACGGCTGTGCGACTTTGCCGAGTGCGCCGCGGATCTGAATTCAACAGAATGCGCCAATCAGGAAATTACCTCGTAACCGGATTCGGCGCCCGTTCTGAAAAGCGTCGAGGGTAGTCCGGAAGGCCTAGCGGCAGGACTTTTCGGGGGCGTTGTTTGGTGCCGGGAGCCGGAATCGAACCGGCACGCCTTTGGGGCGCGGGATTTTGAGTCCCGTGCGTCTACCAGTTCCGCCATCCCGGCTGGTCGAGTCAATGCATGGGAGCGCAATTATCGGCAATTCGGTCGCGGCGGGCAACCGGGAACTCACCGATCCGCGCCGATATAATGCGGCCGATGCGAGTTGAAGAGTTTGATTACGATTTGCCGGAGGCGCTCATTGCGCAGTTCCCTCCTGCACAGCGCACAGCCGGACGCATGCTGCATCTCGATGGCGCCACCGGGAAATTTGCCGACCATCGCTTTGCCGAGCTGCCCGATTTCGTGCGGGAAGGCGACTTGTTCGTGTTCAACGATACGCGCGTGATCAAGGCCAGGCTGCTCGGTACCAAGGCTTCGGGCGGCAAGGTGGAGGCGCTGATCGAGCGCGTGACGGCGCCACGACGCGCGCTCGCCATGGTGCGCGCGAGCCATGCGCCCTTGCCAGGACAGAAGCTCGCCTTCGGCAACGGCGCGACCGCCGTCGTGATCGAGCGCAAGGACGACCTGTTCCTGCTCGAATTCACCGAGGACGTGCTGTCCGTGCTGGAGAGGGCGGGCGAAGTGCCCCTGCCGCCTTACATCGAACGCTCCGCCGGCGCGGAGGACTTCGCCCGCTATCAGACGGTCTACGCGCGTCACCCAGGGGCGGTTGCCGCGCCCACTGCGGGGTTGCACTTCGACCAGGCCATGCTGGAGCGCATCGCGGGCTGCGGGGCCGTGCTCGCATACGTGACGTTGCATGTCGGCGCGGGCACGTTCCAGCCGGTGCGCGACGAGCAGATCGACATGCACGTGATGCATAGCGAGCGTTACTCGATTCCCGTGGAAACGGCGCAGGCGCTGGCCGAGGCACGCGCGCGTGGCGCGCGCGTCACGGCGGTCGGCACGACCAGCCTGCGCGCACTCGAATCCGCGGCGCAGTCCGGTTCGCTGGCGGCGGGGCCCGGCGAAACCCGGCTGTTCATCACGCCGGGTTATCGCTTCAAGCTCGTCGAGCGCCTGCTGACGAACTTTCACTTGCCGAGGTCGACGCTGCTGATGCTGGTCTGCGCCTTCGCCGGGCTCGAGCACATTCGCGACGCTTATGCCCATGCGATCAGCCAGGGCTACCGGTTTTTCAGTTATGGCGACGCCATGCTGATCGATCGCGCGGCCGGGCCGGCGCGCTGACATGCAATTCCAGATTCTGGCAACCGACGGTCTGGCGCGGCGCGGGCGCCTTGGCCTCGCCCACGGCAGCGTGGAAACGCCGGTATTCATGCCGGTCGGAACGTACGGTTCGGTCAAGGCGATGAGTCCCCAGGATCTGCATTCCGTGGGCGCGCAGATCGTGCTGGGCAATACCTTTCATCTCTGGCTGCGGCCCGGTCTCGAAGTCATCGCCGCGCACGGCGGGCTGCATCGCTTCATGGCGTGGGACCGGCCGATCCTGACCGATTCAGGTGGCTTCCAGGTATTCAGCCTGGGCGAAATGCGCAAAATTGCCGAGGAGGGCGTGCGCTTCCGCTCTCCGGTAAATGGCGACGAGTGCTTCCTGTCGCCGGAGGAATCGATGCGCATCCAGCGTACGCTCGATTCCGACGTGGTCATGGTGTTCGACGAGTGCACGCCGTATCCCGCGGACGAGGGCGCCGCCGCTTCCTCCATGCGCCTGTCCCTGCGTTGGGCGGAGCGCAGCAGGCGCGCGCACGAACCCAACGGCAATGCCCTGTTCGGTATCGTGCAAGGGGGCATGCACGAAGCCCTGCGCGATGAATCGTTGCGCGAACTGCAGAGAATCGGCTTCGACGGTTACGCGATCGGCGGTCTGTCGGTCGGCGAGCCCAAAGCGGACATGCGCCGCATTCTGCACCATACCGCGCCGCGGCTGCCTGCGGGCGCGCCACGCTACCTGATGGGAGTGGGCACACCGGCGGATATCGTCGACGCTGTCATGAACGGGATCGACATGTTCGACTGCGTGATGCCCACGCGCAACGCCCGCAACGGCTGGATCTTCACGCGCGCCGGCACCCTGCGCCTGCGCAACGCGCGCTATCGCGACGACATCCGTCCGCTCGACGAAACCTGCGGGTGCTACACCTGCCGGAATTTTTCGCGCGCCTATTTGCACCACCTGCAGCGGATCAACGAAATTCTGGGCGCGCACCTCAATACGGTCCACAATCTGCATTTTTACCAGCAGTTGCTGGACGAACTGCGCCAGGCCATCGCCGCCGGCAAACTGGCTGATTACGCTGCATCCTTGACGCTCGGCCCGGAGTAGCCGTGCTAAAATGCGCCACTTTTTTGCGGGCCGCCGTGTTTAGCAGCACCACCGCATGCGGGACTTGCCACAGGCCGGACCCGGGCGCCGCCGCAGGACCGCCAGCCATTTCGGCGCCATTCAAGCTCGAGCGCAAAACCGATTCGTAAGGAGTGAACCGTGCTGATAAGCAATGCATACGCCCAGGCCGCACCGGCCGGTGGGGGATTCGATCTTTTCCAGATGCTGCCGCTGGTGCTCATGTTCGTGCTGCTGTATTTCCTGATGATCCGGCCGCAGTCGAAGCGGGCCAAGGAACACAAGGCAATGCTCGCGGCATTGCAGAAGGGCGATGAAGTCGTCACCGCCGGCGGCACGCTCGGCAAGGTAACGAAGGTGGGCGACAACTTCGTTGCGGTGGAGATTTCACCGAACGTCGAGATCCAGGTGCAAAGATCCTCCATTGCCACGTTGTTGCCCAAGGGCACGGTGAAAGGCGTCGACAAAAGCTGAAGGCGCTGCGGCTGTTTTCCGAACATTAATCAACGCTGGCCCAACATGAATCGCTATCCCTTCTGGAAATACATACTCGTTGCCATCTTCCTCGTCGTGGGCCTGTTTTACACGTTGCCCAATTTCTTCGGCGAAGTGCCGGCGGTGCAGATATCGCCGGGCAAGACCACCGCCAAGGTCGACGAGAGCCTGATGTCCCGCGTCGAGCAGGCGCTTTCCGAAGCGGGCATCAAGCCAGACGGCATCTATCTCGATCCCACCAGCATCAAGGTGCGGCTGGCGACTACCGATACCCAGCTCAAGGCCAAGGACGTACTGCAATCCAGGCTGGGGGATACCTACGTGGTGGCGCTGAATCTGCTGTCCAGCTCGCCGCACTGGCTGGGCAAAATCAATGCGCTGCCAATGTATCTCGGACTCGATTTGCGCGGGGGCGTGCACTTCCTGCTGCAGGTGGATATGAAGGGCGCGCTCACCAAGGCGGCGGATCGGTATGCCGCCGACATCCGAACGACCTTGCGCGGCAAGGAGATCCGCTATGCCGGCATTTCGCGCGACGGCCAGAACGTCGTCGTGAAATTCCGCGACGCCCAGACGCGTGACAATGCCAGTGCGGAAATCGCAAGGCAGAACCCGGATCTGCTGTTGAACACCAGCGAATCCGGCTCGGACTATCTGATCACCGCCGCCCTCAGACCCGAGGTGCAGAAGCGCATCCAGGAATTCGCCATCCAGCAGAACATCACCACCTTGCGCAACCGGGTCAACGAGCTGGGCGTCGCCGAGCCGATCGTGCAGCAGGCCGGCTCGGACCGCGTGGTCGTGCAGCTGCCCGGCGTGCAGGATACCGCCAAGGCCAAGGATATCCTCGGGCGCACCGCGACGCTGGAGGTGCGCATGGTCGACGAGGAGCACAGCGACCCGGCGTCGCTGCAGGCCGCCATCGCCGGCCAGGTCCCGCTGGGTGATGAACTGCTCTACGACCGCGAAGGCGCGCCGCACATGCTCAAGCGCGATGTCGTCCTGACCGGTGACCGTATCTCCGATGCCCAGCCCGGCTTCGATACGCAAACCGGCGAACCGGCAGTGCATATCAACCTCGACGGCCGCGGCGCCACGATTTTCCAGCAGATCACGCGCGACAACATCGGCAAGCGCATGGCCATGGTGCTGGTCGAGAAGGGCAAGGGAGAAGTCATTACCGCCCCGGTGATCCGCTCGGAAATACCCGGCGGGCGGGTGCAGATCAGCGGGCGCATGACCACCACCGAGGCGCGCGACGTCGCCTTGCTGCTGCGTGCCGGCGCCCTGGCCGCTCCGATGGAAATCGTCGAAGAACGCACCGTCGGGCCGAGCCTGGGCGCCGACAACATCACCCGTGGCTTCCATTCGACCATGATCGGCTTCGCGGCGATCGCCATTTTCATGATCGCTTACTACCTGCTGTTCGGGGTGATCTCCGTGCTCTCGCTGGCCGCGAATTTGATGCTGCTGGTGGCGCTGCTCTCCATGCTGCAGGCAACCCTCACGCTGCCGGGCATTGCCGCCATTGCCTTGACGCTCGGCATGGCCATCGATTCCAACGTGCTGATCAACGAGCGCATCCGCGAAGAACTGCGCAACGGCACCACGCCGCAGGCCGCGATAGCGGCCGGCTACGAAAGGGCCTGGGCCACGATTCTCGATTCGAACGTGACCACGCTGATTGCGGGTATTGCGCTATTCATGTTCGGCAGCGGGCCGGTGCGCGGTTTTGCGGTCGTGTTCTGCCTGGGTATTCTGACCTCGATGTTCAGCGCCGTGCTGGTTTCGCGCAGCATCGTCAACCTGATCTTCGGCGCGCGGCGCAAACTCGACAAACTGCCCATCGGCAATACCGACTGGTACAAGCGGCAGAGCGCCGCCTGATCGCGGCGCGCGATTCACCGTCAAGGATAAGCAATGGAATTTTTCCGCATCCGCAAAGACATTCCCTTCATGCGCCATGCGCTGGTGTTCAACATCATATCGTTGATCACCTTCGTGGCAGCGGTGATTTTTCTGGCGACGCGCGGGCTGCATCTGGGGGTGGAATTCACCGGCGGAACCGTCATGGAGATCAACTACGGGCACGCGGTGGACGTCGACAAGATCCGCGGGGAAAG
>JADMIO012791383.1_pt1 | contig 30907 bp, 21 predicted proteins | sample 8958161 | NCBI WGS metagenome assembly JADMIO01 (sample SAMN16585339, study PRJNA669376) | soil metagenome | isolation source: Crop rotation soil | place: USA: Cullars Rotation, Alabama | collected 2011 | reverse complement strand
CGACTTCAAGTCACGTGAATTCCAAGCTTCGGATCCCACTGTGCTGGAAAGGACGCCTGCGGCGCGAGGGCGGCGGTCATCCAGAAATCCTTCACGCAGGAGCCATTTTGCGTGCGCCCGTTCCAGCAGTTGCGTAGCGAGGCCCATGGCCCAGGCAGTTGATAGCGCAGTACGTGCGACGTCGACTGGAAATTCTCCGACGCCGCCACGTCCAGATTGAGTGCCGCCGCGCTGGGTGCCGCCAGCACCTCATCCACACCAGCAGCGATGCTGGCGCGTTGCGCCGGCGTGGCGCGCCGCAAGAGTTCCACCATCAACAGCTGGCTGCGTGCCACGAAAGCAAATCCGACCATCTTGGTGATCAGGGTTTCCGCCTGTTCGCTCGCCCTGCGCCAGAACGCGACGTGCCGCACCAGCTCCGCGGCTACTGCAGGAATGCGCGCACCATCGTTGGCTTCCAGCGCCAACAGATTGGAACGCAGCGACGCGATCGACATGTCCGCAATCGGGAAGTCGCCGGCGATCGGCGGCTCCTGAAACTGCGTCATGTTTAGCAGCGTCTGGAAGCGCTCCAGCCGCACACGGTTTGCTTGCGCCAGACGCTCCAGCGCAGCGCGATGCTGCGCGGCCCAGGCCACGCACTCGGTGTCGCGGTACGGACACAACTCGGTGATGCCGTCGAGCTTTTCGTCCGGCTTCACCTGCGGCAGCGGATCGCTGTCGTTGTGCTCGCTCGGATCGGCCTTGGAAGAGGGATCTTTCTGCTCGCGCGCCAGGTAGGCATCGACGCGACGTCGACCCAGGGCGATGGGCTCGTCGTCCGGCGCCGCACCGATGCCGTACAGATACAGCCAGCCATTGTCGGCATCCTTCACTTCACGCCGCGGCGCGGACCAGCGCGCCGCATCCGCCGAAGGGGCTTCATCGATGCGGTTGTAGACGAACCACGCCAGCAGCGGCAGGCTGAGCACGAACAGAAACCAACCGATGACACGCAGCAAGGTACGCAGCGGCCGGCGTGGCGCCGGCGGCTTGCGCGCCGAGCGCATGGCCGCAGCCGTGCGGCTCATGGTGCCACCAGCGATCCGTACGAATCGGGCCGACGATCGCGATAGAACTGCCACACGTTGCGCACCTCACGGATCTTGTCGAAATCCAGCACCGCGGTCACCAGCTCGGATTGATCGCGCGATCCCGTGGCCAGGAACTGGCCGCGCGGATCGCAGAAATAACTCTGCCCGTAGAACTCGCCGATGTTCCACGGCGCTTCGGTGCCGACGCGATTGATAGCACCGATGAAGTAGGCGTTGGCCACCGCATGGGCCGGCTGTTCCAGCTTCCACAGATACTCGGACAGGCCGGCGACCGTGGCGGAAGGATTGAACACGATCTCCGCGCCGGCGAGGCCCAGCGCGCGGGCACCTTCCGGAAAATGGCGGTCGTAGCAGATGTACACGCCGACCTTGCCGTACAAGGTGTCGAACACCGGATAACCGAGATTGCCCGGGCGGAAATAAAACTTCTCCCAGAATCCGGGCGCGGTATGCGGAATGTGGTTCTTGCGGTATTTGCCGAGGTACCTGCCATCGGCGTCGATGACCGCCGCGGTGTTGTAGTAGATGCCGGTGCCGTCTTCCTCGTAGATCGGCACCACGATCACCATGCGATGCTGTTTCGCCAGCTCCTGCATCAGCCGCACGGTGGGACCGTCAGGAATTTTCTCCACCGCCTCGTACCAGCGCGTGTTCTGCTCGGCACAGAAGTAGGGACCGGTGAAAATTTCCTGCATGCACAGCATCTGCACGCCCTCGCGCCCGGCCTGTTCGATGTAGCGCATCGTCTTGTCGATGCTGGCCTGACGAATGGTGGCGATGGACTCGTCCACGCTGCAGGCCATCGAGGTCTGGATCAGTCCGCACTTCACGAGTCGAGGCATGAGGCTCTCCTGTCGGGGTGGCTGACAAGCCATCATCCCACAGGTGCGAGCGGCAGTGGATCGACACCCACCGCTGGGAAGCCACTGCTGCGACTCTGCGGTGCAATCAGCGGGGTGGGGGTGCCGGACTGGAACAGGCGATCGGCCGAGGCCGATCGCCCGGCTGTCCACGATGGCGCGCGGGTCGGTCAGTCCACGACGACGGGCGACGCTGGCTTCATATGCACGCCCAGGAAAGAGAGAACGGCGCGAGGCAAGGCGTATCGATCCGCCTCAGAATACGTTCCCCTCTCGGCAACGGTGCCCGCTGCATTGAGCATCTTGGCGAAATGCGCGGCCTGCGCCGTCAGCAGATCGTCATCCGTCTTGCTAGTCAGAATCAACGTGGGCGCACGAATCGATGTCGCGTTGGTGACGACGGACCGCCTGGCAAGCGCCAGCGCATTCACTCCAGCTTCCTGCCGGATCACACGCGCCGTCTCCTTCGGAAACCGCACGCTGGGATCCGTGGAGTCACGCAGGTCATAGAGTCCCGACATCAAGATGATGGCGCCAAGGTCAACATCGCGTGTGCCCGTTAGCGCGGCAGCCGTCGCTCCTTCGCCATAGCCGACCAGGGCAACTTGCCCAGGCACAACAGACTTGAGCGCTCGAACGTGATCGATAACCGCCAGCGCCGCACGTTGGGTGGTGGGCCCGGAGTAGTCCGGCGGGCCGTCTGAAGCACCGTATCCGGGTTGGGAGAACGCGACCGCGACGTAGCCACTCCTTGCCAGTCGCGCCAGTTCGCCCTGCTTGGCAAACTGCTCTCCACCAAGATGTGTCCCCGCCTGATACCCATGAAAAAGAATCACTGCGGGCCAGGGACCGGCGCCTTCGGGCGTAGCGGCGTAGATCTCTACCTTCTTGCCCTCATGCATTGGCAAGGGCACCAGGACTCGCTCGACTCCTTGCAACCCGTTCACATCGCCCGTGTTGACGTCGCGATTGGCCACGGCCCACCCACAAACAGCAAGCCCGAGCGCAATACCAAACACAAATACGTGCTTCTTCATCTTTACTACGAGACTCTTGAGTGCCGAGAAGTACGCAAGAAGCGCGCTGAAAGGATTCCCTGCGACAGGAAGTCCCCCATCACCCACCCAAATCGCGCCCGTCGTTGCCGTGCCATCGCTGGCGCAACCCCGAGCCCCACTGCCGATTTGTCGATAGCCGTGCCAAACGGCCCTTGCTTACATTTCAAGAACGCGCTTTGACCCAAGCCCCCGCCAACTAGGGCGCGTTGGCGCTCGATATGCGTTGGCGTGAAGGTCGCGGCTTAGCCGACGGAGCGATCGGCAGCGCCTTGCAGATCATGCGACCCTAAGGTATCGCGGTGTATGCAGCGTCCGCAGAGGCGGTTGTCGAACAGGCAGGTGCGTTGAGGCCTGTCGGCAGGGTGTCGGATGTCCACGATTGGCGCTGCTCTGGGTGTCCACGATTGCCGCGCTAGCCGTAGCGTGTGGTCGCCGCAGGCGACCGCACGAACGGATGCACACGATCGCCGCGCGGCGCGATTTGGCAACGCATGATAGGAGTCCGGCATGACCGACCTCCTCGATCGTGCGGTCGCTGACGCGAACGCACGCTACGAAACGCACGCAACCTGGCTACCTGGCTCCCTCGGCGTAGCGTGTGGCCGCCGCAGGCGACCGCACGAACCGATGCACACGATCGCCGTACGGCGCGATGAGGCAACGCAATGATCGGAATCCGGCAGGACCGACCTCCTCGATCGTGCGGTCGCTGCGCGAACGCACGCTACGGAACGCACGCTACCTGGCTTGACGGGGAGCGTCCTTGCACGATTGCGGACTACGTTGAGGCTTCCACAATTGCGCTACCGCATGATTGGCTGCCGGGCGGCGGACCACGCGTAACGCAGTTCAGTTCCAGCATGATCCGCTGCAGGAACGCGCGCACCCGTGTGGCAATCGATACGCGGTGACGAAGAGCGTCAATACATGTCAACGATTTCGCCGGTCGCTGCCTGAAACAAGACTACTCAGTTTGTCGCAGCAACTCGTGAAGTGCCTTTCCCTTAGGATCGTTGAGTACGACAGATTTTCCCGATTTCACGTAGCGGAGTTCCAATACGCCGCGATCTTCCGGACCTTCTATGACCCTCGCTCCATCGAGTACGGCCAAAAAACCAAATGTGGCGTGAGCACTTGCCATTGCCGCGACCTCCCTCACACGCTTTTTGTCGGGCTCCGGAAGACCGTTAAACCATTGCGACAGCGACACTAGGGTGCCGGCGGGTCGCTTGCCCGGCGGACGTTCGATAAGCGATAGCACATCCGCTGTCGCGGCATCGCTGACTTCTGTTTGAATCACATCTACAAATTCGGTCGCGTTCATTTCGCGAAAGCCTCTGGATACATCTGCTTGTTGTGGTCGATTAGTTCGTAGCGTGTGGTCGCCGCAGGCGACCGCACGAACGGATGCTCACGATCGCCGTGCGGTGCGACGAGGCAACGCATGATCCGAAGTCCGGCATGACCGACCTCCTCGATACCGAACGCGCGCTACCTGGCTCGATAAGGCGCGTGAGATGGGGCAGCGATGGTTGATGGTGCGGCGGGTGGAACGATGCGTGGTGTAGCACTCCTTCCTTTCACTACGGCGTCTTGAACGTTGACTTCGGACCGTTGCGTTGAGCTGGGCTGATCAGGCCCAGCCTCGCCGCCTGTCCACGATTGCACGCTAAGCGTCCCCCGCCGCAACAAGCAACAAGCGGCTGCGCGTCGAACCACGTCATTGTTGTGGGTGTCCACAATTGGCATGGAGGTGCATTCAAAGGAAAGAGCCTCCGGTAAAGCCGGAGCGGTTCAGGTTGTGGCTGTCCACGATTGCGCCCCCCAAGATTGCGCCCCCGGCATTGCCCGAGCAGTTCGCGCGACCGATAGGCTGTTGTAGGCGTCCACGATTGTCCGGCTAACTCTTATTGCTCAGCTACCCAAGGAAAGGGAGTCATCCCGATCCGGACTCCAAAATGGAACCCCGTCCTGCGCCCAGCGATCCAGCAACGCTTCCACTCCACGCCCAGACACAAAAACGCGCTCGGATTCGAATATCGGAATTGCTTGCAGAAAATGCACATGCAGCCCATTTTCCGATTCCAGCGGAGCCATGAAGCCAAGCTTCGGCCTGACCACCAGGAATGTTCGCATTCCGCTACCTTCCCAAAGAGGTGCTCCCGCAGAGACGGTATGCCAATGGTCCAGAACTACCCCCTCTCGCTTGGCATATAGGCCAAGTGCGGCGAAAGCACTAGCAATGGTGTCCCGGGCTGGAATCAAACCGATGAAGAACTCGACGCGATGCGAAGGATCATTGTCTTTTATTGGACAAGTACTTGCTCCAAGCGTGCAGTAGAGTGCGACCCCTTCAGCTGTTGTGCTCTCGTCCCATTTGTAGATCTCAATTTTCATCGCACCGACTTGGAAGTGCGCGCCTACTGGGCTCACCCCACCGACTGAGATACATGTCGCGAACTGCTGAAACGACGATCACCTTTTTTCTCCGTGCCACGCAATCGTGGAAACCCACACCGTAGTCCAATTCTGACATGCCGCCGCGGCGCTTCCCGATAGACGACCCGCATCGCTGTTCGTCACGCTTTCTCCATGGGCCATCCGCGCACCCACCTCGTCGTACCGTCCCACCCCTGCCGCGCGGCATGGACACGGCGCACTGGCTTGCGCAAGTGCGCGTCGTGGAGTCGCGCTACTGCCGCGCCATCGGCAGCGCGCAAGCTCTACTCGTTAAGGCGCGTGAGATGGGGCAACGATGGTTGATGGGCGGCGGGTGGAACGCTGCGTAGTGTAGCGCCCCTTCCTTTCACTACGGCGGCTTGAACGTTGTTTTCGGACCATTACGTTGAGCTGGGCTGATCAGGCCCAGCCTCGCCGCCTGTCCACGATTGCACGCTAAGCGTCCCCCGCCGCAACAAGCAACAAGCGGCTGCGCGTCGAACCACGTCATTGTTGTGGGTGTCCACGATTGCATGGAACCTAAGGAAACGCATCGTTCTCCGCGTAGTACAAAATGATGTTAAGGACTTCCAAGGAAGCCTTCCCAGCATCTGCAAGCCGGCCTTGAATATCCCTTATCAATGCTGCTTCAAGAAAATACTCAAAGGATGCATCCTCTCCAAGGCGGCTCAACACAGATTCGTTGGCTTGATACCGAACAACACACGCAGCGGACTCAAGAGACCACGGGCGTCTTGCGTACACCACGTCGCATCCGTCCAACGCCACTGAATTATTTAAAACTTCTTGGAGTTTCATAGAAATACTCAATAGCCATCGCCCCAGATCGAAAATCCACCCTTGCCTCCAGGATGGAGCAACGGCTGCTCAACACTGCCCCACTGGTGCACGTCGCACGCAAGGCGCTACGCAGTGATAGGTGCCCGCGGTGCCAGGAACGACGAGATGTGTGCGCGGGTAACACATGGGTGAGCATGGGGGTACGCGATGCCGTGCCTCTATCGGAATGCGTCGCGAAAGAGCGTCAGAATTGGACTACGTTGTGGGTGTCCAAGATTGTGGTGCGTGGTGTAGCGCCCCTTACTTTCACTACGGCGTCTTGAACGTTGCCTTCGGACCGTTGCGTTGAGCTGGGCTGATCAGGCCCAGCCTCGCCGCCTGTCCACGATTGCACGCTAAGCGTCTCCCGCCGTAACAAGCAACAAGCGGCTGCGCGTCGAACCCCGTCATTGTTTTGGGTGTCCACGATTGCAGCAACGATTGCACGCACGATTGCACAATTGCATCCACGATTGCATGTTTACGATTGTGCGTTGTCCACGATTGTGCGGATTCACGCCCCCATGATGCCGACGCCAATACGATCTGGCTCGATTGGATCATTGACCCAAATCTTCAATTTCGTTTCAGCCGCTGGTACCGACATCTCTAGCAAAGTGACGCCATGTACTGTTCGAATCAAAAGCTTTCGACTTGGTGTTCGCAGTGTCCCCTCAAACTCTGGTGGTTCACCGGCATCGATATCGCCGCAAAATCCAAGAACAATCTCTGTTTCCCCATCGTCTTCCACTTTGCAGCCGATTGCTACACAAGAATCTGTGGCTACAATGAGCGATTGATTCATGGAAGTTGGAATCACGCCACCGCTTGAATCTTCAATAAGAACTAGAGAGTTGGGCGGCGCTACTCGAGTCGAGGTTGTCATTTCTGGTTTCCTTGTCGAAGCTGACGGGCAATCTCAAGCCCTTGCTCTCGACTGCAATTGATGCAATGTGGGTAAAGACGCTGCGGATCACCTTTTGCGTTCAAAGCTGTTGGCGGCTGGTGATCTGGCACAAAATTTCCCGATTTTGTTCCAGGGTTCGTTGTGCCACAAGTGTGACATCCGCTCTCGGTCCCAATTTCATTCACCCTTGCGCGCTCTACAGCCGTGAAGTCTCGTGCCGGCGACCTAGCCGGAATGGAGTCGCCAGCATATGGCCCAAGCCCTACGGCGCCTCTTGAAGCGCCTCTCATCGACGACACAACCCCTGAAGCACCCGCGATGGTCATTCCGCCATCGACCACAGCCATTCCGTAGTTGCCATCCTCGATATCGCCAGCGGTATTGTACGCGCCCATCAGCACGCAGCCGCCAGCCGTAACGGCGCAAAACCCACTGGCTACGGCGCCCTTGCCCAGCATCGCGCCGATCCGCTCAGCGTCGTGGTTGGCTTGCCACAACGCCTTGCGATCTCGCCACGCGTTCAGTTCCCTTTGATACCACGGTAGTATCCAGTGCTCGTAGGCTTGGCGATACTCCCGCGTCTCGGATCCATTGGGCGTCACCGTGATCTGATCCAATCCCACAGCGGGCAATGGCCCTTCGCCAGCATTGGTCGTCGCGGTTGCCGAAGGCTGCGCGATCTTGTCCTGATTGCCGGAGGCACCGCCCGGTGCGGCGCTCGGCGCCGAGGCCGATCCCTTGGCAGTTTGCTTGCCACTGTCGCTGCCATTGCTCTGAGGCTTGGCAAAGTCACTAACGCTGAACGCACCCGCTGCGCATGACCCTTTCGAGCGGAAGCAGATAGACCGCGTATCGGTGCTATCTGGTTCGGAATGCCCGCTCTGATACCCGCTGGGATCAGTGCTACTGAGCGGATTGTTGCCGATGTAGCTGTAAGGATTGATCCCCTGCGACCCGCTGCCAATGATCGGATCGACCGAAAGGAACCGACCAAGCACAGGATCGTAAACACGCCCTCCCATATGAATGAGCCGCACATCATCCGCATGCTCATGCTGCGTGAATCCATGGATCGTCTGATTGAATGCCAACGTCGCCGGCGACTTGTTGGTCATGTTGCCGTTGCGCACTTGCCCAAATGCGTCATACGCACGCTCATTGGTGCCGGCGCCATCCACCGTTGCCACAGTGCTGCCGAGGCGGTCGGAGAGGATCGTCGTCACCGTGTCGACGCCGCCGTTGCGCGCGACCACGACGGGCCCCAGTTCATGCCGAAGCGAGGTGCCATTTTTCTCGTAGCCGAAGCGTCCGAACCAGGTGCTGCCGCGACTGCTGGTCTCGTAGACCTTGCTGCCGTCACTGGCATACGCCCAGGTTTGCATCGCGCCACCGCTGGCCGGTGTGGCGGGCTGGAAGCCACTGCAGAACAGCCGATCGGCGATGCTCGTAGCACATGAAGGATCGGGCACCGCGGGCGTCCCGCCACGCGTGATGCTGACGGGCTTGTTGTCGGCGGCGAAACTGGCCGCGGTGATCGTACTGCCACCGATCACGTTGCCATTGGCGTCGCACACGAACGTGGCACTGCCGCCTCCGTTAGCGGCATTCAGCGCGACAGCATTAACGGCGTGAGGTCCGCATAGATTGACCAGGCTATTCGCGGGCGCGTAGCTGTAAGCGCCGGCACCGTTGGTGGAGTAGTCGTCCTTCTTGAAGAGGTTGCCGCTGGCGGTGTAGCCGTAATTGATGACGCCGCCATTGGTACGCGTGGCCGAGGTGAGGCGCTGCTGCGTGTCGTAGCCGTAGGTCTCGGTGTTACTGCTGCGTGTTTGGGATTTCACATTGGCGAAGGAGTCATAGCCGTAGGTCACGCTCGTGACGGCAGCGGCATTCTTCGTCCAGCTGCGGCTCGTGGCTTGCCCCGTATCGGGGTCGAACACATAGAGGCCAGCCACGCCGTTGGCCGACCCGTCGCTGGTGATGTGTCCCCAGGCATCCACCGTCGTACCCACCCAATAACTCACCAAGGTTTCGGCGTTGCGCAATTCGCTGCGCTGACCGTAGGCGGTATAGAGGGTTTCGACTTTGAGATTGCTCGGATACGTCATCGTCTGCGGGCGGTTGTATGTATCGTAAGTCTGGTCGTAAGCCAGCGTTTGGGTGCCGCCGTCGGCGATCGTGGTTGTCACCGTCTTCGTGCGCGCCTGAATGTCGTAGGCCGTGGACTCCTGCCATACGACAGGCCCGGATGTGGGGTTATTGGGATCGGTGCCGCGCCTACGTGTGGTCGTATCGAGCAGCCCCTTGCCGTTGACCGGGTCATAGCTCCAGCTGTCGGCAAACACGGCATTGGACATCCCGGCCGGAACGCTTGTGGGTGGTACGATCGTCTGATTCTTTGTCCGGCCCAGCGTATCGCGGGCGGTGATAGTGGTTTTGGCGCCGCGCGCGTCGGTCTGAGTAAGCAGCTCTCCCAGCGCGTCGTAGGTGAATTTCCATGTGCCTTGGTCCGGATCGATGCTTTGGGTACGCTGGCCTAACTCGTTGACCGTCGCTTGCGTGCGGTTGCCTTCTGCGTCCGTCATGGCGACCAAGGGGCCATTCGCGCCGGGCCAGAAATCGGTCGCGCCGTTGTTGGCATCGACGGTGTGCATAAGCTGACCCAGCGTGTTGCTGCGGCGGCTGACTTTGAAACACAGATTGCCGGAACCAGTGGGACAGTTGCCGTTTGCATCCAGCACCTTGTTTGCCGCGCGCACGGTGACGGTCGTGGTGCGACCGCTGTACGCGTACTCGCGCACCTGGTTGCCGTTGGCGCTGTCGAGCGAGCTGCCGGTGAGCACCTTTACCGTCGGCCGGCCCATTGCATCGTAGGCCGTGCTGGTAAAGGTCGGCGTGGTGAGGCCGACCTTGTACGGTGTCGACTGCAGGGCCACCGTGCCGAGCGCATCGTAGTCCGTTAGTGTGGCAACCAGGCTTTCGTCGAAACCACCGCTAGCTTGCTTTATCGGCCGGCCCAATACGTCGAACCAGCCTACTTGCGTAGGGGCCCCGGCGTGCACGGTGGTGACGCGCCACGCAGCCAAGGCTTCGTTGCTGTCTTCGCCCACGCCACCGGGACAAGATCCGGCGCTGCATTTCGTCCACGCGCTTTGCGTGGGCGTGCCAATAGCTGCGGCGTTCTTGTCGCTGAGCGTCGTTTGAGTCAGCCGACCGAAGACGTCGTAGGTGTTCGCGGTCTTCACCAAGTTGGCATCGGTCACCGTCAGCGGCTGGCCGTCACGCGGCGCGGTGGTCGTCGTCGTGACGTGACCCAGCGCGTTCGTCGTCGTGTAGACGAAATAGCCATCGTCCTGAGCAGCGCTGCCATTCTTGGTGTAAGTGAATGCCGTGGTGCGCGTGGGAGAACGCGCCGCATCAAGATCGGGGGCATTCACCACGACTTGTGTAGGCAATCCGTAGCTGGTTGGGCCAACAGGAGCTGCTGGGCACCCGTTGAGAATTGCATTGGTCGTCGGCGCATAGCAGTACGTCGTGGTCGATTGCTGGTTGGCGATGCCGGACTGAACGGTTTTCGTCTGTGGCGTTCGATCGGTGTTCCAGGTGAAATCTGTCGTGACCGCTTGGGTTGGTGCGCTCGCCCCAGAAGGTAGCGTATGCCCGGCTGCGTAGCTCACCGTCTTGGTGACGGTCGATTGGGTGAGCTTGTCCAACCACCAACCGCTCGTGTCCGCCGCCGGGTACGTGTTGTGAGCTGCGGTCTTGGCACTGGTGAGATCCACGTTCGCGCCCTGGTCCACCGTCGTAGCCACTTGATCGAGCAGATTGCCGTTGGCATCGAAGCCTGAGGCCGATGCGGCAGTGCCGCTCGCGTTAACGGTGGTGGTGTAGCCGGTCGACGTACCAAGGTCCGGATCGTACTGAATGGTGGTGGTGGTATCAGGAAAGGGGAAATACACCGTGTTTGCTGCAGGCGTGCCACTCGATCCTAGGTCGCCCGGGCACAAGGCCGAGCCCGTGCGATCAAGGGGTGCCGCATAGTTGGTAATAGTGCGCGAAGCGCAGCGATAGGTTGACGTCTGCTCCGATACTTTGATCGCAGTGTCCTGCTTGGTGACGACGACGCTGGCCACCTCGCCCGTCAACGGAAACTTCTGGTGATACGTGGTCGTGGTACGCAACCGACGCGGCCAAGCAGGACCATCGATCGTCGGGTTGTAGTTGGGGTCGTTCGGATTCAGCGCGGGCGCGGTAGCAGTGACGATGGTGCGGAAACCGGCAAAGCCGCGCCCCTGCACGTTGTACATGGCCTGACCGTAGCCAAATATCGCGCTGCGGAAGCCCAACAGGCGATCGTTTACGCCATTGCTCTGCACAAACCCAGAAACCACCGGCATAGTGCTGGTGAAGTAGAAGTGGCGGCTATCGGCATAACCGTTCGCCTGCGGCAGGTCGTACAGCGGCACGCCGTCCTGGCTCGCGGGCATCGACAACGGCACGATGGACCACGCTGCCACTTCGCCCACACCGTTTCTGGTGAGCGCGAGCATGTCCGGTAGCACGGGCATGGGTGGCGGCGCGGCATTGGCCACCCGCAGGCCAGCGCTCGCCGCCGCACTCGATGCCGCCATCGCGGCCCTGGCTTGCGCACTGGCTTTGGCGCCATAGTTCTGGTTGATGTGCGTCTTGTATGTGCTGGCGAAGCCGGATGTTGCTATGGCCGTGGCGCTCTCTGCCGTCAAGGACGGATAGAGGTCGATCGAGGCGACACCGTAGGTCGCATCATCCACGATCATGCAGCCGGGATAGGTTTGCATGCCGCCCGTGTTGGAAATGAAGGGTTGCGGCTTTCGGGTGCAGCCCACAGGCGTGACGAGATCGGCCAAGCCGTCTCCGAATACGTCTTCTACTGTGCGAGGCGTCGCACCGAGTTCGCTGATGAGCGGCGTCTCGATCACCTGCGCCGTCACCGACGTAGCGCCGGTGCGCACGAATTTCAGCGCCGCGAGGTGGTATGTGCTGCTGTCGATATCGCCCGCACCTTTTTGGTACATGCGGTAAATCACGTTGCCGTTGTAGTTGCCGTACTGGTTGGGGTTGGGAATGGGCAGGTTGTCACCGCCGTTGCCGCGAGGATCTTCCGGGCAGGCGTAGGCAGGACACTGCAACACCGTAACCCCGGTGAGTGCATCGGTCATTGGCACGGGGGCACCACCGCTGGGGCATTCAGTGCCGGCGCCAGTGAAGGTGAACGGTTTGAACGAGCACACGCGCATGGCGAAGTCACGCGTGCTCGACACGATCAACAGTTCCGGTTTGCCATCGCCGTCGATGTCCATCGGCGGCAGGCTGCTGGCGTAGCGAAAGTCGCTGTCGGTGGCGGCCTTTTGCAACCCGGCTGTGCTGCTGGTGTCGAGCTTAGTGTCGAAGTGGCCGCCGTTATTGAAGCGGACTCGCCAGGTGGGGGCATTGCGTGTGGCGATGACGAAATCCTCCAGTCCATCGCCGTTGACGTCCATCCAGTGCACGACTGCGCCAGTGCTATACCAGTGGCAGTCGTCGTTGACGTCGTTGATGTTATCGATCAGGCCAAGGCCGCTGCACGTGGCGGCGGTGGTGCTCAATACTGAGCCGTTGCGCCGCGTGAACAAGATGCGGCTGAAGCTGGCTTGCAAGGCCCCCGTCTTCAGGACGAAGTCTGGCAATCCGTCGCCATCGAGGTCGGCAATGTGGTCAATCACTTCGGTAGCGAAGTTGAAGCACACCAAAGCGCCACCCGGCGCGACGTACTTCTCGGTACCGCTGACATCAGGGCCGCTGTCGAGATACACATACAGACCGCTCAGCCCTCCTGCGCACACAGCAGGTTTGAGCAGGCTGATATCAAGGCGACCATCGCCGTTGAAATCGCGCGCGGCAAACACGCCTGTGTTCCCTCCAGGCACATAGCTGACAGGAATGTCGGTGAGCTTCCAAGACAGGAGATTGGTGGTGGACGTAGCAACATCTTGGCGCCCGAGCCCCCATGTGCCGATCTGCAGCACCTGCGGGTCGGCCACGCTCGCCGGACCTTTCAACACCGACGTGCGCCCCTGACCCAAGAAGTCGCCCGTACATTCGCCCGTCAGGCAGGTCACGCCCAGCGTGTTCACGTTCACCACCTCGTGTGCCTGACGATCGGGGGTCAATTGCGCGAGCGAAGTGTTGGAAACGCCGTTGGCGTCGTCTTCTGTCAGCATCACCTCGCGCGTGCCGTCGCCGTTGAGGTCGCCAAACGCATTCAGTTGCTTCAGCGATGAAGTGGAGGTGCCACCGCCCGCGTGCAATGCGGCAGACAAGTCCGCGGCGCGGAAGTCTAGCGTGCCATCGCTCATGGTGAACGTCGTGGCCGGATGGGTGTTTGTGGCATTGCAAGCACCGGCCGCATTAGGAGCACATTCGCTCAGCGCGGTGAGGACGAGCCGCTTGCTGTAGCTCGATGCGCTGTAGCTCGGCGTGACGATGCGTACCGGGGTGGCGCCGACTCTCGTGGTGATCGAGGCTAGCGCCTGCGTTTGCATCGTGAGGCCACCGCCAAGATAGCTGGAACTCACGTCCGTAGCGCCGGCGGCGGCGCTCGTGCGCGCCTTATAATCGAAGATCACCGTCCGATCTCCAGCCGCGGCGCCGAAATCGGTGTAGGTGATCGAGGCCAGTAGTAACTCGCCGTCGCCGTAATTCGTGTAGGTAAAATGCTGGAAGTTACCCACGCGGTCTTCCTCCTTCACCAACGCCCACGAGAGCGTCGGCGTCACCCCCGCCGGCTGCACGCGCGCCGTAGGCGTCAACGTGGTAGAGCCTAGACAACCGGTCGGCACCGCAGAGAGCGCACCCTGCGTGACGGCCCCGTAGTGACGCACGCGGCCGGATTTGTCATCGACACGGAAGCAAGCGGTATTGCTGGCGAGATCACCGCCCACCTGGGTGATGCGGGCAAACGATTCGATCTCGGTGCGGTATTGCGTGCCGGCGAAACCGTACGTACCGCTCACCGCGACAAGGCGCATGCCATCCAGGCATAGCCTGTCGTTATTCGTGTAGTCGACGCCGCGTGTGTTGCCGTCCTGTTCCACTGTCTGGGGACAGCGATGGATCGCCCCACCGGCTGAAAGGGACCAGCCCACACCCATCACGCCGTCGCCGCCGCGGCTGGAGTAATGCAAAGAAACCGAAGGCTGCATGCCGGCACGGCCGGGGGGCACTGTAATGGGCACGGTATAGGTAGCCGCGCCGCCATCCACGCCTGCGCTGCCGGCAAGCGTGCCGACCGATTCGTCGTGCGGCGGCAGATCGGCCGCGGCGCGCTGCTCGGGGTCGGTTCCCACTGGCGCCATCGCCGTGGTGACCCCACTGCTTTGATCCACGCTGAAGCCCGTCAGCTTTACAGATGCGTCCGCGTTGGGCGCGCCGAGTCCGGCGGCACCGACAATGATAGTTGTCAGTCCGGCAAGGACCCACTTACGAAGAGCGCAACGCACAGCCGATCGCTGCGCGACCATCCGCTTCAACCACCGCATACCCTTCTCCCTCTTACTCTTTTACTTCCTGTTCCGCCGAGTCCATTCGGCTGCGTCAGCGGTGGCAGGAGCGACTATGGATTGACTGCCACAGAGGTGGCTCTGCCGAGCTTATCAAGACAATTGGAAACGTTCATATCAGAACTTTTCCATAAATAGCGTAAGAAAAATCCTACGCGATCGGTACCAGCTTCCCACCTCGGACACGTTTGCACGCTTCTGCGACTGGCAATTCCGAGTGCTACAGCACTAGTGCGATGTCAGCGCTTTCGGTAGCGTCCAGCGAAAAATCGAAGATCCCCAAGTCCTCGCGCATGTGCGCCGGATCGCGCGTCCCTGTGAGCGGCACGACACCTTGTTGCGTCAGCCAGCGGAACAGCACCTGCGCCGCGGTACGACCATAGCGCGCGGCCGCAGCACGAATCGGCGCGCTCGACAGCAGATGCGGATTGGCAGTGAGCGTCCAGAAACTCTGGTAGATCATTTCGTGTGCGCGACAAAAAACGCGAATGCTCTGGTCGTAGCCGCTGTCGGCATAGAAGCGGTTCTGCACGATCGCCGGCTTTACGCGTGCGGCTTCATACAAGCCACGCAGCAGTTCCAGGCGATAACAGTTGCTGATGCCGAGCTGGCGCACGGTGCCGGCATCCACCAGTTCCTCCATGGCACGCCAGGCCACCAGCGTCTGTCGCAGATCGACCAGCGGCGAATGCAGCACCAGCCCGTCGATGCGTTCGACTTGCAGGTTGCGCAGCGACGTCGCGCAGGACTGCGCCACTTGTTGCGCCAGTGGTGCTTTCACGTCGTAAGGCACGCGGGCCGGATCCTGCCCCGACAGCGGTGTGAACTTGGTTTGCACGTAGAGTGCGTCGCGTTGCAGCCCAACGCGCCGCGCCGCCGCGATGCCCTCACCCACACCGGCTTCGTTGTAGTGCTTGGGTTGGCAGGCAGTGTCGATGCCGCGGAAGCCCTGCGTCAGGGCCAATTGCACCAGGCGCGCGGTGTCGTCCTTCTTCCAGGCTGTGCCGTAGAGCAAACCCGGCAGGCGCACGCCAGCGTGGGTGGTCACCGTGTCGTTGTGATTCATGGCCTCTCCGCGAACGCGCCAGTAACCCGGAAGTTCCGCCCCATGTGAACGCCGGTCCAGGGATTTTCAGCTTACGTTGCGGGCCCTGCGTGCGACAATCCGCGTTCCTTGCTTGTCGATCGGCCGCCGTGCGTCAGCTCCTGTCTCTTGTCTTGTTCATCACCGCCGCTGTCGCGTCGGCGGCGGTCGCGCGTGCCGCCGTAACCGAAGGCGAGCCGATGCTCGACAGCGCCGCACTGGTGCAGCCCGCCCTGTTGTCCGGCCCCGGCTACACCGTGGGGCCGCAGACGCAGTTGCACGGCTACATGGCGCGATTCGACATCGCCACCGCGTACGGCACGATCCGCGCCGACAGCGTGGAGATGCTGGCGGTGCGCGAAGCCGAGTTGCCGGCGCTGGAGGCACTGGACCGCGCGACGAAAAGTGAAGCGTTTGCGCATGCGATCGCCAAGCGCGGAGAGAAGACCGGCAATGCGCTGTGGCACGTGGTGGCGCATCCCATCGATACGGTGGCCGGCTTGCCCAGTGGCGTGGCGCGCTACTTCGTGAAGAAATGGAATACCTGGACGAATCGTGCTCAGCGCGTATCCGACCGCGCCGCGCGCCAGCTCGGCAATGAAGGCGATCCCTATCGCGTGCCCGATGGGCCGATGAGCGATGCGCGCGCGCCGTTGCCGTACGACCCCACGCCGCCCAAGCAGAACAAGGCCTGGTACGCGCGCGCCGGCAAGGAAGTGGGGCGCGAAGTGAAGCGCCAGCTCGAGTTTGCCAAGATGCGCCGCGAGATGGCGCGCGAACTCGGCATCGATCCCTATACCAGCAACGAACTGATCAACGCGCGCCTGGATGATCTCGCCTGGGCCGCTGTGGTTGGCAACGTCACCGCCAAGGCCGCGATCAGCAGCGTTGGTGGTGTGGCCGCGGACGTGATCAGCAACGCAGGCAAGCTCGATGAGGTCGTGTGGCAGCTGGATGCGGAAGACCTGAAAGAGGCCAACCGGCAGCGCCTGGCGGAGTTCTGCAGCGACGACTACGCCGTGCGCCAGTTCCTGCATCGCGGTGGCTTTTCCGATTCGCTGCGCACGGCGCTCACGCAGTCGCTGCTCGCGCTGAAACCGAAGAAGGGCTGCAATGACTTGATCGAGCTGGCCACCACGACGAATTCGGAACTGGAGGCGCGCTACCTCGTCAACGCCCTACACCTGATCGAGCGCCACGCCGCAGCGCAAGGCGAGCTTCGGGTCGTCGGCGCCGCCTTGGCGTATCGCGCGCCCGACGGCGAGCTGTTGCTGCCGCTGCCGGTGGATCGGTTGTCGTGGACCACCGAGATTGCCGCCTTCTTCGACCAGCCGGTGTTTCGCGTTACGGGCAAGCGCGCGCTGGTGGGCGGCGACATGTCGATACCGGCGCAACGTGCGCTCGCCGAGCGAGGCTGGAGCGTGGACGTGAATGCGCCCTACGCGGGCGCGCCAGCCTACGCGCGCATGATGCTCACACCCGACCAGCTCCCCGCCGAAACCGCGCTTTGTTCCGCCGAGGCCGCAGGGCTGCGGGACAGCGATCCTTACCTCGATCCGTCGCCGCGCATGGACGCGCGCTGCCGCGCGCTGGACTGATTCCGGCCTATTCGTGCATCGAGCGAATTCGTAGGCTGGGCTGACAAGCCCAGCTTCCATACCGACGCGACATTGAAAGCGCTGGGCTTGCAGCCCAGCCTACGCGTTAACCTTCACGGCTTTCCGTCATAAGGGGATGCAGAACCTAGGCTGGGATGACATACCCAGCTTCCATGCTGACACGACATCAAAGCGCTGGGCCTGCAGCCCACACCCTGCATGTCCCGGCATTTCCGCACGCCGCGCGAATAGCGGACAATACGCGCCCCGTTGCCGCCGACTGGAATGCTTCCATGGACTACGCCGCCCGCGACCGCCTCGCCAACGAACTCGATTCAATCCGCGAACAGGGGCTGTACAAGACAGAGCGCATCATTGCTACGCCGCAGTCGGCGGCGATCCGCACCACCGACGGGCGCGAAGTGCTGAACTTCTGCGCCAACAATTATCTCGGTCTCGCCGACAACGCCGAGGTGATCGCCGCGGCCAAGCAAGCGCTGGACACGCACGGCTTCGGTCTCGCCTCGGTGCGCTTCATCTGCGGCACGCAGGATCTGCACAAGCAGCTGGAAGCCAAGATCAGCGAATTCTTCGGCACCGAAGACACCATCCTCTACACCAGTTGCTTCGATGCCAATGGCGGCCTGTTCGAAACGATCCTGGGTGAACAGGATGCGGTGATCTCCGATGCGCTCAACCATGCTTCGATCATCGACGGTATCCGCCTGTGCAAAGCCGAGCGTCGCCGCTATGCCAACGGCGACATGGCTGAGCTGGAAAAGCATCTGCAGGAATCGCAAAGCAAGCGCACGCGACTGATCGCCACCGATGGCGTGTTCTCCATGGACGGCTACATCGCCAAGCTCGACGAGATCGTGGCGCTGAAGAAGAAGTACGGTGCCATGCTGATGGTGGATGACTCGCACGCCACGGGTTTCGTCGGCCCGACGGGCCGTGGTTCGGCCGAACTACACGGCGTGATGAGTGACGTCGACGTGTACACCTCTACGCTGGGCAAGGCGCTCGGCGGCGGCTCGGGCGGCTTCACCACCGGCCGCAAGGAAATCATCGATCTGCTGCGCCAGCGTTCGCGCCCCTACCTTTTCTCCAACACCCTGCCGCCGCCGCTGGTGGCCGCATCGCTCAAGGTGTTCGAGATGCTGAGCGCCAGCACGGCGCTGCGCGATCGCGTGAACGACAACGCACTGTATTTCCGCAAGCGCATGAGCGAGGCCGGCTTCGATATCCGCCCCGGCACGCATCCGATCGCGCCGGTGATGCTATACGACGCCAAGCTGGCGCAGCAGTTCGCCAAGGAGCTGCTGGAGGAAGGCATCTACGTGATCGGCTTCTTCTATCCGGTGGTGCCGCAGGGTCAGGCACGCATCCGCACGCAGATGAGCGCGGCGCATACGCGCGCGCACATCGATCGCGCGGTGGACGCCTTCATCAAGGTCGGGCGCAAGCTGGGTGTGATCAAGTCGTGAACGTCTCACCCGCGCAAAGATCTTCGTGACCCGCCACAAGCACTATGGCGACTGGCGCTTCGTGCGCCGCAATGGACTGTGCACGGTGCAGTCGCCACAAGGGATCGTCCTCGCCGCTTCAGGCGATGTGGCGAATTCGGGTATCGCCGGCGTGGATGCGCTGGGCGTGCCGGAAGCGTCTGCGCCAACCGGCGTGCGCGAACAGATCTTGCGATTCCGTTTTCGTTCGCAGGGTTTCTTCAACGCCGAGCCGGGCGCGCATTTCGCGCTCGGCGTGACCGGTGAATGGCGCAAGGCCGATCCGAACGCGCCCTCGTGGAACGGTCGGCTCGCCGGGCGCGGGGCGATTCTCGGCAATGTCTCCGGCGCTCCCGATGGATGTCCCGAGGCACCGGTGTTGCAACTGGAATCGTTCCGCCGCAATGGCAACCGATTGTTTGCCGGCAGCGGCAGTCTGCGCCTGCGCGAAGGCACCTGGTATGAGCTGGAACTCGGCGCCACACTCGATGGCGAGATCCGCTATGTGTTGCGCGATGCCAGAGGTGCATTGCTGCATCAGGCGCACGCAGCAGACGACACGCTGGATGTGCCGCGCGGCCTTGCCGGCTGGTGGATCACGCACGTGTTCAGCGATGCCAATCCGGGTGTTGACTGGGCGTTTGATGTCGCGGCGATTGAAGTGCTCTGGGAAACGTAGGGCGCCCCTCCGTCGAGCAATCGCGACCGGCGAGAAGGTTCAGAGAGCGGCGGGTCCAAGACCCGCCCTACGAAGATCGGCGTTCATCACCTTGTAGGCTGGGCTGATAAGCCCAGCGCACTTCTTGTTCCACAGCGCTGGGCTTGACAGCCCAGCCTACGATCGCTTCGAGCTCAGAGCTACCACTTCCGCAGCAGAAAGATTCCGCCACATCCCCTTCGCCAGCTCACCCAGCTGCAGCGAGCCGATTGCCACGCGCACCAGCCGCAGCACGCCGATGCCGTGCGCCTCGAGCAGGCGCCGGATGTGGCGATTTTTTCCCTCGTCCAGCACGATTTCCAACCATGCGTGCTTGTCGCCGCGACGCAGTTCAACCACTGATTTCGCCTGCAACCGTTCGCCTTCATCAAGCTCCACACCGCTCCCGAGGCGGGACAACAAACCTGCATCCGGCAGCGCGTCGATCTGCACGTGATAGGTCTTATCCAGATGCGTATCAGGCGCCGTGATGCGCGCGGCCCAGGCAGGGTCATTGCTGAAGAGCAATAGCCCTTCGCTGGCCTTGTCCAATCGACCCACGGGAGCCAGCCAGGGCAAGCACGCTCCATCGAAGCAGCGGTACACGGTATCGCGGCCGCGTTCGTCGCTGAGGGTGGTGACGAGGCCGCGCGGCTTGTTGAGCATCAGATACACGCGCTGTGCAGCCGCAATGGACACGCCATCGACACCGATGTCGGCATCGAGCGTCGCGGGCGTCTCGGGATCGCGCACGATGCGCCGGGCGAGCGTGACGCGACCGGCGCGCACCAGCGCCTCGGCTTCGCTGCGCGAACAGTAGCCACGCTTGGACAGGACGCGCGCCACGCCGTAGCGAGGCGTGGCGGCAGCTCTTGGCTTTACCGCGCCAGGCGCCGGCGGCCGTGAAGTTCGAGGGGATGATGGCGAGCGCGGCATAAAATTCCGGATCCGTTCGAGCTGAGCGTAGCCCGCGCAGCGGGCGAAGTCGAAGCGTCTTCGCCAGCGCTTCGACTTCGCGTCCTGCGCACGCTACGCTCAGCGCGAACGGCGGTAGCAACAGCTAAGGAGAAAAGCCATGTCGGAACACAGCATCGATCTTGCCTGGTCGCGCAACGGCGGCGCCTTCGAGCGCGGCAACTACGTGCGCGAACACGACATCCGTTTCGAAGGCGGCCAGAGCGTGCGCAATTCGGCCGCCGGCGATTACGGCGGCGACACCACGGCGAGCAATCCCGAGGAATTGCTGATCGCCGCGCTGTCGTCCTGCCACATGCTCACCTTTCTCGCCGTGGCCGCCAACCGCGGCTACATCATCGATCGCTACGACGACCACGCAACCGGGGTGTTGGAGAAGAACGCCGAAGGAAAGATGGCCGTTACGCGTGTGACGCTGGCGCCGAAGGTGAGCTTCAGCGGCGACAAGCAACCGTCGCCCGAGGACTACGCGAAGATGCAAGAGCGAGCGGGTGCGGCGTGCTTCATCGCCAATTCGGTGAAGACGGTGGTGGAGTTGAAGCTGTAGGCACAGAGAGACCCGGGATGTTGCACGAGGTACACCCAAGAAAAAGCGAACGTCGTAGGCTGGGCTGATAAGCCCAGCTCCGCCTGATGTTTCAGGGCGCTGGGCTTGGCAGCCCAGCCTACGATTTCACGCACACGTTGATGGCGCGGGGAAGTTGGACAATCGCCTGCAGGTAGGCTTCTACAGTACACCCAAGAAAAAGCGAACGTCGTAGGCTGGGCTGGTAAGCCCAGCTCCGCCTGGTGTTTCAGGGCGCTGGGCTTGGCAGCCCAGCCTACGATTTCACGCGCACGTTGGTGCCGCGGGGAAGCTCCACATCCTGGTCGCCTGGCCGCCATCGCTCCTGCGCCTGTCGGCACTCCCCACATCCATGTGGGTCGCAGGCAGGCGCCTACAGGGAACGCGCTCGTCTGCCGTCAGGCGCGATGGTAAGGATGGTTGCCTAGCAGGCTCACCGCCCGATACAGCTGCTCGGCCACGAGGATCCGCGCCAGCATGTGCGGCAACGTCAGCGGTCCCAGCGACCAGCGTTGATCGGCGCGCTCGAGCACGGTCGGCGCGTGGCCATCGGGCCCGCCGATCAAGAACACCAGATCGCGTCCGTCCATGCGCCAGCGCGCGAGTTGTTCGGCGAGCTGTTCGCTGCTCCATGGCTTGCCACGTCCATCCAGTGCGATCACGTTGGCGCCGCGTGGGATGGCGGCCAACACGGCTTCGCCTTCTTCGTGCAGCGCGCGGGCGAGATCACGCCCCTTGCCGCGTTCGCCGAGCTTGAGTTCGATCAGTTCCAGCGGCAGCTCGCGCGACAGTCGTTTCACGTACTCGCTGAAACCCTCCGCCACCCAGGCGGGCATGCGTTCGCCGACGGAAATAAGGCGCGCCTTCACGAGCGCGTATGCAGCGAGAGGTCAGAAGCGAGATAAAACACCAGTCCGCGCGCCGCGCCGTGGCGGCACGCGTTGACCTGCCTGCGCATATTCAGGCGCGCAGCGCTTCGATCTGCTCGGCGCCGACGCTCCACAGCCGTTCCAGGCCGTAGAACTCGCGCACGCGCGGCAACATCACGTGGCAGACAATGTCACCGAGGTCGATCAGCACCCATTCGGCTTCGCGCTGCCCTTCCACGCCCAGAGGCATGGAACCGGCACGCTTGGCGAACTTCACCACTTCGTCAGCGATGGACTTCACGTGGCGTGTGGAAGTGCCGCTGGCGACGACGATGTAGTCGGCGATGCTGGTCTTGCCGCGCACATCGAGCTCGACAATGTTCAGCGCTTTCAGTTCTTCCAACGCGCGCTTGGTCTCCACGCGCAGGCGCTCGACCGGATCGGTCGGCAACGCGATCGCCTTGGGTTTCTTGGGTGCCGCGGGCTTTTTCGCGAGCGGCTTCTTTACCGCCGCTTTCGGCACGGCTGCGCGTTTGCTGGCGACAGGAGTGCGGCTGGCGGGTTTGGCAGCGCGTGCGGGCTTGGCAGCGGGCTTGGTGGATTTCGCCGCGGTTCTCGCAGCGGCCTTGGCGGCCGGCTTGGCGGCTTTCTTCGCAGCGCTGGCTGCGGGCTTGCCCTTGGCGGGCGTGGAGCTGGAACGGACGGTCTTCTTGGACTTCGTGGTGGTGGTGGCCAAGCGGGCAGTACTCCTGTTGGGGACGGGGCGCGCCCGGCCGCAGCCTGGCACGGGGCCAGTATAGGCCGATTCGATGACGGTGGAAGTGGCTGCGCCGGGCATCATGAATCGTGCCACGGGAGCGAGAAGCGAGGGAGAGAAGCGAGAAGTGAAGGGAAAGCGAAGAGCGTGCTTGCCGCATTGCGGCTTTTCTCTCATTTCTCACTTCTCTTCACTCACACCTCGCTTGTACGGCGCCAGCAGGTTCGGATCTCCAAACGCCGCTTCCGGCAACAGCCAGCGCGGTTCACGCCCCGCGGCAAGTTGCGCGCGCACGGCGGTGGCAGAGATTTCCAGCGGCGTGATGGCCAATGCATAAATGCGTCCGGCGGGCCGCGTACGCAGATCCAACACGTCTTCGCTGCAGCGCGCACGGTATTCCGCATCCAGTTCCGCCGGCCACTCGCTGGCGTGACCAGGGCGCGTCATTACCACGATGTGTGCGTGGTGGAACAGCTCGCGCCAGGTATGCCACGTCGGCAGTCCGGCGAAGGCATCGGCGCCGAGCAGCAGCACCAGCGGTCGGTGCGCGCCGATTTCCGCGCGCAGTTCGCGCAGCGTGTCGACCGTGTAGGAAGGGCCGCTGCGGCGCAGCTCGCGTTCATCCAGCAGCAAACGGTGTTGCCCGGCCAGCGCGGCACGCAGCAAGGCCACGCGTTGCGCGGCGCTGGCCACCGGCTGAGCGCGATGCGGCGGCACGTTGGCCGGCATCAGGAATACTTCGGCGTCCAGCGCTTCGGCCGCTTCCCATGCCGCACGCAGGTGCGCCACATGCACCGGATCGAAAGTGCCGCCGAGCAGCGCGAGCGGACGACTCACACCGACACCAGCAGCGGTGCCTTGGGCAAGGCCATGGCAGCGAGCAGACGCTCGAACTCGACCCAGGCATCGCCGTGACCACGGCCCTTGCTCAGACGATCCACTCGCGCCGCCTGTGCCAGACAATGTTCCCAATGGTTGCGGTCGGCGCGCTGCAGTGCGCGTCGATACAAGCCCTCGCGTGCCGGCCAGATGCGTTCGTTGCGAAAAGCCTGCGCTGCGTTCGGTGATGCCGCCAGACGCGCCATCAATTGCAGCTGGTTCAGCAGCCAGCCGAGCAGACCCGGCACTTGTTCGCCTTCGCCGCGCAGACCTGCCGCGATGCGCAGCGCGCGCGCGGCATCGCCGGACAATGCGGCATCGGCCAGCTTGAACACATCGTAGTGCGTGCTGTCGGCAACCAGGCCTTCCAGGGTGTCCGCATCGAGCTTCTTGCCGCCAGCGAGCAAGGCGAGCTTGTCGATCTCCTGCGCCGCGGCCAGCAGGTTACCTTCGGTGCGCTCGATCAAGGCCTCGATCGCTTCGGGCGTGGCACTGAGGCCGCGCGGTGCCATGCGTTGCGTGATCCAGTGCGGCAGCTCGTCGGCCTTCAGCGGCCACACCGGCACGAACGCGCCGGCGTTCTCCATCGCCATCGACCATGCGCCCTCGTGCTTCTTGCTCCATTCGTTGCAGGTGACGAGCAACACCGTGTCGGGCGGCGGCCTGTCGCAATATTCCTGGATGGCCGCGCTGCCGTCCTTGCCGGGCTTGCCGGTGGGCAGGCGCAGATCGATCAGCTTGCGCGAAGCGAACAGCGACATGCCTGCGGCGCTGCGCGCCAGATCGTCCCAGTCGAAGTGCTGATCGGCTTCGAGCACGTCGCGTTCGACGTAGCCGAGTTCGCGCGCGCGCACGCGCAGTGCGTCGGCGGCCTCAAGCACGAGCAGGTGTTCCTCACCCGCGAGCAGGTACGCCGGCTTCAGCGTGTCGCCGCCGAGGTGCTTGTGGAATTGGGCGAGGGACAGTGACATGAAAGGCTCGGCTTTGTAGCCACGTAGGTTGGGTAGAGCGCAGCGAAACCCAACATCTGAACCCGACGGGCAAATCGGTTGGGTATCGCTGCGCTCAACCCAACCTACGTCTTGTTTCGCACCGTGATGGCGGGTCCAAGACCCGCCCTGCGTCAGTTACCGCGACCCGCCGCTTCGATACGGCGCATCATCGCCGCCACCATGTCGCGCTCGAGATCCTTCTTGAATTCCTCTTCCTGCGCCGCGATACCCAGCGCCTGGGTTTCGTCGAAGGAGTAATCGCGCGACAGCTCGATCACCTGCTTGTCGAGCACCGCCTTGCCGTCGGCATCCACCGCGTCGAATTCGACGTGGTAGCGGATCGAATATTCGCGCACACGCGCCGTGGCGCCGACGCTGAGGGTCTCGACATTGAAGCTGGCGATGGGAACGCGCAGTTCGGCGATGCCGCTGCCGGCGGCGGCCTCCACCGTCGCGCCGGAACGCTTGAGCGCTCCTGGCAGATCGCGTGCCAGCGGGCCGAAAGTGTCGGCGATGTCGAGGTGCACGCGCGTGAGCGCGGCCGGCAACTGCACATCCTGACGCAGGTGGAAACCGCAGGCACCGAGGCCCAAGGCCGCGATCACAACAACAGCACGCATTCCGTTTCGCATGGTCATCCCGCCACGATGTTGACGATCTTGCCCGGCACTACGATTACTTTCTTCACGCTCTGACCTTCCAGGAACTTCGCCACGGTGGCATCGGCCAGCGCTGCGAGTTCGCACTCCTCTTTCGACGCCGACACGGCGACATCGATCTGCCCGCGCAGCTTGCCGTTCACCTGCACCGCCAGCGTCACCGCATCGCGTGCCAGTGCGGCGGTGTCGACGCTTGGCCAGGATTGATCCTCGATCAGCGTTTGCGCGTGCCCCAGCGCCTGCCACAGCGTGTGTGCCATGTGCGGGGTGATGGGATTGAGCATCAGCGTGACGGCCTCGTAGGCTTCCTGGCGCAGCGCGATGGCGCCTTCGCCGGTGTCCTCGAACTTCGACAACGTGTTCAGCAGTTCCATTACCGCGGCGATGGCCGTGTTGAAGGCGTGGCGGCGACCGATGTCGTCGCTGACCTTCTGGATGGTTTCGTGCAACTTGCGCCGCACGCTTTTCTGCTCGGCCGTCAGCGTCAGCGTGCCTGCGCGCAGCGCCTGCGCTGCGGCCTTGCGCACGCCGGCTTCGCCGGCACTCACGTGGCGCTGCACCTGATTCCACAGGCGACGCAGGAAGCGCGCCATGCCCTCGACGCCGGCCTCGTTCCATTCCAGCGACATGTCCGGGGGCGCGGCGAACATGGAGAACAGGCGCACCGTGTCCGCACCGAAGGCATCCACCATGATCTGCGGATCGACGCCGTTGTTCTTGGACTTGGACATCTTCTCGATGCCGCCGATACCGACGGGCTGACCGTCGCTGTTCAAGGTGGCGCCGATGATGCGTGCGCGCTCGTCGCGATGAATCGTTACCTCGGCAGGGTTGAACCAGTGCTTGGCGCCGTGCGTATCGTCGCGATAGAACGTTTCCGCCACGACCATGCCCTGGCACAGCAGATTCGTCGCCGGTTCGCTGGACGTGACCAGCCCCGTGTCGCGCATGAGCTTGTGATAGAAGCGGAAGTACAGCAGATGCAGGATGGCGTGCTCGATGCCGCCGATGTACTGATCCACCGGCAGCCAGTAGTTGGCACGCTCGTCGACCTGCGTGGCCGCACCCGGCGAGCAGTAACGCGCGTAGTACCAGCTCGACTCCATGAAGGTGTCGAAGGTGTCGGTTTCGCGCTCGGCCGGACCGCCGCACTGCGGACAGGTGGTCTTGCGCCAGGTCGGATCGGCCTTGATCGGCGACTGCACCCCGGTGAAGGCCACGTCTTCGGGCAACAGCACCGGCAACTGATCTTCCGGCACCGGCACCGCTTCGCATTTCGGGCAATAGATGATCGGGATCGGGCAGCCCCAGTAACGCTGGCGCGACACGCCCCAGTCGCGCAGGCGGAAGTTCACGCGGCGCGCGCCGCGGCCCTCTTTGGCGAAGCGCTCGGCCAGCGCGGCAAACGCGCCGTCGTAGTCCATGCCGTCGTATTCGCCTGAGTTCACCAGCCAGCCGCGCTCGGTGTAAGCGCCCTGCTCGAGCAACCCCTGCTGGAATTCCTGCAGCACCTGCGCCGCGGCGCCGGGCTCGTACACGTCGCGCGACGGTGCGCGACCCAAGGCCGCGCTCATCGCATCGCCACCGACGGCCACGTCGAAACGCAGTTCCTCGATGGCATCGCGTACCTGCGCCGGCACGATCACCATGGTGATCGGCAGCTCGTACTTGCGCGCAAATTCCCAGTCGCGCTCGTCGTGGCCCGGCACCGCCATCACCGCGCCGGTGCCATAGCCCATCAGTACGAAATTGGCCACCCATACCGGCACGCGGTCGCCGCTGAGCGGATGGATCGCGTAGAAGCCGGTGAAGACGCCCTTCTTTTCCTGCGTCTCGATATCGGCCTCGGCGGTACCGCCGTGGCGGCATTCCTCGACAAACGCAGCGACGGCGGCATCGGACTTGGCCGCCTTGACCGCCAGCGGATGTTCCGCTGCAACCGAGATGAAGGTGACGCCGCACAGCGTGTCGGGGCGAGTGGTGAACACGCGCAGGGGCTCGATTTCACCGTCGACGGCGAAGTCGATCTCCAGACCTTCCGAGCGCCCGATCCAGTTGCGCTGCATCGTCTTGACCGCGTCGGGCCAGCCGGACAGCGTGTCTAAACCATTAAGTAATTCATCGGCATAGGCAGTGATCTTGAGAAACCACTGCGGAATCTCACGCTTCTCCACCACAGCGCCAGTGCGCCAGCCGCGGCCGTCGATCACCTGTTCGTTGGCCAGCACGGTCTGATCGACCGGATCCCAATTGACGACGGAATTGCGGCGGTAGGCCAGGCCCTGCTTGAACAGGCGCACGAACATGCGCTGCTCGTGCACGTAGTAATCCGGCTTGCAGGCGGCCAGCTCGCGCGACCAGTCGTAGGCGAAGCCCATGCGCTGCAGCTGCGCCTTCATGTGCTCGATGTTGGCGTAGGTCCATTTCGCCGGCGCGGTGTTGTTCTTGATTGCGGCGTTTTCCGCGGGCAGGCCGAACGCATCCCAGCCCATCGGCTGCATTACGTTCTTGCCCTGCATGCGCTGGTAGCGGCTGATCACGTCGCCGATGGTGTAATTGCGCACATGGCCCATGTGCAGCGCACCCGACGGGTACGGCAGCATGGACAGGCAGTAGTACTTGGCCTTGCCCGGCACTTCCTTCACTTCGAAGGCGCGGGTGGCATTCCAGAAATTCTGTGCGGCGGTTTCGACCGCTTTGGGATCGTAGGTTTCTTGCATCATGGGGCGAGTGTCGGGGCCGGATGGGCGGTCCCGCAAGACTTTTCCTTGTGGATCGCGGAGCTTACCGCGCTGCAGCAGAAGCGCCAACCGTGGGCGCGCCGCCAAACGTGATGGATTGGCCCGTCCGGCCGCGTAGATGGAAGGCAACCACCCAAGGAATGCCGCCATGCTCCGCTTCCGCCACTCCCTTGCGACCGTGCTGCTTGCGCTGGCCGGGATCGACAGCGCGCAGGCCACCGTCGTCTACTGGGTCACCAACAGCGCCAACTTCGGCCCCGGTTCCTACGTGGCAGCACTGCAAAGCCTGCAGTCTGGCCTGAGTGAACCTCAGGAAATCCGCTTCGCCTTCCCGGCCGGGCAAACCATCTACCTGAATGCGCCGGCGCCCAATGTCGTCGGCGCCAACGTGCGCATCGACGGCGCCGACATGGCCGGCAACGTGGTCATCGACGGTGGGGGGCAGCGGCTGGTGAATGTGCCGAGCGGTTCCACCACCACCGTTCTGACCATCGCCAACATCACCCTGCGTCATGGTCAGGCGATAGGCAAAGGCGGCTGTGTGAACGTGGCCAAGGCCAACGCCTTCACCGGGCTCGATCACGTGACGCTGCAGGAGTGCAAGACGTTCATCGATGCCAGCAACCCGGGGCGCGGCGGCGCCGTCTACGCCGCCGGCACGCTGGTAGTGGCCGACTCAGTGTTCGAACGCAACCAGATCCTCACGCTGGGCGCCTCGGCAGAAACCCGCGACGCCGCCGGTGGCGCCTTGTCCAGCGAAGGAGCGCACAACGTCACCATCGTGCGCAGTGCATTCCGCGACAACACCATCAGCCTGTCCAACAACCTTCCCTCTTTCTGCGCCAGCGGCAGCGGCGGCGCCTTGCACGTCGCCTTGTCGGGTGCCAGCAACAGCGGCGATCTGTACAACAACACCTTCACCGGCAACCGCACGCTGTGCCGCAAGCCCGGCTACGACTACGACCTGGAGGGCACTGGCGATTCCGGCGCCGCCGCGCTCGGCAGCGATGCGGGAACGTTCAACATCGACGGCAATTTTTTCGAGAACAACGTCGGCAATCGCGGCGGCGCCATGGCGTTCATCAATGCCGGCACGACCTCGGTGAACCTGACCAACAACACCTTCCACGCCAATCACGCCTACGCCTCGGGCGGTGCAGTGGGATTCGTCAACTGCTGCTACGTCAACGTCAACAACAACACCTTCAGCGACGACCGCGAAGGCGTCGACAATTACGCGTCGACCTATGGTGCCGAACTCGCGATCAACGTCGGCAGCATCGCCATCTACAACAACCTCTTCAACAACACCGATCCGAACACGCCGGGCTGCGCTTCAACCTACGGTGTGGTCACTGGTGGCCACAATCTCTATAACAGCGGCAACTGCCCCATCCCCGGTGATTCGACCAGTCAGACCCTGGGCGCCATGCCCTGGCTGGGTGCTCCGGCCAACAAGGGTGGTTATGTGCTCGTGATGCCTCTGGCCTACGGCGCGCCGGCCATCGACTCGGGCGACGACGCGCACTGCACCACCTACGATGCGCGCGGCCTCGTCCGCCCGCTTGATGGCAACGGAGACGGCGTGGCGCACTGCGATGTCGGCGCGATGGAGAGCAGTTTCGTCGACAGATTGTTCAAGAACGGGTTCGAGTAGCACCAAAGCGGCAACAGAAACTGACGGCGACTTGCGTGCGGAGTGATCGGCTCGGCCATGAACTCGGTTAGGCGGACGAGTTGTGCCGCATGGCTTCGAGTAGGCGGGAACGTGAAGCTGACGCAGGAGATGCTGGATTCCACGAAAAATCGACCTGATGTAGGCTTGGGCTCTCTGCAGAGGACAAGTCGCCTATGTATGCCTTGCCGATCCTGCTTGCCGCGACCGTTCTGACCAGCGAAGACCCCGTGAGAGCCCGCGTTGCCTCGTTGCCGCAGGCTTGCCGCACTGAGGAGTCCAACGGCGAGCTGCGAGGACTGATCGTGTCCAACGTACAGCCGCTGTGCGCTAAGTATCCGCCGCCGCAATCGGGCGACTACTCGCTGCGTTACACCTTCCAGTGGGGCACAGTCCGGACACTGACCGAATTTCAGGCACACAAGGGCCGCTTGAAAATCGTCCACGACAACAATGGCTTTGACAGTCCACTCAGTGGCAGCCACCTAACGACGACGATGAGCGCCGGCGCTTTTCGCCGTGCGCTCGACCATGCAGGGCTCGCCCAGCTATGGGATGCCTCAGACGAATGCCCGCCCAATGGACTTGCTTTCGTTCACAGCGCATTTGGAAGCACTTGGGAGTTCTACGACGACAATGGCTACCGCATCAGATCCGGATCGCTGGCGCAAGGTTGCACCACACCATTTGCCCCTATAGAAAAAGAAGTTCGCGAGCTGATTTTCGATCTGAAAGAAAAATCCCGGCTGGTATCAAAGTTCACCCCGGAAGAACCCAGGGACCTGTACGAAACCGAGGCAGAGTGACGGCGGCAATCCGTCGGATGCCTGGCACTCCGCAATGAACTCGTCTCCGATCTCCGGCTTCGCGCCGCTGACCGAATTGCTCGATGCCATCGCGCAATCGCCGCCGCTGCCGCAACTGCTGGAACACATCCTCGACGCTGCCTGCCGCCTTGTGCATGCCGACACCGGCATCATCGGCCTGTATGAGCCGGCGCACGACCGCTTCCGCACAGCCGCCATGCGCAACCTGTCGGGGGCGGCACTGGGTGAAGTCGTAGTCCGCGGCGAAGGACTTGGCGGCGCAGTGCTGACCGCGGGCGCGCCGGTGCGAATGCGCTACGGGGGGGAAAG